>Ga0193695_1000162_pt1 | contig 9897 bp, 5 predicted proteins | sample L3s2metaG_FD_160568 | JGI IMG/M metagenome (GOLD analysis project Ga0193695, IMG submission 160568) | Soil microbial communities from a riparian zone of the East river system, Colorado, United States - L3s2 | ecosystem: Environmental > Terrestrial > Soil > Riparian zone | place: USA: East River... | reverse complement strand
TAACGAACGTCGGGCGATTTCGATTTCCGCACGAGCGCCCTCATAATCCAATTTGCTGTAGAGATGACCTGCCTGGGCCAGATGCGCTTCGGCTGCGTTCGGCTGCAATCGCAGGGCGGCGTTGATTGCCTGTTCGGCGGAGGCAAGCCGGGCCCGCGTATGGTCCTCACCCAAGAGATAAAGTTGATCATGTGCCTGTGCGAGCTTGCAGTAGGCATTGAAGAAGGCGGGGTCGCGCGCGATTGCCTGCTCGAGCAGGCTGATCGCTTCCGAGAAACTCTCCTTTATGTTCTGAGTAGTCGGAGCCGCATCGATCGCTTCTGTGGCGCGGACATACAAATCGTAGGCGGCAAGATCTTTCGTAGGTTGTTTTTCGATGGCCGACCTTTCGCGCGGCGAGATTTTGGCCTGAAGTTGGTCGGCAATTTTTTGGGCAATCTCGCTTTGGATGGCGAAGACATCGGCCAAGTCCCGATCATATTTATCGGCCCAGACGTGTGTGTCATTGCGGGCATCGATTAGCTGGGCGCTTACCCGGACACGATTCGCGGACCGCTGCACGCTGCCTTCGAGGACGTGCGCGACCTTTAGTGCCTGCGCGATTTCCGGAAGGTTGCGCGATGATGTGTTTTTATACTGCATCACGCTGGTGCGGCTGATCACTTTCAGATCGGCGATTTTCGCCAGATCAGTCAAAATCTCGTCCTGCACCCCATCGGCAAAGAACGCGAACGCTTTGTCCTCACTGAAATTTTCAAATGGCAACACCGCGATGGATTTGGTGGAAATGCGGTCTGACATGCTCTGCCTGGGTACCGCAGTGAAGCGCCCTAAGAAAAATAATCCGATTGAAATCGCGCCGGCGATCACAACTACGTAAATCCAAGCGCGATTGTGTTCTGGTTTTTTCGGCAATTCGTCCGCGAATTCCGTTCGCTTCAAGCCTTCCGGCGTCAGCTCAAACGCCCACGCGATTATTAATGCAATCGGGAAACCGAGCGCAGTCACTGCGACGAACATTTTCATCGTCCACGGCGGCGCTTCGAACGTCGGAAATAAGATCGATGCCGCTTGCAGCAGCAGCCACGCCACGACCGCATAGGCAATCGCAACTTTGTAAACGTTACGCCGCTTCAGCTCGGAGAAGAAGTTACGCGGATTCACGGTTTGTCCCGCCGCGGACTTTTCCAGATTACTTCGGATAATGACAGATAATCCAGCTGAGGTGGTTTCTAAAGCGGAAACTAGCGCGAGAGTATGGCAGCACTCTTAGCCATAGTTCTCGGCAGATCCGATCGCGCGCAGGTAGCGTTGCGCCGATCGCGCGACGGCGTCTTTAGCGTTTGAGAGAACGTTCGCTTTCCACCATGCGCCGTAAATTTGATCGAAAGCAGACGGTTCAATTCTTTCGAGGATTCGGTGGATTGCGGCCGGTCCGAGCGGAATCAGGTTCGGATAACTGCGCATGAAACTGACATAGCGCCGATCTTGCACTACTTGAATAATGTCGCCCGTCAGCAAAGCGCCTTTGCCATCTGCTCCCGCCGGCCAATGCAACACTGAGCCGCCTTCGAAGTGCCCGCCGCAATTTATTAGCGTAAGGTCATCCCAGAGTGGCAAAGTTGTTCTTTCCCAAAACTGAATCCGTGGACTCTTGCGCATCACCCATTCGCGATCGCCCGTGTGCAGAAAAATTTGCGCATCGAAGCGCTCAGCCCATTCGATCATCGTGGTGTAGTAATGCGGATGCGATATCGCGATCGCACGGATCCCGCCGCGCGCGTTGACCTCCGCGATGGTTCTATTGTCAAGCAGCGTGATGCAATCCCAGAGCAAATTTCCAGCCGGCGATTGCACAAGCAGAGCGCGCTGGCCGATAGCAAATTCGGGCTCGGTGCCAATGCCCAGAAGTCGCGGCGCTTCTTCTTCGAAACGGTTTCGATGATCTGCTGCCAGACGTTTAAGCGTGGTCCATTCCTGCCCGCTATGGCGGACAAATTGCCGTTCATCCTCGCAAACCGGACAGTGTAAGGGCGGCTTGACCGTCTCGGAAAACTGCGTTCCGCATTGCACACAGATGAAATTCTCCATTTCTGGATACCTTTAACCGCGGATAACGCGGATGGCACGGATCCAATGCAAGGTATCGCCTTTCTTTGCTTCATCTTATCCGCGTAATTCGCGATTTGGACTCTCTGTTGTAGAGGTGCTTGTGCCAAGCACCTGATTAGTTGGTGTCGGCGTTTGACACAAACGCCGCTACAACCCATCTGCGATCGGTATCGCGCCTCGCACGCACAGCGAGGCGGCTGCAAGCAGCTAGTCCTTACGGCGCACCGAGCCGGCGCCGGTGATGTGTTTTTCAATCGTCGGATTGCCGGAATAGGTAACTTTTCCCGCGCCGGTAATGGCGACTTTCAATGTTTCGGCAACTGCGACTTCCGCGTCGCCTGCGCCTGTCGTGGAGATTTCGGCGGTCTTGGTTTGGAGTCCGCCTGCCTCCAACTCGCTAGCCCCGGTCATATCAGCAAGGAGTTCATCGACGTTTCCGTCGAGCGAAACATGTGACGCACCGCTACCTTCAAGAGCAAACTTGGGTCCGGTGAGCTGTTTTGCGGTGAGCTTTACAGCGCCGCGGATCCTTGCGGCTGCTCTTGTTGGGCTGGAGATAACGACCTTGATTCCATGCGTTGGCCAGATTTGGTCGTGCGTGCGCAAATGAAGCGCATCGCCCGAGACGTCACTCTCGACATAAGAAAGAAGGTTTTCGTCGGTCGTGATGCGGAGAGCAGGGGACCCGCTTTGCCATTCGATTTCGAATGCTCCGCCTGCGTCGATCTCGGTAAAGGCGCTAATTGTTCGGTCCTCTGTTTTGATGCGTCCATTGCCTCGAATTCCCACCCATCGGCATCCAGCGGCCAGCACGACGCACGCAGCCAAAAATATAAAAATGGTCTTCTTCATGGGAAATATGACTTTGCTAGTTACGATGCAACGGCACCTCGCTTTGGATTCAAGAAATTCTGGGCTGTAACGATTGTCATTCCGAGCAAGGTCGAGGAATCTCTGGCTGCTCGAGGGTTAAAGTATTAGAGATGTTTCCAGACCTTCGCATAAAGCTACGGCTCGGCAGGCGACTACGCTCGACATAACAAGACTACTTCACAATTTTTAACTTCGCTGTCTCCGCCAAAATATCATCGACGTAGAATTCAACGCGGTAATCACCGACTGCCCAGCCGTCTTCCGGCCGCGCTAGCGTGAATGCTCCATGAGCATTTTGGCTTTCAACGGTCGCTGAAGCTTCGTCCACCTTGTAGCCTTGTGGAAAATCCTCGCCGATGTTCTCCGCGATCCACACCGCCTTGACCTTTCCACCCTTTCGCAAGCGCTGTCCGTGCCAACGCACATAAATCTGGGGTGCATCCGATGAAAAGGTCGTGCTTGGTTTCCCGAATTGATCGTTTACAAAGGTCACGGACAGCCGCTTCGACGCTGCTTCTGATTTCACCTCCGGTGTATTCTCGATTTTAGGTCGCTCAGCCAGTTCCAGGGAAATTCGCTCGAGCAAATCGCCGTCCGTGCCACGCATCGTCGTAACATCTTTAACAATTCCAGTGCCCGGCGCGAACCAGCGATCAATTGTCATCCGGCTGGGTGAGCTTTGCTCTCCACGAATATGGAACGCATGAAATTCGCCGGCTGGCACTTCGATATCTTCTTCGCCGGTCACATTGTACTGCTGATGCACTTTTAAATCGCCAGCCTGACCATCAAAATTCCAGGTCGCTCCCTGCTTGAGCGGCGCAGCAACCATTGTTTGCGGCGGATTAAACTTGATCAATTCGCCGTCCAGATTAATTCGCGCCCAGCAGGTTATTCCGCGTTCATCGACGGTAACAAGATCTGTATTCGTGATCGAGCCAGCCCGGTGCATTTCGAATTTGAGAAGCTCTTTCCCGTCAACGTCCTCCATCCCATCAAGGCGGTAGAGCACCGATAGCCGAACCGTTCCATCAGCGTCTGATTTCAAACTCGAAATAGTAAGGCCTTTTCCAAGTTCTTCCGTCATGCTGTATCGCCACGTCGTCCCGGGATTAATGGGAAGGAGCGGAGCAGCCAATGCCGAGGCAGACAAAAACATCAGGGCATGCACCAAACTCCATGGCGGCGCGCCCAGCGGTCGCACCCTACCAATATCACGCAATCTGTGTAGTCTGTGAACGATCATGTTTCGGAAATATTGCACAGCGATGTGGATCCTCGTCCTCGTTTTTTCTTTAGGCCTCATTCCGCTTGCTGCTGAAACGGCAAGATTCGGCCGGCATGTCGTCGTAGTGGTGTGGGATGGAATGCGCCCGGATTTTGTCAGCGAGGAAACAACTCCGACCCTTTGGAAGCTCGCCCGTGAAGGAGTCACTTTTCGCAATCACCACGCGGTTTATCCCAGTGCAACGATGGTAAACGGGACAGCACTGGTGACTGGTGTTTACCCCGGCAAAAACGGTGTGATCGCAAATTATGAGTACCGCCCGGAAATCGATCGTAGCCGATCAATTAATATCGAAAGCCCGGCAGCCGTGAGCAGGGGAGATGAAGTTTCCGGCGGCAAATTCATCTCCGTTCCGACCATCGCCGAGCTCGTTCAAGGCGCGGGTGGGCGAACGGTGATTGCCAGTGCGAAAACTGTCGGTCTTTTGCTGGATCGACATGCGGGTATTGGGACTGCGAAAAACTGTGTCACGCTTTTCGCAGGGCAGACGCTTCCGCGTGATATTCTTACGCCGATCGTTGCCGGGGTGGGCCCGTTTCCATCTGCGCACTTGCAACGGGACGCCTGGACGGCCAAAGCAGTCGCAGATGTCCTTTGGAAAGATGGCCTGCCAGCTTTGTCGGTTATTTGGCTGGGCGAGCCGGATCTGACAGAGCACGAATCGGCGCCAGGCGCGCCACCCGCGCTCGGTGCGATCAAATCGTCGGATGAAAATCTCGCTGCTGTTCTTTCGGCGTTAGATAAACCCGCCTCCGCCGCGGCTACGGCGCGCCAAGTATCCGCAAGAGCGATAACGGACATTTTTATCGTTTCCGATCATGGATTCTCGACAATCAAGCGCTCGATCGATTTACGAAAAATCCTGAGCGACGCTGGCTTCGTTGCGAAGACTGAATTCGATGACGAGCCGAAACCTGGAGACATCATGCTGGTTGGGAATGGCGGCAGTGTTCTCTTTTATGTCATCGGACACGAGGCGACGCTCGTGCACCGCCTCGTCGAATTTTTGCAACAATCAGATTTTGCTGGAGTGATTTTTACCAAACAGGGTCTGCCAGGAACCTTCCGTTTAGATGACGCCAAAATCGACAACCCCAATGCGGCGGACGTTGTCATGGCTTTTCGCTGGAACGATTCAAAAAATCAGTTCGGCACTCAGGGAATGATCGATGCTGATTGGCAACGCGAAGCAGGGAAAGGAACTCACGCCACGCTCAGTCGATTCGACATGCATAATACGCTGATCGCAGCAGGCCCTGATTTTCGCCGCGGCCAAACAGACGATCTAACCACAGGCAATGTCGATCTTGCGCCCACAATTTTACACATTCTTGGAATTAAACCGCCGCAAGAAATGGACGGTAGAGTTTTGTCCGAAGCAATGGTTAGTGTCGATCAGGTGGCCGCTGGAAGAAAAACGGAAACGAAAACAATCGAAGCTAAAAAAGAGTTCACAGCAGGAACCTGGCGACAGTCGCTTCGAATTTCGCGTGTTGGATCAACAATCTATCTCGATGAAGGCAACGGCGCCTTTGCTCCGAATGCTGGAACCAAAGAGTGATTGACATCAAAATTTGCGAGACCTAACCTCGCAATCGTGCTTCTTCGGATCGGTCGCATTGCTACGATCGGTGCGCTTTGCTGCGCAATCGGGTTGCATTGGGTTGCACTGCAGTCGTTCGCTTGGACCAGCATGCTTATCGAGTATTCGAAGCGCGCGCCCTTGTGCCAGGCAATCGCTCAGACATTTGATGGCGGCCATCCCTGTTCACTTTGTCACATCGTCGCCAGAGGAAAGACTTCAGAGAAAAAATCCGACATACAATCACCGGTGCCAAGGATCGACATCATCTGCGTGTCGCGGTCGGGCCATTCGATACGACCGTTCATTCCTTTCGAATATACAGTGCGCGATTTTTGGTCTTCTCAAATCGGGCGATCTCCGCCTGTACCGCCACCGCGCTTCGCTCCTCAGTTAGTTCGCGTTTGATCCGGCTGCGCCGTGCGTGTGCACGGGTTGGCAGCGTCACACCACACTAACCCGAGACTGTCGCGCACAGATCGCTATTGCGCGGAGTTCTCGTTCTTTGGAGGAACAAATTGAAAATCTTACCTAGAATCGCTGCTTTGATTCTCGCGGCCGGCCTGACAAGTGTTCGTGCGTGCGATCTTTGCGGCTGTTACACGCCGCAGTTGAACGCAATGCCGCAGATGAATTACACGCTTCTACCATGGACCAAGGGATGGTACGGAGCGGTCGGCGAGCAATTCACTCGCTTTGGCACGTTGCAGTTGGGCGGAGAGGAAGTAGCGAATCCAACGGGTCAGTACTTGAACAGTTCCATCACCCAGATCGTTGCTGGTTATCAGATTAACAACCGGTTCGCCTTGCAGATCAATGTGCCACTCATCTATCGCGAATTTAAGAGGCCGGAGGGGTTTGAGATTCAGCAAGGCACAGTTTCCGGTCTTGGTGATGTGTCGCTTCTACTCAAAACTGTTGTCTTCCATTACTCTTCGCCAGGTCAAAGAAGCTTTGAATTTTACGGTGGCAAAAATCCAGTCGCAGTCGAACACGAACCGGACTTTACTGCTTCGGCGGTTTTGCTAACGGGAATCAAGTTTCCGACCGGCGACAGCAGCCGCCTCGAAGAAGAGTTTCACGAAATCGAAATCCCGGGCGCTCCGGAAAGTGGCATCCATGGCCATGATCTGACCCTCGGCACGGGATCGTATGACGGCCTGTTCGGCGAGCAAAACGCGCTGCGTTACAAAAATTTCTTTCTGGAAACGAGCGTGCAATTCACGTTGCGTGGCGACGGCACGCATCAATATCACTTTGCCAACGATTTCATTTGGGACGGTGGCCCGGGATATTACATCGTTCGTAATCGCGACACGATTTTTGGGATCCAGTGCGTGGCTTCCGGTGAATACAAGGATGTCGATCGGTTCCGCGGAAAACCAGCGGAAGACACTGGCATTACTTCAGTCTTTCTCGGTCCTCGTTTGGTGGCATCGCACGGCCGGTGGAGCGCGGAACTCGCCGCGGACCTCCCGGTTTTCATCCATAACACGTCATTGCAGGCCGTTCCGGACTATCGTTTGCACGCCGGCATCTCGGTTCAGTTTTAGTTGATTGACCTGGTTTTCCGGGGAGCACAGCGCCTGTCGGTGCTCCCCAGATCGATTTCGCGCTATATTTACGACCAGGTGATCAAACGCAGTTCATGCATTTGCATCAAGCAGGGATGCGTCGGCACGACGCGCACGCTAAAGCCATACGTGCCGCTTTCAGACGCGGGGATTGCGCCCTGGTAAATGTAATTGCCGTCTCCATCTGCGCGGCCGGTTTGATTGAGGAGTGTCGCCGAAGGATTGTGAATGTCGCCGTTATCAACTTCGCCATGGTAGGCTTCCACTCGTACATGTTGTGGATCGACGGCGCCGAGATGAACTCGCGCCGTGATTTCCAGTGATTCACCGACCAAAATGCTTTGCCGATCTTTATTCCCTATTTGAACATCCGAAATCTTCACCGCCGACCAATCCTTGCGTATTTGCGTTTTCCATTGGCTTAGATGCGTGGCAGCGCCGCAGCCGTCGCGGGAAAAATTCTCGTACGATTTTGCGGCCGGAATATAGAGTTGCTCGGTGTATTCCTTCACCATTCGCTGCGTGTTGAAGACGGGCGTGACGCTGCGGATTGATTCCCGCATCAGTTGCAGCCAGGCGAGAGGAAGTTTGCCGTCCGGTTTCGCGTAATAGAGAGGAACGATTTGGTTTTCCAGTAAGTGGTAAAGACTGCTCGCGTCCACCTCATTCTGAAATTCCGTGGTGCCATTGTTGATCTCCGCGCCGATGGCCCAGCCGTTGCTGCCGTTGTACCCCTCGCGCCACCAGCCGTCGAGAACGCTCAGATTGATTCCCCCATTCGGGGCGGCCTTCATTCCGCTGGTTCCGCTCGCCTCCAAGGGACGCAGCGGATGGTTTAGCCAAAGATCGACACCCTGCACCAGGCGGCGCGCGATGTAGCTGTCGTAGTCATCCAGAAAGACGATGCGATTTTCCAAGCCTGCTTCGTGGCTAAATCTGTAAACTTCCTGGATCAGCGCCTTGCCGGCTTCATCGCGTGGATGCGCTTTGCCTGCAAAAATGAATTGCACAGGGCGTGTCGCGTCATTCAGCAATCGCTTCAAGCGTTCCTTGTCGCTGAATAAAAGTGTCGCGCGTTTGTAAGTCGCGAACCGCCGCGCAAATCCGATGGTCAAAATTTCCGGATCAAGAATGCGGTTGACCCTACGAATAGACTCGGGCGATTCCCCCATTCGTTCGCGACGCCGCCGTTCTCGGTCGCGGACAAATTCGATCAGGCGGAGCTTGAGTCTTTGATGCGTGTCCCAGAGCTGGGCATCGGGAATATCGAAGACGCCACGCCAGAACTCCGGCTCGGTGAGGTGTTCCTCCCATGTCCCGAGATGCTTGCGATAGAGTGCTGCGAACTCCGGCGCCATCCAGGTCTTGGTATGGACTCCGTTTGTAATGTTGGTAATCGGCACCTCGTGGACCGGAACGCCAGCCCAGACATCTTTCCAAAGGGACCGGGTAACTTCGCCGTGTAATTTGCTTACTCCATTGGCGTGCCGGCTAAGACGGAGCGCCAGGATGGTCATACTGAACGGGTCGTTTGGATCGAGGCGGGTCTGACCGAACGAGAAGAGCTCGTCGAACGGAATGTTTAGTTCCTTGGCGAAATTACCGAAATATTTTCGCATCATCTCGCGCGGGAAGGAGTCATTGCCGGCAGGGACTGGAGTGTGCGTGGTAAAAACGTTGGCGGCCGCTACCAGCTGAAGTGCTGAATAAAAATCGAGCTTCTTCTCCACGACATTGAGACGAATGCGTTCGAGCGCCAGAAACGCCGAGTGTCCCTCGTTCATATGAAACACGGCCGGCTGTATGCCGAGTGCCGCAAGCGCTTTGACGCCGCCAATTCCGAGCATGATCTCCTGACGCATGCGCATCTCAAGGTCGCCGCCGTAAAGCTCCGCAGTAATCAATCGGTCCTCGGCGTTGTTTTCCGGAATGTCGGTGTCCAGGAGATAAAGACTTACCCTTCCAACGCGCAATTCCCAGAGCCTGGCAAAAACCTGCCGATCCAGGATCGGTACCGAAATCAGCGGTTTTCCATTGCCACGGAGGGCTTCACGGATTGGGAGGTGATAAAAATTTTGATTCAGATTGATCGCCGCCTGAACGCCGTCCTTGTCGATCTGCTGCCGAAAATAGCCATGCCGATAGAGCAGACCAATCGCAACGAAACTTAAATCCAGATCGCTCGCTGACTTGCAATGGTCGCCAGCGAGTATGCCGAGACCCCCTGAATAATTCGGAATCGATTCGTGAAAACCAAATTCAGCTGAGAAATAGGCGATCGGATTCTTGATCGCGCTTCCGGCTCCCGTCTTTCCGTAAGTGTCGTGTCGACCAAGATATTTTTCGAATTCCTCAAAAACCTGCTTTAGCTCACGCAGGAAGGTCTTGTCCTGTGCGAGCTCTTCCAGTCTGGATTGCCGCGAAAGCTGAAGCATTCGGACGGGGTTATGATTTGTCCGGTTCCAAAG
>Ga0193695_1000161_pt1 | contig 9910 bp, 9 predicted proteins | sample L3s2metaG_FD_160568 | JGI IMG/M metagenome (GOLD analysis project Ga0193695, IMG submission 160568) | Soil microbial communities from a riparian zone of the East river system, Colorado, United States - L3s2 | ecosystem: Environmental > Terrestrial > Soil > Riparian zone | place: USA: East River... | reverse complement strand
GCTCGTCGTAGACCACCCAGACCTGGTAGGGCGGGACTCGGGTGTCTCGCACCGCCTTGGCCACCGCTTGTCCGGAGAGGTTCATGTAGGTCTGCGGCATCAAGAGCCACACGGCGCGCGCCTCCGAGTGACCCACCAGCGAATCCCACCGCTTGCGATCCACCTTCACGCCAAGTCGCTTCGCGAGCTCACGCACACACGCAAAGCCGAGGTTGTGACGCGTGTCGGCATACTCGGACTCCGGGTTTCCCAGACCCACGATCAGATGCTCATCAGCGGTCGGTTTTTCTTCCATCCAAAATCCAAATAGACGCACTTAGGCCCGCGGCGAGTGCCGCAGACCCTTCACCGATGAGTTTACGCGGAGCTCAGAGCCGTCCCGGCGCGAGCTGCAGCCCGGACAGCGCCAGGGCGGCGACGGTGAGGCGTGACATCTCTTTGCGCTGCGCCGCCGTTGCGTGATTCCAGCCCAGCAGGTGTAGGAACCCGTGCACGCCCAACAGGCCAAGCTCCGTCTGGTCCGGGTGACCGTACTGCTGAGCCTGCCGGAGAGTCGCCGGCCATGAGATCGCCAGGTCGCCGACATGCTGACCTGAGCCGGCGAATGAAAGGACGTCGGTTGACGAATCGACGCCCGCGAACTCGAGGTTCAGCCTGCGCAGCTCTTCGTCACCTGTGAGCCTGACGGCGATCGTCGCTTCGCCCGCCGGCAGGCGGGCCGCCACCTCTGGCACCGACGCCGCATTCTGCAGCAACCGGCGCAAAAACGACGGTGACACCGGGGACCGAACAGCTTTGAAGACCTCGACCTCGAGTCGTGCTCTCTCAACCACCGCCAGCAAGTAAACCCGTTACAGTCCAGCGCGTGCGAATTCTGGTGACAGGCGGAGCCGGGTTTATCGGCTCTCATGTAGTCGACGCATTCATCGCGGCCGGCCATGAGGTCGCCGTCCTCGACAATTTCAGTACCGGCCGCGACGGCAATGTCAACCCGGCGGCGGCCGTCCATCGCATGGACCTGCGCGATCAACCGGAGGTGGACAGGGCCGTCGCCACTTTCCGGCCGGAGGTCGTGAGCCATCACGCCGCGCAGTCGGAGGTGCCGAAGTCAGTCGCCGACCCTGCCGACGACGCACAGATCAACATCGTGGGCGGTCTCAATCTGCTCAAGGCATGTGTCGACCATGGCGTTCGCAAGGTGATCTTCAGCTCGACCGGCGGCGCCCTCTACGGCGAACCGGATGTTGTGCCCGCCGACGAGGACCATCCGGTCCGACCTCTTTCGCCCTATGGCACGAGCAAATTCGCGTTCGAGCAGTACCTCGGCATGTTCCGGCGAACCTTTGGTCTCGACTTCACGGTGCTGCGTTACGCAAACATTTACGGCGCCCGGCAGGACTTTGCCGCAGAGGAAGGTCGCGTGATCGCCATCTTCGCGAGCCGCATGCTCGCCGGCAGGCCGCTCACCATCGATGGGACGGGAGAGCAGTCGCGCGACATGCTCCATGTCGGCGACGTGGCCATGGCGAACCTGGCTGTGCTGGAGAAAGGGTCGGGAGGCACGTTCCACATCAGCACCGGGATCGCAGTCACCGTCAACGACCTCTACCGAAAGCTCGCCCTGCTCACCGACTACCGGATGAAACCGAACTACGGTCCGGCGCGCAAAGGCGACGTCTATCGCATCGCGCTCGACAACGAACGTGCGCACCGCGAGCTTGGTTGGGAGCCTCATGTCAATCTCGAAGAAGGCCTCAGCCTGACGGTTGACTATTTCCGCGAACAGGTCACCAGCCCGATTCAGTGATCCAGACGCTCGCCCTTCTTCATCGGGTGGGCGCGAATGCTCTTCTCATCTTTGCCGTGGTGCTCGGAGTCTGGGGGACCTACCAGTACTTCCGCCACGCGTCGGTTTCCGGCGGCTTTCGATCGAGCTACCTGATCATGGGTGGCTTGACCGCGGTTCAAGGATTGCTCGGCCTGGCTGCGTTCGCGTTCGGCGGCCGCCCCGGAGGGCAGCTGTTGCACCTCGTATACGGAATCTTCGCAGTCCTGTTTTTGCCGGGCGCATATGTTTACGCACACTCCGGCAATCCCAGGCGCGAAGCGCTGATCCTCGCCGGAGCAGCGTGGATCGTGAGTGTCGCCTACTTTCGAGGCATCGCCACCGGCTGATCGGCCCCATCCCAGAGGCTAGACGCGAAACAGCACGCCGATTCCATAGGTGAGCGCGGCGACCACCGATCCAACCATCAGCATCTCCAGGCCCGACCGGACGCCGTTCTTTCCCGTGAAGAACGAACGTGCCGCGCCGATCACGAATAGGAAGCCTGCGCACAGAAGGAACGTGACCGCAAGCGCAGCAAACCCGTTGATCGCGGCCCCGAGCAGAAAACGGCCCAGCAAGAAGCCGGCCACTGGAATCGCTCCGCCGATCAGGGTCGAGATTCCAGCCACAAGTCCCTCGCGCACCGGGTTCTCAAACAAAGACGCGTCCAGCCCGAGCTCCTCGCGAGCCTGCGTCTCCAGCCACACCTGCTTGTCGGCCGTGATCCGTCCGACGATGGTCTGGGCTTCGGCCGGGGTCAGACCCTTGGAGCGGTAGATCCGGATCAGCTCCGCCCGCTCGAGGTCGGGCATGATCTCGATCTCGGCCGCTTCTCGAGCCAGCTGGCCCTCGAAGACCTCACGCTGCGACTTGCTCGAGAGGTAGGCGCCGCCCGCCATCGACACGCCAGACGCGACCATGGCCGAGAGGCCGCCGATCAGCACCACCCTTGGGTCGACGGTGGCGCCGCCAACACCGGCCAGGACGCCCAGGGTCGCGGTCAGTCCGTCGTTGACGCCATAGATCACGTTCCGGATGCTTTCGACTCCGCCGCCGTGCCAGTCCTCCGCGGGGACAAGGCCCGCGCCGGCATCCTCGGGGGCCGAGCCCTTCGACGGCTCGTCTTTCACATCCTCGGGCGATTGATGGTCGAGCTCCTCAGGCAGCACCTGGCGCAGCACTTCCCTCGCGCCTTCGTCGGCCACGCTCGAGACCTGTTGGAGGTACGTGCGCACGACCTGCCCCTCCGCGGCGCCGGCGAGAGCCAGCGCCGGGCCAACGCCCGCCACGCGCGCCAACACCGCCAGCAAACGGGCGGTGAGCTGCGGCCTGTGGTTCGAAGGCTTGGCGCCTTCGGAACCCAACAACGCCGCCCAGGCGTCCGCGTGGCGTTGCTCAGTTTCAGCGAGCAACGCCAACCGGCGTTTGAGCCGAGCATCCGATGTGACCTGGGCCAGCGCTTGATAGACGTCGGCCATGCGCGCCTCGCTCTCCCAGTTCGAGCGGATGGCCCGCGCATCGGGGGCGGACATCGACCGCTCGGGCGGGGTCACACCAATATGGTAAGGACGGATAGAAGGGGGTCGGCTCAGGTGATTGTCTTAACGTAGGTCCCTCCCATGGACCCGACCTCGCTCATGACGGAACCCAAGACCTCGTCGCGCGTTGACGCGCGCACGGCGCGCACACCCGAAGCCGGCGCCGGACGGCGCGTCCTCATCACCGGCGGCGCCGGCTTCCTCGGCGTCAACGCAGCGGTCGACTTGATTTCCGCCGGGTGGCACGCGACGGTGCTCGACAACCTGAGCCGGCCGGGCACCGAGCGGAATCTGAAGTGGCTGATCACGAGGCATCCAACCCGCACAACCTTCATCAAAGAGGACGTGAGAAATGCGAGCGGCCTCGCGGACCACGTGAAGAACCAGGACGCGATCCTGCACCTGGCCGGTCAGGTCGCCGTCACCACCTCGCTGGTCGACCCGGTCACCGACTTCGATGTCAATGCGCGCGGCACACTCAATCTGCTCGAGGCGGCGCGCCTGCACAACCCGCAGGCGCCGTTTGTTTTCGCATCGACGAATAAGGTGTATGGAAAGCTCGACCGAAACAACGTTGCCTGTAAAGAGAGCCAGCCGATCGACTTCCACAGTCCCTACGGCTGCAGCAAGGGCGCTGCAGACCAATATGTCCGCGACTACGCCCGCTGCTTCGGCATGAACACAGTCGTCCTGCGGCAGAGCTGCATCTATGGCGCTCACCAGTACGGAACAGAGGACCAGGGCTGGGTCGCCCATTTCGTCCATTCGATCCTCAGGAACCGACCGCTTACGATCTACGGCGACGGCACGCAGGTGCGAGACCTGCTCGACGCACGAGACCTATGCGCCCTATACGCGACGGTGATCGACAAGATCGACCAGACGCGCGGAGAGATCTACAACGTCGGCGGCGGCCCGGAGAACCAGCGGAACCTGCTCGAGGTCATCGAGCAGATCGGCGAGCTGACCAACCACAAACCTGAATACACGTTCGCGGACTGGCGCGAGGGAGATCAGACGTACTACGTCAGCGACATCACCAAGGCGAAGAAGGACCTGGGCTGGGAACCAAAGGTTGCGTTCGACCAGGGCCTCCGTGACCTCATCAATTGGGCGGGATCGGTCAACTAGCGGCCGGCTTTCGCTCGCAGGTGAAGTGACCGCAGCCTCCAGGCAGCGCGCGCAGGAGCCGGGCTTCGGTCCACGCGGTTGAGGCCACGGCGCGGCTCGCCCCGCGCATCAGCTGCCCGAGGAATCCAACGCGCGAGACGGACATGTCCTCCACAGAACCGCTGACCGGTCCCCGGATGTCAAGCCAAGAGAAATAAGCGAGGTCGAGCGCCTGCAGCAGAAAGTGATAGCTCCACCGGGTGCGCAAGACGGGCAGGCCGCAACCAGACGCCATGGACCGAAACCGGTCCGCCGAGAAAACCTGAATGTGGCCGCCGTGCCTAACTTTGGCCGTCCATCGCGTGCCGCACCCGACGAGGCGGTAGAGCGTTCGCGGCTGACCCTCGAGCGGCAGCACGATGTGGAATCCGCCGCCAGGCTTGAGCACCCGCGCCACCTCGCGAAGGACTCGCTCGGGGTCCTCCACGTGCTCGAGCACGTCGACGACCCACACGAAATCCAGCGTTCCGTCCTCAAACGGCAGGCGCTCGGCAGTGGCCAATCGAAAGTCGACGCCCTCGGCTTCGGCCCGCGCGGAAGCAAGTGAGGACTCGCTCAGGTCGCAGCCAGAAACCTCCAGGTCCGGTCGCGCGCGCTTGACCGCTTTGGCGATCGATCCCGCTCCACATCCGACGTCCAACACGCGACCATGCACCTGCGACAGATCGCTCAGCAGGTAGCGCAGCTTGAGCCCGTTCATGTACCAGGGCTTCGGCCGCACTGGCGATGCCCCCCACCGCTTGGCCTCGTAGTCGAAAGCTGTTGAAGAGGCTAGTGGGTTGCCGATTGAGCTGCCTTGCACTCAGCTGCCGTGGGGTGCGGCGCAGCGACACCCATCACCGTCCAGCCAGCCTCATCCAGGGATCCTAAGCGCACGAACCAGCCTGGATTCAACTGCTGTAGCAACTCGTAGTTGGGATCGTTTTGAGGTATCGCGATCAGCCGTATGTCGGTGGCGCTCAGCCAGCATTCCACCAGGGTGTTCACGGTCGGTTGGTGATCTTCGTATCGATAGCCCGATTTTAGGTAAGCAAATGGGTCATACATCTCGCTCACCAGATGCTTACCCTCCACGCCGCCGAAGCGCGCGAGACCGTAGGTGATGTCGGGCCGATACTGGGGTACCGCCAGAGCGTGGCCTGTGTAAGGCGCCTGGTTGTACCACGCCCCGAGCTGGACGCTTTCCGACTTCACCACCAGCCAGGGGCCTTCGGACGGGCCGAAGACCTGCGCGATTGGAATCCATGCCAGCTGCGCAGCGAGGAGCGTCGCAACAAGTCCAGTCCATGCGACGGGCAGCACACGTTTGCCAAACCTGCGGGGCAACCACCACAACAGCGCCACGGCGAGCAATACCCCCGCGAACACATATGGGAACGCAAAGACTCGGGTGATCGGCATCCACCAAACCCAGCTCGCGAGGTAAGCAGTGAATCCAAGCATGCCCGCCACGAACACCCAGTAGCCGAAGCCGAAGGTGAGGAGCATGTACGACGGGGGTCGTCTCCACAAGCTCCATGCCAATCCTGCGATGGATCCGATGAGCAGGGCGCCGAGCACCGGTCGTACAGATGCCTCACCGGCGGTGACCGGAACTTCCCACCGGCCGGCAGCGTTGGCGAAGAAGTTCCACCACAGCGGATAAATCGCGTTACCCGTTTGGTCTTGGAGCACCTTCATGTACACGAGCATCACTCCCACGAACCCGGCCAGCAGTGGGACGCGCTGCTGCCAACCGTGCGGGCGCAAGAACGCGGCGACAACCATGCCGAGGCTGAAGATCCATGCCTCGGCGCGCGCCATCGTCGCAAGTCCGAAGGCAAGGCCGGCCCAGAAACCGCCTCTGCGCGGCCACGCCCAAAGGCCCACCAGACACAGGGCGACCCCAAGCGGTTCAAGCATTCCTGACGCATCGTTCATGACACTTGTCGGAAGCAGGATTGCGACGAGCGCTGCGCCCAGCGCCACCTGCGTTCCCCAGTAGCGGCGGCAGATGTGAAACAGCAGAACCACGACCACCACGCCGAAGGCAATGCTGACCAGGCGATTTAGAACGATGTCAATCGACCCCGTCAAATCGAACACTGCGACCATCAGCAGCGGGTGCAACACGCCCCAGAAATAGTCGAGACCTTTGAGGTCCCACAGGCGCGGGCCGCCAGGTGCGCTGAGCCCGATCTCCTTGGTCAGATAAGCGATCTGCCAGTGATGCCAGACATCGTCGTATCGACGCAGTCCCGGGTTTTCCGGGTCGCTGAAAACGAACAGATAAAGAAGACGTGGAATCGCGGCCGCGACAGCCACCCCCAAGGTCAACCACCAGTGAACCGGTTCGGGCTCGAGGTCGGCGATGGCTTGGTCGAAACTTTGGGGCTCATTGAGACGCTGGTCGTCCTCCTCTTCGTTCGGGAGGATCCTGGGCAACAGCTTCACGCGGTGGCAGCTTCCTTCGCGATCTGTTCGTGAGCGCGCGCTACCTCCAACACCTCGGTCTCCAGCTTGTCGAGGTGCCTCTCCCAGTCGAAGCGGCGCGCCCACTCAAACGCTCGCTCGCCGGTGGCCTGGTTTTCCTTTGGATCATCCAGAAGTGCCGCGATTCCTGCGGCGTAGTCGGCCACCACGAGCGGCTCCGCGAGATGTCCTGTCCGCGGCCCGACGGTGACCGTCGGGCCGGCCTGGTTCCACGCCACCACCGGCACGCCCTTGGACATCGACTCGATGACTCCCATGCCGAAGTCTTCCTCCGGCGCGGGGTAGACGTACACGGCCGCCCCCTCGTAAAGCTTCTGAAGCTCGTCCTCGGCGATCGCGCCAAGGAAGAGCACTGCGTCTGACAACCCCAACTCCGCAACCAGTGCTTTCAGCGATGCGGTGTGAGAGGTCGCGGGGCCCGGAATGACGAGCTGAACACGCGGGTGGTGCTTGCGGACCTCGGCCAGCGCCTTGATGGCGAGGTCGAACCGCTTCTGTGGGTAGTGGCGGTTGGTCAGCAGGACGTACGGGCGCCGAATCGGATACCCGTTGATTGTCAGGCCGCCTGAGAACCGCGAATCGACCGGCAGTGGGAAGCCTGAAGCGGCGACATGGCAGCCGGCCGGGCAGTCGACTGCCTCCCGGCGGTAGGTTCGCCGAATGATGTCGCCGATGTAGTCGCCGTTGACCAACAGCTGGTCCGCTTCCTGCACCGAGCGCCGATCAGCCCACGCGACGAACCGCGTCGCGCGCATCACGATCGCCGCGAGCAGGCGGTAATCGGCGTTGGCCACCCACCCGGTCTCCCGGTCCACGTTCCGTGGGTAGACGAGTCGGTTTGGCTGGTTCAGATAAACGATGTAAGGCACGTCCATCAGCCTCGCCGCCCACCACGCGATCCACGCGCTCGGCTGGTTGCACCCCACGATCGCGTCGACTCCTCGAAAACGCCATGCGTACAGAGGCATGAGGAGCGAGGTGGCCGCCATCTGCACGGCTTCGCGGAAAGGAACCCAGCGCGGAAGCTGAGGGAGAAAAGTTCGCACCCGCACGTCGCCGATCAGGTCCGGGTAGCACCGGGACTGATCGACGGTGGGCGCGTAGCACTCGACGTCGTAACCGCGCCGGCGCAGACCGAGCACCTCCTCGATCACGATGCGCTCGCCACCGCCGGAGTAGGTGAAGCCGCAGTGAAAGACCGCGATCCTGCGCGGAGCCCCCGCGCGAGCCCGCCGCCGTCCTCCGACCAGGAAGAAACCGAGCAGCCCGAGCACCAACGCTGTTCCGGCCGTGATCGCGTGGTAGAGGACGATCGCGCCGGCCGCCACGGCTGGGGCGAGCTTGAGCCCTCCGCCCAACACCAGGGACCCTGCCACCTCCAGGTTGCCGACGTATCCGGGTCCCGCCGGAACAGCAAAGCTCAGGAGCAGCGCCGGGTACGCGGCCATCGCCTTCAGCGGCGGCACCGACACGCCCACCGCGGCGAAAAGCAACGTGAAGTTGAAGGCGTCTATCACCAGCGCAAGGATGGTGAGGAAAGCCAGCCGGCTCACGAGCGCTGGGGTCCACAGGCCACGAGCGCCGGCCCGGAACGCAAAAGCCTGACCGGCGACTGCTGATGCAAAGCGCGCCGGAAGCAGACGCCGGGCGAGCCATGATCGCGCGAGCCGCGGGCCGACCAGAGCCGTCCCGAGGACGGCCGCAAGGAGCGCGATCGCGAGCGCGGCCGCGCCGAGCAGGCCCTGCGGCGCGCTGATCACTCCGGTGAGGGCGATCACCTCAAGTGCGCCAAGCACGACTGCCACAGCCGCGAGGTCGCACGCCTTGTCGATGACGATGGTCGCGAGGGCCGAACCGGCGGGTACGCGATGGCGACGCCACAGCCACCACGTCCTCGCCGCGTCGCCAGACCGGATCGGCAGGACGTAGTTCAAGAGGCCGCCCGCGGCATTCATAGCGAATGCCCTCACCATTCCGACGGGGGCGAGCGGGCGCAACAGCAGCAACCAGCGCCGCGCCCTGATCACGCTGGTCAGCAGGAACAGCACGATCATCAGCGCCACCGGCGCCCAGCTGCGAACCTGCGCATGGCTCACCACTTCGGTGAGGGAGACGGTGCGGAGCCACAACCAAAGCAGCACAAGGCCGAACGCCGTCTGCAGGGCTAGCCGGAGCCAGCGGTTCATGCGATCGCCTCCTGCTCGCCTGACGGTTCCGGGCCGAGGATCCAGCGCTGGACGAAAATCCAGAACCCGAAGAGGAAGGCGACGACGAGGATCGTGCCGCCGTAGTCGTGAAAGAGAACCGCCGGCGTGACACCGACGGTGGCCGCGATTCCGGCCACGACCGCGACCCGCAGGAGGTTGAGCAGCATCGTGCCGGCGATGCCGATGACGATGACCTGGATGCGAGCTTCGATTGGATGGCGCCCGCGCAAACCCGACATGAAGCTGACCCCAAGCAGCACCAGGCTCTGCCAGCCGATGCAGTTCCACGAGATGAAGAGGGTGTGCATGGCGCCGGCGCTGTCCCAAACGACCAGGTGACTCCCCGACGCCGCGGCATGGATACCCGCGAGGCTGAGCAGGCCGACCACCATCCGGGCTTCGATGGGGACGATCGCCTGCAGCGGGTTGTTGGCGCCGAACTGCAGCGCCCAGGTCGTCAGGAAGTCGTCGAACGTCGTCACCAGTGGGAGCAGCATGAGCAGAGCGCACAGGATCGCAAGCAAGGTCAGGTTCAGGTTGTCGCGATCGCGGCTCCTCATGCGCGCACCCTGACCATCGCAAGCAGGCGCCGGCGAGCCGTGAACAGGGGAATGAGCAGCGCCAACCCGACGAACCCGAGCAGGGACTCAGGCACCACGATGCTCGGCGGCGCCAACTGCGTATCGCCCACGCCG
>Ga0193695_1000160_pt1 | contig 9943 bp, 9 predicted proteins | sample L3s2metaG_FD_160568 | JGI IMG/M metagenome (GOLD analysis project Ga0193695, IMG submission 160568) | Soil microbial communities from a riparian zone of the East river system, Colorado, United States - L3s2 | ecosystem: Environmental > Terrestrial > Soil > Riparian zone | place: USA: East River... | reverse complement strand
TCTTGGCCTCGACCGCGTTCATGTAGCCGCCGTAGTCGCCGACGTAGAGGACGCCGTGGCGGTAGGCGGGGGCGGACTTGACCGGGCCGCCCAGGGGAGTCGCCCAGCGAACGTTGCCGTTGCGGGTGCTGAGCGCGAAGAGCCGGTTGTCTTCGCAGCCGAAGTAGAGGGTCCTGCCAAAAACGAGCGGCGAGGACTCGGCGCGCCCAGGCAGCGTTCGTTTCCAGAGGACCTTGCCGGTTTTGGCGTCGAGCTTGACGACGTGGCCGGGGACGAGGTTGACGATGTAGAGACGACCCCTGGCGTAGGTGGGAGAGGAGGCGTTGAGGCGCCCGATCCGGCGTTCCCAGAGGACCCTGCCGGTGTTCGCGTCGAGCGCGAAGGCGGTTCCGCTGTTGTTCACGGCGTAGAGCTTGCCGCGGGCGTAGACGGGCGGGAACTCGAGCAGAGGTCCCTCCGTGTAGTGCCAGAGGAGGCGGAACGGTGGCTTGATCCCCTTTGCGGGCAGGTAGCGCGTCCGCGCTCGGTTGAGCCCGAACATCGGCCAGTTGACCGTCCGTGCCTTCGGTTTTTTCGTTTTTTCGGGTTTGAAGGGGACCGCCGCGTTGTGGACGTCCGCCGGGCGCTTCAGCAGCGAGTAGGCGACGACGATCCCGGCGATCGCCAGGATCGTCGCGGCGACCAGCCCGAGCGCCCAAAGCCGGTGCTCGCGCCAGAGCCGCCTCGGGTGGAACAGCAGCCGGGCGGCGTCGCGATACCGGCGGGCCTTGGGCCCGCCCTCAGTCATTCACCGCGCCGCGCCACAAAGTGAAGCTGGCCATCGCGAAAGGCTACGCCAAGGGCCGGATTTCGATCACAGAGGCCAGGGAACGCCGCCGGGCTGGCCGACGGGTCACCGCTAGAGGATCGCCTCGGACTCGTGTACCAAATGGCGCGGTTTCACTTCGGCCGCCTCATCGGCCGCGAGGGGATCGAAGCCGGGCAGCGAGCCGAAGGAGAGGCCGGTCAGTTTTTCGATTTCGCTCACCGGCACCTGGAAGGTGCGGTAGGCGCCGTAGGCGAACTCCTCCTCGGCCACGAGCTTGGCCTCCAGACCTTTTTCGAGCAGGTCCGCTTGGCTCAGCAGGTAGGCCGTGGCCGAGAGGAGTCCGGGGCTCTTTGCCATCACGACCACCTTCCAGAACTGTTTCGACAGCTTGACGCCGCGAAATTCCTCGTCGGCGTCGTCGAGGACCGGGCCGCTGAACACGTTCACCTTGAAGTTTTCGTTGTCGGCGTGTTCGAGGACGTAGTCCTCGACCCCGGCCCAGAGGGTCGTGTGGCGGTTGAAGTCGTCGTATTGGGGTGCGCAGTTGGTGAAGTGGAAGGTGTCGTCGTTGGCAAGCTTGGCCGCGGCGGGGCTGTCGCCCCAGGTGGGATCGAGCCGGCGCACGAGGTGGCCGCGGTCGAGTTTGCTGTCGAGGTACACCGGTTCGCCCGTCTGCTCGGTTGCCGGGATGCGCGGATCGAACGCCCAGCGATCCGATTCCCGTTTGAGCCGGAGCGAGAGCGCCCCGTCGATATTGACCGCGGTGAAGAAGGCGAGCCGGCGCTCTTTGTTCATGACGACGCTGAAGTGGTGGTACCGGAGGACGTGCGGTTCGTTGTCGTCCTTGCCGGCGTCGGTCCTGGTCGACGCTTTAGCCGCCAGTTTTTTGCTCAGCTCGGGCAGCGGAACGGCGCGTTGTCCGCCGCCGAGGAACTCCGCTTCGTAGCCGCGCCGGTGCGCGTAGTCCGGGTCGATTTCAATCGCCTCCAGCACAGGCGCCGCCCTGACCTCAGCGCCGGGAACCCCGATCTGCACCGGCCTGTCGCTCTCTGGCTGAACCACCTTGTCGAGCAGGGCGCCGGCGCCGCCGGGCAGCGACTGCTCACGCAGATGGCGGACTATCTGGCTGATGCGGATGCCCTCGTTGATGACCCCATCGCGTTTGTCCTGGGGCGGCGCCTTCACGCTCGCGTGGTGGAGGGCGACTATCTCCCACTGGTCGTTGAAGACCGGAGATCCCGACGAGCCGGGTTCGGTGTCCGCTTCGTAGTGAAGAAGTTGAGCGGTGTCATCGACGATCCGGTTTTCGCGCAGGGCGACCTGCTTGCGCTCGCCACTCGGGTGCTGGACGATCGTCACGAACTCGCCGGCGAGCGCCTTGCCCTGTGCCTCGATCATCGGGTTGTAGCCGTACCGCGCGAGGGCGTTCGCCTCGCCGGCGATGGCTACGAGCGCAAAATCCAGCCTCTCGTCGGCGACGAACAGCCTCTCGGGTGCGAAGCCGAAGAGGTGGGACTGGCGCGGCTGACCGTCCGGCCCGTCTTCGAAGTCGAACTCGATCGCACTTGCTTTGGCGACATCGGCGTCGGGCAGCACGTGATGGTTGGTCAGCAGCACCCCCGGAGCGACGAGCGAACCGGTACCGTACTCGGTGACCTGGCCACTGTCGTCGCGGACGTTGACGCGACCGACTGCTCGCGAGGCGATGATGCCCGTCTCCAGGTAGTTGATGCCGACGAAGTCCGGGGTGGCGATGATCGCCTCCAGCACGACGCCGGCTTTCTCCAGGGAGGCATCCGCCGGTTCCCCCCAGGCCTGGCCGCGCTCGAAGGCGGTGGCGAGTACCTTCTCCGTGTCGCCTCGCGGCACTTCGGCCGCAGCCGTCGGCCGCGGCGCCCGAGCCCAGTGGCGGCTGAGCCGGTCGAGGCGCGCGGCGACCTGCTGCGGCCCGTTCGCCAGCGCGATGCCGCCGGGTTTGCGCAGGTCCCTGATCCGTTTCGCCCGCACCTTGCTTCGTTTGGCGACTCGCGCCTTGGCCGCTTTCGTCTGCGCGGCGGCGAGCGGGGAGGTGGCGCCTCGGATCATGGTGGCCATGGCGCATTAGTCAACCTTTTGTAAACACAAAAGTCAACCTTTGGATCTGTACCGGTGTGGTTAAAGGAACGAGTCGATGTCCGGTCGGCGAAGCCGGGCGGTCGCGACTTCCGTCAGAGCAGGTGGCGGCGCAGGAAGGCGATCTCGTCGGCGACGACCGCCTCGTGCTCGGGGCCGTCGTAGATGTCGAAGTGGTCGACGCCGGGGTAGGTCCGCAGCTCGGCCAGCGAAGCCCGGCGGGAGGCGGCGATCGCTGGGCCCGGCTTGGCGACCCGGTCGGCCTCGCCGACGCAGAGGAGCCACGGGCAGTGGAGCTTGGCGGCGTGGCGCGCCGGCCGGTAGGGACGGCCGAGCAGCCAGCGGGCCGAAACGCGGTTGCGCCAGCGCGAGTCCTCGCCGATCGCGACGACGTGGCGCCAACCCTCCTCGCCGCCGGGGGCGTTGATGAAGGCTGCCTGGTCGGGTTGCCCGATCGCCGGCAGGTGGCGCCCGAGCACGGCGGCGAGCAGCGCGCGGCTCATAACCCGAGGCGATGAGCGGTGCGCCTGCCGCCACATGTCGAGAAAGGGAACCTGGCTGACCACCGCGACTACCCTCCGATCGGCGGCAGCGGCGGCGAGCGCGTTGCCACCACCCATCGAGGAGCCGAAGGTGGCGACCCGATCGGGATCGACGCCTGAAAGCGAGCGAGCGCAGGCGATCGCCGCCCGCCAGTCATCGAGCTGACGCATGGGGTGGAAGAGGTCGGGCTCGCCGCCGCTGTCGCCGAAGCCGCGGTGGTCGAAGAGGAGCGCCGCGATGCCGGCCTCGGCGAAACGCTCCGCGAAGGGCCCTAGCCGGTCCCGGCGGGTGCCGGATAGACCGTGGGCCATGACGACGATTGGAGCAACCGCCGCGCCACCCGTCGCCGGATAGAGCCAGGCTGCGCAGGAGGTGTCGCTGACCCGAAAGGTGAGATCTCGCCGCTCCACGTACACATACAACGAGAGCTTGCGGACAGATGTGAGATTCGCGATGGTCGCGCTCAGCGCCGCGTCGGGTTCGTCTTGTCGTCGCCGAGATAGAGGTTGCCGTTGACCACGAGCGGCGAAGATTCGAGGTGGGAGTGCGTCCGCTCGGGCACCCGGCCGAAGAGCGGCCAGTCGATCAAGCCGGTACCGCCGGTCGGGCTGCTGTCGGTACCGCTGTCCGAGCCGCCGCAGCCCGGGGTGCCGGCGAGGCAGATCGTGGCGAGGACGCCGGTGAGGGCAGCACCCTCTCTTGCTCGGATTCGCATCGTCACGGCCCATCGTCACGGCCATGTCGGCAGGCCCTACCCGATCTGTAGGGGCCTGGCGTGAGACAGCGAAAGCGGCGGACGGGAATTGAACCCGCGTCATCAGCTTGGAAGGCTGAGGCTCTACCGTTGAGCTACCGCCGCATGCGGCAAGTCATCTGCTGCGTGGACTCGCGCGCGCCTCGACAGTTTGCCTGAATCCGTCAGAATGGGGAGCAGCCACGGGGAGTGGCGCAGTCTGGTAGCGCACTCGGCTGGGGGCCGAGCGGTCGCAGGTTCAAATCCTGTCTCCCCGATGTAGACAACAGCTTCCGGTCCGTCGGCGCCTGCGATCGAGGAGCGGAACTTCGTCATCCGCGAGCGACAGGTGATGCTCGATGAAGACCTGGCCGAGCTCTACGGAGTAGAGACGAAGCGCCTGATCGAGCAGGTGAAGCGGAACCTGGAACGCTTCCCAGGGGACTTCATGTTCCAGCTCGATAAAGGCGAGGCCGCAGCTTTGAGGTCGCAGATTGCGACCTCAAACGCCGGCATTGAGATCATGCGAGCTTTCGTTGAGTTGCGCCGCGTCACCAGCTCCCACTCGGCACTTCAAGAGCGGCTAGAAGACCTTGAGCGCGAGATGACCGGACGGCTCAACCAGCACGATGAGCAACTGGGCCGCGTGACCTCCATCGAGGGCCCTGGCGCAAGGGCCTCGGCGAGTCAGCCGATTCGGATCTGCTGTGCGTCGCGGCAGGTGGGTTTGTATTGGCGGTTGCGCTGGTCACCGGAGTAGCCGACGCTGAGGCGGTAGACGCCCCGTTTGGTCGCGAAGTACTGGGCCAGCAGGTAGTTACCGTTTGACTTGACGGTGACGCCGCCGCTGAACGCGGGCTTGCGTTTGCACTGTTTGTCGCCCGGGCGGTAGAGCCGAAAGTTGATTACGCCGGAGGGTGAGGCGGCGCCGGAGAGGTGGGCGCGAATCGAGATCTGATTACCCTCAGTCAGGCGCGCACGCGGCTTCACTTGCGGCGTTCGCCGATACACCTGGACTGCTGGGCCAGACGGATCACACGGATCGGTCGCGCCTTGATTCGCGGCGTCGCCGGAATAGCTGGCCCCGAAGCTGTAGATACCGGGCTGTCGCGCAACGAGCGGATCCGAGCTGAACGTGCCGTTCCCGGCCACGGGGACGACGCCGACGGCCACCGGCTTGGCACAGCCTGCCGCGACCCGACGGTAGATCTCAAAGGAGATCGTGCCCGCGGGCGTATAGCCTCCCTGCAGCGTTGCCGTAACCCTGAAGGACGTTCCAACTGTAAGTCGTTGCGTGACGTCGCTGGCGATCGAGGGACTTGCTGGAGAGACACTGGACGTTGCTTTACCGCAGCCAGCAATCGTCGGGGCGTGGTTTGGGTCGCCCGAGTAGCTGACGGTCCAGCGGAACGTGCCGACCCGAGAGGGCACGAATACGGCCGACCGGTACGAGCCGTTCCCCGAGACGTTGACCGTCGAGCTGAAGGCCGCGGCGCCGGAGCAATTCGTGTCGCCGGGCGAGAACGCCGTGAACGTAATCTGCCCGGTGGGGATCGCCCCTTCCTGGATCGACGCCGTGGCCGTCACCGGGTTCCCGACCGTACCGCTGGTTGCACCGGCGGCAAGGGTCGCGGTAATCGTGCCCACCGCCGAAGCCTGGTTGGCCGAGCCACAGGGCAGGGCGGCCGCTTCGTTGTTCCCGTCACCCGCGTATTCGACGGTCCAGCGATACAGCCCCGCCGCCGGCGAGAAGCCGGGCGGGGAGTAGAGGCCGTTGCCGTTGACCGCAACCGTCGCTTCGTATTTGGCAGCGCCCGCACACGTCTGATCGCCAGGGCCGTAGGCGCGGAAGACGAGCTGGCCGCCGGCCTCAAAGCCACTCGCCAGGGTCACCCCGTCGGTGATCGAGGAGCCGACCACCACAGCGGAGGTCGCCACCCCTGAAAGCGTCGGCGAGGCCTTGCTGACCGCCGAAGCCTGGTTGGCCGAGCCACAGGGCAGGGCGGCCGCTTCGTTGTTCCCGTCACCCGCGTATTCGACGGTCCAGCGGAATTCTCCGGCTTGCTGAGGAAGGAAATCCGCGGAGACGGCGTAGCCGCCCTCGAGCGGCACGGAATCCGTTTCCAGCGGCGTCAGGCAGGCCGTGTCCGCCGGTCCATAGATCCTGAAAACCACTTCACCGGTTGGGGAGAAACCTCCAGTTACGGTCGCTTCATCGTGTATCCCGGTATTGACGACGCCGGCGCTCGCGGTGCCCGTCAATTCAGGGCTTGCCTTGCTTACGGTCGAGGCCGCGGAACAGGTGGAGTCGGCGGCGGGGTTTTCAGAGTCGCCCGAATAGTGGGCGCTCCAGTGATAGACCCCCGCTTCGGGCGGCGTGAATTCTCCGGAGGCGTATTCGCCTTCGCCGCTCACGGAGGCCGCGGCCGGAGCGGGGCTCAGCGCGGGCCCGGAGCAGCTAGGGTCGCCGGGGCCGAAGACCTCGAAGGAGATTTCTCCTGCTGCGTTCGGGCTTTCCGAGAGTTGTGCGGTTGCTTGAATCGTCTGCCCGATGACCGCATCGGTGGCCACGATGCTCAGGCTCGGCGGGGCGGCTGAGGACGTGACCGCAAGCAGCAAGCTGAGGCCCGTCGAAATGCCAAGGCCGGCCAGTGCTCCGAGCGCGGGCCGTTGAGACACCCGCATTTTCACGCCACCCTCCCGATCATGAACTCAACCGCTCGTGCCTCCATAAACCTAAGTTTTTCTCGCTCTCAGCGTCTTTTTCTCAGTAGAATTCGGTCCCAACTTAGACTATTCGCCCATCCACTCCACTATCGGGGAGCGAGCCAGGAGATGAGCAAACTGCATCGCCGCGGTTATCTTGCGATTTCGACGATCGCTGCAGCATCAGCCCTGCTCGTCGTGGCGCCGGCAGGCGCGTCCGCGGCTGAAGAGCCCGCTGACGGCTCGACGTCGGGGGAAACGGTCGCTGAACCCTCGGGCGACTCAACGCAGCCTGCCGCGCCGGCTGGGACGGAATGGACGCCACAGGGTGGCGAAGGGGGAAAGTCCGGCGGCGGGTCCCCGCCACTGGAGCATGGAAGTTCGGTGGGTAGCGGCGCGGTCACGGGAAAGGCAGGGTCCGGCAGCGAGCAACCCTCGAACACCCCGGACTCAAGTGGGTCCTACGAACCGGAACCATCGACTCCGTCGACCGTCGACGAACCCGCGAGCACGCCTCGAGCGGGAAGCGGAGGCGGGGGCCACTCGGTGCAACCGACGGCAACGGCGACGCCGGCCAAGGCAAGCAGGCCCGTCGATATGGCGGTCGGCGCCGCAACTTCGCTGGGGCGCTCCGCCTCGCCTCAGGGCGACGGCATCGGCTCCGCGCCCCCGGCGGCGGTTGCATCGTTCGGGGACTCGGGCGATCGTGCGTCCACGAGTTCCTATGCCCTGCCGTTGCTGGTCATCGTCGTGCTCGGTCTCATCCTCGGCTTTGCGGGCGTCCGCCTCAGGCATCACCGCCGGCGTAGGCGACTTGAGGCTCTGTGGCGCGAACAAGATGCGGCATGGGAGGCGGCCCTTCGCCGGGCCGAGCAGGGACAGGCGTCTGGAGCCTCGGAGCCTAGCGCCCAGCGGTTGCAGTGGATCAGCGTCAGATAGGATGAGCCAGCCGGGGCCGGAGGGAATCCTGTAGGCGATCTAGATGCAGAGCTGGGACCTGAAGACCCTCGAAACGGAGCCGCACCAGCCGCGGATTCTCGCCTCGGCTGAGGACGCGCGGACGATCATGCTGTATCTGCCCGCGGGGGAGGAGCTGCAGGAGCACGAGGTGCATGAGCGGGCGAGGGTTGTCGTCGTCGACGGTGAGGTCGACGTCACGACGCCCGGTGGGGACGCGGTGGCGGCAAGCGCCGGCCACCTACTGGAGTTCGACCCCGGCGAGCGCAACACGATCGCCGCACGAACCGATGCTCGCCTGCTGTTGATCCTCACCCCGTGGCCCGGCGACGGGCATCCCGGCGCGATGCCGCTTGAGCAGAAGGCTGAAGCGCGCGAGCGCGCCTCTCAGCACCCTCAGACTTGAGCACCCCGTGAAGGCTAGTAAGGAGCGCCGACCACCTTCGCCCAGGCCTCGTCGACGTGGAGCTGTCCGTGCCGATCGGTGTCGACGATCGTCACCGTCGCCGGCCGGCGGTTGCCGTTGTGGGGGTCGATCGTCACCGATCCCGTCCAGCCCTTCCACTTCTTGACGCCGTCGAGCGCCTTGTCGAGTTCGGCGGGCGCCGTGCCCCCCGCCTTGTTCGCGCCGTCGGCGAGGAAGTTCAGCGAGTCGTAGGTATAGGGCCCCCAGGTGCCTGGGTCCTGGCCGAATTCGTCTTCGTATTCGCCGACCCTGCAGGGTGAAGCCGAGGCCGTTGGTCGATGCGTCGGAGGTCAGCCTGATCGGCACCAGGCCGGCCTTTATGTAGAGCGGCCGGATCTTGCTCTGCATGACTGGGAGGGCTCCTTTCGAGAGCGGTGCGTTGCCTGCCTGCCGGCCCGGCCGGCCCTCTCACGTTCAACGGTCGGACGCGACCGTGGCGGTAGGGTCTCCGCGTGGAAGCGGCGAGCTGCTTCGAGGCCCACGAGGTCGACCTGCACGGTCACCGCGCTGTCTACCGGGTTGCCGGCAGCGGGCCGACCGTCGTCCTGATCCACGGCATGCTCAACTCCTCGCGCCACTGGCAGGCGGTGGCGGAGAGGCTCGCCGGGTCCTATCGGGTGGTTGCGCCGGACCTGATCGGGCACGGGGATTCGGCGACGCCGCGGGGCGACTACTCACTCGGTGCCCACGCCGCCTCCATCCGCGACCTCTTGACGACGATCGGGGTGGAGCGGGCGACGATCGTCGGCCACTCGCTCGGCGGCGGGGTGGCGATGCAGTTCTTCTACCAGTTCCCCCAGCGCACCGAGCGGCTGGTGCTGATCTCCAGCGGCGGGCTGGGGCGCGACGTCAGTCCGCTGCTGCGCGGCGCCGCGCTTCCCGGCGCCGCCTCGCTGCTCCGCCTCGCCGCGCGGCGGCGGCTGGTCGACGCGATCGACGCCGCCGGGGGACGGCTGCGAAACCGCGGCAGCGCCAAGGGTGTTTACATGGAGGCGGTGGCGAGGGCGCTGCGGCCGCTGCAGGAGTCCGGCTCGCGACGTGCTTTCCTGCAGACCCTGCGCTCGGTGATCGACGTCCACGGCCAACACGTCAGCGCCGCCGACCGCCTCTACCTGCTCGGCGACATGGCGACCCTGATCGTTTGGGGAGAGCGCGACCGCACGATCCCGATCGAGCATGGCCGCGCCGCTCACGAGGCGATCCCGCACTGTCGCTTCGAGACGCTGCCGCGGGCCGCCCACTTCCCTCACCTCGAAGACCCCGAAGGCCTTGCCGCCGTCCTCGCCGATTTCCTCGCGACGACCGCGCCGGTGCGGATCGACGATTCCGAGTGGGCCGCGGTGATCGCCCAGCAGGCGAAGCGGCGGCTGCGCGCCGTGGCCTGAGGCCCACCATGGCGGCGAAGGAGAGCGCCGGGGTGCTTCTCTTCCGCAACCGCGCGGCGCCCGAAGTCCTCCTCGTCCACCCCGGCGGTCCCTTCTGGGCAAGGAAGGACCTCGGCGCCTGGTCGCTGCCGAAGGGAGAACCGGGGGAGGGGGAGGAGTGGCCGCGGTGCGCCCTGCGCGAGCTGGCGGAGGAGCTCGGCCCGGCAGCCCCGGCCGTTACCGTCGCGAGCCTG
>Ga0193695_1000159_pt1 | contig 9978 bp, 8 predicted proteins | sample L3s2metaG_FD_160568 | JGI IMG/M metagenome (GOLD analysis project Ga0193695, IMG submission 160568) | Soil microbial communities from a riparian zone of the East river system, Colorado, United States - L3s2 | ecosystem: Environmental > Terrestrial > Soil > Riparian zone | place: USA: East River... | reverse complement strand
CGATACATCGCGCCGACCATCTCCGACAGCGGTGATCCGCCTTGCAGGAACCGACCGGCACGCCATCCAAGAGTTCCCGCTGGCTCCCAGCGCTGTAGTAGGTCGAGCGACTTCGGGTGAAAGTCGCGACGCATGAGCCCCTCAACCGTCGCGGCAGCCTCAGCCGTCGCCTCGCGCAGCGCTGGTCCGATGTGCGGCTCAAGGGGAAGGCGCAGATTTCCCGGCGGTCGTATGTGAAGCCGCATCACCCCGACCGCGGCGCCGCCGATGTCTAGGCGAACGCCAGGCGGTAGCTGGTGCCCCTGCACTCCTACCTGCAGGTCGCTCTGCTGTCGAAGTTCCCACCGCCGTGCGTAGAGCGCCTCGATCTCTCGCTCGCCGAGGTATCGGGTGGTGGCGCCTGCTCGGGCCGGAAAGCGACCTTCGTATTCGTGGGGGGCCGACCAGGACGCTGGCACCGAGATGACGAGCACACCCGTCTCGTCGCTTTCGTTCTCGCGCAGCGGAATTACCTCGACGGGCAGGGCGGGATTGACGTTCGCGTCGATTACCTGCTGGACCCGCTCCATAGCGCCCTTCAGCTCAACCGGCGTGATCGCCGTAGCCACCCCGTCTTCCTCGGCGAGTCAATGCTCATCGCCGCCGCGTCCTTGGCTAGGTCGCGAATCTTGCCTTTGAGCGGCAGCGCGGACTTGAAATCCAGGCTCGCGCTCTCCACCTGCACACCGACCGTCAGTTCGAGATCAGCCCAGTTTTTCGGCACCCACATGGGCCTGCGAGGGTAGCCGCTCGGGCTGTCACGTCGCGCTGCCCCGGTGCCTAGTGTGCAGCAGGGTTGCGTTGGGCCAAGGGAAGCCGCGAGGATGCCAGGGTGCTTCGCCGCCGACGAGCCGAAAGAGAGTTCCGACGTGAGGCCAAGCGCCTCGCCATACAGGCCGAGCCCGGGGTTCGAGAGGCAAGCGAAGCCATCTATCGAGCCTTCAACGAGACCGCAGAGATATATGAGGCTCAGGGCTTCGAGCGGGGGCGAACGGACTACCTACAGCACTGGGTCGTAAAGAAACGGCGGCGCTTCTTTCGATGAGCGCCCCCGAGCTGCCGAAACAGGCAAAGGACGTCCTCTTCGACCTGGGCATGGTCGAGTCATCTGCGAACACGATCCGCGAGGAGATCGAAAACCTCACCGGGCAGGCTCGGGCCGAGGCGGAGAAGCTGGCTCGCGATCGGGACGTCATCGACGGGTTGATCGCGGATCGCACGGCGGCGTATCCACTCGTGGCGGCGGTGTGGGCCGATTACGAGCTTGCGAAAGCGAGCGCCGAGGCAAAGGAGCTCGCGACCAAGAAACGGCCAGCCCCGAGGGCTGCCGATGCCGTTCGCGAAAAGGGTCGGGAGCTGGCAGAGGTACGGCGCCAGGCGAAACTCGCCGAATACATCGTTCAGCTCTACGAGTGGCACTTCCCCTGGCTGACGGAATTGCGCGACATCGGCGAGGCCGAATCCTTCGTCGCGGAGGGTCCGGCCACAGAGGTCGACCGGGACGATCCGGTCGGGCATTGGCTGACCGCGGAGGAATTCCGGGCGCTACCCGAAGCCGAGCGCAACCAGCGCGCGCTCGACCGCTATCTGAAGTCACGCAAGAGCCCCTGGCAGCTCGGTCGCGACTACGAGCGCTACATCGGCTATCTCCGAGAGATAGCCGGCTGTGCCGTCACCTACCACGGCATTTTCAAAGGACTAGAGGATCTCGGCCGCGACGTTCTGGCCGAGCGGGACGGTGAGATCGAGATCATCCAGTGCAAGCGCTGGGCGCAAGCGAAGACGATCCACGAGAAGCACATCTTCCAGCTCTACGGCACCGTCGTCCTTGCCCGCCTCGAGAGCCCGGATCAGACGGTGAACGGCACCTTCACGACGACGACGAAGCTCTCTCCAAAGGCTCGCGAGGTCGCCGCTTACCTCGGGATCAAAGTCGAGGAGGGCGTGCCGCTTGAGGACTACCCGCGGATCAAGTGCAACATCGGGCGCGACAGCAGCAAGATCTACCACCTCCCCCTCGACCAGCAGTACGACACGACGATCATCGAGCCCGAGCACGGCGAGCGCTACGCCGCCACTGTCGCCGAGGCGGAAGCGCTCGGGTTTCGACGGGCCTGGCGGTGGCGAGGTGACGCCTAAAAGGCGTCAGGCATACGCGAAGTAGAGCCGCCCCCTGGCGGTCGATCAACCAATTAGGCTCGCCGCCATGTACGACCGTACGGTCCAATTGCTCGAAGGCCCCGAGCCAATGTTCGGCGAGTTCAATCTCGCAACCTTGGAGGAGGACGAGAAGGCCACGGGAATCCTCTCCTGGGACCCAGAGGACGGCGCCCGACTGCTCCTTCTTGAACCGAGCCAAGCCTGGAAGGCCCACGAGCTTGGAGGTCGACACCGGGTCTTCGGGTTGCTGGCCGACAACACCCTCGTGACGCTGCCCGAAGCGCGCGTGAGCGGCTATCACCATTCGGCGATGTTCGAGGCGACCCTGCGCTCCTCAAGGCTGCTCCTCGGAACCAACATCGAAGAGCACGAGGACGCTTGGTCGGCTATGACCTTCCAGCTCGCGCATCTGCATGGCTGGCTGCCTCGCACTGGTCTCTCGGGTCCGGACCATGAGTGGGACGACGATGGCCGACTACAAAACGTGCGTATCGACTGGAATCCGATCGAGCCGGTAGAGGTAAGCCTCACGGGGGCAAAGCTCGTGCTCAGCTTCGGTATGTCGGCGCCGATGACTCACAGTCCCGATCGCAACGTGAAGACGGAACTCGGGGTCCGCATCGAGCCGGAGGCGCAAGGCTCGATCGACCACCTCGAACGCGACTACCTTCGCCCCTGGCTCGTCTTTAGCACTGTGGCTGCCAGCGCTTGGGATTCACCAACCCGTCACCAAGTCGAGCGCGATGAGGACAGGTTCCCCGTTCGCGTCCTCCACGAAGGCAGAACCGCGGTCGCCCGTGAATGGCAGCCCGGTCGCAACCTCTACCTCTTTTCGGCGGAGGACTGCGAGGACATCCCCGCCCTTCTCGGTCGCTGGTTCAAGCTCTACCAGCGCGCGGGTCTGCCGATCGCGGTCTACGCCGAAACGTTGCGCGGCGGCAACTCCTACGATCCGGGCCGGCTCATCCAGCTCGTCACCGCGCTTGAGGGCTACGGCGATGCGATCGGGCTTGAGGGCCGGACCTTGCTCGACAAGTTCAAGGCGCTCAGGGATCAAGGCGAACTCGACCCAAGCATTACTCGCTGTAGCGACGAGAACCTCAACTTCCTCTGGCGAGCGCGCAACTACTTCACCCACCTCGGCGCACGTGGCGGATACTCGCCCGAGGAACTTGAACACGGCCTCCTACAGAGCTGCCGCTGGGCGGGCGTACTGATGCAGTCCTGCCTCTTGCGCGAGTTGGGCTTCTCGGCATCCGACGCCGAGTCTCTAATTAAAAAGCATTACCAGCGCTGGCCCCTGCCGCGCGATACTCGCTCCTGACCTCGGGACCGCGAGTTTCAACCCCTCGCAGAGAACCGTTCTCCTTGCATCAAAGTCTCGGCTTGGGTGCCGGCCCTGGGCGTTCCAGCGCCGCCGGGGCACTTTGCTTGTGTCGGCGACGCGACCTTAGCCCCGCCGCTGGCGTAAAGCGAGGCGGGGTCGACCGAAATCGGCGCTAATCGCCGCGCATCGGCGTCATTCGAGGCACTAGTGCCTGAAATGGAGGCGGTATGCGGGGGTGGTTTGATTTCCCGTTTGCGAGACCTGAACGACGAAAGCCCGCTCCAGAGCGGGCTTTCGCGTCAAGCGGCTGAAGGGATTCGAACCCTCGACCTTCTGCATGGCAAGCAGACGCTCTAGCCAGCTGAGCTACAGCCGCACGGGGCGGGATTCTAGCTTGGCGCTGCGGATTCTTGCGTCGGGCGTCGACCCGGACTGGATAGCCCTGCCTTGCCTCGGGCCGCCCTCCCTGCCCAGTCCCTACCCAATCCGCGGCGATCAGGTCCAGTCGAGCTCGCTGAGGAGATCGCGTAGGTCGAGCGGTTCGGTGGCCATCGCGATCTCCTCGCCGCCGGGGGTGCGCGCCCACTCCTCGCGCGGCCGATCGCGGTAGAGCTCGATGCCGTTGCCGTCTGGGTCGCTCACGTAGAGCGCCTCGCTGACGCCGTGATCGGAGGCGCCATCGAGCGAGATACCGGCCTCGGAGAGCCGGCGCAGTGCGTCGGCCAGGGTGCGCCGGTCCGGGTAGCGGATCGCGAGGTGGAAGAGACCCGTACTGTGCGCGGGCGGTGGCGGCGCACCCTTCGAGTGCCAGGTGTTGAGGCCGATGTGATGGTGGTAGCCACCGGCCGAGACAAAGGCGGCCTCGTCGCCGATCCGCTGCTGCAGCTCGAAGCCGAGCACGCCGCGGTAGAAGTCGAGCGCCCGGTCGAGGTCGGCCACTTTGAGGTGGACGTGGCCGATGTCGACGCGCGGGTCGATAGGTTCAGCCATGGGCATCCACACCGTCGAGCGCGGTGTTGACCAAGCGGTCGGCCTCGGCGTTCTGCTCGCGGCGCACGTGGCGGATCGACCAGCTCTCGAAGGGACGCAGCGCTCGCTTCACCTCGCCGTGCAGCTCGCGCAGGGTCGCGTCCTTGACCTTGTACTCGCCCTTGACCTGGCGCACGATCAGCTCCGAGTCGCCGATCAACTCCAGCTCGCTCGCGCCCAGCTCGGCGGCGCGCTCGATCCCGAGCAGCAGCGCCCGGTACTCGGCGACGTTGTTGGTCGCCGTGCCGATCCGCTCGCCGCGCTCCTCGAGGACCTCGCCGCCGGCATCCTGGATGACCACCCCGATAGCAGCCGGGCCGGGGTTGCCCCTGGCGCCGCCGTCGACGTTGACGACGAGCTTCAAGAGATCAGCCGACCGGCTCGCTGTCACGGCTGCGGCCGGGGCGGCGGACGCCGAGCGCCAACCGTCCCCCCTCCTCCGCCCTGGCGTTCCACTGGCGAGCGGAGCCGTCGAGCTGGTCGACCTCATCGCCCTTGCCGAGCTGGAAGACGGCACGCAGCTCGTCGCCGAGGTCGACGCCCCACTGGTACCAGCCGAGCTCCCAGGCGACCGTGATGCGCACCTCGCTCGGCGAGCCGGCGGCGGAGCCGATCGAGACCCGCGGCTCGCCCAGAGTCCGCGTCAGGCCGGCGACGGTGCGCCCGGCCTCGCTTGCGTTGAAACGCCCCGCCGCCCGCTCCAGGCGACCCCGCGGCGATTCGGTCGCCTCCGGCGGAGGTCGGTGCCCGACATTGGCGCCGGGTGCGGCCGGATCAACCCAGCCAAGCTGCTCGGCACGGCCGCGGCAGAGCTCGCAGACCAGCCGCGGGCCTTCCTTCGGGTTCATGTAGCTGCGGGTGCGCTCTCCTGCCAGGATCGTGCGACCGCAGACCGCGCAGGTCTCATCGGGACTCACCGGCCCAAATTACCAGCGAGGGGAACTCCTACGCCGCAGCCTCGGCGCCGGCACCGGACTCTGCAACGACCCTTTCCGCGAGATGCGCGGGCACCGGCTCGTAGCGCTCGAACTCGACCGTGAACTCAGCCCGGCCGCCGCTGATCGAACGCAGGTCCGGCGCGTAGTCGAGCACTTCGGACATCGGTACCTCGGCCTTGACCTCGGTCGCCGCGCCCTTCGGCTCCATCCCGAGTGGGTGGCCGCGGCGCGAGTTGAGATCGCCGATCACGTCGCCGACGACGTCGTCGGGACAGTTGACGGTGAGCCGCACGATCGGCTCCAGCAGGACTGGGTCGGCTGCCGCCATCGCCTCTCGGAACGCCATCGAGCCGGCCACTTTGAAGGCCATCTCGGAGGAATCGACATCGTGATGTTTGCCGTCGACCAAGCGGACGCGCACGCCCTTGACCGGGTAGCCGGCGACGGTGCCGTGCCGCATCGCCTCCTCCACCCCCTTCTCCACCGCCGGAATGAAGCCGCCGGGGATCGCGGCCCCCTTGATCCGGTTGACGAAATCGAGCCCGGTGCCGTCCTCGGCCGGCTCGATCTCGATCCGGCAGTCGGCGAACTGGCCGCGGCCGCCGGACTGCTTCTTGTAGCGAGCGTGGGCCTCAGCCGGCCGGCGGATCGTCTCCTGGTAAGGGACGCGCGGCGGATGCAGCACTATCTCCGCGCCGAAGCGGCGCTTCATCCGCTCGACGATCACCTCGACGTGGACCGGGGTCAGGCCGGCGACGATCTGCTCGCCCGTCTGCGCGTCGCGATGCACGTCGAGGGTCGGGTCCTCCTCGCTCAGCCGCCGCACAGCGGCCGCCGCCTTCTCCTCGTCGCCCTTGGTCTTCGGCTCGTAGGCGAAGGCCATCACCGGCGCCGGCAGGTCGAGTGGCGCGAAGGCGATCGCCTCCTGGTGCTCGCAGAGCACGTCACCCGCCTGCGTCTGCTTCAGCTTCGCCACCGCGCCGATCCCCCCCGCACCGAGCTCGGTCACCGCTGTCAGCTCGCCGCCGAGGGGACGGCCGAGCTGGCCGATGCGCTCCTTCTCGCGGCGGGTCGCGTTGAGGGCCTGCGAATCGGAGCGCAGTGTGCCGCGGTAGACGCGCAGCAGGTTGATCCGCCCGGCGTAGGGATCGGCGAGCGTCTTGAAGACGTAGGCGACCAGCGGCCCGTCCTCCTCGGGGGCGATCTCGACCGCCGCACCGCCCTCGCCGAGCGCCCCGACCGGGCCGCGCATAGCCGGCGACGGCAGGTCCTCGACCAGCGCCTCGAGCAGGCGGTTGGTGCCGAGGTTGCGAGTCGCAACGCCACAGGTGACGGGGAAGATCCGCCCCGCGGTCACACCTTGCTTGAGGACGCCGACGATCTCCTCGTGATCGATCTCCTCGCCGTCGAGGTAGCGCTCCATCAGCTCGTCTGAGTTCTCCGCCACCTCGTCCATCAGCTTCTCGCGGTACTCCTCAGCCTGGGCACGCAGCTCATCGGGAACCTCAACCTGGGTCGCATTGCCCTGTCCCTCTCCCTCGTAGACGAACGCCTCGAAGTCGATCAGGTCGATCACGCCGCGCACCTCGTGCTCCGCACCGATCGGGATCTCGGTCGCGACCACATGCGGGCCGAAGGCCGCCTTGAGCGAATCGAGGACGGCGAAGAAGTCGGCTCGCTCGCGGTCGAGCATGTTGACGAAGACAAGCCGCGCCAGGCCCTCGGCGTCGGCGCGTGCCCAGAGGCGCTCGGTCTGCACCTCGACCCCGGCGACACCGTTGACGACGACCACGGCGGCGTCGGCCACCCGCAGCCCCGCCACCGCATCGGCAACGAAGCTCGGCTCCCCTGGCGTGTCGATCAGGTTTATCTCGCGCCCGTCGTGCTCGAAGCCGGCGACCGAGGCGCCGATCGACATCTCGCGCTCCTGCTCGTCGGGTTCTGAGTCGGAGACCGTGCTGCCGTCGGCAACGTTGCCGAGCCGCCGCGTCGCCCCCGCCTCGAACAGCATCGCCTCGTGCAGACTCGTCTTACCGCAGCCCCGGTGCCCGATCAGGGCGACGTTGCGAATCCGGTCTGCGGCCTTGTGCGGCACGCAACGAGATTAGAGCCCGGACTAGGCCTCTTGCAAGGAGGACTTGAGGCGCATCACTGCCTTGGTGTGAAGCTGGGAGACCCGCGACTCGGTCACGCCGAGCACCTCGCCGATCTCGCGCAGGGTGAGGTTCTCGTAGTAGTAGAGGGCGACGACTAGCTGCTCGCGCTCGGGCAGGCCGGCGATCGACTCGGTCAGGCGGTCCTTGATCTCGCTGCCGGCCAGCGCTTCCTGCGGATCTTCGGCGCGCGGGTCGGAGATCGTGTCGAGCAGGGAGACCGAGTCCCCCGAGGAGTCGGAGATCGTCCAGAGCTCGTCCAGCGCGTAGATCGAGGAGTTGGCGATCTCCAGCAGGGAGGTCTGCAGTTCCTCTTCGGTCAAGCCGACTTTGGCGGCGAGCTCGGCCTCGGTCGGCGCCCGCTGCAGCTCGTGCTCGAGCTTCGACTGCGCCGCCTCGATTTCCCGCGCCCGCGAGCGGACCGAGCGCGGCACCCAGTCGAGCGAGCGCAGCTCGTCGATGATCGCGCCGCGGATGCGCGTCATCGCGAAGGTCTCGAACTTGATCCCGCGCTCGGGCTCGAAGCGCTCGATCGCGCCGATCAAGCCCATCAGGCCGTAGGAGATCAGGTCGGCGTCCTCGACGTGGGAGGGCAGGCCGGCGCCGAGGCGCCCGGCGACGAATTTGACCAACGGCGAGTAGGCGACCACCAGTCGCTCGCGCGCGGTTTTGTCACCATCGTCCTTGTAGCGGCGCCACAGATCGCGCAGCTCCACCTCTTTTACGCCGGTTTCCATGGAATTTGCTCGATTCTATGGCCGCTGGGGCATCGTTTGGGCTGAGAACCTCTTATGCGCGGGGATGGGTCGCAGCGTAGGCCTCCCGTAGGCGAGCGGCGTCGACACGAGTGTAGACCTGCGTCGTCGAAATCGACGCGTGACCGAGCAGCTCCTGGATCGTGCGCAGGTCCGCTCCGCCTTCCAGCAGGTGCGTGGCGAAGCTGTGGCGCAGGGAGTGCGGCGAGACGCCGGCGGCAAGGGCCGCCTCGCGCACCCAGAGGGCGAGCCGGCGAGTCACGTCGGAGCTGGAGAGGCGGCGACCGCTCTTGGAGAGGAACAGCGCCGGCTCGCGCCGGTCGGCGGCAAGAGCATGGCGGCCACGCTCGAGATAATTTCGAAGCGCCCGCTGCGCCGGCTCGCCCACCGGCAACAGCCGCTCCTTCGAGCCCTTGCCGAGCACCCGCAACTGCTCGCTCTCGAAGTCGAAGGAGTCCGCGTCGAGATTGACGATCTCCTCGCAGCGAAGGCCGCAGGAGTAGGCCAACTCTAGCATCGCCCGGTCGCGCAGCTCCAGCGGCGTATGCGCGGGGATGTGCTCCAACAGGGACCGCACCTGCTCGCCGCTCAGCACTCGCGGCAGCTTCTGCTCACGCTTCGGGCTGGAGACCAGGTCGGCCGGGTTCTGTCCGATCCGCTCGGTGCGGACGAGGAAGTCGAAGAGACCGCGGATAGCGGCGAGCTTGCGCGCCACCGTCGCCGACGCGGCGCCGCCCGAGGACAACCCGGCGCCGTAGCGCCGCACGTCGCGGTGGCGGACCTTGCCGGGCTCCAGCCCTCGCGCTTTGGCCCACTCGACGAACTGGCTGAGGTCGACGCCGTAAGCCCGCCGCGTCCGCTCGGCCATGCTCCGTGCCCGCAAATCGCGGTCATACACAGACAGCGCCTCGTCCCAGGTCATCGGATCAGATTCGCCGCGCGGCGCTCAGAGCCTGCGCTCAGCCGATGTAAATGGGAGTCCCAACTTCGACCCGGTCATAGAGCTCTTCCACGTCCGGAATCGACATCCGCACGCAGCCGTGCGAGGCGGCGCTGCCAAGCGACCAGGTCTCTTCGGTGCCGTGGATCCCGGCGCCTTCGAAGATCCCCAGCCAGCGGGCCTTGATCGGGTCTTCTGGCCCCGGGGGGATCACCTGGCCGGCGAGGTCGCCCGCCCAGGCGGAGTCGGGCACGTGCCAGGAGGGGTTTTCTTCCTTTTCCTGGATGTCGTAGAGGCCTTCCGGGGTTTCGAGGCCTTCCTGACCGACCGCGACGGTGTAGGTCCTTGCCAGCTTCAGGTGTTCCCAGAGCCGCAGCGTGAAGGTCGCTCGGTCAAGGGTCAGGTAGGAGGGGTACCGCGCCACGACTTCATCGCTCGTCACCTCGGGCTTGACCGCGTGGGTCCGGGCGGGGATCGTGTGGTCGGCGTCGGCGTTGAGCACCGCCGCCCTGAGCCGTCGAGTGAGCAGAACGTCGCGGACCTTGCGCCCGTACTGCCCGGCGACCACTTCCAACGAGTCCCCGGTCGGGTTGACGTGTGCGTTCACCGGCTCGCGGTCGATCGCGTCGGCGACCCG
>Ga0193695_1000157_pt1 | contig 10045 bp, 12 predicted proteins | sample L3s2metaG_FD_160568 | JGI IMG/M metagenome (GOLD analysis project Ga0193695, IMG submission 160568) | Soil microbial communities from a riparian zone of the East river system, Colorado, United States - L3s2 | ecosystem: Environmental > Terrestrial > Soil > Riparian zone | place: USA: East River... | reverse complement strand
CGCGGACCTTCGCCTCATCTACAGCGGCGATGTGCGCCCGATGAACGAGAAGCTGATCCCCGACTTCGCGAACTTCCAGACGTACTTCAAGTCACCGCCGTACAACACCATCAACGGGATCCACTACGGGATCTCCCTACAGTGGGGCCCGAACACCCTGCTGTTCAACACCAAGAAGTTCGTCAACCCGCCGACCAGCTGGGGCGCTATCTACGACCCGGCGAACAAGGGCCTGGTCACGGTTCCCGACAACCCGATCCAGATCGCTGACGCTGCGCTCTACCTCATGAAGACGCAGCCCAACCTCAAGATCACCGACCCGTACGAGCTGAAGCAGAATCAGTTCGACGCGGCGGTCAAGCTGCTCAAGGACCAGAGGCCTTTGATCAAGAAGTACTGGGCGCTCGCGTCCGACGAGATCTCGCTGTTTCAGAACGGCGACGTGACCATCGGAGCCGCCTGGCCTTACCAGACCATCCAGCTCAAGGCCGCCGGAGCTTCGGTTAATGACACGATCCCCTCGGAAGGGGCGACGGGCTGGGGCGACACGTGGATGCTCGGCACCAAGGCGCCGCACCCGAACTGTGCGTACATGTGGACCGCATACGTGAGCACCCCGAAGGTGCAGGCCACGCAGGCCCTGTTCTTCGGTGAGACACCGGTCAACACCAAGGCCTGCGGCGAGATGGAAGCCCTGCAGGCAGGCTCGTGCAAGGAGTACCACGCCGACGCGCTGACGTCCTACTTCGACAGCATCAAGTTCTGGAAGACACCGCGCGCGCAGTGCGGCGACGGCAGCAACAGCTGCGTCCCGTACGACCAGTGGGTCGCCGCCTGGACCACCATCAAGGGCTAGTTGGCTTCTGAAGTAGCAAGACGGCCTCGTCCAAAGGGGGGCGGGGCCGTCCCATTTCAGCGCCTCGTGTGGCGCTTCTCCTGGATTCGGCCGCTGCTCTTGCTGACGCCGCCGCTGGCGTGGTTCCTCCTCGTCTACATCGCCTCGCTGGTGCTGCTTCTCATCACGGCCTTCTGGTCGATCGACCCCTTCACGACCCAGATCATCCAGGTCTGGAACACCAACAACTTCCGGGTGATCTTTACGGAGCCGACCTACCGGACGATCATCGGCCGCACGGTCCTGATGGCCGCCCTGGTGACCATCACCGACGCTGTGCTCGCATTCCCTTTCGCGTACTTCATGGCCAGGGTCGCGTCGCGCCGCGCGCAGACCATCCTGTTCGCCGCAGTGCTGCTGCCCCTGTGGGCCAGCTACCTGGCCCGCGTCTATGCCTGGATCCTCATCCTCAACCACAACGGGGTGCTCAACTGGAGCCTCCAGTCGATTGGCCTTCCGGCCGCGGATATCGGCTACACGAACACGGCGATGTGGGTGGTGTTCTCGTACATCTGGCTTCCCTTCATGATCATCCCGGTCTACGCCGCTCTCGAGCGGGTGCCCGAGTCATTGATCGAAGCCGCCTCGGACCTCGGGGCGCGACGGTGGCGTGCGATCCGCGACATCGTGCTTCCGCTCGCGCTTCCTGGCGTCATCGCCGGTTCGATCTTCACGTTCTCGCTGACACTCGGGGACTACATCACACCGATCCTCGTCGGCGGGGCAGGCTCGAGCTTCATCGGCAATGTCGTCTACGCCAACGTGGGCATCGCGAACAACATCCCGTTCGCCGCCGCGCTGGCAACCGTCCCGGTCGCGATCATGGCCGTCTATCTGCTGATCGCCCAACGCCTCGGCGCGTTCGAGGCGATCTGATGGAGGGAAGATGGACCCGCCTCGGCCTTCAGCTGTGGGTCGGGCTGGTCCTGCTGTTTCTGTTCATCCCGATCGTGCTGATCTTCTTCTACGCCTTCAACACGTCGAACATCCAGAGCTGGCCGATACCCGGCCTGACCCTCAAGTGGTTCAGCTCGACGTGGGAGGACCCAGACGTGCGGGCTGCGTTGGGGCTATCGCTGCAGGCCGGGCTCACCGCGACCGCCCTCGCGCTGCTCCTCGGCTCGTGCGCCGCCTTCGCCATCCACCGGCTCACGTTTTTCGGCCGCGAGGTGGTGAGCCTGATGTTCGTGCTGCCGCTCGCGTTGCCCGGAATCATCACCGGCATCTCTCTCAACGCCTTCTTCAGCTTCAACGGCATCCCGCTTTCGATCTGGACCATCGTGGTCGGCCACACCACGTTCTGCATCGTGGTTGTGTACAACAACGTGCTCGCCCGGCTACGCCGGACCCAGGGCTCGTTGATCGAGGCGGCCATGGACCTCGGCGCCAACGGCTTTCAGGTCTTCCGCGACATCACCCTGCCGCTGATCTCCACCTCGATCGTCGCCGGAGCCATGCTCGCCTTCGCGCTTTCGTTCGATGAGGTCATCGTCACGACATTCACCGCCGGGGCTCAGAACACGCTTCCGCTGTGGATCTTCGGCGCAATCCGGCTCGGGCAGCGCCTGCCGGAGGTGAACGTAGTCGTCTCCTTCGTGATTCTCGTCACGATCATCCCGGTCGTGATCGCTGCGCGACTGACGGGCGGCGGAGGAGCATCCAGGGTCCCGGCCGCAAGGTAACCCCCTTCTCGCCTTTGGGGAGAGGGTTGGGGAGAGGGGCTTAAGCGCGCTCCATCCGGGTCTTCAGGTTTGACATCGCGCCGTTGTAGTTCTTCTGCACCGTGCCTTTGAAGATCGACAGGACCAGCGGAAAGTAGAACGGGCCCTTGGTCATGGTCACGTGCCGCTCGACTCGCGTGCCGCCGCCGGCGGGAGTGAACGTGAACTCGTGGTGGAACACCGAGTTCGAGTCTTCGGCGTCAAAGGCCAGTCGCTTCGGGGCCTCGAGGGCCGTGATCGTCACCGTCGACTGGTTGGGCTTGCCGTTGAGCAACCCGTCGGCCTTATACCGAGAGCCCGTCGCGGGCTGGCCTGGCTTCTCGGCGGTCGCCTTCATGTGGTCGTCTTCGCTGCCCCACTCCCCGTGGCGCGACACGTCGGCGACGTAATCGAAGACCTTCGACTGAGGCGCGTTGACGTCCACGGTGTAGTCGGCTGAATAAGCCATGGCTAGTGGATGAGCATCGGCAGCACGATCGAGGCGAGCCAAAGGGCCAGTCCGACCGCGATCAACTCGACCTTCCTCCAACCCCATCCGATGGCCGCCAGCACAAATGCGACGAAAGCCAGGATCAAAAGGATCGTGCTCAGGCTGAGACTCGAGAGCCGGCCGATGAGGTCCGAGAGCACCCACAGCGCCAAACCGACACCGATGAGATTCGTCTTCTTGTATGACCAACCAATGGAGGCAACGATGAGAACGACCAGGGCGATGATCAGCAAAAGCTCGCTCAAACTCATGCGAGCTATTGTCAGCTACGCCCGCCATGTCAGCAAGCCTTAATCTCACCGGTCACGCCCTGACGCCCGGCGCCCAGCGCAGCTGGTGGCTGCGAGAGGCGCTGGCGCGGGAGAGCGGCTCGTCCTGTCCGCCGCTCACGGGCGATGTCACGGCGGATGTGGTCATCGTCGGAGGGGGGTTCACCGGGCTCTGGACGGCGTATTTCCTGACGCAGGCGAACCCCAACCTGGGCATCGTTCTCCTGGAGCGGGACATCTGCGGCGCCGGCCCGAGCGGCCGCAACGGCGGCTTTGCCAGTGGCTGGTGGGACGAGCTGGACGGCCTCGTCACCCTGTACGGCCCGGACGCGTCCGTGAGAGCCTGCCGCGCGATCTCCGCCAGCATCACTGCGATCGGCCAGTTCTGTCAGGAAAACGGCATCGACGCCTGGTTCACAAAAGCCGGATACATGTTCGCGATCACCGCCGATGCGCACGAGAAGCTGTGCGAGGAGATGGTCGCGCGTGCCCGCCACGTAGGCGCCCCGGACGAGCTCCGCGAGCTGACCGTCGCCGAGGTTCGCGAGCGGTGCGCATCACCGGCATTCCGCGGCGGGGCCTTCATGCGCGACGCCGCGTCGGTTCAGCCAGGTCTGCTGGTGCGCGGCCTTCGCCGGGTGGTCCTTGAGCGAGGCGTCACGATCCACGAAGGCTCCGCCGTGACCGGCCTCGAGACCGGCCCGCCCGCCTTGGTGAGCACGGCGCGAGGTTCCGTCAGGGCCAAGCGCGCGGTCCTGGCGCTCAACGCGTGGGCGACCGGCTGGCCGCAGCTACAACGGAGGCTCGTCGCGTGGAGCTCGTACATCGTGCTCACGGCACCCGCCCCCGATCTGATCGCCGAAATCGGCTGGAACGGCGGCGAGGTGGTCTCGGACTTCCGGACCTCGCTTCGCTACTTCCGGACCACGCGTGACGGCCGGATCGCGTTCGGCGGAGGTGGCGGTCGCGCGCGCCGGTCGATTGACGACGCGTTTACTCACGACACACGCGCGGTCGAGCAGGCTGCCGAGGGCTTTCGTTTGATGTTCCCTTCGTTCGCCGACGTACCGATCGAAGATGCGTGGGGAGGCCCGATCGACGTGTCGCCAACCCACCTTCCCGTATTCGGCACCCTCCATCCGGGCAACCTCTTCTTCGCGCTGGGCTATACGGGCAACGGAGTTGCGCCCACGCATCTCGCGGGACAGGTCCTGGCGGACCTGGTGACGGACCGCGACACCGACAACGTCAGGTTGCCGATGGTGAACCCCAAGCCGAGATTGTTCCCGCCTCAGCCTTTCCGGTCCTGGGGCGCATACGTCGTCCGGCGGGCGATGATCGCGAAGGAGACTGCCGAGGAACAGGGCCGGAAGCCGAACCGGCTCGTCGATCAGCTGGCGAAGATGCCTCGCCGAATGGGCTATCTGTTAGGCCACTAAATCTCGCTCCCCCGCAGGGGGAGGGTCAGGGTGGGGGGACGCGTACCTGGATCAGCGCCTGGTCAAATCTCCCAGCAAATGCACGCCCCAGCCCCTCGGCATCAGGCGCTCGGCGAACACCGAGGTTCTGAACATGAGCCCGTTGAGGGCAAGGTAGGTCGGGTCCGGGATGACTCGGAGCTCGGCGACCCGCAAGTCGCTCGCCTCCGCCAGCCGTCGAATGGTGCTCGCCGTGTTGGCACGGTACTGCACCGGAAAGGTGTCGGCTTCGTGACGGCCGTAAAAACGCGACACGAGCTTTGTCTGCAGCAGCGGAATCGCTTTGCCGATCCGGTTGATCGAGACAAGCGGATTGCGAAGGTTTGGCGTCAGGAAGACGAAATGGCCCCCCGGCCGGAGCACCCGCGCCACCTCGCGGAGCACCTTCAGTGGCTCCTTCACGTGCTCGAGCACCCAGACGCTCACAACGAGGTCGAACGACTCGCCGGCGAATGGGAGGTGCTCACCGACGCCGCGGAGAACCGGCATCCCCGGCGCCCGATGCTCGCTCAGCGAGGGTATGTCCGGGTCCAGCCCGGCGGCGAACTTCACATCGCGCCAGATGACCTCTACGAGGCCACCCCGTCCGCAGCCCAGGTCGAGAACGCGGCTGTCCGGCGTCAGGAGACCTCGAACCAGTGCCTCGAGCTGGTCGCCGCTCGACTGCCAGCCCGGCCGCATCGCGCGGTACCGGGCGCGATAGGTGTTCTGCAGCGTGAGCGGGAGCAGTGCCCCAGGCGCCGAGTCCCCCACCTTAGCGACGCCCATGCCGGGGCATTGTGACATGCCTCGCCTGCGCTTCAAGACTCCCCAATTTGGGCATAAAAAGGACATGGCAAAAGGCGATTTTGTTGAGGTCCTTGTCGACGCCGGTTCGGGCGCCGCGAGGGAGTACATCGTGGGAGCCACCAAGGCAGGACGCACTGTTGAGGTGCGCAGCTCACGCACAACCGTAGAGGTTCGCGAGCTGACCCGAACCGGTGGGGTCGTGCGCACGGCGAGATTCATCGCTCCGCGTGTCCTGGCGGTGGTTGAGCACCCGGCCGACGACACAGGTCGGGCGCGGCCCAAGGGCGCGACTCGACCACGCGCAGCCTAAGTTCTAGCTTCTAGACTCGCCTCCAGGGATGGAGGAGCTGCTTGCGGCCTGGGATGGGGAATCCGTGTCGGTTCATCGCGACCGGCAGACCGGAACGTGGATGTTCATCTGCGTTCACTCGACGCGGCTCGGGCCTTCCGGCGGGGGCACCCGGATGAAGCACTACCAGCGACCGGCCGACGCTCTCGCGGACGGCTTGCGGCTGTCCGAGGCGATGACCCTCAAGTTCGCCAGCGTGGGGTTCCCGCGCGGTGGTGGCAAGGCGGTGATCGCTCTTCCGACCGCGGAGATGCCCCAGGGTGAGGCGAGGCGACGACTGCTGCATGAGTTCGGCGCGTTCGTGACCTCTCTGGGTGGGATCTTCAGCTGCGCTCCGGACATGAACACCTCAGCGGTGGACATGGACGTCATCGCGGAGGTTTGCCCGTTCGTCTTCTGCAAGACCGAGGCGGCCGGAGGCTCGGGAGACACAGCGCCGGACACTGCGGTCGGCGTGTTTCACGGGATCCGCGCGAGTCTCCGTTTCGCGTTCGGCTCCGACGACCTGGCCGGCCGCTCGATTGTCGTGCAGGGCGCAGGCGGGGTCGGCGGACGGCTGATCGAGCTGCTGCGCGAAGCCGAGGCCGACGTCACCGCGTCTGACATCGATAGCCAACGGTTGGAGACGTTGAGAGGCCACGGCATCAACGTCGTGGCGCCCGACGCAGTGCTCACCACGGAGTGCGACGTGCTGGCGCCATGCGCGACCGGCGGGATCCTCAACGCGCGTTCGATTCCTGAGCTTCGCTGTCGCGTGGTCGCCGGCGCCGCCAACAATCAGCTCGAGACTCAATCGGACGCCGATCTGCTCTCCGAGCGGGGCATCGTCTACGCGCCGGACTTCGTGATCAACGCCGGCGGCGTGCTGCACGGCGGCGGCCTGGAGGAGCAGGGATGGACTCGGGAGATCCTCGACGCACGGCTGGCCGGCATCGGCGACGCCGTATACGGCATCCTTCAGCACGCCAAGCAAGAGGGCATCAGCACGGATGCCGCCGCTCGTCAGATCGCGCGGTCGCGACTCAGCTAGGTTTTCGTGCCCTGATGTAGGCGCTGCCCACCTTGCCGTCGACACCCGGCATGCTCTCGGTGGCGTGCACCTGAAAGTCAGGGCCGGAGAATCCGGCATCGACCAGCGCGGCGCGATACTCCTCGATCGGGATCGTCCCCGAAAGGCACCCGGCCCAGGCGTCCAGTCGCTCCTTCAAAGCCGGCTCGAGCGGTTCGAGCTCGACCATGTCGGCGACCGCAAAAAGTCCGCCCGGGCGCAGCACTCGAAACGCCTCCTGGATCACCGCGCCCTTGTCCTCGGCCAGGTTGATGACACAGTTGGAGATCACGACGTCGACCGAGTCGTCGGGCAGGGGCACGCTCTCGATCGAGCCCTTCAGGAAAGTGGCGTTGCCGACGCCGGCCTGCTTCATGTTGCCGTTCGCCAGCGCGAGCATCTCGTCGGTCATGTCCACGCCGTACGCGTGGCCGCTGGGGGCGACGCGCCTGGCCGAAAGCAGGACGTCCAGCCCAGCGCCTGATCCGAGGTCGAGGACGACCTGGCCTGGCACGAGCTGAGCGAGCATCGTGGGATTGCCGCAGCCGAGGCTGATGGACTCGGTCAGTCCGATCTCATTCAGCTCGTCGGTCGAGTACGAGCCGCTGCACCCGCAGTCGGGGCCGTCAGCCTGGCAGCATCCCACTCCCGGCTCGGCCTGGATCACAGAGAGCTGCTTGGCTACGCCTGCGTACCTGGATCGGACTGCCTCTTTCACATCACTCATGAACCGAGCTCCTTGAGTACATATCGATGAACGTCGATGGGTCGATCCTAGCATATCCATCGACATTTATCGATGGGTTTCGTATGATACCGGTGTGGCGACCAAAGAGCTTCCAATGCTTCGAGAGCGCGGCGCTTGCTGCGAGCTGCCCAAGGTCAAGCAGAGCTGGGCCAACCAGACCTCGGACTTGATGAAGGCGCTGGCCGACCCCACGCGGCTTACGATGCTTGCTTCTCTATGGAAGGCCGACGAGCCGATTTGCGTCTGCGACTTCACCGCCGGCCTCGAGCTCACCCAGCCGACCATCTCGCACCACATGGCCAGGCTGAAAGAAGCCGGCCTCGTCGAATCTGAAAAGCGCGGCATCTGGATCTACTACCGGTTGCGCGACAAGCTCGCACCAGAAACGCGCCGGCTGCTTGGACAACTGATCGGGTAGCCCGCTACCGTTACCGGGTGCACCTCAACCGAGTCGCGCTGGTCGCGGCTCTGGCCCTCGCAGCGTGCGGTGGCTCGCCAAGCGGAACCGCCCCCAGCCCAAGCACCCAGCCCACCGTCACATCGGGCGCATCGGCCGGCACCACCCCCGCAAGTTCGTCGAGCCCGTCAGCGAACCCGAGCGGCACGCCTGGTGGCGCTGCCCTGGTGCACTGTGACAGCCCTGTCCCCGCAGGCGATGCTCTCGTGATCGGAACGGTGACCGGCGATCCCACGTATGTGATCCGCGACATTCAGGACCCCGCCAACGCCAAGAACCTGTGCCGTTTCGATGCTGCCGCGCTCAGCCCGCAGTTCGCGAGCGCGACACAGGTGACCTACACGACGGCCGCCAACCAGATCATCAAGGCCGACCTTGCAAGCGGGAGCACGACGGTGCTGGCGATCTTTGGGGCGGGATTCGGCTCGGGTCAGTATTCGATGAGCCCCGATGGCCGCTCGATCACGTACATCGATGGCAACGCATGGCATCTCGCATCGCCATCGGGCAACAGAGTCCTGACCACCCTTCCTCCAGTGCCCGGCCGCGGCATCAATCCTGACGAGGACGACAGCTTTCTCAGCTTCTCGCCCGACGGGCAGTACATCGCGCTGGTGCAGACCTTTCGTGGCACGGGCACCGGTGCGACCGCACCGGACCAGGTCCGAAAGGTGAGCGATGGGTCGCTGGTGTATTCAACGTCTGGGATGACGATGGGCGTGTGGGCTTCGGTCCCGAGCAGGCTGTTCTTCAGGGATTCGGGCGGGACCGTGCGCCGGTGGGATCCGAGCACCGGGGTCTCCTCGATGCTCCCGCTTCACTGGATCGGCCCGAAATCGTCGCCGGACGGCCGCTGGATCGCCTACACCTTCCGCACGTCTAGCGGACTGGGCGCGATCGGCCTGTACAGCGTGCAGTCCAACAGCGTGTCGAACACGACGCCACCTGGACGCTCGGGCGTGAGGTTTCTCACCAACGACCTGGTCTTCTATTCCGGCGAGCGAGCCTGTTCCACGTGCTTTGGCGGCCAGCCGACACCGACAGGCGTGACGTACATCTACGAGATCGCCGGTGCGACCGAGGTCGTCTCACGCCTGTCGGCTGTCCTCGATGCCTGGCCGCATTCGCCGCCGCCAGGTATCTGAGCTCGGCCTACGCCATCTTCGGCCCGGCGCGTCAGCGCGTGGAGGAGCCGTCCAATCCCTGTAGGCCGCGAATCGACTCGATCATGCCGAGGTGCCGGCTGAGGTGCTCCAGATAGATGATCAGGTTGTCGAGGTTCGTATCCCCGTCGGGGTCGTTCTTGGCCACCTCCAGCAAGAGGTCGTCGGGAATCGCTGCGACCGCATCTTCGACGAATGTGAATGCCCGCCGCGCGTAGTCGATCACCTCTCCCTGGGCCGGAAACGTGATCTTCTCGGCGTCTTCGCCGGTCAGGTCGGTGCCTGCGTCGCGCCGGCCCATCGAACCAGGCGTCAGCGACCAACGTTGCGCCACCGACTCCCGCTCCCAAACCTGCTCCTGGGGTTGACGCTCCAGATCGCGATTGATGTGGGCGGCGAGAACGTCGTCCCAGCGCGCGCAATGCCACAGCTGCCAGGCAACGGAATGAAGGCTGGGCCCGGCGCTCCAGCTGAACTGGTCTGAATTCAAGCCCTCCGAAACAGTCAAGAGCCGCTCGTGCGTAAGACGGTAGAAGCGGAGTTGCGTTTCAGCGAGGGTTCTGGGCTTGGTGCCCATGACCTCAATAGGTTAAACAGCCGGAGCGAGGTATGTTGTGGGGAAATCCCCCATCAAGGAG
>Ga0193695_1000156_pt1 | contig 10093 bp, 3 predicted proteins | sample L3s2metaG_FD_160568 | JGI IMG/M metagenome (GOLD analysis project Ga0193695, IMG submission 160568) | Soil microbial communities from a riparian zone of the East river system, Colorado, United States - L3s2 | ecosystem: Environmental > Terrestrial > Soil > Riparian zone | place: USA: East River... | reverse complement strand
TGGTTTAATGAAGACTAGTGCTGCTAAAACGACGAAATGGAAAATTCCAAGCTATCGGCGCGATTTGCAGCGCGATGTCGATCTTATCGAAGAAGTCGTCCGCGCGTATGGCGCAGAAAAAATTCCCGGGACTGACCGAAGCCGTTACACTGTTTCGAGTGCAGCCGATCACGCGCACGATTCGGAATCGGCATGGCGAAGACGACTCGCAGCAGTCGGCCTCAATGAAGTGCGAACTTCAAAATTGCTTCCGCGCGAACGATTCGCCTTTAGCGAAGGCGCCATCGAGCTCCGTAATCCGCTCAGTGAAGATGCCGTCGCGTTGCGGCCGAGCATTTTAGCAGGGTTGCTCCCGGTGCTTGACCGGAACATTCGAGCGGGCGCGGAACGTGTGGCGATTTTCGAGATCGGTCGCACCTTTATTCCGCCATCCGGCAAGGAAGAACGGCATCTTGGCGTTTTACTCTGGGGAAATGTCGCGGGCGCGCCGAACTGGCGATCCGTATCGAACCGCAGCCTCGACTTGTTTGATCTCAAGGGCGCGCTCGAATGCGTCGTTCCAAATCTTTCCTTTCGCCCCGGAAAATTTCCTGATCTCGCGCTGCCGCTCGACGTTTTCTCCGGCGATCGGATGATCGGTTTCGGCGGACAACTGTCCTCGGCGAAAGCGACCGCGCCAGGGCCAGTGATTGTCGCCGAGTTGCATGCCGATCTACTTTTGGTCCCGGACGAGCTGAGGAAAAAGTTTCGCGAGATCGAGAAATTTCCAGCCGTTACTCGCGATATTGCGATGATTGTGCCGGAAGAGATTTCACACGAAACAATTTGGCGCGCGATCCATCAGCCGCGTGAGGCACTCTTGGAAAGCGTGGAGTTGTTCGATGTGTTTAGCGGCGGCGAACTCGGAGCGGCGCGAAAGTCCCTCGCATATAGATTGACATATCGAGACCGAAGTCGCACACTGACAAATGAGGAAGTGAACGCGGCGCACGCGAAAATTCGCGAGCGATTGCGGCGCGACCTCGGCGCGGAATTGCGCGAATAGTTCTTTGAGATTGAGAGCCGCTCGTTGAGGGTTGGGCAGGAAACCAGTGCTTTCCGTTCAACTCTCAACCAGCGGCTTTTGAATTTACCCTGCGATGTTCGCGATTGAGGTGACGTCCCCGAACCGATAGTTGATGAAACACGGAGGCTTGGTTGGTGCGGAGAATGACAGGCCTTTATTGGAAGCCAGATTCCGCAGCAACGGTCATCCACCCTTTGCGAAAGGGAACGGGAGAATCACCTGAACGGCACCAGCGGGGTAATAATTTAAAAACCCGGGTCGAAAATTCGATCCGGGTTTTTTATTGAAGCGTGGCGAAGAGAGAAATGAGTTCGACCGTTCGGATGTCGTATCTGCTTTCGAGCTTGACATTGTTTTCCTGCTTTTAGTAAAAAGTCGGGTCTGCCGGTTTAAATCAGCGTCCATAATTTGTGCCGATGAAAAAGAAACGCAGCGCTCGATCTAGTTTCTTTAATCTACGCGTTCTAATTGGCTTGTTCATAGTCCTGGCCGGCGTCTGTCTGGCACTGGCAGGTCTTGGCGCGTTCTCGGCGCTCACTGCGAGCATGGCGCAAGCGCAGCAGAAGAATAAGATCATCACCAACTCGAAAAACCCTCTGGTCCCGAACGGATTTGACTGTTCGAAAATTCATGAGCTGGGCATCGACAAGCAAATGAACTTCCGGGCCGGCGCCATCATGATTGCCTGCGGCCAGGCGCAGGGAGACGGGACTCGGCCGAGGTCGCCTCTGGGCACCTTAACGCAATTTATCCGGAAACTGTTTTCACCGCTGGCGTATGGCGGCACGGACGTGGACCTGATTACCGGCGCCGAGACATATCCTCAGGTGAACCAGTCGACGACGTTCTCCTGGGGCAACCCAGATAACCCCGACCAGATCGTTGTCGCCTATGTCGACATACGAGACTTCCCCTCTGACGCTGCCGGCGCGTCGGTCTCTACGGATGGCGGGCTAACGTTCATCCGCCTCACTAAGGCTAATGGTCAAAGCCCTTTCGAAAACGCTGGAGGCAGCCCCATCGTTCTGTATAACCGCCCAACCGCCACTTGGTACACTGTCTGGGGACTTGGGGCTTGCGGCGGCCTCGGCGGGTACAAGTCCACCACTCCCTGGGACCCGAAGAGCTGGACCTCTTACTGCATTCACTCCGGCTCATACGATAAACCGTCCGGTTGGACCGACATGAACCCATCCTCTCCTTTCTATGGGCGGATGTATGTTTCAGGGAACGACTTCGCTCGCGGCGGAAATATCTTCGTTCGCTATTCTACTGACAATGGCAACACCTGGATGAACGAACGACAGCTTACGACTACGTTCATTCGCAACGTGCAAATTACCGGTGACCTGGTCACCGGCGACGTGTACCTCGCCGGCATGGACGAAAACGGCGGCAGTGGCTGCACTTCCGGCTGCGGCACCAACCGAAATAACAAGATCTACCGCTCCACTGATGGCGGCGATACTTGGAGCAATACCTACACTGGCTCGGCTTTCGTCGGCGCCTGCCGTTCAACTGAGGGCTACTTCTGCGGTATGTACTCCAGCCCCGTGCCCGGTTACTGGCGACACATGGGTTGGGGCGAGCCGGCCGCGTATAACGGCGTTGTTCACTATGTCTATGCTGCACGCAACCCCAGCACTGGCGATCCTGGCGATGTCTTCTACATCCGCTCCACTGATAGCGGTGTGACCTTCAGTGCCCCATTCCAGCTCAACAGCAATACCGACCCTACCAAGGCGCAGTGGGAGCCGAGTCTCTCGGTCAGCCCAAGTGGTACCCTCTTTGCCGTCTGGTACGACGAACGTGATGGCGGGGGGGCCTCGACTTGCATAGCTGGCAGCAACAGCCCGTGTTATAGGATGTATGCACGCAGGTCCAACGACAACGGCGTGACCTGGTTGCCTGACGATGCCTTCTCGGACGTAGTCAGTCCGCTGCCGGCTCAGCCCCACCCGAGCGTCGTACCATATTATGTGAGCGACTACGACTACGCTTCCGCGGTGGCCACCAAGCACCTCTCTTCATGGGTGGACGGGCGGGTGCCCATCAACGGCACATACCAGCAGGATGCCTTCACTGACGCAGAACTGGTAGGCACTGCGACTCCGACACCGACTCCTCCATGTACTGACGACACGTGGACTCCAACCAGCACCACCAACGCGCCCGATGGCCGAATGCTCCCCACGGCAGTGTGGACCGGCAGTGAAATGATCGTCTGGGGCGGCACCACTGATCGCATTAACGGTCTCAACACCGGCGGGAGATACAACCCCAGCACAGATAGTTGGACTCCCATCAGCACCACCAACGCGCCTACTGCCCGATTTGCTCACACGGCAGTCTGGACCGGCAGCGAAATGATCGTCTGGGGCGGATATAACAACGGCAGCCGGTTGAACACCGGCGGGAGATACGATCCGAGCACGGACACGTGGACTGCTACCAGCACCACCAACACGCCGGATGGCCGATACGAGCACACGGCGGTCTGGACCGGCAGTGAAATGATTGTATGGGGTGGACTCGGCGGTACTGATCTCAATACGGGCGGGAGATACAATCCTGTTACCGACACGTGGATCGCCACCAGCACCACTGCCGCGCCCATTGCCCGAAGGATCAACACGGCAGTGTGGACCGGCAGTGAAATGATCGTCTGGGGCGGCGTGAACGACATCACAATCCTCAATAGCGGCGGCAGATATGGTCCGAATACGGACACGTGGACTTCAACGAGTATGACCAACGCGCCGGACGTCCGAGTCTGGCACACGGCGGTCTGGACCGGTACTGAAATGGTCGTTTGGGGTGGATTTAATAGCCCGAACAGCTACCGCAATACCGGCGGAAGATACAATCCCGGTACGGACAGCTGGACACCTACTAGTACTACGAACGCGCCTGTTGGTCGAGAGGCGCACACAGCGGTCTGGACTGGCGGCGAAATGATCGTGTGGGGCGGCGATGAAAACGCCAGCTCGTTGAACACCGGTGGGAGATACGATCCCGGCACAGATAACTGGACCGCCACCAGCACCAGCGGCGCCCCCACTGCGCGCTTCTGGCACACGGCGGTCTGGACGGGCAGTGAAATGATCGTCTGGGGTGGATACAATCGCATGAGCGTTTTCAACACCGGCGGCAAATACTGCGCCCAATCCAGTGCGCCGACGCCTACCCCGACGCCAACTCCAACTGCAACAGCGACGGCTACTGCTACCCCTACGGCTACAGCAACAGCTACGCACACACCGACAGCAACGCCGACTGCGACTGTTACTGCGACGGTAACACCCACCGCGACCGCGACTCCAACAGCTACACCTGCTTCGACGCCCACGCCCCCACCTGCTCCAAGGGGAAGTCCGACGCCGCGGCCGCGGACGCGGCCTAGCCCACCGCCGCGCCCGTAGCTTCTTTGGACGAAGAAGCAAACATCCAACGCCCAACATCGAACGCCTCAATTCAGAGGATTTTTAGTTGAGCGTTGGGCGTTGAACGTTGAACGTTGGGCGTTTCAAATTAATGAAAGCGCTGCTAGCTCTCGAAGACGGTCGATATTTCGAGGGCGAATCCTTTGGCGTAACCGGGACACGCGTCGGTGAAGTTTGTTTCAACACCGCCATGACCGGGTATCAGGAGGTACTGACCGATCCATCGTATCGCGGACAGATCGTGGCGATGACTTATCCGTTGATCGGAAATTACGGAGTCAATTCGCTCGATCAGGAGAGCTCGTCACCTCACGTGCGTGGATTTGTCATAGAAGAATTAACGGAGGTCCCGAGCAACTGGCGCTCCGAAATGTCGCTCGACGAATACTTGCAAAAATGGAATATCCCCGGCGCGAAAGGAATCGACACCCGCGCGCTCACGCGGCATCTGCGCACGCGCGGCGCCATGAAGGCGTGTCTCACGACAGAGGAAATTTCGCCCGAGGAAGCAACGAAAATGGCAATCGAGGGCGAGGGCGTGATCGGGATGGATTACGTGCGCGAAGTCTCAACAAAAAAAATTTACCGGTGGGACCCGGAGGACAAGCTCAGCGCACCGTGGTCGCTCCCGCAGGCAAATGATGGTGAAGGCAGGCGCGCGCTGCCGCCGATCCGATTTCGAATTGCGGCGTACGATTATGGGATGAAGCAAAACATCCTGCGCCTGCTGCGCCAGAAAGGGTTCGAAGTGACCGTTGTGCCGGCGACCACATCAGCCGAGGAAGTGCTCGATCTCGATCCCGACGGAATTTTTCTCTCCAACGGCCCGGGCGATCCAGCAGCGCTTCCATACGCGCACAAAGCCGTGCACGATTTGATGGGCAAAAAGCCGATCTTCGGAATCTGTCTCGGCCATCAGATTCTCGGCTTCGCGTTCGGCGGCTCGACATTCAAATTGAAATTTGGTCATCGCGGCGCCAATCAACCGGTAAAAGATTTGCGCACGGGCAAAGTGGCCATTACTGCGCAAAACCACGGATTCGCCGTCAGCGCGGAGTCGCTCCCCTCCGACGTGGAAGTCACGCACATCAATCTGAACGACGGCACAGTCGAGGGAATGCGCCACAAAGAATTCCCGATCTTCAGCGTGCAATACCATCCGGAAGGTGCGCCCGGCCCTCATGATGCCTCCTATTTTTTCGATCAGTTCGCAGACTTGATTGAGAAGAGGGCGTGACGCAGGCAATCCTGTCCGCCATCGGACGGACTCGTCCCGTGGCGAGCCTGCAAGCGAATCACGCAGACAGGATTGTCTGCGCCACTCGCTACAATTGACCAAAGCGCTGAGCAGCCCAGATTAGCCTTATGTTTAATTCAACAAATAAACCTACCGTCTTGAGAGTTGCAGTGACTGCGATCTTCATTGCAGGTCTGGCGTGCGCGCCGCTGGCGATCGCGCAAGAACACGAGCACAGCGACGACGCGGCTGCTTCCAAAGAAGTGACCGGGGAAGTGGTCGATATGATGTGCTACGTCGATCACAATGCCGTCGGCGAGAAACATGGCCAGTCTTGCGGGGCAAAGTGTATCAAGAGTGGAGGGCCGGTCGGCATCTTAAGCGACGGGAAAGCGTATCTGGTGGTTGGTGAACACAAGCCAATCAACGATCAACTTGCAGAGTACTGTGGCAAAAGCATCACTGTGAAAGGCAAACTGGCCGAGCGTGGCGGTGTCGCCATGATCGAGAACGCCGAGGTCGTTAAGAAATAGCCTCATCCCCGCCGTCATTCCGAGCGAAGTCGAGGAATCCCGTGGCAATACTCTGAGGCAGCTACGCGGGATCCTTCGACTTCGCTGCGCTCCGCTCAGGATGACACGCGGTCACTTGTAATAAGGCCGCAATGACGGCCGCAGTTTTCCCACTCGAAGAGCCGTTTCAATTTGCAAATCAGAAACAGGCGCATCGGAGAGTTTGCGAATCTCGCCCGCCTCAAGCGCCGCGACTGGCAAGCCATCGCGAAACAAAATGCGGTTTGCGGTGAACGCGGCAATTTTTGGTCCCGGTGTGAGAATGCCTTGCAAGTTTAGCGGATCCGCAGCGCTGAGCGTGAGCAGTTCGCCATTTGACGGTGCTTTGCGAATCGAACGCAGCAAGCCGATCGCTTCCGGTAAGGCGAATTGTTCGCCACTGACTCCACCAACAAAATAGCCGCCGCGAATCTCCCCGCGTGCTTCCCACCGCCGATAAATTCGCCCTAGCTCGTACCACGAAATTGGAAAACTTTCGCGCTCAAGCAATCGACGAAAGACGACGCCGTAACGTCGCAGTAACACCCACGCAAGTTTTTCGAGTGCTGAATCGCGCGCGGAGCTTCCCGCGCTATTTCCCGAAGGTTGCAAGGCGATCTGCGTTCTCAGCAATGACCAGCGCCCAGCAAACTCGATACTGGCAAGATTCGTCCTGCGGCGACGCTTTCCTTCATTTCGTCTAAAAGTCGGCCGCTTGTTCGACGGAACCAGCAGCGCGCGCAAACCATCAAAGCTGTCGGATGTAACAAAGCCAAGCGCGGCAAGCTCCGAAAGCGCTTCTTCAACCTGCGACGGAAGCAAGCCAGTTCGCCGAACTAATTCCGTAAAGAATAATGCGCCCCCGACGGCGAGCGCGTCACGCACCCCTTGCGTCGCCGACGAAAGTTCAATTGTAGCTCTTGCAGAAGCGAGGCAGAGCCAATCTTCGAGGTTTTCGCGTTGATAGAGCGCGATTGGGCTCGTCCGCAGCGGCGCAGCCGCGCGCGCGTTCGTGTGCTGCGGTGAACTCAAACGCGCCCAGCCGACGCGACCAGAGAAACAAAGTCGATCGAGCCATTCAGGATCATAATCGCGGACGCGGGCGCTCAGCACTGCCGATTCCCACGCCGCCAACGGCAACTCGCAGCCGTCGAGTTGTTCCAACACCGACTGCAGACCCTCCGGTCCTTCGACGCGCCGATCGACGTCGACTCGCTGCCACGCGATCAGAAACCGATAAAAATCCTGAATCGAGACCGGCTGAATTTCCGCGCGCAGTCGATCGATTGTCAGTCGATGAATTCGTGCGAGCAATCGTCGGTCGCACCATTCCTGTTCTGTTACGTTCTGATGAAATTTCCCGCGGAGAACAAAACCTTCACTTTCCAGTCCAAGCAGACCGGCGTCGATTTCTGATCGCGGCAGACCGAGAATACTTTCGAGGTCGGCGACCGTCATCGGTCCGGACACTTCCATTCGGCCGCGAAGCAATTCGCGAATCGCATTGGATCGTTCCCATGGTTGTTTTTGCGCCGTTTCGGGCGCGATGACCTGCGGATCGAAAACGGCTTGCGGATAAATGGTTTGCAGCATCGGCAAACGCTCGGCACAAACCCAAAATCTTTTCTCGCCGACGCGCAATTGCGTCGCTCGCTTCGTTCCGATGAGTTCGTTGAGCAATTGCTCGGCAGCGGTGCCGTTGCCTTCGTAATGAATCGTTCGCTGGACCTCATCGCGCGTCATGGCCGCAAGAAGCATGAGCGCGTCATGCAACTCGTCTGCGTTTGTCGCTTCAGGCCACGCTTCTTTTTCGACTTTTTCAATTGCAGCCGCGTCGAGAACTCCGAGTCCGTCGCTGCCGTTTCTTTCCGAAGCGCGCCTAGTGTAAACCGCCTGAGTACGGCGTTCTTCCAAGGGGGCATTATCCAAAAATGCGTACGGCCGCGCATTTAAAATCTCAGAGGCCAGCGGCGAAGGCTCCGGCAGATCGCGCGCGATGCAGCGGATCTCACCTTGTTCAATCCTGCGCAGAACTTCTTCGAGACCATCGACGTCCATCGCTTCGGTCAGACAATCGTCGATTGTCTGCTTCACCAACGGGTGATCCGGAATCTCACGGTCGCCCACGATGTGTTCCAGACACGCGAGCTGGTCTGGAAAAACTGCGGCCAAAAGATTTTCCGATTCCATGCGCTGCAATGGCGCTGCGATTTTTGCGCCGCCGCGAAACCGGGGCACTGCGAGCGACCTGGTCGCGTTCCAGCGCCACCGAATCGCGAACATTGGCGCATCAAGCAACGCTTGAACGAGCAGGTCGCGAACCGTTTTGGAATTCAGATACCGAAAAACTTCCTCCAGCGGAAATGAATGCTGCGTGCCGAGCGAAATCACAATGGCGTCGTCCGTCGCCGCTGCTTGCAGCTCGAAATTGAATGATCGACAAAAACGTTTTCTCAGTGCGAGTCCCCAGGCGCGATTGATTCGACTGCCAAAAGGCGCGTGCAAAACGAGTTGCATTCCGCCCGATTCATCGAAGAAACGCTCCATCACGAGCGTCTGCTGTGACGGAAGAGCACCGAGGGCTCGATAAGTATCGGCGAAGTAATCGCCGATTTGCTCAGCGGCGTCTTTGGGGAGCACAGGCTGCCAGCCTGTAGTTTCCGGCAGCTTGCCGGAAACATCGAAATGTTCCCTCCCTCCGCGTGGCAACCGAACTTCGGCGAGGCTAGCAGCCTGCGCTCCCCAGAGCTCGCCTGTCGCGAGCCACTCAGAGACATCGCATCCGCTCGCCAACCGCTTTTCGATTTCCCTCCGCAGATCGGAGACGGCGCGCGAAACCTCGTCCGTGCGCGCGGGTGCTTCACCCAGCCAAAAAGGAATTCCCGGTGGTTGACCTTTCGCGTCTTCTACACGAACCACGCCTGAGTTCACGCGCAGAATTCGCCACGACGCGTTGCCGAGCTGAAAAATATCGCCGGCCAAGCTTTCCACAGCGAAATCTTCGTTCACTGTGCCAACGAAAGTTTCCGATGGTTCGAGAATTACTCTATAATCAGCATTATCGGGAATCGCGCCGCCAGAGGTCAGCGCGACGAGTCGCGCGCAGCGCCGGCCCCGCAAACGATGATTCACCCCATCGTGATGAATCAGCGCTGAGCGCCGGCCGCGTTTGGTGCTGAAACCATCGGCGAGCATTTTCACGACGCTATCGAACTCGCTGCGAGCGAGATTTCGGTACGGCCAAGCTGAAGAGATGAGCTTGAAGAATTCGTTTTCATCCCAATCTTCCGTGGAAGCCGCAGCGACGATTTGTTGGGCGAGCACATCCAGCGGTTTTTCCGGGATGCTGAGACGATCCAGCTCGCCGCGATGAACGCAACGGAGTAACGCCGCGCATTCGATCAGTTCATCGCGGCTCAAGGGAAAGATGCGCCCTTTCGGCAAGCCGACGCGTTTGTGCTCGGCGCGGCCGACGCGTTGTAGCAGGGTGGCGATGGAGCGCGTGCTACCGAGCTGACATACGAGATCAACCGAACCGATATCGATGCCCAACTCGAGCGAAGCCGTCGCAACGAGCGCTTTCAATTCGCCGCGCTTCAATCGGTCTTCCGCATCGAGACGCAGTTTCGCGGAAAGACTTCCATGATGCGATGTGACTACATCGGCGCCAAGCAGTTCGCTCAGGTGATGTGTCACTCGCTCAGCCATCCGGCGCGTGTTGACGAAGACCAAAGTAGTCTGGTGCGCCTGAATTAGTTCCGCGAGCCGACGATAGATTTCCTCCCAAACTTCATTC
>Ga0193695_1000155_pt1 | contig 10133 bp, 10 predicted proteins | sample L3s2metaG_FD_160568 | JGI IMG/M metagenome (GOLD analysis project Ga0193695, IMG submission 160568) | Soil microbial communities from a riparian zone of the East river system, Colorado, United States - L3s2 | ecosystem: Environmental > Terrestrial > Soil > Riparian zone | place: USA: East River... | reverse complement strand
CGGGCGGCGTCGAGCAGGGCCCCCGTGCCGATCACGTGCGTGCGGGCGAAGGCATCCTGGTCGTCGATCGAGCGGTCGACGTGCGACTCGGCGGCGAAGTTGACGACCGCATCACAGCCCTCCATCGCCCCGCGCACGATCGCCGCGTCCTCGATCGCGCCGACCACCAGGTTCGTCCCCTCGGGCAGGTTCTCGCGACGGCCGGCGTAGGTGAGCTTGTCGAGCACCCGCACCTCGTGCTCGGCGCCGATCAGGCGCACGTAGGTGGAGCCGATGAAGCCGGCGGCGCCGGTGACGAGGACCCTCATGCCGCCGCCTCGGTCTCGGCGCGACGCTGAGAGAGGTAGGCGGCGAGCCCGTCCTGCCAGGAGGGCAGCTCGATCGCGTGCTCGCGCTGGCTGGTCAATGCCGAGTAGGTGGGTCGCGGCGCCGGGCGGCCGAGCATCTCGGTCGTCGCCGACATCACTTTGCACTCGATCTTTGCCTGGTCGAAGATCTCGTGCGCGAACTCATACCAGGAGCAGGCGCCCGCGGCGGCCATGTGGTGGATGCCGAACTCGACTCCCTCGATCAGGCGGACGATGCCATAGGCGAGGTGCCAGGTGTAGGTGGGCGAGCCGACCTGATCGCGGACGACGAGGACCTCGCCGTGATCGGCGGCGAGGCGCAGCATCGTCTCGACGAAGTTGGGGCCGCCGGTGCCGAAGAGCCAGGCGGAGCGGACGACGAAGTGGCGCTTGTTCGCCGCCCGGGTCGCCTCCTCGCCGGCGAGCTTGCCGCGGCCGTAGGCCGAGAGAGGCGCGGTCTGGTCGGTCTCGACATAGGGCGCCCCCTTGCTGCCGTCGAAGATGTAGTCGCTGGAGACGTAGACGACCGAGCTGCCCACAGCGGCGGCCGCGGCAGCGACGTGGCCGGCGCCGGCGCCGTTGATCCGGGTCGCCTCCTCCTCGGCGGACTCGGCGCCGTCGACGTCGGTCCAGGCGGCGCAGTTGATCACGACGTCGGGTCGCTCACCTTCGATCTTGACCCTGACCGCCGCCTCGTCGGCGATATCGAGCTCGGCGTGGCCGAAGCCGATCACCTGGTGGCCGGCGTTGCCGGCGGCGAGCATCACGTCGCGGCCCAGCATCCCGGCGGCGCCGGTGACGAGCAGCTTCAAAGCGCCCTCGATCTGCGCGTCTCGATCTTCACGAGCCGAACAGGCTAGTCGCTCGCCCACCATTCAGGCGACGAAAGACCAGAGTGCAAACTCGGCCGTCAGCACCGCCATACCCGTCGCGAACAATGCGACGACCGTCGTGGTGGCGCCGCGGCGCTCGCAGACGACCGCCAGCCAGAGAAAGATCGGGAAGAGGACGGCGATGAAGCGCGAAGAGGACCAGAGCGGGTTGTCCGGCGGCTGGGAGACGAATATCGGCACGAGCGACACGAGGACCCAACTTCCGTAGGCGATGGGCAGGATCCGCAGCGCGCCTATGCCGCCGGCCACGGCCAGGGCGACAAAGCCCACCTGTGCGATGTTCAAGTGGTCGTGGCTCGCTCCGTGGTACGTGTGCGTCACCAGATAACCGAAGCTCTTCCCCGCCTCGCGCAGCCCCGCCCATATCCCCGTCAGCGGGTCGACCGTGTGACGACCGAACACCGCCTGTGCGTGTTGCCACGCGGTGGCGTCACCCACGGCGAAGTGCAGGTAGGCGCTGAAGGCGATGATTCCGAGTGGCGCGAGCAGTAGCCACGCCGCCTCCGGTCCTATGCGGTACCGGGGCCAAAGCCCCCGACCCGCGGCCGGCTCGCGGTCGGCTCGCGGCCCGTACAGGTAGAACAGGACGACCGGGATGATCAGCAGCAGTCCCGGAACGCGGGTCGCGGACGCCAGCGCCAGGATCGCCCCGGCAATCGCCCAGCGCCCCATCCGCGCGGCGAGGAACGCGCCGACCGCGAGCAGCAGGAACATCGACTCGCTGTAGGGGATCCCGAAGAAGAACGCGGTCGGAAAGAACGCGAGCAGAAGCAGGGCGGGGCGGGCGTAGCGCTCGCCGATTTCGATCACGGTGAGTCGATGGAGCAGCACCAGCGCGGCGAAGAAGCAGCTCAGCGAGACGACGTAGGCCGCGATCAGCACGAGGGCCGGATTTGCGCCGAAGCCGCTGAGGACGTGAACCGTCCCTGGATAGAGCGGGAAGAAGGCGGGCCGCGTTTCCACCGGCGGCAGGCCGGCGTGACTTTCCACGTAGCCGTCGAAGGCGATCGCCAGGTAGTGCTGGGCGTCCCACTTCGCAAGCGACGAAAAGACCAGATCGAAAAGGCCCTTCGCGGGCCAAGCGGCGAAGGGATGGGAGAGGAGCTCGGATTCCGGCGGTTCGTTGGGAGCGATGTCAGCGACCGTGAACCAGGCCGCGACGGCGAAGACGGCAAGGCGGCTGGGCCAGAAGGCGCTCCACGCCGCGCGCGCGCTCGCGCGCCACTCGGCTAGACGATCTTGATCTCGCACTTGTCGCCGACCAGCATGCGCAGCGTCTTCGGCATCCCCTCGCTGCGGGTCAGCTTCACTTCGCGGCCGAGGAGGCTCGCCTCCATGCGCGTGCCGAGGTCCTCGACCACCGAGCCGGAGAGGACGATCGAATGCTCGATTTCGGAGCGGCAGATGCGCACGTTCTCGCCGATCGAGGTGTAGGGGCCGACGTAGGCACCCTCGATGCGGGCGCCGGCGCCGATCACCGCCGGGCCGCGCACGACCGAGCCGCTCAGCTTCGCGCCGGCCTCGATCACGACCCGGCCCTCGATCTTTGAATCCTCGTCGACCTCGCCCTCGATGCGGGCCTCGATCTCCTCCAGCACCAACCGGTTGGCCTCGAGCATGTCGGCGAGCCGGCCAGTGTCCTTCCACCAGCCGCTGACCACCTCCGAGCGCACCTTGTGGCCGTCCTCGATCAAGCTCTGGATCGCCTCGGTGATCTCCAGCTCGCCGCGCCAGGAGGGCTCCAGGGCGCGGGAGGCGTCGAAGATCGGCTGGCCGAAAAGGTAGACGCCGACCAGAGCCAGGTTGGAAGGCGGGTCTTTGGGCTTCTCGACCAGGCGCACGACGTGGTCGCCGTCGAGCTCGGCGACCCCGTAGGAGCTGGGATCGGCGACCGGCGTGAGCAGGATCAGGGCGTCGGGTTCAGACTCGCGGAAGGTCGTGACGAGGCCGCGCAGCCCGTCGGCGAGCAGGTTGTCCCCCAGGTACATGACGAAGGGCGAGCCGCCGATGAACTCCTCGGCGGTGAGCACGGCATGGGCCAGCCCGGCCGGCTCGTCCTGGACGATGTAGGTGATCTCGGCGCCGAACCGCGAGCCGTCCCCGGCGGCGGCGCGGATCTCCTCCCCGGTCTCCGGCGCGATGATGATCCCGATCTGCTCGATGCCCGCCTCGACCAGAGCCTCGATCCCGTAGAAGAGCACGGGCTTGTTGGCCACAGGCACGAGCTGCTTCGCCGAGGTGTGGGTGATGGGACGCAGGCGCGTGCCTGCCCCACCGGAGAGAATCAGTCCCTTCAGGGGCTCCATTCGAGGCTGCAACCCTACCGTGGCTACGATAGGCCCGGTGAGCGCCGAGACGCAGACGCGCAAGGACCAAGACGAGCTGGAGGCCAGGCACCGCGCCGAGTTGGACGCCCAACGCGAGAAGTTCCACCGCGAGCTGGGGCGCCGCGCCTTTCGCATCGGCGAACTCGAAGAAGAGGTGATCGAGGTCGCCAAGACGTACGAGAGCTCGCTCAGCTGGAGGATCACCAGGCCGGTGCGCGCGGCCAGAACCCTGCTGTCGAAGCCACGGCGGGGCTGAGCCGATGCCGAGAGACGCCTGGTCGCTCAAATCGCTGCTGCCACCGCGCCTGCTGAGCGTCCTGCGGCGCCTGCGGGAGTTCGGCCGCCGCCTGCGGCGAATGCACCTCAACCGCCCCCGCGCCCGGCGGGAAGCCGCCCGGCGGGAAGTCGAGGCGCTGGAGTCACTGCCGCTGATCTCGCTGGTGATGCCGACCTACAAGACCGACCTGCGCTACCTGCGCGAGGCGATCGACTCGGTGCTCGCCCAGCACTACCCCGAGTGGGAGCTGTGCATCGTCGACGACGGCTCCGGGCAAGACGAGCTGAACGCGGCGATCCAGCGCTACGCCGACGCCGACTCGCGGATCAAGTTCCGCCCGCTGGCGGAGAACCGCGGCATCTCGGCCGCCTCGAACGAGGGCCTGGCGATGTGCGAGGGAGAGTTCGTCGGCTTCCTCGACCACGACGACACGCTCACTGAGGACGCGCTGCTGCGGGTCGCGCAGGCCCTCACCGCCGACCCCGGCCTCGACGTCGTCTACTCGGACTCCGACAAGCTGACCCTGCACGGCGTCAGGGCCGATCCCTTCCTCAAGCCCGACTGGTCGCCGGTCTACGCGCTCGGCGCGATGTACGTCGGCCACCTGCTGGTCGTGCGCCGTTCGATCGCCGAGGCGGCGGGCGGCTTCGATCCGGCCTTCGACACGATCCAGGACTTCGAGTTCATGCTGCGCGTCTCCGAGCGCACCGATCGGATCCACCACATCCCGCAGACGCTCTACCACTGGCGGGCGATCCCGGGCAGCATCGCCGCCGGAACCGACCAGAAGTCGGGGGTGGAGGAGCTGCAGCCGAAAGCCGTCAGCGCCCACCTCGAACGGCTCGGGATCGACGCGGTCTCCCGCCCGCACCCGACCATCCCCCACCGGGCGGTGCTCGCGCCGCGGAACGGCTCGGCGCCTTCGGCCAAGGTCAGCATCGTCGTCGTCGCGGCGAGCGAACGCGGCGGCCTGAAGCGGCTGCTCGCCTCGCTCTTCGAGCTGACCGCGTATCCGAGCTACGAGGTGATCGCGGCCGGCCCCGGTCCCGACTTCGGCAGCGGCAAGGAGAGCCGTGTTGCCTGGGTCAGCGACGAGCCCGGGCCCTTCCGCCGATCCCGGGCCTACAACCTCGGCGCCGACCGCGCCGCTGGCGAGTACCTGCTCTTCCTCGGCGAAGACGTCGAGATCGACGAGCCCGACTGGATCGAACAGCTCCTGCTCCACGCCGGGCTGCCCGGCGTCGGCGCGGTCGGCCCACTGCTCGCCAGGCCCGACGGCCTGGTCGACCAGGCGGGGGTGGCGATCGGCCTGCGCGACCCGGCGAGCCCGATGCTCGCCGGCTTCCCCGCCGACGGCGACGGCTATTACGGCGCGCTGCCCTGCGCGCGCGAGGTCTCGGCGCTCGGCTGCGAGTGCCTGCTCGTCCGCCGCGCCGACTTCGAGGCGGAGAACGGCTTCAACGAGTTCTACAGCTCCGAATACGAGGACTTCGATCTCTGCCGGCGCCTGGCCGAGCGCGGCCTCAAGTCGGTCTACGCGCCGCGCCCCCGCCTCGTCAACCACCGCACGCCGGCCTCGCGACGCGCCGCCACCGACGTCCTCGATCGGGCGCTTTTCGTCGACTGCTGGTATGACAAGCTGATGCGCGGCGATCCCTACTTCAACCCCGGCTTCGCCCAGCAGCTGGCCGACTACGTGCCGGCCGGCTGGCGCGAACGGGTCTACCGCGCCACGGCGCCGCTGGGCAGGCGATGAGGGCGCTCTTCGTCTACTTCGGGCCCTTCGACGTCAACAGCGGCATCCAGGCCTACCACTTCGGCAACGAGTTGACCGACCTCGGCTGGGAGGTGACCGTCGCCGGCCGCGGCGACCCCGCCCGCGCCAAGGCGGTCGGCGAGCCGCGCTTCGAGTGCATCTCGCACGAGGGGCTCGACGCCAAGCTGCGCGAGCTTCGCCGCGACCCCGGGGAGACGATCGTCATCGGCTGGACCCCGCGCGAGCGCGTGCGGCTGCTGGCGATGGACGCCGTGCGCCGGCTCGGGGTCCCTTATGTAGTCCACCTCGAGGACAACGAGGAGCTCCTGATCGAGTCGGCGACCGGCCGCTCGCTGTCCGAACTGCGGCGGCTGCCGCTTCGCCAGCAGGACAGCCTCGTGCCGGTCGACCTGATCCATCCCACCCACCACCGCGAGTTCCTCGACGGCGCCGCCGGCATCACCGTGATCACCGAGGCGCTCGACGACTTCAACCTGGCGGGGCGGCCGCACCGCGTCGTCCGCCCGGGCATCGACCTCGATCGCTTCCGACCGGACCTGGTGCCGCCGGCGCGAGAGCAACTGGGCCTGGGCGAGGACGACTTCGTCCTCGTCTACCACGGCACGATCCACTACGCCAACCAGCACGAGATGATGAGCCTCTACCTGGCGGTGAAGCTGCTGCAGCGACGTGGGCGCCGGGTGCGCCTCGTCCGCCTCGGCCACAGCGAGTTCGGCGGCGCCGACCCGCGCTCTTTCCGGGCACTGGGCGACGGCGTGATCGAGCTGGGACCGGTCCCCTGGCGCGACGTCCCCGCCTACCTGGCGCTGGCCGACGCCTACGTCCAGCCCGGGCCTCCCGACGACTTCAACCGCTACCGCCTGCCCTCGAAGCTGCCGGAGTTCCTGGCGATGGGACGGCCGGTTATCTTGCCGCACTGCAACATCGGCAACGACCTGAAGCACGGAGAGGACGCGCTCTTGCTGGAGCAGGGAAACGCAATCGAGATCGTCGCCCGGATCGAGGAGCTGCTCGCCGACCGCGAGCTCGCCGGCCGCCTCGGCGAGGGCGCCCGCCGCTTCGCCGCCGAGCGGCTGAGCTGGCGGGCAAACGCCGCCGGCCTGGCCGACTTCCTGCGGCGGGCGTATGCCGGCCGCGGGCCCGTGGGCTCGGCGGCGTGAACGTGGCGACGACGAAGGGTCGCCTGCGCGCGGCGGCGGCACGCTCGCCGCTGCTGCGCAAAGTCGCCGGCAAGGCGGCCCTCTACGCGCCGTCCGGGGCCACTCCCGGCGACAACGCCTCGGCCTGGACGGTTCCCGACAGCGCGTTGTGGCCGATCGCCGAGCGCTACGCCGGCGCCTTCCCCCTGCCGCCTATCTCCTACGGCACCGTGCGCGACTTCGCCGACAGCGGCGACCACATCGGCGGCCTGGCGGGCGCCAGCTTCGACATGAAGGACCTGCAGCGCTGCTGGATGGTCAAGGCGATCCTCGGCAACGTCGAGCGCGGCTCGCGCATCCTCGAGATCGGCGGCGGGGAGCCGTTGGTGGCCGGGATGCTCTCCCGCCTCGGCTACGAGGTCACCCTGGTCGACGACTACCAGGGGGGCGGCAACGGGCCACGTGAGTTCAAACGCTTCCAGGCCGCCTACCCCGACGTCCACTTCGTCCGCGAGCTGTTCCCGCCGAGCGAGCCGCTCGGCGACGACTTCGCCGCGGTCTTCTCGATCTCGGTGCTGGAGCACGTGCCGCTCGAGCACGTCGCCGGCGTGGTCGAGGCCGGCCACGAGCTGGTCGCCAAGCAGAGCGGCTGCTCGATTCACGCGGTCGACCACGTGCTCGCCGGCTGGGGCGCCGAGGAGCACCGCGAGAAACTCGACGCAATCGTCGCCGCCCTCGGCCTCTCCGAGCGGGAGCTGGCGACCCAGATCGAGCAGATGGAGCGCGACCCCGAGACCTACTTCGTCTCCGCCGAGGCGCACAACCGCTGGCGCGGCGACCTCCCCTACGACCAGTACACGATGCGCCGCATCGGCTCGGTCAACCTATTCCGCGCCGGCAACTGAGCTGGAAGGCGGCGAGGGTTCGCCGAAGGTCGCCCGGGGGACGATTTCCGCGTCGCCGCCGGTCCATGCGGTGAAGCGGTACCAGGCGGGCTTGGCTTCGCGATTGCCGGTCAGCAGGCCGGCCGAGTCGCAGAACTGGCAGAGACGGCCCGCGTCGGCCCAGGAGAACCACCAGGCACCGGCCACCCGCCAGTCGTAGCGATGATCGACCAGCATCGAGAAGGCCTGGTCGAGCTCGCGTGCCTGGCCATAGAGGCCGCGCTCCCAACGCGTCTGGTAGCTGTCCGAGCCCCAGCCGAGCTCGGTGAGGTAGAGCGGCGTGGCGGCGTCGTGGTGGCGGCGCATGATGCGGCGCAGGTTGCGGATCTGGGGGCCCATCGCGGCGGCGTCGGCGACGTAGGGGTGCAGCGCGACCCCGTCGAAGAATTGCTTCACGTGGCCGGCGCGGTAGACGCCGTCGAGAAAGGCACCCGACGGGACGTTCGGCGGCACCTGCAGCGGCCGGCCGAAGAGGCCGCCGAGGATGACCTTGGCGCTCGGGTCGGCAGCGTGGATGGCGCGGCCGGCAATGCGCAGCAGGCGAGCGTAGCGGGAGGGGTCGGGCTTGGCGGAGAAGGTGACGATGTTCTCCTCGTTCCAGATCTCCCAGGCGTCGATAGGCAGGAAGGGAAGTTCGGGGTTCTCGCGCCAGAAGGAGCCGTAGGGGCCGTAGCGCCGCACCGCCTCGGCGAGGAACGAGGCCCAGGCCCTGCCGGCCCAGGCATGGCGCACCGGTTCGACTGCTTCCCGCCCAGCCACCCACGACGGCGAGCCCGAGACGAAGGGGAAGACACGCATTCCGTACTTGGCCGCCAGCGCAACCGAGCGATCGAAGTCCGACCAGTCGGGTGGGACGAAGTAGGGGCTCTGGCGCTCGACGCTCGCCCAACCGAGCGGCAATCGCAGGCTCTTCACCCCCGCCTCCGCCATCAGCGCGTAATCGGCGTCGCCGGCCGGGGTCTGCGGCGAGATCCCGACGCTGAAGCCGGAGGGTGCAACGCGGGCGCATGCCGCGGCGGGCAGCGCCAGCAGCGCCAGCGCCACAGCAGCGATATAGATCGGCTTTCGCATCAAGGCCTCAGCTGAAACGCACCCGACGATCAAAGTAGCGCCTCGATCAGAGCTGCTCGGCGATCCGCGGCGCCTCGCGATTGAACACCCAGACCCCCGCAACGCAGACGCCGACGTAGATCGCGGCCGCGGCGATAAGGGGCAGGGGCCCGCCCGCGGCCGCGTAGACGCTTTCGGTCTTTTCCGGCCCGATCATCCAGATATGGGCCTGCTGGAAGATCGGCGTCAGCGGGTTGACGACCAGCAGGTGCTTGAGGCTTTCCGGGACGATTTTCAGCGGGTAGATGACAGGCGTGCCGTAGTTGAGCGCGGTCGCGATCACCACCCAGATGATCGCGACGTCGCGGAAGCGCACGTTGAGCGCCGAGAGCAGCATCGCCAGCGCACAGGTGAAGACGAGCAGCGGCAGCAGGATCAGCGGGAAGAGCAGCCAGGTCCACATTGGCCCCACCCCGAAGCCGAGCAGGAAGGCGAAGACGACGATCATGTTGAGACTGAGGGTGAAGAGAGCGGTGAGCACAACCGCCAAGGGGATGACGAGGCGGGGGAACTGGGTCTTGCGGACGATGCCCTCCTGGCCGAGCACCGAGGAGACCGCCCCCCCGGTTCCTTCCTGGAAGAAGCCGAAGAGGACGATGTTGAAGAGCAGCAGGACCGGATAGTGGGGAACTTCGTCGCTGCTGATTTTGAAGACCTGGGTGAAAACCAGAAGAAGGACAAGGAAGAGCATCAGCGGCCGGACCAGCGACCAGACGTAGCCGAGCACGGTGCCGAAGAAGGTCTTCTTGAACTCGGTCACCGACATCAGCCAGAGCAGCTCGAAGAAACGGCTCCATCCCCCGCCGACGGCGGAGGGGCCGGTGACCTCGCGCAGCTCGGCGACCGCCGGCTCGGTGTTCACGAACCCTCCACCCTCGCCGTCACCTCATGCTCAAGCGAGACGACGCCGGCCGTCGCCTCGCCGTAGACGACGAAGTCGAGCACCTGCGGCGAGTGCAGGACGAGGTTGGCGAAGTTGTGCTCGCGGTGGATCCAGCACTTGACCACGTAGCGGCCCGGCGCCAGGCGGTTCTCGATCGCGCCGCTAAGCCGAACGCGCTGGCCTGGCTCGAGGCAGTCCGGCACGTCCCCCGAGAGGCCGACGCCGAAGCCGGTGACCTCGACCCCGTCGGCGTTGGTGAAGGCGAAGCCGAAGCTCGGCCCCTCGACCGGGCGGTGGGCTTCGAACTCGGCGCCGAGGCGCAGCTCGGAGCCGGTCTCAACGTTGGTGATCCGCTTGCCCTCGCCGTCCTCCAGCCAGACGTCGGTGAGGGTGATGTCGGCGAGTCCACCCATGTCGGCTTCGCCTCCGTTGGGGG
>Ga0193695_1000154_pt1 | contig 10243 bp, 11 predicted proteins | sample L3s2metaG_FD_160568 | JGI IMG/M metagenome (GOLD analysis project Ga0193695, IMG submission 160568) | Soil microbial communities from a riparian zone of the East river system, Colorado, United States - L3s2 | ecosystem: Environmental > Terrestrial > Soil > Riparian zone | place: USA: East River... | reverse complement strand
CCGACGGATCTCAGGTCGAGTACGTCAAGGACCGCCCCGGCCACGACCGCCGCTACTCGCTCTCCTTCGAGAAGCTGCGCGACGAGCTCGGCTGGGAGGCAGAGGTCCACTTCGCCGAGGGACTGGAGCGCACCGTGCAGTGGTACCGCGAGAACGAGGAGTGGTGGGGGCCGATTCGCTCCGGCGAGTACCGTGAGTACTACGAGAAGCAGTACGGCAAAGCGCTGGGCTGATGCCACGCCGGCTGGAGACGAAGCTCGACGGGGTCGTCTTACTCGAGCCCGAGGTGCACGGCGACGCGCGCGGCTTCATGGTCGAGACCTACCGCACCGATACGTGGGCCGAGCTGGGAATCGAGGTCGAGTTCGTCCAGCACAACCACTCGCGCTCTTTGCGAGGGACGCTGCGTGGCATCCACTTCCAGACCGAGCCCGGCCAGGCGAAGCTGGTCCGCTGCCCACGCGGCAGGATCTTCGACGTAGCCGTCGACCTGCGCCGCGACTCGCCCAGCTACGGTCAGTGGGAGGGCTACGAGCTCGACGACGACACACACCGCCAGCTCTTCGTCCCGGTCGGCTTCGGCCACGGCTTCGCCGTCCTCAGCGAGGTAGCCGATGTCACCTACCTGCTCTCCAGCCCTTACGACCCGGCGACCGAGTCCGGCATAGCCTGGAACGACCCCGACGTCGGCGTAGAGTGGCCCGTCGACGACCCTCTCCTCAGCGAGCGCGACAAGCAGGCGCTACGGCTCAGCGAAGCGGCCGACACCCTGCCGTTCTGACGGCCCTTGAAAACGCGGACATTGCGGGGCGGTCCGCCCGGCCTGTCGTTCAGGAGGGGGAGAGTTTGGCGTGTCACAGCCTTGGGGTTGTGCGATGCCCGTGAGCAACCCCACCATCACCGCGCATGTCCCAGCCCCCACCGAAACGTTTAAGGTGCAATCATGCACGTGATGCTCGAGCGTTGGAACGACGACAAGATGGACGCCCTCGACGCCAAGGTCGCTGCCGTCGACGTCAAGGTCGACGACCTGGCCCGTCGGATGGAGAAGGGCTTTACCCGAGTCGATGCCGAGCTGCGCGAACAACGCCAGGAGATGAAAGCCGGCTTCGAACGCGTCAACGAACGGTTCGAACGCCTGCACCGGCTGATGGTCCAGTTCTGCGGCATCGCCATCGCGGCCCTGATAAGCCTGATCGCGACCCAGCTCTAAGCACCCGTCGCCGCCAGCGCCTCGCGGAGTGCGCGTGAGGCGACCTCGATGCTGTTGTGGCTCTCGACCAGATGCCGTAGGGCGCTGAGGTCGCTCTCGACGAGGGCGGCCAGCTCCTCCCACATCAGCACCGGGTCTTCGGCCACCGGCGGGTCGCCGAAGGGATCGCGGGCCGCCTCGTCATAGCGGTCCGGCGTCAGCACGGTTGCGGAGGCGCCGCGGGCGCCAAGCGAGCGGGCGACGACGACGCGACGGCCGAGCGCCGCTGCCTCCAGCGTGGTGGTGCCCTGGGCGACCGCCACGTGCGCCTCCGCGAGCCTGGCGAGCGGATCCTCGGGCGCCGGCTCGATCCGCCAGGATCCGCGCGGCAAGCGCCGCTCGCAGAGAGCAACCGCCTCTGAGCGCCAGCCCCCGTCACCCGCGATCGTCAGCCGGCACGTCCGTCCGATGGCGAGCCGCTCGCGCGCCAGCTCGACCGCGACGCGCGGAATTGCTGTCTTATCGGGGGCCAGGCGGGTCATCGCCAGGATCTCGACCGGCTCCCCCTTCGCCGGGTGGAACGGCAGCGACGCAAGCGGGACCGAAGCGGGCAGGATCCGCAACGCCGCCGCCGGAACGGCGTAGGCGGTGGCCACCTTCCGCAGGTGCGGCTCGCCCCTCACCAGCACGACGGCGTGGGGCTCCGCCATAGCCCGTTCGAGAGTCCTTCGCGCCTTCATCGGCGTGGGAGGCGCGAACCAGCGGGTCACCGCCTGCGGCGTACCGTGGACGGCGAGAGCCGCGCGCCCGCACGCCTTGAGCGCTGGGGCGAAGACATCCATCACCCCCTGTTCCCACTGGACCACCGCCACGTCGTGCTCGGCGACGGCAGGCCAGAAGTCACGTTGGAAGGGCTCTTCCCATGAGGTCGGGATCACCCCGATACCGGCCGCTCGCGCCGGCGCGGCAAGCGGACCGTCGGCGGCAAAGATGGTCGCCCGGCCACCCCGCGCCACATGCAGCTCGAGCAACCGGATCCACTGCCAGGTGGAGCCACCCGGAACGAGGCTGTGGAGAAGGCAGCAGACCGCGGCCACACCCAGCTCACCGCGATCGCCCATGCGTTGGGATAATCGCAACTTATGAAGATTCCGGCAGCTTTCTCATCCGGCGCAGTGGATCGCTCTGAACTTGCTCCCAATTTGCTGCTCGGCGACAGCGTCGAGCTCGGCGACGGAGTGGAGATCGGGGCAAACGTAGTCGTCCATGACGACGTCAGCATCGGGGACGGCGTGCGGATCGATCACGGCGCGATCCTCGGCCGGCTGGCACGCGTCAGCCGCGGATCCAACAGTCCTCCACCTGCCGTCGGGCCGACGGCGATCGGGGCGGGGTCGATCGTCTGCGCCTACGCGATCGTCGAGGCGGGGGCGCAGGTGGGCGAACATGCCTTGATCGGCGATTGCGCAGCGGTCCGGGAGGGGGTCACGCTGGGCGACGATGTCGCGGTCGGCTATGTCAGCATGGTGAAACGCGGAGCGGAGCTGCACGATCGGGTGCGCGTGCAGTCGCACTGCGTGGTCGGTTCCGGAGTCGTGATCGAGCAGGACGCCTTCCTCGGGACCGGCGTCCAGATTCTCACCGGGCGAACGATGAGTACCGCGGCCCGTCGCCCGCCACCGCGCCTGCGGAGGGCCTGTCAGATCGGCGCTGGCGCACAGATTCTCCCAGGCGTCGAGATCGGCGAGGCAGCTGTCGTCGGCGCTGGCGCGGTGGTCGCCGCAGACGTCCCGCCAGGCGCCGTTGTCACCGGCGTCCCGGCTCGCCAGATGGCGGCTTTGTAACGACTTTCAAACAGAAGTGAAGAAATTTTGTACCAGTTTCCCTGTCCGGCGAATTCGACCTGATTTCAGTGCTAGCGTCGTCGGCAGGAGGGCGAAGGAGATGGGTGTCTCCAAGTGATTCACACTCACTATGTCCGACTTGACCAGTCGGATCCGGTTCGAGTCCGGCGCCCTCCGCATATGGACCCGCCGAGATGGTCGAGCTGGGGTGAGCTGCCGTGGTACCCTTGGGCAGAGTGTGAATCGCTTGCGGGGTGGTTTCCCGCTTCGCCAGACTCGACCCGCTCCGGCGGGTCTTGTCGTATGGGGGCTTACCGAACGGGAGTGCAGGGGATGGAGAGGCTGCCTTTGAGCGAGGTCTGTGCGGCAACGCCGGGGGTTTTGGCTTCGTTCCTGAAGAGGGCCTCCTTGACGTTCACCTGGAAGCTTCCATCGGCGCAGCTGGCGGCGAGGTAGCTGTGTTCGGCTCCCTGGCTGCTGAAGCGTCGCCCGATCTTGAAGCTGAAGTCGAGCAGTGAGCCGTCGCCTTCGAGGATGGGCGGGATTCTCCATACCGTCCGCAGGCCGTCTTGAACCTTCGAGATTTTCGCGGTGGCGATCAGTGGCACCGGGTCGGGCACGGCAATCGCACTATGGATCAGGAGCCTCGTCTCGCCGCCCGAGGTGCCGCCGTTGATGAGGGTCAGGGGAGCCTCGACGACCGCTTCTGAGCTCGCAAACCCGACGTGGGCCATGCCGCTACCAACGATCGCTTCCCGGCACACCCGGCGCGCAGCCGCAACGTCGCGGCTTTCGAGTTGACTTCGCCCGCACGCCGGCAGCCCGACTGCATCGACCGCCACGTCCTTGTCGATGTCGACCATCACTTCGCGTAGAGCGGGCGGGTGACCACCGCCTTCGTTGAAGATCTTGCCACCGACCTCAAGGGCGACAGGCGCCAGTTCATGGGCCTGCAGCCTCTTCGGAACGACCGCGCCTCGGGGCTCGAATTCCAGACGCCCGGTACAGGGCGGAGCCGACCGAAGACAGATCTGCACATATTGCCGCGTGGTGGCGCCCATGGCGACGCAGACCACCACCAGCGCAATGACGGATGCCAGAGCTGCAAAAAGAATCTTACGCATGGTGCTATCCGCTCCCCGGGCCGGATTTTCTGAGCCAGAGGCTCACGCCGCTGTCATGGTCGGGCATCTCGCTGTACAGCTCGTCCAAGGCAGCTCGGCGGTAGTGCCGTAGTGCAGCGTTGCAGAACAGTGGTTCGAACGTGTTGTTGTACATGAGGAACGCCTGCGCGACGTACTGCTCGTTCCAGGTCTGACCCCGTTCGAAGATCCATTCGTCGGGATAGTCGGCGGGCCAGAAGATGTCATGGATGTGGACCAAGACTCCCGGCTTCAACCGCGGCAGGACCTCGAAGAAGAACCAGACGACGTCGCTGGCCAGCGCGGGCGACATGTGAGCCGTCGTAAAAGCACACGTCGCCGGCGCCCAGCGAATCGAAAAGAGCCAGGTCGGCTCTTTGCAGGATGTCCTCGTGAAGCGTCCAGTGCTCCGGCAGGGCGCTGAGCAGCTCTCCGCGTGGATATGGCTCGATTTGGTCGACGGCTGTGGGCGGCGAGCCGGCCTCTTCGTTGCGTCGGAGGGCTTCCGCCATCAGCAGACTCGACCACCCCGAGCCGATCTCGACCACGCGATGGGGTTTGAGGTCGCGCAACAAGCAGTAGTGGACCAGCGCGTCGACCGCCCGCCAGAAGTCGTTGTTCCAGTGGTAGCGGGGCGGGCCGTCGGGAGCGTCCATCGGCACGTTTGCCAGCTCCGGTAAGTATCGCGAAATGCGCTTTACCTCCCCGAGTTGCGCATCCAGGTCCCACTCGATGCCCTGCGGCATCGGTCGGTCGTGCCAAAGGTCCGGGTTTGCGGTGAGGAAGGAAAGGTCGTTGAGCGCGCTGTAGTAGTCGCGCTTCTGGAAGTGATAGCCGTGGTTCTGCACCTCTCGGACGGGGGCCGCGGCCAGCGTCTCGATCGCGTGGTCGATCGAGACGTCTTCCGTTGCGCCAATCGAGTGGGCTTCAGGGATGGATCCCCGCAGGGCCCGCATCGCCGCGCGTATTCGGCGCTTCCATCCATTTCGGCGGCGGCTTTGAGCGATCGGCTCCTCCATCGCGCACTGCAAGTCTCAGACCCTCTGACCGCTGGCTGACCGCTCGGCGACCGTCGCCTTCGGAGCGTGGGCAAGAACCGCATTGATGACCCGCTTGACGCGGTCCTCGCCCATGCCCGACCACAACGGCAGCCTCAGCAAGCGAGAGCTCACCGAGGGCGCGATCTCAATCGTCCCCGACGCACGTCCCAACCTGAGTCCGGCTGGCGATTCGTGCAAGGGGGTGTAGTGGAATACGCTTCTTACACCCTCATCCTCAAGCCGCTGAATCAGGCGGTCCCGGCCGGAGGCCGTCGGCATCAACAGGTAGTAGAGGTGACCGCTGTGCTGGCATCCTGGGGGCACGACCGGTCGCCTGAGGACATGTTCCTGTTCGAGGCCGGCAAAGGCCGCGTGATAGCGGTCCCAGATTTGGCGTCGCTCGGCGGTGATCTCGTCCAGTTGCTCCAGTTGAGCCCAGAGGAACGCCGCCCCAACCTCACTCAGAAGATACGAGGAGCCCAGATCCTGCCAGGTGTACTTGTCGACTTCCCCGCGAAAGAACCGTGACCTGTCGGTGCCCTTCTCCTGCACGACCTCGGCGCGGTCGACAAGCGCCGGGTCGTTTATCGCAAGCGCCCCTCCCTCGCCACAGTGAACGTTCTTGGTCTCATGGAAGCTGAAAGCGGATAGATGCCCGATCGATCCCAGCGGGCGGTCTTCCCACGATGCGGGTAGGGAGTGGGCTGCGTCCTCGATCAGGACCAGGCCATGCCGGTCGACAAGCTCTGCGATGCGGGCCATGTCGCAGGCGACACCACCGTAGTGGACGACCACGATGGCCTTGGTGCGTGCCGTGATCGCAGAGGCCGCGGCTTCGGGGTCGATATTGAGAGTCCCCGGGTCGCAGTCGACGAATACCGGCACGGCGCCTCGAAGCGCAAACGCGTTTGCGGTCGAAACGAAGGTGAAGGACGGCAGGATTACCTCGTCCCCCTGCGAGAGGTTCGCGAGGATGCCGGCCATCTCGAGGGCAGCGGTGCAGGACGGGGTGATCAGCACACGCTCGGCCCCGAGGCGCTGCTCGAGGGCCGAGCTGCAGCGCTGGGCGAACTCGCCGTTGCCCGAGAGCTTCCCTCTCAGCAACGCCTCGTCGATGTAGGCGTGCTCGTTGCCCACGAGCCGGGGGCGATTGAACGGGATCGCGTCGTCCATAGCCCGCATCGTATTGCTGCCGCTGTCTAGCATGTCGGCCATGTACCCCGCCGACGGCCGCGAGCCGGAGCCCGAAGTCGATGTGGGTTTGGACCTGAGCATCGTGATCCCGCTCTATCGCGACGAGTCCGCGGTCGAGGAGATCTTTCGACGCTGCCGTCCGGTGCTCGACCGGGTCGATGGGGGAGAGCTCGTACTCGTCGACGACGGTGGCCTCGATGGCGCGACTCCGCGTGCTCGGGAACTGGCGGAGACCTACCCGCATCGGGTCGTCGTCGTAAGGCTGGCGCGCAATTTCGGGCAGCACCCCGCGGTCTTCGCCGGCCTCGCGCACGCTTCTGGGGACCGCGTGGCCACGCTGGACAGCGATCTGCAATATCCGCCGGAGGAGATTCAGGGCCTGCTGGCGGAGCTCTCCGAGCAGTACCCGGTGGTCTCGGGATATAGGCGCGACCGACGCGACCCATTCCCCCGGCGATTGGTGACCCGACTCCTCACCGCCTGGCTGAACAGGCGGACCGGAACCGAACTGCATGACTTCGGCTCGATGTTCCGAGTCTATGACCGCGCAACGGTCAACCTGATGCTGGAGTTCACCGAGAGGCACCGCTACGTGCCGGCGATCGTCGCTTGGCTCGGGGTGCCCATCAAGGAGGTACCGATCGAGCATCACGCGCGGGGCGAGCGGGGATCGCGGTATCGCCTCTCGACCCTGCTCGATCTCTTTCTGGATCTGATCACCGGTTACTCCGTGTTTCCGCTCCGGCTCCTTACCGGAGTTGGACTGGTGGCGTCCGTTGCCGGCTTCCTGGGAACCCTCTTCTTCGTCGTCTATCGATTGGTCGAGGGCAGCGGTGTGTCTGGAACGGTTTCCGCATTCGCGCTGGTGTTCGCGCTGCTCGGAGTCCAGTTGCTGATTACCGCGCTGATCGGCGAGTACGTCGGTCGGGTCTACACCGAGGCAAAGGGGCGGCCGTACTACGTAGTCCGCGATGTGAGTCGCAGCACCGGCCGCGTCGAGGTACCGGCGCCGTCGTGACCGAGAGTGCGACCGGCGACGCCATTGAGCTGCTTCGCTGGGACAGCGACCACTTCGGCTTTCCGGTCGCCCGGGTCCTGGACCCGGGCGGGCCAGAGCAGATACGCGCGGCTGTCGAAGCGGCGGACAACTCGGGTGTTCGTTGCCTCACCGCACTCATAGCGACGGATCGGACGGAAGCGATCACGGCGGCGGAGGAGGCCGGTTTTCGTTGCTATGACGTCCGGGTCGAGCTGGATCGGCAAGTCGGTGCGGCCCCGGAATCGTTGGACGGGCAGCAGGTGCGACTGGCCACGGAGGCCGACCTGTCCTCCCTGGAACCGATTGCTCGCACGAGGTCCTTTGCCACCCGGTTCTCCGCCGACCCGCATTTCGCCGCCGATCTCGTGGGAAGGCTCTATGTCGAGTGGCTGCGGCGCGGGCTCCGCGGTGAGGACCGACTTCTGATCGTGACGAACGAGCTCGACGGCTTCATCGTCTGTCGCGTGGAGAGGAAGATCCAAGTGGGCACCATTGAGTTGATCGCCGTGGCCGCCGATTCAGAGGGTGTGGGGCTGGGGAGCCGCTTGGTGCAAGGCGCCGAAACGCTGTTCGCGGATACAGAGCTGAAGTGGGCTCAGGTGGTGACTCAGGGCCGCAACCTGTCCGCCCAACGGCTCTATCAACGTCATGGGTACCGCACCAGCTGCGTCAAGCTCTGGCTGCATCGGTGGGCGCTCACCCGTTGACCGGTTCATCCCAGTAAGGCACCGGACCCCATGCAGCCAACCTGCGTTCGCATTGTCGTTGAGAGATGACGCGTACCGCGACGCCACGAGCGGGACTGGCGAAATAGACGGGATGTATCCGGTCGTCGTATGGCGCGACCAGCTCTCCGACTTGCTCGATGCCCTTGGCTCCACAGCGGGTGCCTTCGTCGAATGGCGAGGCGAAATCGGGAGTGACACCGGTTTCGTATTCGATGATTCCGCGAAAATCCCAGGTCTGGGCGAACACCGGAATCCACTCCTGCTCCCATCGCGGCGTATCGAAGCCCATGACACGAGCCGTGGGGGGTACCGTGCGCAGTGCCCTGCGGAGGCCCGGAAGGTTGCGCTCCTGAGTGCTCCATGACGCAAGCCATGCATCCTGGTGTTCGGTGCTGACCGCAATCTGATGCTTGGCCACAGCCAAGACGACGACTAGCACGGAGAGCGGTGCCGCGAGCGCCCACGGAGACCAGCGCCGAACCATCTCGTAGAGCAGGCCCAAGATTGCGATGAACGCGAGTACGTACGGAATCGTGCCTGGAAGGTTAAGGCGATTGTAGGTACTGTAGTACTGAATTACATAGGTGTCGTTTGCCGTGAGGAAGACCAGGGCGCAGACGGCAGCGGCGACCACCGCGGCTCCGAGCAGTAACCACCAGCGGACCAACTGACTTCGTAGGCTCGAGCTGAGAACGGTCGCCACCGCCGCCGCCAAGACGATCCCGGCGATAATCGCCAGACCAAAGCGCGGCGTGTAGAGGTAGCGCCAACTGTGCCAGGCCCCTTCGAGCAGGACCCCCACTCGCGAAATGAGCTGGCTGGTGGTCCGTTCGGCCATGAAGGCCGGATCGTTGGTGGGCACCAACACGAGTCGGTAGAAGACAAATGCCAGAACCAGTCCAAGGTCGACCAGCCAGCGAGCGAACGCTCTTCTGCCGCGAAAGATGACCACGTAGACAGCGCCTTGCATCGCAACGAGCGGAACGGCGATCTCGTAGCTCGCCATCGCCAGCAGGGCGATCAGTGCCGAGAGGAGATGCAGAGCACCGCCGCGCCACCCTCTTGGCCGGTCGAGCGCCAGGATCGCGACGAGCAAGCTCGTCAGCTGGAGCACGATGACGTACTGCCCGATGCTCGCGATCGGCCAGAGGCGAGTGGAGTCTGCCCCGGGGAAAAGAACGATCGCCCCGCCGATCGCCAGGCACCATGGGCGTGCCAACCCGGTCCGGCGGGCGATCGCGTAGGCCAGAACCACGATCGCGGCCAGGAACATAATCGAAACAAGGTGGTAAGCCCATCTGTGGTCACCGAGGAGCCACCACTCGCCGACGTCGTAGATGCAGGCCAGCTTCCGGCCCCCCGGAATCGCCTGCATGCAGGCGGTCATTCCGTTCGAGAAGGAACCTCCGCTTGCCTTCTGTTGCGCGTAGACCGTCCAGTCGTCGAGGAACCAGCCCGCCTTCGTCGCATAGGGGAGATAGAGCGCCAGCGTCAGCGCAAAGAGGCCGGCCAAACCGAGGAGATCCGAACCAAACCGTCGGACAGCTCGATTCACGTACTTCTCCTCTGGCCGCGGATCGCGGTGATCGCCAGGCTGATAGTCAGTTTGACCGCGATGCCCGCGTAGACCGCGGCGTTGACGATCGGGTTGTGCTTGGCAGCATCGAAGCGGCGGTAGAAGCGGGCCATGCCGCGATGGAAGGCGATCTCCTGCCGAAATGCACGGCGGTCGCCGCTCGAGCCGCCCTTGACGTGGAGGGCCTTTGCCGCTGGCTCGTAGAAGACCTTCCAGCCGGCGTCCCAGAAGCGGTGGCACCAGTCGAGGTCCTCCATGTAGAGCCAGTAGCCCTCGTCGAGCAGGCCGACCTCATGTACCGCCTCCGCCCGGCAGAGCATGAAGGCACCGTTGACAGCATCGACCTCGCCGGCCTCGTCGTCGCCGAGATGGGTGGCGCGGTACTGACTCAGCGCACCGGCTGCATCCTTCGATCTACCGATACTGCTGAAGTGGGCGAGGGCGGAGAGTGGGGTGGGGAAGGAGCGTTTGCAAGCGTGATCCAGCTC
>Ga0193695_1000152_pt1 | contig 10377 bp, 11 predicted proteins | sample L3s2metaG_FD_160568 | JGI IMG/M metagenome (GOLD analysis project Ga0193695, IMG submission 160568) | Soil microbial communities from a riparian zone of the East river system, Colorado, United States - L3s2 | ecosystem: Environmental > Terrestrial > Soil > Riparian zone | place: USA: East River... | reverse complement strand
GGGGTGCGGTGATCTCGAGCTCGTAGAGCTCGAACGTGTCGAGCTCGATGTCGATCTCGCATCGAACCTTCAGCACAGGTACTCGAGGTGATCGAAGAAATCCGGGTATGAGATCTCCACGCACTCAGCCCCGTCGATCTCAGTCTTGCCCTGGGCGATCAGGCCCGCGATCGACAGCGCCATCGCAACACGGTGGTCGCCTTGCGCGCTCACGCGCACGCCCTCGAGCTCTCGGGGACCGTTGATCACCCATCCATCATCAGTTGCGGTGATGTCCGCTCCCATCGCGGACAGGCCCTCCTCCATCGCCGTGATGCGGTTCGACTCCTTCACCCGGAGCTCGCCCGCGCCGGCGATCACGCTCCGGCCCGGCATCTGAGTTGCGGCCACGGCCAGGACGGGGAGCTCGTCGATCATCTCCGCGGCCACGCCGTTCTCGATGTGGATCGCCTTCAGCTCGTGCGCGGTCCGGGCATTCAGGTCGCCGACCGGCTCGCTGCCTACGAACCGAGGGTTGGACACCGTGATTTCGAATCCACATCCCTGCAACACGCCGAGCAGCGCGGTGCGTGTCGGGTTGACCCCAGTGGCCTGAAGCCGGACGCGCGAGCCACGCACCAGTCCTGCGGCCACCAGCCAGAACGCGGCGGCGCTGACGTCGCCGGGTACGTCGAGGTCGAGCGGCTCGAGCTGGCCGGTGGGCATGATCTGGACCCGGAGCCCATCCACCTCCACGGACGCTCCCATCGCACGCAGCATCAGCTCGGTGTGGTCGCGCGTCTTGACCGGTTCCATAACGGACGTCGGCCCGTCCGCGAACAGCCCGGCGATGAGAAGGCTGGATTTCACCTGCGCGCTCGGCACAGGCATCGTGTGAGCGAAGCCGTGCAGAGGAGTCTCGCCTCCCACGCGCAGAGGAGGCCAGCTTGCCCGGGCGCCCATCTCCCGCAGCGGGCCGACCACCCGCTCCATCGGCCGGTGCGACAGCGATTCGTCCCCCACCAGCTCGCTCTCGAAGTCCTGCGCGGCGAGCAAGCCCGCCAGCAGGCGCATCGTGGTGCCGGAGTTGCCGCAGTCGAGCACGCCGGCCGCCCGATGCAGCCCACGCATGCCGCGTCCCTCGAGCGCCGCACCATCCACCACAGCCCCGAGCTCTTGGACGCACCGGATCGTCGACTGCACGTCCGCTCCGGGAGACAGACCGCGCAGGCGGCTGCGCCCGGACGCGATCGACCCGAGGATGAGCGCCCGGTGCGAGATCGACTTGTCGCCGGGGACGCGGATCTCGCCCTCGAGCTTTCGCGTGGGCCGAATGGTCGCGATCACTTCTTCAACCAGCGCTCGCGCACCGCTCGAGCCTCCTCGAAGAGCTCGACCAGGCGCGGGTCGTCAGCCTCGAGATGGCGGCGCAGCCGCGCGAGCTCCGTACTGATCGCGTCCAGCTGCTCGAGCAGGTTCACGCGATTAGTGCGCGTGACGCCTGCGTACAGCTCCGGGTCCCCGCCTGCCAGCCGGCTCATGTCACGAAACCCCCCGGCTGCGAGTCGCGAGGCCTCCGGCCAATCGGCGCGACGCGAGAGTGCGAGCACGTAGCCGACCGACAGAAGGAACGCAGCATGGCTGACACCTGCGACAACGCGGTCGTGCGTCTCGGCGTCCATCACGACCGGGTGCGCGCCCACCGCCTTGACGAGATCCGTCAGCACCGAATCGGATCGGGTGAGCACCCACGCCGCGTCCCTGAACACCGACGCGTCGGCGGCGTCGATGCCCGACGTCTCCTTCCCGCACATCGGGTGACCTCCAATGAGGTCGATGCCGGCGGCCAAAGCCCACGCCATCACGTCGGCCTTGGTGCTGGCCATATCGGTCACGACCCTGCCCTCTGTCTTGCCCTTGAGCTGCCCGAAGATCTCCCGCATGGCTCGGATCGGTGCGCCGATGACGATGACATCGGCCATTTCGGCGACGCTTGCGTCGGAGCTCGCGCTGGCAACGACGCCGCGGTCGAGCGCCTTGCGCAGGGTGGTGGGATCTGTGTCGGCGCCGACGATCACCATGTCGGGCCGGGCTTCCTTGAGTGCAAGCGCGAACGAGGAACCCATGAGACCAAGCCCGATCACCGCTACAGTCGGCATCGAGCTAAGCCAGTTGTTTTGCCATCGCGCTCAACATGCGCCGCAGGTCGGCCATCAGCCGGTCGAACCCCTCGAAGTCGAGCGACTGCGCCCCATCCGACAGCGCCTGGTTGGGCGTCGGGTGCACCTCCACGATCAGGCCGTGCGCGCCTGCGGCCACCGCCGCAAGAGACATTGGGCGCACCAGCGACCACTTACCCGTTGCTTGCGACGGGTCGACCACGACGGGCAGGTGTGACAGCTCGCGCGCCAGCGGCACCGCGTTCAGGTCGAGCGTGAATCGCGTCGACGTCTCGAAGGTCCTGATTCCGCGCTCGCAGAGGATGACGTCGCGGTTGCCCTGGGACAGGATGTACTCGGCCGCGAGCAGCCATTCCTCGATGGTCGACGACATGCCACGCTTGAGCAGCACCGGCTTGCCGGAGCGCCCGGCCTCCTGCAGCAGCGCGTAGTTCTGCATGTTGCGCGTGCCCAGCTGAAGGATGTCCGCATACCGCGCCACGAGCTCGACATCGCCGGGCGAGACGACCTCTGTCACGACCTTGAGCCCGGTCTCGGCGCGCGCCGTCGCCATCATCTTCAGGCCTGCCTCGCCCAGTCCCTGGAATGAGTAGGGCGACGTGCGCGGCTTGAAGGCGCCACCGCGCAGCACGCGCGCGCCCTGCTGGGCGACGTGTCGGGCCGTGTCGAGCAGCATCTCCTCGCCCTCGACCGAGCATGGGCCGGCCATCATCACGACCTCGTCTCCGCCGATCTTCACGCCGCCCACGTCGACCACCGTGTTGACGGGCCGAAACTCGCGGCTGGCCAGCTTGAAGGGCTTGGTGATCGGAATGATCTCGTGGATTCCGCCGAGGTGCGAGAAGGCTTCCTTGAACGCATAGGCGTTGCCGCCGATGACACCGACGAGCGTCCTCTCCTCGCCTCGTGAGAGCTCGGTCTTGAGCCCGATCTCGTGGACACGGTCGACAACCGCCGAGATCTCGGCCTCCGTCGCCGCGTGAGCCATCACGATGATCACGGTTTGAGCGAACCTCGCAAGTAGTCCAGGTCGGCCTTGATCGCCTGCGCTCCGCGCAGGTATGCAAAGCGAATCGAGGATTGCGGGCGCGGCGTGTTGTACAGGATCAGGACGCGCACGCACTTAGGCACTCCGCGCGGGTTTGGAAGCTGCACGTCCATGTCGTGACCGCACAGAAGCGGCACGTCGAGCCAGCCCAGCCTGCGAGCGGCGAAAGCCGGAAACTCGGCCGTCAGGTCGTGCGTGGTGGTGAAGTACGCGAAGCAGATCTCGGCAAGGTCGAGGTCGTTGATCTGCACGAGCTCGCGCAGCAGCTCCTCCGTTGCTTCGGTGATGGACTCTGCGGTGTTCGCCTCCGCAGTGGTCGCGCCCCTGATTCCTCTTACCGGCAAGCTTTCAGCAGCTCCTTCACCAATGGAACCGGGTCTCCGCCGCGGTCGATCTCGTTGACGATCGCGCTCCCGACCACCGCCGCGTCCGCTGTGCCCCGCAGCGCTTTCATGTGCTCCGGGCGCGAGATGCCGAAACCGGCCGCGATCGGAAGGTTCGTGTGTCTCCGAACGAGTGCGAACAGCTCCTTCATTCCATCCGGCAGCTCTTTTCTCGCGCCGGTGATGCCGGTGACGGTGACGCAGTAGACAAAACCGCTCGAGTGCTCGCAGATCGTCTCCACGCGGCCGTCTGCCGTCGTCGGGGCGACCATGAAGATGGTGTCCAGCGACGCGGAGCGCAGCCAGCCTGCCACCGGTTCCGATTCCTCGACCGGGAGGTCGGGGACGATCACCCCCGCAACTCCGGCCTGCGCCGCCTCGGCCGCGAAGCGCCTGGGATCGTGCGACAGGACGGGGTTGATGTAGGTCATCAACACAACCGGGACGCCCTCGCCGGCGATGGCGCCCGCGACCTCGAGCGCGCCGGAGACGTTCATGCCGTGCTCGAGCGCCACCTGCCCTGCTCGCTGGATCACCGGGCCGTCGGCGAGCGGGTCCGAAAACGGTATCCCGATCTCGATGGCGGCGATTCCGGAGGCGGCAAGCTTCTTCCCCACCTCGATCGATTTCTTCTTGTTGGGATGCCCGGCCATGATGTAGGCGACAAGCTTCAGGTCGCCGTTCACCCGCAGCGCGCTCTCCAACCTGGTGGTTTCAGCCACCATCAACCGAGTCCATGTCCTTGTCGCCACGGCCCGACAGGCAAACCAGGATCCGCCCACCCGGCCCCATCTCACGCGCCAGCAGTCCCGCTTGATGCAGGGCGTGCGCGGGTTCGAGCGCCGGCATGATGCCTTCGAGCCGCGTGCAGAGCTTGAAAGCGGCGAGCGCTTCCTGGTCCGTCACGGCTTCGTATTCGACGCGTTTGGAGTCGTGCAGGTATGCGTGTTCCGGCCCAACGCCCGGGTAGTCGAGCCCGGCCGAGATGGAATGAGTCGGCATCACTTGCCCGTCGCCGTCCTGGAGCAGGTACGAGAAGCTGCCATGCAGCACTCCAGGCCGCCCGCCGACCAGTGAGGCCGCGTGCTGGCCGGTCTTCACACCCTTGCCTGCGGCCTCCACGCCGACAAGCCTTACGTCTCGGTCGTCGATGAACGCGGTGAACATGCCGATCGCGTTCGACCCCCCGCCGACGCACGCGACCACGACGTCCGGCAGCTTGCCGTCGACCGAGAGGTACTGCTCGCGGGCTTCGTCGCCGATCACACGCTGGAGGTCACGCACCATCTCGGGATACGGGTGAGGTCCGACGACCGACCCGATGATGTAGTGGGTCGTCACCACGTTCGTCACCCAATCGCGGATGGCCTCGGACGTGGCGTCCTTCAAGGTCTTCGTTCCACTCTTCACCTCGACGACCTCTGCGCCGAGCAGCGTCATCCGGCGCACGTTCAGAGCTTGCCGGCGCATGTCCTCCGTGCCCATGTAGACGGTGCATTCGAGACCGAACCTCGCGCACACCGTCGCCGCGGCCACCCCATGCTGGCCGGCGCCTGTTTCTGCAATCACCCGCTTTTTGCCCATCCGGATCGCGAGCAGCGCCTGGCCGACCGCGTTGTTGAGCTTGTGCGCGCCCGTGTGACACAGGTCCTCGCGCTTCAGATGGATGTGTGCGCCGCCGAAGTGCTCGCTCAGTCGTGTCGCGGCGTAGAGCGGGGTCGGGCGGCCGACAAAGGCGTGCCGGTGGCCGGCGAGCTCGAGCTGGAACTGAGTGTCGGCCTTGGCCTCGTGCCACATGTCCTCGAGATCTTTGAGCGCGCCCATCAGCGTCTCGGGCACGTACTGGCCGCCGTAGGCGCCGAAGCGCCCAGCGACCGGGTGGGTCAGAGCAGCGCGCGCCATCAGATCAAGGCCTCCGCCAGCCGCACAGCGCGTATGAACGCGCGGAGCTTGTCGGGATCTTTGACGCGGACCGACGCCTCGACTCCGCTCGAAACATCAACTCCGAATGGCAAAAAGGCGCTCACGACCTTGCCCACGTTACCCGGTTCAAGACCACCTGCGATGAACACGCGCCGCGTCGACAGCAGCGGGCGGGCCAGCTCCCAGTCCCAGGTGCGTCCGGTGCCGCCCCGCTGGTCGGCCGACCAGGAGTCGAGCATCAGCGGGTCAGGCCAATCGCTTGAGCGAGGGATCTGCCCGTCCTTGACCTTCAGGACTTTCATCACCGGCCGGCCCGCGTCGAAGCCAGGGGCTTCCGAGCCGTGCAGCTGCACCATGTCGAGGTCGACGAAATCGCCGATCTGCCGGACCTCATCCGCGTCCTGGTCGATGAAAACTCCGACGATCTTTGGGCGGACCGCGAGGCCGTCGACAATGCTCTTCGCCTCCTCCGGCGTGATGCGACGCTGGGAGGAGCAGAAGTGAAAGCCGAGCAGGTCCGCCCCGGACTCGACCGCCGCCTCCGCGCTCGCGGCGTCACAGATCCCGCAGATCTTTATGCGGACCATGCGGTCAGCTCCCTGATCCGCTGCGCGGGGTCGTCGGCACGCATGAGGGTCTCCCCGACGAGGATCGCGTTCGCCCCGGCCTCGTAAACCCTGCGCGCGTCGTCGGGGGTGCGAATTCCGCTTTCGGCCACCACCACGACCCCATCCGGGATCAGCTTTCGCAGACGCTCGGTGAGGGCGAGGTCGACCGCGAACGTGTGCAGATCGCGATGGTTGATCCCGATCAGCACGGCTCCCGCCTCCAGCGCGGAGTGGGTCTCGGGCTCGTCATGGACCTCAACCAACGCCGCAATCCCCCGGCTCCGTGCTACCGCGATCAGCTGCGCAAGCGGCGCCCGCTCCAGCGCTGCGACGATCAACAGCACCGCGTCTGCCCCGGCCGCCCTGGCCTCGGCGATCTCGAAGGGATCCGTGACGAAGTCCTTGCGCAGGATTGGCAGGCTCGTCGCCGCGCGCACAGCCAGCATGTGCTCGGGTCTGCCGCCAAATCCTGCCATGTGTGTAAGGACCGAGATCGCCGCTGCACCGCCGTCGGTGTACGCGTGGGCAAGGTCGGCCGGCCGGTATTCCTCCGCCAGCACACCCATGATCGGCGTGCGTTGCTTCATCTCTGCGATCACCGCCAGGCGAGGACCGCGCAGCGCGCCGGCAAAGTCTTTGGGCGTGTACGAGGCGACGGTCAGCTCGAACTGGTCATCCTGACCGACCAGCGCGCGGCGTCGCTGCAGGTCCTGCCTGGCCTCGACGACGAGTCGGGCTAGAAGGTCCTCCTCAGTCACTCCTGGGAAATTTTCGCCCACCGCTGGAGCACGTCGCCCGCGCGCCCGGAGTCGATCGCCTCGGCGGCCAGGCCGAGACCATCCTTCCAGCTGCCGGCCAACCCCGCCGCGCGAAGCGCCGCCGCGCCGTTCAGAAGCACCACGTCGCGTCGCGGCCCCTTCGCTCCCTGGAGCACCTCACGTGCGATGCGTGCGTTCTCTTCAGGTCCGCCGCCGCGCATGGCGTCGATGGGGGCCGCCGCGAGGCCCAGCTCGCGCGGATCCAGCTCAAACTCCTGGCGCTGTCCGTCGATCTCGATCACAAATGACGGAGAGCTAACTGAAAGCTCGTCCATTCCATCGCCGGCATGGAACACGATCGCCCGCTCCACGCCCAGGCGCATCAAAACGTCGGCCATCTTGCCCGCCATTGATCCGTCTGCAACACCAAGCGCCTGGTACTTCGCCCCGGCCGGGTTGCACAGCGGCCCAAGGACGTTGAAGACCGTGCGCACGCCGAGCTCGCGACGAGGCACGCCCGCGAATCGAAATGAGGGATGAAAGACCGGCGCGAACATGAACCCGATCCCGACGTCTTCTATGCAGCGCGCCACGCCTTCAGGGCCAAGGTCGATCTTCACGCCGAGCTGCTCGAGCACATCGGCCGAGCCGCACACCGAGGAAGCGGCGCGGTTGCCATGTTTGGCCACTTTCGCGCCGCACGCGGAAGCGACGATGGCGGACAGAGTCGAGATGTTGAACGTAGCCAGGCCGTCGCCACCCGTGCCGCATGTGTCGAGCAGCGCGCCTTCGACCTCTATGGGAGTCGCCATGGCTCGAGCGGTTCGCGCGAAACCCGTGATCTCGTCGACCGTTTCTCCCTTCATGCGGAGCGCCACGATGAAGCCCGCGATCTGGACGGGCGTCGCGTCGCCGCGCATGATCTCCTCGAAAGCGGAGGCCGCCTCGTCCTCGCTCAACGACTCACGCCTCACCAGCTTGGCAATGGCCTCGATCAAGACTTTTTCTCCGCCCGCCGCACGAAGTTGCCCAGGATCTTCTTGCCTTCCTTGGTCAGCACCGACTCCGGGTGGAACTGCACCCCGTAAGTCGGGTGCTTGACGTGGCGCAGACCCATCACGATGCCGTCCGCCGTCCACGCCGTGACCACGAGCTCCTCCGGCACTGAGTTGCGCTCGACGATCAGTGAGTGATAGCGCGTCGCCTCGAACGGATCGCTGACGCCGGCGAGGACTCCGGAGTTGTCGTGTCTGATCCAGGAGGTCTTGCCGTGCGCCGGCTCGTTGCGAACAACACGACCGCCGAACGCTTCGCCGAGGCACTGGTTGCCAAGACAGACGCCGAGGATGGCCACCTTCCCGGAAAGCTCGCGGATCGCTTGCGTCGAGACACCCGCGTCCGATGGCGTTCCCGGCCCCGGTGAGATGACTATCCCGTCAAACGCGCCAAGCTCCTGCACCGTGACCTCGTCGTTACGGAACACGCGCGGCTCCGCCCCGAGCTCGGCCAGGTACTGAACGAGGTTGTAGGTGAACGAGTCGTAGTTGTCGATGACCGCGAGGTTCATCGCATCGCCTCGGCCATCTCGATGGCTTTGAACATGGCGCCCGCTTTCTCGAGCGTCTCCTCGAACTCACGCTCAGGACGCGAGTCGGCGACCACGCCGGCGCCGGCCTGCACGTACGCAATCCCGTCCGCGACGACCACGGTGCGGAGGGTGATGGCCATGTCGAGGTTGCCGCCAAAGCTGACGTAACCGAGGGATCCCGCGTAAACGCCGCGCTGGTCCGGCTCCAGCTCCGCAATCACTTCCATCGCCCGAATCTTCGGGGCGCCGGAGACCGTGCCGGCGGGGAACGCGGCGCGGAGCGCATCGAGCGAAGTACACCCGTCGCGGAGCTGCCCGCTGACGGTCGAGGAGATGTGCATGACGTGCGAGTAGCGCTCGATCTCCATCAAGCGCTCCACGCTCACCGTGCCAGGGCGTGCGACGCGACCCACGTCGTTGCGCCCGAGGTCCACGAGCATCACGTGCTCGGCGCGCTCCTTCAGATCGCTGAGCAGCTCCTTCTCGAGCCTTTCATCCTCCGCCGGGTCCGCTCCGCGGCGCCGGGTGCCGGCGAGCGGCCGCGTCTCGACGCGCCTGCCCTCCACCTGGACCAGCTTTTCTGGAGACGTGCCGACCACGTGCCGGTCGCCGCCCAGGGACAGGAAGTACATGTACGGCGACGGGTTGATCGCACGCAGGCATCGGTAGACGTCAAAGGGGCTCGCCTCCAGTGGCTTTCGGAACCGCTGGGAGACGACGATCTGGAAAGCGTCCCCGGCAAGGATGTGCTCTTTGGCGGCGTCGACCATGGCGTGGAACTGGCCGGGCGTGACGTTGGGCTCCCAGCGCGCCCCGTCGGTCCCGCGCGGAAACGAGCCGACCTGGTCGGAGGCCAGGCGCTTTTCCATCTCGTCGATCCGGCCGACAGCCGCGTCGTAGTCCTCGCGATCAGGTCGGTGAATGGTGAGCAGCTTGAGCCGCCTCGTGACGTGGTCGAAGACCGCCAGGTCTTCGGCGCGCAGGAAGGCGCTCTCGGGCATCGGCGGCGGCGCGCCATGTGCCACCGGCAGGCGTTCGAAATGCCGCGCCGTCTCGTAGCCGAGGTAGCCGACCGCTCCGCCATGGAACCTGGGGATGCCCTTGACCGGCGCCGTCGCTTCGGCGGCGACTGACCGCAACGCGGCCAGCGGGTCTCCTGTGCGCAGCCTGAGGGGCTTGGGCTCGAAGCCGATGAAGGAGTAGCGCGCCAGGTGCTCACCTCCCTCGACGCTCTCGAGGAGGAAGCCAGGCGTGCCCGGAGGGCACAGCAGCGAGTAAGCGCGGACCGGGGTGAGCATGTCGGCCAGGACCTCCCGGTGCACCGGGATAAGGGCATGGTCCTTGGCGAGAACCCGGGCTTCGTCCCGGGTTGGCGTGCACTCTCTCATCTGGTTCCTCTCATCTCGTCTCTGCCGCGCGACTCACTTCGGCCGCGCCGGATGCAAAACCTTATCAGAAAGCTATTTCTTCGCCGCCTTCGCCGCCTTCATATCGCGCTTCACTTCGCGCGCGTGCGCCATCGATTCAGGCGAGTCCACGTCCGCCACCGTGTGCCAGCTGGCGGCGTGCTTCTCCCAGCCCTCTGGCTTTACGCCGAACCTCTTGGCCAGGATGGCGATCAGGATCTTGACCTTCATGTCACCAAAGCCCGGCAGCTTCTTGATCCGGGCCGCCAGGTCGTCGCCGTCACGGGCGGCCTTCCACACCGAACCGGCGTCGCCTCCGTACTCCTCGACGATCACCTTGCTGAGCGCCTGGACCCGGCCGGCCATGCTGCCAGGGAACCGATGTAGCGCGGGGCGCTCCCGAAACACGGCGTTCAGCCTGTCAGGGTCCATGGACGCGATCTTCCGCACGTCGAGATGTCCGAGCCTGCGCTGGAGCTCATAGGGGCCGGCGAACGCCTTTTC
>Ga0193695_1000151_pt1 | contig 10458 bp, 11 predicted proteins | sample L3s2metaG_FD_160568 | JGI IMG/M metagenome (GOLD analysis project Ga0193695, IMG submission 160568) | Soil microbial communities from a riparian zone of the East river system, Colorado, United States - L3s2 | ecosystem: Environmental > Terrestrial > Soil > Riparian zone | place: USA: East River... | reverse complement strand
TCGAAGACGGTGCCGCCGAGGATCACCGCGTCGCGGCGCGAGGGCGGGAACGAGGGCCGGGCGCTCTCGCGCAGGCGCCGGATCACCGCCGCGCGGTAGAGGCCGACCTGGCGGGCGAAGTACTGGGCGGCGCCCTCCACCAGCCAGGCCCAGCCGAGGTAGCGGGCGAAGCGGCGCGGCGTCCACGAGGGGGGGAGGTCCGGGTTGTTGGCGGCGATCACGAGCTGGGCGTAGAGGCGCTCGGCGGTGCCGCGCAGCGCCTCGCGCGAGTCATCGCCGGCGGCCCGCCGCTCCATGTGGGGGTCGTTGAGCACGTGCAACTCGGTCGCCATCGCCCAGCCGGCCAGGTAGCGGCGCCCGGCCGGCGCCGCCGACCAGCGGGCGGCGGGCAGGAACGGGTGGGCGAGGGCGAGCAGCGCCGGGTTGGTGTGGACGACGACGGTGACCTCCCCAGGCACGGACTCGAAGCGGTCCTCCAGCCGCAGCCGCAGTTCCTCCATGCGGTCGAGCGTGCGCTCGGCGAACGCCGCGTCGCCGCTGTCGTGCCGCGCGGTGAAGCTGAGGGAGTGGGTCTCTACCCAGGGGATGGGGGCGAGCCTACAAGCCGGTCTTAAACGAGAACCGGCTCAGAAGCGGTGCATACAGAATGAATCTCGGAACGAGCGCGATCGAACTCCTCGTCGGCCATCACCGGCGTGCCCTCGAAGGGCAAGTCGCGGTCGATCTCGACCCAGGAGCGGCAGCCGTGGTACTCGTCGCGGACGCGGACGGTGACCGGGCGCGGGATGCGGTGGACCCGCAGCAGCAGGATGTGCAGCGGGTGACGCCGCTTCCAGTTGAGCCGCTTCTCGGCGTAGTCGGGCGTCCAGACGTAGTAGGGCGAGAGGTCGTCGACGATGCGCGGGTTGGTGACCGTGAGATGGTCGATCACCTCGGCCCAGCAGCGCAGCCGCACGCGGTCGGGCTGGGGGATGCCGCCGTCCTGGATCAGCGCCGCGGGCGGTGGCTCCTCGTCGGGCCAGATGCCCTCCTCAAGCGCCCGGCGCAGCTCCGGGTGGTGCGACTCGCGGACGAGGTTGTTGCGCTGGTGGTCGAAGGTCGGGTAGAGGAAGAAGCGCTCGTGGTCGAGCTCGAAGTGCTTGTTGTCCTCGCGGATGCCTCCCTTGCGCAGGGTCAGCAGCTGCTCGCCCTCGGCGAGCGCACGGACCGTTACAGCCCATTCCTTTAAAGCGATCGGCATTTGAGTCGTACCTGAGAAGGTCGGTAAGTCTGTGACTGGGAGGTTGGCGCCTTTTGGACCCCTGTCCAGGCGAGTGGCCCGCCCAGGCGGCGCATTTTAGACGAGCCAGGCCGAATCGCCAAATTAACGAGTGGTTGAGGCGATCCGCGTGGACGATCAGCCGATTCCACCGCCCCCCGGCGTTTCGATCCGCAGCCTGTCGCCGGGTTGCAGGTCCCCCTCGACCTTGCCGGGCAGGGGCTCGCCGTTGAGGGAATCGCTACCGACTGCGCCGTCGCCGCCCCCGTCCCGGCCGCGCGGCGGGTGGCGCCTGCGCTCGCCGATCAGGGTGTAGCGCATCGGGGCCAGCGCTTCGATCTCACGCACGATCCCCTCGCCGCCGCGGTAGCGGCCCGCGCCGCCACTGCCCCGACGCAGCGCCAGCTCGCGCACGCGCAGCGGGAACTCGCTTTCCAGCGCCTCGACCGGGGTGTTGAGCGTGTTCGACATCGCCACGTGTATCGCGCTCGGCCCGTCGGCGTTGGGGCAGGCGCCCTGGCCGCCGCCGAGCGTCTCGTAGTAGGTGAAGCTCTCGCCGCCGAGCGTCAGGTTGTTCATCGTGCCCTGTCCCTGCGCCGGCACGGGTTTTGCGCCGCCCAGGGCGGCGATCGTCAGGTCGGCGACGCGGCTGGAGGTCTCGACGTTGCCGGCGGCAACCGCAGCGGGGAAGCGGGCATTCAGCAGGCATCCTTCGGGCGCGATCACCTCGATCGGCCGGTAGGCGCCGGCGCAGGGGGGGGCGTCGGGGTCGGTCAAAACCTTTACCGCGAAAGTGGCCGCCGATTTCGTCACCGAGAGCGGGCAGTTGAGGTTGTCGGCGATCTGGGCGTCGGTGCCGCTGAAGTCGAGTATGAGCCGGTCGCCGGTGACGCTCGCTTCGAGTCGCAGCGTTACGTCGCGCGGCTCTCCGCCGGCGTCGTCCTCGAGCACGTCCTCGGCGGTGTAGGTGCCGTCGGGCAGGGCTTCGAGGGCGACTCGGGTGCGGCGCTCGGCGTAAGCGAGGATCTCCTCCATGCCGGCGCGCAGGCGGTCGAGGCCGTGGCGCTCGGCCAGCTCGGTCAGCCGCAGCTCGCCGATCCGGTTGGCCGCCGCCTGGGCGCGCAGGTCGGCGAAACGCTGGTGAGGGGAGCGCATCTGCTTGGCGAGGCGCTCCAGCTCACCGTCGCTCACGCGGGTGGGAGGGATCACGACACCCTCTTCGTCGAGGGTCCGCGAGCGGGCCGGCATCCCCGCCGGGTTCGGGCCGCCGATGTCGGCGTGGTGGGCGCGGCAGGCGGCGAAGCCGAGCAGGCCGTCGGCGACGAAGACCGGCGAGATCAGCGTCACGTCGGGCAGGTGGGTGCCGCCGCGATAGGGGTCGTTGAGGATCCAGGTGCCGCCGGGAAGCTGCTCCTCGGCCAGGATCGCGGCGACGGCGTCGGGCATCGAGCCGAGGTGGACGGGGATGTGCTCGGCCTGCATGACCAGCTCGCCACCGGCGTCGAAGAGCGCCGTCGAGCAGTCGTGGCGCTCCTTGATGTTGGCCGAGTAGGCGGAGCGGATCAGCGTCGCCCCCATCTCGTCGCAGGCGGCCCGCAGCCCGCCGATCATCACCTGCAAGCTGACCGGATCGAGGCCGCTCATCGTCCTGACTCGGCCTTGATCGTGCCGGTGGGGTCGACCTCCGTGCGCCAGCCGGGCGGGACTACGAAGGTCGACTCGGGGAGCTCGTAGACGATCGGGCCGTCGGCGCGCAGGCCGGCCGGCGGCTCACCGCGCAGCACAGGCGTCTCAATCCACTCGCCTTCGAAGCGGACCTCACGACTGCCTGCGTCCAGGTTGCCCGCCGGAGCCGCGGCCAGGGAAGGTCTTGGACCCGGCTGGACCAGCGCCAGGCGGATGTGGACGAGGACCACCTCGCCGTCGGGGTCGCGGTGGCCGTAACGCTCCTCGTGCGCCTGCTCGAAGCTGGCGATCAGCTCGGCTGGGTCCGGCCGCGCGCTCCCGGCTACGGGCAGCTCGAACGCCTGCCCGGCGTAGCGCATCTCGTAGGCCAGGTCGAGTCTGCAGTTACCCGCGTCATAGGCGGGAAACTGCAGACTCGACGCGTCTCCCTCGCGGCCGCCCAGCCGGGATGCCAGCTCGTCGACCTCGGCGGCCACGCGCTCGGCGTTGAGCTCATCCCCGCTCAGCATCACCGTGCGCGTGGTGTCGCGGCGGCGGTCGGAGGCGCAGAGCCCGAGGGCGGAGAGGACGCCGCCCGCGCGTGGGCAGAGGATGCGTTCGATGCCGAGCTCGGCGGCGATCGCGGCGGCGTGCATCGGGCCGGCGCCACCGAAGGGCAGCAGCGCGAAGCGGCGCGGATCGACCCCGCGCTCGACCGTGACGACGCGCAGCGCCCGCACCATCTCCTGGTTGGCGACCCGCACGATCCCTTCCGCGGTCTCGATCTCGTCGAGACCGAGCGACTCGCCCAGTGCCCCCACCGCGGCGCGGGCCGCCTCGCGGTCGAGCGCGACCCCGCCGGCGAGGGTCGAGTCGGCGGCGAGGTTGCCGAGCAGCAGGTTGGCGTCGGTGACCGTCGGCTCGGTCCCGCCCCGGCCGTAACAGGCCGGCCCGGGTTCGGCGCCGGCCGATCGTGGCCCTGCCCGCAACGCCCCGCCCGGATCGCGCCAGCCGATCGAGCCGCCGCCGGCGCCGACCGTGTGCACGTCGACCATCGGCAGCTGGATCGTGCGGCCGCCCAGCCGGCGCGAGTCGGTCCGCCTCACCTCTCCGTCCTCGACTACGCAGACGTCGCAGGAGGTGCCGCCCATGTCGAGTCCGAGGGCGTTGCCGTCGCCGCCGCGGCGGGCGAGCAGACCGGCGCCGACCGCGCCGCCGGCGGGGCCGGAGAGAACGCTCCAGGCGCCGGCTCGCGCCGCCTCCTCGGCGCCGGCGACGCCGCCGGAAGACTGCATCACCACGGGTCGCGGCAGGCCGGCCCGCGACGCCGCCTCGCCGAGCCGGCCCAGATAGCCGGCGAGCAACGGTGAGAGATAGGCGTCGATGGCGGTGGTCGAGCAGCGCTCGTACTCGCGGAAGCGGGGCAGGACCTCGTGCGAGGCGGAGACGTGGACGCCGGGCAGCTCGCGACGCAGCCGCTCGGCGATCGCCTGCTCGTGCGAGGGGTCGAGGTAGGAGAAGAGCAGGCAGATCGCGACCGATTCGGCGCCGCTCCGGCGGACCAGCTCCGCCAGTCGTCCCGGCTCCTCGGCGGCGAGCGGCTCGATCTCTCCTTCGGGTCCGACCCGCTCCGCCGCCTCGAAGCGCAGCTCCGGCTCCACCAGCGAGGTCGGCTTCGGGCTGCAGAGCCGGTAGAGCTCGGGGCGATCCTGGCGGCCGATCTCCAGCAGATCGGCGAAGCCCTTGGTGGCGATCAGGGCGGTGCGGGCACCACGTTCCTCGAGCAGCGCGTTGGTCCCGACCGTCATCCCGTGAGCGAACGACTCGATGGTCCTGGCCTCGGCGCCGGCCCGGCGCAGCACCTCCCCGACCGCGTCGATCACCGCAATCGACTGGTCCGCCGGCGTGGTCGGCAGCTTCGCCGTGTGGACCGTTTTGCCGTCGAAGAGGACGGCGTCGGTAAAGGTCCCGCCTACGTCGACACCGAGCAGCATCTATGCCGACGCTAGCGAGCGCGGTCGAGGTTTCAACCGCATAGCGAACGAAATGTCGACCGCACCCTCAGTGCCATTCCTCGCGACGGGTTTCCCCGTCGGGGCCGAGCACGATGTGGATGCCGTCGAGCTCGGGGTCGGTGGCGGGGCGGTCGGCGCGCAGGTGGCCGCCGCGCGACTCGGCGCGCTCGAGGGCGCAGGTCGCGATCGCGGCGGCCAGGGGGTAAGGATCGGCGCGCAGCTCGCGCAGCTCCTCGGCACGGCGCCGCGGGCCGGCGAGGCGCCAGACGGCATCCCGGGTGGCCTGGCTCGGTGGTTCGAAGCGCCATCCGGGCGCCGGCGGGCGGTCGCTTGTCGGCCGCTCCGCCGAGGCGGCACGGGCGGCGCGGCCGCCGAAGACGAAGCACTCGCTGAGCGAGTTGGAGGCGAGCCGGTTGGCGCCGTGCAGGCCCGTGCACGAGCACTCGCCGACCGCATAGAGGCCCGGCAGCGAGGAGCGGCCGTCGAGGTCGACCGCGATGCCCCCCATCGTGTAATGGGCCGCGGGGGCGACCGGGACCGGTTCGGCGCGGGGGTCGAGCCCCGCCTCGCGCAGCGACTCGAAGACGCTGGGGAAGCGCGCCGGGTCGAGCTCGCGCAGGTCGAGGCGGACGCCCGCCCCTTCGTCGGCCTCGATCCGGTCGAGGATCGCGGCGGTCACCGCGTCGCGCGGGGCCAGCTCGTCGGTGAAGCGACGGCCGGAAGCGTCGAGCAGGGTCGCGCCCTCGCCGCGCATCGCCTCGGTGATCAGCATGCCGTCGAAGCGGCTGCCGGGCAGGGCGAGCGCGGTCGGATGGAACTGACAGAACTCCAGATCGGCGAGATCGGCCCCGGCGGCGGCCGCCAGGACCGACCCGGCGCCGATCGCCCCCCGCGGATTGGAGGTGCGGCGCCACAGCGCCGCCGCGCCGCCGGCCGCGATCACGGTCGCCGCCGCGGCGAGCGGCCCGTCGTCGGTCACCAGCCCGTGGCAGCGCTCGCCGTCGCTCCACAACGCCATTGCCGAGGTTCTCTCGCGGACGGCGATACGCGCCTCGGCGTCGACCATCGCGGCAAGCTTCGCCGTGATCTCGTGGCCGGTCTGGCTGCCGCCGGCGTGGACGATGCGGCGGCGGGTGTGACCCCCCTCCAGGCCGAGTGCTGGCCCGCCCGCCGCGTCGAGGTCGAAGATGACTCCCCGCTCGCGAAGCTCCCGCACCGCCGCCGGCGCTTCCTCGACCAGCGTCCGCACGGCGGAGGCGCGGCAGAGTCCGCGCCCGGCGGCGATCGTGTCGGCGGCGTGCTGGGCCGGAGAGTCGCCCGCCTCGAGCGCCGCCGCCAGCCCGCCTTGCGCCCAGAAGCTGGCGCTCTGGGAAAGTGGCGTGCGGGAGATCACGCAGACGGCGGCACCGTGCTCCGCCGCGCGCAACGCCGTCCAGAGTCCAGCCGCGCCGCCGCCGACGATGGCGACGTCGCACTCTGTATCTACCGCTATTGGCCCGCCGCCTCTCGGCGCAGCGCCTCGACCTGGCCCCGCAGCCATGTGGCGGCCGCTTCGCGGGCGCGCGCCTCGACGTCGGCATCGGATCCCTGTGCGGCGGCGGCCTGTCGCTGCGCCTCGCCGACCCGCCGCTCCGCCGCCTCGGCCTGGGCCTCGATCTCGCCCAGCCGGCTCTCCGCCGCCGCGATCGCCCGCTGCTTGGCCTCGCGCTCGCGCTCCAGCTCCGCGGCGTGCGCGCGCCGCAGCCTCTCCAGCTCTTCGGCGCTTGCCTGCCGCTCCTTCTCCAGGTCGGCCTCGAGCGCCATGATCTCCGCGATCGCCTGCTCCTCCGCCGCCGCGGCGGCCTCGGAGGCCTGCCGCAGCCGGTTCTCTGCCGCCTCGACCTGCGCGCCGAGATCTTCGCTGCCGGGGTCGCGCCCTTGCTCTCTCATCGTCGGCTCAATCTATTACCTGCCGATTGCCCGGGGAGGATTCCGCTCCAGCATGTCGCGGTAGGCGACAAGCGTCCGTTCCGCCATCCTCTTCGCCGAAAGCGAAGCGGCCCTGGCCGCGCCCTCGACTCTGGGGTCCGGATCGGCGAGGTGGGAGCGGGCCGCCGCGCTCCAGGCCGCGGCATCGAAAGGGGCGCAGAGGGTTCCCGCTATTCCCGCCAGGGCGTATGGGGCGATGCCGACCGGGGTGGAGAGCACCGGAACGTTGCAGGCGAGTGCCTCGACGCAGGCGAGGCCGAAGCCCTCGTAGTCGGAGGTGACGAGCACCGCGTTTGCGGCGTTGACCCAAAGCGGCATCCGGTCGGGGTCGATCGCGCCGCCGGTGAGCAGCTCGGCGCCGCTCGCGGAGGCGACCTCGGCGGCGCGGTCGGCGCGCTTCTCGGCGCGGTCCGGGTTAGCGGGGAAGAGCAGGTAGCGGCCGTCCCGATCGAGCCCGAGCTCGTCCCTCGCCTCGCCGCGCGGGAGCGGTCGGAAGCGCTTGAGGTCGGAGCCGCAGGGCAGTACCGCGGAACCGGGAACGGCGGGGAGGCCCGGTCGGCCGTCCTCGGGCCCGAAGAGCGCGCGGGAGACAGCGGCGACGAGGTCGGCGCGCCAGGCGAGACGGCGGGAGAGCGGTCCGACGAGGGGGTGGCGTACGTCGGTGCCGTGGAAGGTGACCGCCAACGGCCGGGCGCCGGCGAGCAACGCCGAAACGGCCGTCAGCCCGTAGTGAACGTGGACGAGATCGAAAGACTCGTGGCGCAGCAGCCGTCGCAGGCGGAATGCCGCCGGCAGGTAGTGGCCGGCGCCGCGGGGAAAGCTGAACACGGCGATCTCGACGCCCAGGCGGCGGACCTCGTCGACCTGGTCGAGCACCCAGCGACCCCGCTGCGGCGCCGCGGCATCGGGGACGAAGTTGGTGACGACCAGCACCCGCATCGGTCGCTGAGCGTACCCGCAGCCGGGGCGCACCACGAGTTGTCACTGACTTTTTGCATTTCGGACGCCGAATTGGTCCGTTTACGTCTTGATCCGTGCGTCGCGGCCTTGGAGCGTCGGGGCGTACCCGAGACAGGAGGCTTCGATGATCTACAAGCTGCTGGGATATGCGCACGCCGCGATCGAGCGGCGGGTGCGGGCGATCCGCGCTCTGGCGGGGGCCGAGCGAGGACAGGGCACGGTCGAGTACGTCGGCTTGATCCTGCTCGTCTCGCTGTTGATGGTCGGGATGGTCGCGGCGATGAAGGGATTCAACGGCAAGCAAGGCACCGAGCTGGCCGGCCTGATCGTCGACAAGATCAAGGAGGCCGTCGACAAGGTGGCGTTCAAATGAGACTGGCGGAGGGGCGGCCCGCGATGCGGGCCGCCCCGCGGCTTGCGCCTGTCCTGCCGCCGTTGAACAGACCAGCGGCGATTCCGGCCGCGATGACGACCGACGCCAGGGTTATGCTGTATTCCAGTATGAAGCATCGAACTCAGCTATATCTGGACGACGCGCAGTACCGCTGGCTCCGTCAACGGGCCGGCAAGGCGGGAAGCATCGCCGCGGTCGTGCGTGAATTGATCGACTCCGAGCGTGCTCGGCTTGCCGATCCCGCTGCCGATCCGCTCCTGCGCTTCCTCGTCGACGAGTCGCCCGCGCGCGGGCGCGAGGGCACGAGCGTTACCACGCTGGACCACGACCTCTACGGCTCATGAGGTCCGTCTTCGTCGACACCAGCGCCTTCGTGGCGCTGCGCAACCAATCGGAGGCGGAGCACGAGCGGGCGCGGGCGGCCTTGTCGAACCTGATCGACGCCGGTGCCACGCTCTTCACCTCGAACTACGTCTTCGCCGAGACCTACACGGCGTTGCTGGTGCGGGTCGGGCGCGAGGAGGCGATCGAGTGGGGGTGGCGCTTTCGGGCCGGCGCCGCGATCGAGCTGGTGCGGCTGGAGGCGGACGTCGAGGACGAGGCCTGGGAGATCCTCGAGCGCCACGACGACAAGCGCTGGAGCTACGTCGATGCGACCTCCTTCGCCCTGATCGAGCGCGACGGGGGTGGCGAGGCATTCGCCTTCGACGCCCACTTCGCCCAGCGCGGCCTGCGGGTACTCCCGGAGCCATGACAGACTCGCGGGCAGATGCCAGCCTCGCGTAGCTACGACAGGGCGCCGGCCGACATCCGGCCGATCGACATCGATCCCGGCTTCGTCGCGACCGCGGACGGCTCGGCGCTGATCTCGATCGGCAAAACGCGGGTGATCTGCACCGCGTCGGTCAACGAGACGGTGCCGAAATGGATGCAGGGGAAGGGCAAAGGCTGGGTCACCGCCGAGTACTCGATGCTGCCCGCCTCGACCGGCGACCGCAAGGCGCGCGACGTCGCGCGCGGCAAGCAGGACGGCCGCGGGGTCGAGATCCAGCGGTTGATCGGGCGCTCGCTGCGGGTCGTCGTCGATTTCAAGGCGCTCGGCGAACGCAGCGTCTACGTCGACTGCGACGTGCTGCAGGCTGACGGCGGCACGCGCTGCGCGGCGATCACCGGCGGCTACGTGGCGTTGCGCCTGGCGCTGCAGAAGCTGCTCGACGCGAAGAAGATCGAGACGATGCCGCTGAGCGGTTCGGTGGCGGCGGTGAGCGTGGGCATGGTCGACGGGCGCGCGCTCTGCGATCTCGACTACGGCGAGGACTCGCGCGCCGAGGTCGACGCCAACGTGGTGATGACCGACGACGGCGGCCTGGTCGAGGTGCAGGCGACGGCGGAGCGGACGCCGCTCTCTCGCGCCTCGCTCGACGAGCTGCTGGGGCTCGCCGAGATGGGCATCTCACGGCTGCGCCAGGTGCAGGAGCGGGTGGCCGGGTAGCCGGACTTGATCTTCGCCACGGGCAATAAGCACAAGCTGCGCGAGATGCGCGAACTGCTGCCCGGGGTCGAGCTGAAGCCGCTGCCGGCGGGGGTGGAGCTGCCTCCCGAGGACGGCGAGAGCTTCGCCGCGATCGCCCTCGACAAGGCACGGGCGGCGCACGAGGCGACCGGCGAGGCGGCGATCGCCGATGACTCCGGGATCGGTGCGGTGGCGTTGGGCGGATGCCCGGGGATCCACTCGGCCCGCTACGGCGGCGAGGGGGCGACCGACCAGGAGAACCTGGAGAAGCTGATGCGCGAGGTGGCCGCGGCGGGGGAGGAGCGCGGCGCCTACTACGTCTGCGCCCTCGCCCTGGTCGAAGCCGACGGGGCCGAGCACGTCTTCGAGGCGCGCTGCGAGGGCCGGCTGATCGAGCGGCCGCGCGGCGAGGGCGGGTTCGGCTACGACCCCGCCTTCGTCCCCGACGCGACCGGTCCCGAGGACAGCCGCACCTACTCGGAGCTCGGCCAAGCGGAGAAGAACGAGATAAGTCATCGCGGTCGCGCCGCTCGGCTGCTGGCCCGGCACCTAAGCGCCGGCGGGGCGGCGCCGGCAGGACGATGATCCGCACCAAGAGCGGGGCGGCGGGACTCTCGATCGCCTCCAACTCGCTCCTGATCGCGATCAAGCTCGCGGCGGGGGCGATCACCGGCTCGATCGCGAT
>Ga0193695_1000150_pt1 | contig 10479 bp, 14 predicted proteins | sample L3s2metaG_FD_160568 | JGI IMG/M metagenome (GOLD analysis project Ga0193695, IMG submission 160568) | Soil microbial communities from a riparian zone of the East river system, Colorado, United States - L3s2 | ecosystem: Environmental > Terrestrial > Soil > Riparian zone | place: USA: East River... | reverse complement strand
CCGGTGCAAGAGGGCAGTGTCATGGCCGGCAGTCTCGCCCCGGCGAGCGGTACCGGTGCGCTCGGCGCCTCACCGTTCAGCTTCGGCAACGCCATGAATGCCTATAAGCTCGGTAGCCAGGCCTATGGGGCGCTGACACCACCGCCACAGGCCATGCCGCGTTTCGCTCCGCCACCGCCGCCGATGGCCTTCGGCCCGGCACCGTCGTTCATGAGTATCGGGCGGAGATACCGCTAGGATGCCCGGCGCCCTCGACGTGCCGGCCGGCGCGCTTAACGATCCGCAAAGCTTGCTTGCCATGCTGCAACAACTGCAGTCGGGCCAAGCCTCCCCGGAGGCGCAGCGCAGCGCCAGGACCCAAGGTCTCCTGCAGGCCGCCCTTGGGGTGCTCGGCAACTCCTACGTGCCCTATGGGCATAGCGGCATGGAGGGCATCGCACAGGGCTTGGGACAGGGGCTGACGGGCTATCAAGGGGAGATCGACCGGCAGAAAGCCTTGGTCGCAGACCGGTTCAAGTACGCGGGGCTGGCAAGCCAGTTACAGAAACAAATCACGTTACAAACGGCGTTGAAGTCGGGCGATGCGAAGGCGATCGCCGCGGCGCGGGCCGATGCGGAGCCGGTGAAGTACGCAGAGGAACAGGCGAAACTCTATTCCCTGAAGCCCGGAGAGGGTTTGCAGACCGGCGCCGGCGTGCAAGTAGGCATGCCGATGCCATTCAAGAGCGATGCGATGAGCCCGGAGCTGTTCGGGCAGAAGCAACAATTAGCCGAACTCACCGCGCAGCGCGAGAGGGCGCTCGCTGCTTATAAAGCCGGCTTGCCGACAAGAGAAACCTGGACGACACCGCTTGGGCTCACCGACGAGAACGGTAATCCGGTACAGGTGAGCAGCGCCGGGGCTACTCGCCCTCTAGAGGGGGTGAAACCGGCACAGAAAGCGGTCCCGCCTGGCGTTGCTCAGAAGCTGCTGGATCACGGGCAGCTTGCCGATACCACCGAACGTTTGGCGACCAGCTTCAAGCCGGAATACGGCGGCCATACGTTCCTTGGCGATTGGAGTAATTATGTCGGGCGCCTGAAGGGCGACACTACCGGTCAGGTGCAATGGTGGGCGGACTATCAGAACCACACGAATACGGTTCGTAACAAACTCTTTGGTAGTGCGCTTACCCCCACGGAACAAGCGGAATGGACGAAAGCCAATGTAGACCCCCGCATGAACTCAGGCGAGATCCAGAAGAATTTGGATCGGCGCAAAGATCTCGAGGCGATCGGCCTTGAACGTGCCATGAAGGGCAGCGCGGTCGCCGGTTTCAATAGAAAGGAAATCGAGACGCTAGGAGGCCGGGAGATCGGATCGGCGCCGCTGATAGCGTCGAGGACGTTGATTCCGACGAGTACGCAGAGTACGCCGAAGAAGCCCGGCTTTGCCCACCTATGGGAATAGCGAATGCCTAAGCCGTGGGCCGAAGTGGCACAGTCCGAGGAGTTCAAGCGCCTGCCGTGGGATGACCGGGTGCGCGCGCGGGAGCAGTATTTCTCCGATGTAGTGGCCCCGCAAATCACCGATCCTAAAGACCTGTTCAACGCCAAGGCGCAGTTCGTCACAGCCACCAAGGAGTCTATCGCGGGCGCTGTCGATCCGGCGCTCGTAGCGAAGAGCATGGAACAAAGCCCGCTATCACGCTTCGCCCAAGGGGCGGGCAAACGGGTATGGGACTATGTAAAGGGCGTTGAGCAGATAGGTGCTGGAATTAACCAGACGATCGGTTTTGGGATCCCCGGAACCGAGGCCCGGCTGCGGCAGGAAGAAGCCGTGCGGCGTGCGCAGGACGCCCCGCTTATGGCAACGACCGCGGGGCAGGCGGGGCAGCTTGCGGGGGATATCGGGCTTGCGGCAGTGCCGGCGCTCGGGGCGGCGCGCCTCGGTGCCATGGCTACCATGCCGCGCTCGCTTGCCACCGGGGCGGGGCTCGGCGCCGGGCTTGCCGGTGGGCAAGCATTGACGCCGGAGGAATCGCGCGCGAAGGAGGCGGCGCTCGGGGCCGGTATTGGACTGGTTGGATCGGGACTAGGCGAGGGGCTGGGCGCGGTCATTCGCGCAACTGCGCGACCGTTTAAGAACATGAACACCGCGGCGCGCGAGGCGCTCGTTGCGAAGGCCGAGGACATGGGGTTTAAGCTGCTACCGAGCCAGCAGACGAACAACAAGGCGCTTGAACTCCTCGAGCAGGCCACGGAGACGGTGACCGGCGGGGGCAAGATTGCCGATATTCGGCGCGCGCATCAGACGGTCGTGAACCGGGCGCTGTCACAGGAGATGGGGATCCCGGCCACGGACGAAATCACGACCGACACGATTGAAGCGGCGAGAAGACTAAACAGCGGGCTATTCGATACCGCGACAGTGGGGCAGTCGGTCACCTTCGATAACCGCTTACTGGCAAAGCTCGCCGATGCCAAGCTGCGCTTGAGCCAGGGGCTGGCTGCGACCGGGCGGCTGGGGCGGAAACCGGGGCAGATAATCAGCGAACTCGCCGACAAGCCGGGCGTGACCGGAGAGCAGTATCAAGCGTTCCGATCCGAGATATCGGACCTCTCGCGGGAGGCCACGCGCGCCGGAAGGGTGAATCAAGCAAAAGCCTTCGATGACATTGTGAAGGCACTCGATGGCGCCGCCGATCGGTCGCTTCCGCCAGAGAACTTAGCCATGCTGCGACAGGCCCGAGAGCAGTGGGGAGCGATGCGCACCATCGAGAAGGCCATCGATCCGGCGGCGCCGGGAGACATCAGCGTTGCCAAGCTAAAGAGCGCCGTGGCTTCCCGCAAACTCGCCAAGGGCAACCGCGCCAATACCACCGGGGTCGAAGACATCTCGAACATCATGCAGGCCATCAAGGTGAAGACGCCCACATCTGGGACTTCGGAGCGCAGTTTCTGGATCAAGGCATTGAGCAATCCCTTCGCGGCGGCCGGCGCGCTGACCGGCGGGGTGCCCGGCTGGATTGGTGCGCAGGCCGCAACCCGCGGGGCTGAGCGTTTATTGACCTCACCGGGCGGGCAGCGCTATTTGACCCAAGGGATAGGCACCCAAGTTGCCGATCCCCTCGCGGGGTATCTACGTGCACTCTCGGCGCCTAGCGGCGGGTTCGGGTATCAGCGTGAGCGCTGAACTCACGGGCAAGTACGTACATGCCGAGAATGCACCAGCCGAACGGCGAAATAGGGATCCCTAGCGCAACCATCGCCAAGGCACCGAAGAACGGCAGAAAAGTGATCGACTGTTCCATGTTAAACGCTCCTGAATAACTCTCGCCCTATCTACTATGACCAGGCTATCGGTAAAAAGTTTTAATACTTGAGGATGTAGCCACGCCCATTCCAACAGTCATGGCCGATCTGTCGCTCACCGCGGCCAGCAACAGCCCGGCGGGGACCGATGTCATAGGCACCTCGCACGACGATTACCTGCGCGCCTATCAGGCGATCCTGCGCTCGACCAACGCCAAGGGCGGGGATATCGCCAGTGCTACGACATGCGACATTGGCGCGGCGACCGCCGAGTTCATCGACATCACCGGCACCACCACCATCACGGCGCTCGGCACGATCGCGGCCGGGATCGTGCGCACCTGCCGCTTTACGGGAACACTGACGCTTACACATAACGCCACTTCGCTGATCCTTCCGGGGGCGGCGAACATCGTTACTGCCGTAGGCGATGTGGCCATGTTCCGATCGCTCGGCTCGGGCAACTGGGTGTGCGTCGGGTATCTGCGCGCGAACGGCCAGGCGGCCGGGGACGGCCTGGTGAAAGGCCGTCTCACTCTGGTGACAGCGAGCGCGGTGCCAGCAACCGATCAAGCGGCCAAAACCACGGTTTATTACACCCCGTATCTCGGCGCCCCGTTCACGGAGCTAAGCCTCGCGCTCGACAACGACGCCGGCCATACCGGGTATCAGCAATCAGGTAAGAATTTCGATCTGTTCCTGTACAACGACGCAGGCACCCTGCGCCTCGGGACCGGACCGGCCTGGGCGACCGACAGCACGCGGGGCGCCGGCGCGGGGACGACCCAGCTCGGGATCACCGGATCGTTCCTCGGCGGGCAGTGGACCAACGCCGTATCTATGCTCCTGCGTTTCGGCGCTTCGAGCGGCAACACCGTCACCTGCGCAGCGACCACGGCTTTCTATGTCGGCACCCTGCGCGCCTCGGCCGATGGGGTTACCGACGACAGCTTGTCGAAGCGCTTCTTGTGGAACATGTACAATCGCCTCCCGCGGGCCATGCGGGTACTGGAGGCGAGCGATACTTGGACCTATTCGACCACGGCCTGGCGGCAGACGAACAACAATAATGCTAACCTGCTGCAGTTCGTGCGCGGGTTAGATGAAGATGCCGTGCAGGCCTCGGCTTCGGCAACGGTCTCCAATTCCGGGGCGACCGCGCGGGTGGTGCGCAACGGGATCGGGCTCGATAGCTCCACGGCCTTCGCCGCCGATTGCCTGCCGGACGTGACCTCCATTACCAGCAACACCTCGCACTTGTGGGCGCACTACCGCGGCATGCCGGGGCTCGGCTATCACTACCTGTGCCCGCTCGAGTTCGGCGCGGGCGCTGACACCCAAACCTGGCTCGGCGACGGGGGAGCCGCCACTATCGCCCAGACCGGCATCATCGGAGTGACCATGGCATGAGCGCTATTAGCGTACTGACCGAACAACTTCAAGCCGTGGCCCCGATCGCTGGGGTCTCCATCGGGGGACCTGCGGACCGCACCACTTGGCGGATCGACTACGCCACCGCGCCGACGGACCCCCAGCGCCTTGCGGCCGAGGCTATTCTGGCGGGGTTCGACTTCGCCGCGGCGAGTAACGCGGAGACGATAGAGATCGCCGCCATGCGAACCCTCGCCACGGACGCCCGCGCCGACGCGATCTACACTGCCCTGAAGAGCGCCACGCCGGCGCAGATAGGGACGTTCGTTACGAATAACTTCGGAGGCTGGACGGCGCAGCAAAGAGCGGCTATTCGGCTACTCTTGCAGGTCGCCGCTTTGCTGTTGCGGCGCGGGATTATCTAGGTCGATAGGCGGGAGCGGGTCCTCGCGTTTCGCCTTCGCCTTCAGCCGTTCCTTCAAATCCGCGCCGGCGGCGTCCAGTTTCGCCTTAAGCTCGGCGTCCTCGGTATCGAAGAAGTCGGCAGGGGAGGCCATATCCTCTCGAAGGCTAGTCAAAATCCGATGCAGTTGGGCCATAAGAGCGGGGGTAATGGCGTCTAAACGGCGCTGGATCCTTTTCTCTATTTGCGCTTTAGCCACGCCGTACTTAGCGAACGCGTCAATCATCTTGCTGAGCAGCTCGGGAGTCACCTCGAAGTGGGTGGCAAGCGTCACCTCGCACTGCTTGAGGGCGGCCTCCGTCACCTCGGGCGGGATGACCGCGAGGATGCACGCGCGCAAACGTCTAGCGCCGAAGTTCGCGATTAACTCATAAATATCTCGTTCGTCCTTCAGCACATAGCCGCCCTTCTTCGTGTCGCGCCAGTGACGAATATGAAACAGCATTCGTTTCTTATTGTTCGTTTCGAGATCGACGGCCAAGGCCATGCATTCGGACATACCGTTCGTGCGCGATAGCTCATCGACACTACACGACATGTTGCCCCAGCGGCGCACGATCGCCTCGGCCATGCGGATCGAGGGCCCGGTGATCTCGTTGCCGCCGCGGACATAGCTGTAGGTTGCTTGCTCGGCGAGCGTCATGCGCGTGCAGTCCTGTAAGATGAGATCCATGCATTTCACCGGATCGCGGGGGTAATTCTTGGCCTGCCACAAACTCGCTTTAACTTCGGCGACGGCCCGATCCGATTCGATGGCAGCGAGCGCAGGGGCGGCACGTTCCGACTCGAATGGATTGATAACTCGTCCTTGTTCTTCGCTCATGCTGTATCTCCTTTCCATGCCGCTCGTTTAACCCACCGGCAAAGGGCCTCGAATATATCCGGCTCCATCACAATGCGATTGGTCTGTTCTATCCCGTTCTCGGTGGTGAGCACGAGCGCATAACCATCGTAATCAGCATACACGCCATCGCCGAGGTACTCCTTGTATCCGTGGTCCTCTAGTGCTCCACGCATTCCTTAATTTCCTTCAGGCGCAAAACCCTACTGACAGACTCGCGTCTATACGCTTCCACCAGCTCGGCGTTCTCCGCGCTCATGGCTTTGACATCCACGATGCGGGCCGTTTGAGATTTCCAAGTGGCGAGGGTTTGACCGTTACCGTTGGTTAATATTTCGTTCTCTTGCAAAAACTGTTTTATATCCAGCTTGAGCCCATCGGCGATCCCCTCAAGGACCTTCAGTTCCTCTTGCACCGACAGCAGGGAGGCATGCTTGCCGAGGATCACCGGGCTCGCCTGCACACTCGTGCCGGGCTGGTGTTGCGGCCATAATAACTTGATATCCGCATGGCTCGAAGGCGCCGGAGGCGCCCGCGGTACAACATGGGTTTCCCAAAACGCCTGCTCCTGCTCCATCAGCATATCGATGGTTTCTTGATCGCGCGGGTACAGTTGTCGCCAGATTTCCATGGTGACCGGGTTCAGGCACACCAGCAAGACGGCCTCGACATCGCACACGGCCATCTGATGAAAACACTGAGCTTGTATATAGGTGGGGATACGTTCATCTAGGCGTTCCCAGTTGTAGGGGGTCGGCACCTTGATTTCGGCGATGACGGCCTTGTCTTGCAGCCAGTAATCCGGCAGGGCGTGCGCCCAGGGGTAACGCGGGTTGTAGAGAAACTCGCTTTGATGGTGACGCATGACACTGATCCCCATCGTATCCCTCAACCGCTTTGCGGCAATCGGCTCCAGCAACGTGCCGCGGATGACATCCGGCTTATCCGAGATGTCCGGGAGTACGCCGTCGGTCAATGCGTAATAAGCTTGCAGCGGGGTGATATATTCGTGCTCGCCTAACGTGGCGGCGGCCATCGAGCCGCCGATGGTGCGGCGCTGTTCGTCGATCCATTGCTGGGGTTTGCCGTGCGGGTGTTCGTCCTCTACATGCCGGATCAGCCGTTCGCGCAATGCGTGAGCAGCAGTTAGCGGGTCTTCATCTGGAAGAGCAACGGTCCAATCGCAATAATTACAACGTGCCTCAACTGGGTGTAACTGGTTAGTTTCCATGTCCTTCTCCTTATGCACGGCAATCCGTGCCTTCGTTCTTCCCGTCCCTATATCCATGATCATAGCCTAATTCGTAGCCCACCCGGTGGCCCGACTCGTAGGCACGAAGTTCGTCCGCGCTTAAGCCCTCCGGGCCGTCCTCCTCCTCCAAATGAAGCAGTGGACCATCAAGCGGGCTGCGCGGGTCATCCGGGTGGTCTTTAGGGTTCATCTTGTGGAATGTCCAGTATCCGCACCCAGGTACAATGCGCGTCGCGCATCAACAGGTAGCGCCACACGCTGCCATCGTTACAAAGGGCAAAGAGCGTGTCGCAGTCTTCATCGGTGCTCACCGATATCTGGATAATTTTCCGCACACTCACGTCCTCACCACAGATCGCTGTAACCACACACGTAGCCGGCGATAAAGGCCAGGGCGGCCACGCCGAGAATTATTGTTATCATCTTCGTTCTTCCTGTGATTGCTTATCGGGGCGCTCACGTGCAGGCGGATGGTGCCGTCGGAGTCGAGGCAATAGGGTTTAGGTTTGCTCATGGCGCGCCTGAACCGCTTGAATTGTCGCCCACTTTCCGCGAGGGAAGAGGTCATCGGGGGCGGCTTTCATGCACGCTTCCAGCAGCTTCATGAGAGCTTCGCGCTCGAAAGCCTCATCGTCTTCGATCATCGAATCCCCGCACATATCCCAATCAATCTCGTGCTCGACGGCCTCAAAGATTGCGCCCAGGTCATCAAACAACTGAGCAAGTTTAGGGAAGCGGCGATCAACATAAACGTCACCTGCGATAGTCAACAAGTTATCCTTAATCTTCGTGCCCACATACCCGAAGTGCCCGCCGCTCATGTTGCCTTCCGTAATATTTCCATGGTCTCCTCGTGAGAGACCTGATGACCGAGCGCGCCATTGCTGATAATGGCCTTAATCTTCGGCGCCTTCGGCTTGCGGATACGCAGTTTAGAGACACGAAAGCGCGCGCCTGGCATAGCCGAATAGCTCATTCTCCACCCGCGTTGCATGCAAGCCTCAGCGAACTCGGCCAGGGGGATGTTGCCGTCTAGTTCAATGATCACGGTTTTCATATCAGTAAAGTCCGTTTCATGATTTCTATTCCTCCCTCGAAACAATCTTTACGCTTTGTATATCGGGATTAGACGCAAGCGCTACGGCAAAACGCTCCGCCTCTGGGCGGGATTCAAATGGCCCGGCCTCGCACTGCTTGTTGCCACCGGCTCGTTTGCCGTCCAGATAAGTAATGAACGTATAGTAAACAGTTGTCACCGTCCTCATGTCATCAACTCCATGTAACTCCCGTCCCTAAAAGCCCCAGTGGGTAACCTGCCTGGGGCATCCAGGGCAATTCTTTCTATCGCTGAGAATCGCGGAGAGGCTGCGAGACACCGGTCTCCACCTGAACAAGCAAAGCCAGAGGCACCTGAACAAGCAAAGCCAGAAGGGCGGAGAATGCGGTATCTGTAAACTAGCTTACACGCCATGCGGTCACCTGTCAACTACTTTACGAAAATAATTTATTCCTCTATACTGCAAGTTCACCCGCAAAGGCGGGTGCTGGAATTGAAACATGAAACCCATAGATAAGGCGATCGAACTCCTGGGCGGCAAAACCGCCCTGGCCCGTGCCATCGGGGCTAAATCCCATGTGAACGTGTGGCATTGGGCGAACGGCATCAAGGTCTCCCCGCGCTACTGCATCGCCATCGAAGAGGCGACCGCTGGGGCTGTCACCCGCTACGATCTCCGGCCCGATGTGTTCGGGCCTGCCATTCCTAGCGGAGCCAAAATCCGCGTAGACACCCGAACATACGAAGCGCGCCGTAACTTGAAAGACAGCCCATGACCGAGAGCGTTATGAACGCCAAGGATAGCCTTAAGCCACTGGTGCGCGGGGCGTACGACCTGCAGTCCTTGCGCATCCAGATGGGCAACCGCATCGTCATGAACTGGAAGGCGAAGGCCGGGAAAGGGCCGGGGGAAACCGACAGCGAAGGGCTGGCGGCCGAGGACATAGATTATCTCAAGATGTTAAAAACGCATTACCGCAAGATCGCAAGCGGGCTGGCCATAGAAGAAAAGCCACCCAAAGCCCATGAGCGCGCCAGGGAACAAGCGCCACCCGTCACTCCTGAGCGCATCCCCTCGCGAAGCAAGTTCATCGGCGACGAGATAATCTCGTCGTACACCGAGCTAGTATTACTCGCGCAATATATCGACATCGAGAAACAGGAGGCTTTGCATTTCCGGCGCTTGGCCTCGGTGCTTGAAGACTTCCCGATTTACACCGATTTCTTGGAACCGACTGTAGGCTGTGGTCCAGCGATGTCCGGGGTCATCATCAGCGAAATAGATATCGGCAAAGCCCGGTACCCATCGAGCCTATGGGCGTATGCGGGGCTAGATGTGCATACTTTCATGCAGACGGATCCGGCATTGGAGAATTTCGGGAACGTGGTGAGCCAGGGGCGAAGCCGCAGAGCGCATCACCTGGTAGACCGGACCTACATCAACGCCGCTGGCGAGGAGGCGGTGAGGAAATCCATCACCTTCAATCCGTTCTTGAAAACGAAATTGGTGGGCGTCCTCGGTCCCTCATTCCTCAAATGCGGTAACGCGACCTACCGGAAACTGTACGATGATTACAAACACCGCTTGGAGAGCGATCCCCGCAAGGCCGGATGGAGCAAGGGACACCGGCATAATGCCTCGATCCGCTACATGGTGAAGATGTTCCTAGGGGATTTGTACAATGCCTGGCGAGCCATCGAGGGACTGCCGATCGCGCCGACCTACGCCGAGGCGAAGCTGGGGATGGGGCCCGATCTTCGCGTACATGCCGCTGTACGAAAGACACCCGAGAAGGTTAAGCAGCCATTAGCACGAAGCCGCGCCAAACAATCCAAGATACCCCTCGCGCCGTTGAAGCGAAGAAAACCCGATTCCCTCGAGAGCGCGGCCGTGTTAGGTAAGCCATCCGCAAGACACTAGCGCGGCTCACAAGAAAAGACGCCCTTAACGGCCAGAAGACCGAAGCCACCCATTACATACTAGCGCTGTCCACAAGACTGAAGCCACCCATAACTGCCGAGCGTATGCGCCTAAGGAAGACCGAACTCGCCAGGCTTCAACAGACACCCAAGCCAGTCAAGCGCGCGTTTCGCCTCCAGGCCGTCACCCGCGCAGAAAGCGATATCGTAGCGGAGGTCATAGATGCCCTGTGGCGGGATCCTAGAATTGCGTGGGTTTGCAGATTCAATTCCGGGGCCTT
>Ga0193695_1000149_pt1 | contig 10501 bp, 8 predicted proteins | sample L3s2metaG_FD_160568 | JGI IMG/M metagenome (GOLD analysis project Ga0193695, IMG submission 160568) | Soil microbial communities from a riparian zone of the East river system, Colorado, United States - L3s2 | ecosystem: Environmental > Terrestrial > Soil > Riparian zone | place: USA: East River... | reverse complement strand
CAGGAGTATCGACGATCCGGCCGAGATTTCAACTTTTCCACCAATCACCTGCACGGTAAGCGCATCCAGCAAAACGCCTGCGTACAGAGCAAGCGCCAGCATGAAGGGAAACGGGAGAGCCATTGCTCCATAAAAAACAATTACAGGCACAATATAGACATGCGCATTGTAGAGCCACGGCAGCGCTGGGATGAAAAGCTCCGCAATCTGAGCCGCCAGCACCAGGAATAGCAAAAGAAAAAAGAATATCATCTTCGCCCTGTTACTACGAACACATCCTCCAGATGCGAGAGATCGACCGCTGGCGTCAGTTGCGCTTGTCCGTCCAATTCCCGGACGCGATAACTCTTCACCACGCCGATGAGCAAGCCCGACGGGAAAACGCCTCCTACGCCGGAAGTATAAACTTTCTGTCCGGGTTTGAGGTCAGCCTGCTTTGATAAGAAATTCAGGTCCAAACGTGGCGTCAGTCCGGTCGTTACTCGCTCGCCAGAGACGATCCCCTGCTCGCGGCTTCCTTCCACGGACGCCGCGACGCGGCAGTTTTCATCGGAAACCAACAAAACAACCGAGATGACGTCACTTACGCTAGTAGTTTTTCCGATCAGACCTTCGTCGGTTACGACAGGCATATCAGTTTCGATGCCGTCTCTTCTGCCGCGATTGATTGTGACCGTTCGCCACCAAGTGGAGGAATCGCGGGCGACCATTTCTGCCGCGATTAACTTGAAGACCGAGCGCTCCCTATAATTCAGCGCGTGACGCAGACGATTCACTTCATGCTCCACATCGCGCAGGCTCTGGTTGGTCGCGCGCAGCTCTCTGTTTTCGACCTGAAGTGCAGAATTCTCGTGCTCTAGTTGATCTAGCGACTTCAATCCACTACGCACGGACGTAATTTGTCTTTTAAGCCCTGAGCCGCTGGTCAAAAATGGGGCCAGCAGCTGATATACTCCAGCCTTGAATTTCTGCGTGGTGTTCGGACCGAAGCTGAGAAAATAGCCCAGAATAGCCCCAAAAATCAGCAGCGCGATGATGTTTGTACGGCTCATTCCCATTGCAGCTTGCAGATCGCGGATTGCGGATAGAACACGATCGACATCAACTGCAGACTGCAAATCTTTCCGCAATCCGCAATCGCCGATTCGTAACGCTTGCTACCGCCACTGGCGATCCGCTGAGGCGACCTGACGCAAAAACTTAAGTTCATTGAGGCATTTGCCGGTCCCTTCGGCGACTGCACTGAGTGGATCTTCAGCTACATGGACAGGCAAACCTGTTTCCTCGCTCAAAAGCTTGTCAAAGCCCCGCAATAACGCGCCTCCGCCTGCCAGCACCAGCCCGCGATCGACGAGGTCTGCTGAAAGCTCGGGCGGACAGCGCTCCAAAGTAATCCGCACGGAATCGACAATTGTTGAGATCGGTTCAAGCAGCGCTTCGCGCACTTCCTGTGACGTGATCATGAGTGTCTTGGGCAAGCCCGCGACAAGATCACGGCCTTTGATTTCCACGCTCGTCTCCTTTTCGCTGGGATAAGCCGAGCCGATTTTAATTTTGATCTCCTCGGCCGTGCGCTCACCCACCATTAAATTGTAAGCGCGCTTCATATATTGCATGATCGCTTCGTCGAGCTCGTCACCAGCCACGCGTATGCTGCGGCTAAAAACAATTCCGGAAAGCGAAATAAGCGCGACCTCTGTCGTGCCACCGCCAATGTCGATGATCATGTTGCCCGCGGGGTCCTGCACCGGAAGTCCCACCCCGATTGCCGCCGCCATCGGTTCTTCGATTAAATAAACTTCGCGCGCGCCAGCATGTGCCGCCGATTCACGGACTGCACGTTTTTCCACTTCAGTAATCCCGGATGGAACTGCGATGACAACGCGTGGTTTCGCGCGCACGCGGCGGTTGTGCACTTTGTTAATGAAATGTCGCAGCATCGCTTCCGTCACTTCAAAGTCCGCGATCACGCCGTCTTTTAGCGGGCGCACCGCGACGATGTTCGCCGGCGTGCGGCCGAGCATTCGCTTCGCTTCGTCACCGACCGCCAGCACTTTGTTCGTGCCAGCCTGCACGGCCACCACGGAAGGCTCGCGCAAAACAATCCCCTGATCTTTTACGTAAACAAGCGTGTTCGCCGTGCCGAGATCGATCCCGATGTCGCTGGATAACCAGCCGAAAAGTCCGTTGAACATGAATTATTTATTAGCAGCACTTTCCAGTCCGAAGGAAGCGCGTCCATCCGTCTGAGCAGATCCTCTTTGCAGGACCCTTCCCGCGGCGCGATTCGGCCAGGCTGAAACGCGGTAACATGAAACAGTGCGGAGCGCCGTCAAGCGCATATTATGGGAGTATGGAGTGCTGAACTAACAGTGTGTGGCAATTTTAGCAGTTAGTCCATTACTCCTCTATTCCATTACTCCGATGCAAAGAATCGTCGTCGCCCCGTCCATTCTTGCCGCCGACTTCTCGCGACTCGGTGACGAAATTCATCGCGTTGAAGCCGCAGGCGCAGATTGGATTCATTGCGACATCATGGACGGACATTTTGTCGACAACATTTCCTTCGGGCCGGAGATTGTCAGGATTGTACGCGGCCTAACCAATCTTCCGCTCGATGTCCATCTCATGATTGAGCATGCCGACCATTACGTGCCCCGTTTTGTCAAAGCCGGCGCAAACTCGATCACCATCCATGTAGAACCGGAAGCAAAACACGACGTCGCGAAAACGCTGCAGCAGATTCGAGAGTCCGATTGCCGCGCTGGCCTCACTTTAAATCCCGAAACCTCATTCGATTTAATCGAACCATATCTCCACAAAATCGACATCTTGCTGATCATGACAGTGCACCCCGGTTTCGGCGGCCAACCGTTTCGAGCTGATCAAATGCACAAAGTCAGGCGCGCCAGATCGCTGAATGACCACATCGACATCGAAGTGGATGGCGGTATCAACGCGAAAACCGCCAAGCTTTCGATCGAAAATGGCGCAAACGTCCTTGTCGCTGGGACCTCAATTTTTCGCTCAAACGATTATGCCAAAGCGATTCGCGAGTTACGCGGAGAATGACAAGAGCGTGGACTGCCGAGCTTAGTGTATTTCAGCCGCTTCGCCCGCCATCACCGGCTCGGCTTCTTCGGTCGTTTCAGCCATCACTTCGTCAGTTTGCGTGACGCGCACAACTTCTTCGATGGTTGTTTTGCCTTGGGCAACGCGTCGCCAGCCGTCCTGCCGCAAAGTCTCCATACCTTCGACAATGGCACATTGCTTGAGCTCGCCGCCATCGCGTTTTCGCATGATCAGTTTTCTCAACGGCTCAGTGATGTGGCAAACTTCATAGATCGCCGCGCGACCCTGATAGCCGGTCTGGCGGCATTGATCGCAACCAGCACCGCGCTGGAAGCTCGTGCCGAGTTCTTTCACGGGAAAACCGATCTCGGCGAGGTAGTCGCGCGGATAATCCACCATTTGGATACAATCGGGACAAATCGTGCGCACAAGCCGTTGGGCGATGAACGCCTTCACGACCGAGGAGAGCAGAAACGGTTCCACGTCCATATCGAGCAAACGCGTGATGCCGCCTACGGCATCATTCGTGTGCAGCGTGCTGAAAACAAGGTGGCCAGTCATGGCTGCGCGAATCGCGATGTCCGCAGTTTCAATGTCGCGGATCTCGCCGACCATCACCACGTTCGGGTCCTGTCGCAAAATGTGGCGGAGACCTTTGGCGAAAGTCAGATCAATTTCAGGTTTCACGTCGATTTGAGACACGCCGGGAATTCGATATTCGACCGGTTCTTCGATCGTGATGATGCGGCGTTGCACTGAGTTGATGCTGCTCAGGAAGCAATAAAGCGAGGTCGATTTTCCGCAGCCCGTAGGGCCCGTGAGAAGAATGATTCCATTGGGCTGTGCCAACAAATGACGAATGATTTTCTCTTGTTTCTCACTGAGATCGAGCCGGTCAAACCCGAATTGCTGCTCGCCGCGGCTGAGCAATCGCAGACTGATCGACTCACCGTTCACTGTAGGAATGGTCGAAACACGCACATCGATGTTTGCATTACTCGCCTGCAAATTCATGCGTCCATCCTGGGGCAACCGGCGTTCGGCGATGTCCATGTGCGACATCACTTTCAGGCGCGAAATGATCGCCGATTGCAAGACCCGCAACTGCGGCGGCACAGCGACTTCGTGCAAAATTCCGTCAATTCGATACCGAATTCGCAGATCGTTTTCGAGCGGTTCAACGTGGATATCGGTCGCGCGCTCCAAAATCGCTTCGCGAATAATCTGATTGACGAATTTCACCACGGACGCCTCGGGATCGTCCGCATTCAGCTCGATGGCGGTTTCGGTGTCGTGGAACACCTCGAAGGCACGATTCGTCTTAAGGATCTCGTCGAAAGTCTCCGCGCCGACGCCATAAAGCGTTTTCATGGCGCGCAAAAGCTGCGCGCGCGGCACCAGCACCCATTCGGCTGGTTTTTTCAAAAGCTGCGCCGCGAGCTGGCGCCCCATCGAATTGAAAAGATCGTATGTCGCCAGCACAACCGAATTTTCCTTCACCTCGATGGGAAGAATTTGGTGTTGAAAGACAAAACGACTCGGTAAGACCGATAACGTAGCCCGATCAATCTTTTTCGCGTCGAGCGAGATAACCGGCACGCGGAAGAAATTCCCGATCGCGCCGAGGAACCGCTGCTCGTCCACTTTGCCGGAGTCGAGCACCTGGCCAACCCACGAACCGCCGTTCAGGTTTATCGCCAACTGCTCGGCTTCTTCGTTCGAGGGTACGCCGCTTTCAAGCAGCAAATTAACCAGGGATCGACTGGGAGCTGAGTTCATCAAGGGAAATTCACGGCATGCGTAATGCGCGGCGCACGGGATCGGTAAGCGTGCCAGTGACGCGCATGGAACAATTCTTTTGCAAACGCGCAATGGCGTCGGCGACTTCTGGCGTAAACACGCCGTCAACCGGGCCGCAATAATAGCCCAGCCGGCGCAATGCAGTTTGCATTGAGCCTACGTAAGCCGGTTGCAGAATTAATTGTTCGGGCGCCTTGAAGTAGTAACACCATCGCCAATGATATCTCGGCGCGAAGTCGGTGGCGTTCACACGGGGCCCCTGATGGACCAATCCCCATTCGCTTCTCTGTGCCAAAGGATCGGTCGGACGAAAAATATCGTGAGACAAAACGTCGAATTCATCCGCCTGTGCGATGGTTGCGCCTAAGCCAAGAATCAAAGCGAGTGTTATTCGTTTCATAAAGCGCAGAGGAGGTTACTACATATCTTTCGCCGCCGGAATATCAGGCGGCGGTAATGCTAACTGTTTGCCACCTTCCACTTTGGGGCAATCCGGACACTCGTTCTGATCGAGTTCCGGCCCAAAATGCGTCGTATCCTCATATTTTTGGCGCAGCCGATAAGCGTCCAACTTCGTCAGGGTCACCTGCGGACACATGAGAACAATCAGCTCCGTGCGCGTTTTGCCGCTTGACGTGGCACGGAAAAGCGAGCCGACAAGGGGAATGCGCGAGAGGTAGGGAAAGCCCTGATAATTTTTTTGCTTGGTATCTTCAACCAGCCCGCCCAGAATGATGGTCGATCCGTTCGCCACGGAAACATTCGTGCGGACATAACGGGTGGCGATGGTCGGGACCTGATTGCCACTGATATTGACGTCTCCGCCCTGCACGATGTTGTCGATCTTCTGCAAAATATCGAGCGACACTTCCTTCTCAGAATTAATCAGTGGCACGACCTCGAGTTGCGTCACCACCTTCTTGTACTCGATGCTCGCCGAAACAGCAGCTGTGTTATTTATACCAATGTTCGCATTTGAAAGGGTATTTACCGGAACCGGAACCTCCCGCCCTGATGCGATAATCGCTTTCTTGTTGTTGCTCGTGAACACGGTCGGCCGCGACATGACTCTGAACCGACTGGTGGACTCAAGCAGATGCACAATGGCCGCCAGATAGTTGCCGGCCGCTACATACACATTGGTGCCACTGGCTACGTTCTGAATAATCTGACTGAAATTGATCAGGTTCGAAGGATCGATAATTCCTCCTCCCGTTCCGGTGTTTCCACCGACGATTCCAGGTGAAATGGAAGGAGCGACACTGGGAATCGGAATTGCCGGGGGGTTAGTAAAAATGTTGTTGTTGCGCGAGATTCCCACCACTTTGTTTTTGTACTTTGCGAACCAATCGACACCGAATTCCTCGTTGTTGTCGAGTTCCAACTGGCCAATGACCGTGCTCAGCGCCACTTGCGGCGCCTTTACGTCCATCTCGTCCAAGATTTTGTTCACCTTCACAACAATATCGCGACTGCCGAGAACGATGATGGAATTCCCGCGCTGATCAGCGATGAGCTTGGCGTTTCCTACGGTGACCGCTTGGGGGGTCGTGTCTACAGGCTGCGTGGAGAGTTCCTCCGAAATATTCAAACTGCTTCCGCCCCCAGTGGCGGTTCCCGAGGTTCCGCCCAGGCCGCCCAGCGCGCCAGCGCCCCCGTAGGAACTTGTGCCTCGCTGTTGTTGTCGCGGCTGCGGGCTTTGACCCGGGGCGCCACCACCGGGCACCGCGCCAGCGCCGGCTCCCCCTCCCTCTGTGCCGGGTTCGGTTAAAGCTTGTACAAGCACGGGCAACACGTCGCTCGCGGAAACGTACTGCAAATAGCGCGTGACCGGTTTTCCAAACTCAACGTTGGCATCAAATTCGTGGATTAGCTGACGAATAAAAGGCATGTTGATCGGCCGCGTCACCACGTGAATCCGGTTGGTGCGCACGTCGGGAGTAAGTTTGATCTTACCGACGATTATCGCTTCTTCGGACAGCACACCGGCACCTCCGGCTTCAACCGGTATCGGCTGTGGTATGTTTCCCGGCACTTTCACCGAGCGAACACCCGGCTGGCCGGTCTCAGTGCCTTTCTCGAAAATGTCCTTTAGCATGTCGACTACTTTGCTGGCATCTGCGCGCTCGAGCTTGATAAACTCACTCACTACTTCCGCCGGGGCGACGTCGATTTGTTCTATGACACCGGCAAGCTGTCGAATGATGTCGGCGTTCTGCGTCACCAGAAGACTGGATGACTTCGGCAGAGCCAGAATGTTAATTGTGCCTGAGCTCCCCTGAAAATACGCCATTAACACTTGCTGAAGTTCCTGCGGATCGGCGTACTGTAATCTGAACAAGACGCTCACGACCGGGTTCCCCGCAGGAATGTCTGCCAGATCTGAAATAATCGGCACCGGTGCCTTGCGAGGATTCTGCCCGGCCCCCACGACATCGACTATATCGCGAGAAACCGGAACGAGGGAAATTCCATTAAGAGCCATGCTTATTTCGATGATCTTAATTGCCTCATCGCGCGACACATCTTTAGCGATGAAAATGTTCACCTTCCCCTGCACAAAATTATCCATCACCAGTTTCTTACCGGTGAGTTGTTCGTAAAGATGCAACACATCGACTACATCGCTGTTTGGAAACTGGAGCCGAACGGTTGCTGGGGCGCCCGGAGGAGGAGGCGCCTCCGGCGGCGGCTGATTCGCTACGTTAGAAGCTGCCGCATCCGGCGGCTGGGCCTTTGGGGCCTTGACACTTCGGGGCACGTCGCGACGCTTCGGTGCGTCCTGGGCCTGGGCCGAAACTGCCGTCGCGCTGGCAAGCACGAGCATCGCGATGCAGAAAAAACGGTGCACAGTCCTATCTGGGTGGATGGGCGACGCTAGTAGATTTGTTAGACCCGTCAACGTATTTCCCTTGGTTGAAACGATCCATCACTGTTCGGGCTGGTTGAGGCAAGGGCTCGTAGCTTACTACCGATTACCGATGCTGCAAGTGATTCGCTCTTCAAATCCGGGTCTCGCTCGAGCTGTCGCGATTATTTCTTGTATTTTGATGGCGACGAACGTTTCCGCTGCGTCGGCACGGACTCCAAATGCAGTTGCTGAGATCCGGTCCATCCTTCATGCACAACAGGAAGCTTGGAATCGCGGCGACATTGATGGATTCATGAACGGATACGCGCGCTCAGCATCAACTGTTTTTATCTCGGAAGATTCCGTCCGTCGCGGATGGGAAACTGTGCGGGCGCGGTACCGCCAGAAATATTCTGATCGCGCGAAGATGGGAACACTCAGTTTTTCCGACATTGAGATCAATTTGCTGTCCTCTGATGCGGCTGTCGTGCTCGGTCGCTGGAGATTGGAACGGGCAAAGGATCGCCCGCATGGCCGCTTCACGCTCATTTTTAGACGCCTGCCTGAGGGCTGGCGAATTGTGCACGATCATACGTCGGCGGCGCCGCCGTGATCATTTGTAGCCGTCTGTGTCAGCCTCGAAACTTTCGAGGTTCACGGAAACGTCCTACGATTCACGCAGCCGCGTGAGCAACTTCTCGTGAATATTATCGAATCCCCCGTTACTGAAGACGACTACCACATCTTTTGGCCGCAGCATCGGAACGATTCGATCCACGATGGCGTCGGCATTGCGTTCGTAAAACGCATGTCGGCCGTCCTTGGCAATCGCAGCTACCACTCTCTCCGGTTTCAATCGCTCATTTTCGGGGATCTGCTCCAGCCTTGCTACCTGTGAGATGAAAACGCCGTCGGCAAATTTGAACGCGTCGGGAAATTGCTCTTGAAACACGGCGCGCCTGGTGGTGTTCGAGCGGGGTTCGAACACAGCCCAGAGGCGCTGCCCGCGGTAGCTGTGCCGAAGCGCCTCCAATGTGTGGGCGACTGCGGTGGGATGGTGGCCAAAATCGTCAATCACCTTCACGCCCCGCACTTCGCCACGAACTTCCAGCCGCCGGGCAACACCGGCAAAACTCTTCAACGCGCTGTTGATTCTCGCCGTAGGCACGTCATAAAAGCGCGCCGCCATCACAGCCATCGCAGCGTTACGGACATTGAATTCGCCGATTAGCGGAATTTCGAAAGTTTCTTCTCCGAGCTTGAAGCTGGACCCCTCGGACGAGGAAGCGACCTCCCGGATTCGCTGCGCGCAATTTTTCGAGAAGCCGACCTCGACCATCTGAGCCAGGCAATCTTTTGCGACTTCTACGCAATTTGGATCATCGCCATTCAAGAGCACCATTCCGTTCTTAGGAACGATGTTGAGCAAACGCCTAAAGCTTAGCTTGATTTCGTCGAGATCCTTGAAGATGTCCGCATGATCGAACTCGATGTTGTTTACGATCAGCAGTTCCGGCAGATAATGAATGAATTTTGAGCGCTTGTCGAAAAACGCAGTGTCGTACTCGTCGCCTTCAATCACAAAATATTTGGAATCGTTCAGACGCGCCCCCTGACCGAAATTTTTCGGCAACCCAGCAATGAGATAACCGGGCTTGCGTCCGGCTTTCTCCATGATCCATGCAAGCAACGCCGTGGTGGTTGTTTTGCCGTGCGTCCCTGTAACGACGAGGTTATGGCGGCCCCGCAAAAAATAATTTTTCAGCACTTCCGGTAACGAGAGATAAAACAACTTTCGGTTTAGGACGGCTTCCACCTCCGGGTTGCCGCGCTTCATCGCGTTGCCGATCACCACCACATCCGCATCGGCGGGGATATTTTCTGCGCGATAGCCTTTCTTCGCCGGGATGCTCTTCTCCTGGAGAAAGTTGGACATCGGCGGGTAAACATTTTCGTCCGAACCAGTGACTTTAAAACCGCGGTCTTGCAGTGCAGCCGCCACCGACGCCATGGCGGTGCCGCAAATTCCGAGGAAATGAAATTTCTTCGGCGGTTCTTTCACGCCACTCTTCTACGTCAGCCGCCGGAAAAAGAAACCACGGATTGCGCGGATTTCAGGGTAACAACGAGCGCCTGTCATGCCTAGCAGAGCGAGAGGCCGTCTGCGACTCACGATGACAGGTTATGAATCGCGGCCGTCACTTTTTTTCAAACACCTCAACAGCCTCCCAGGCTTCGTCGGGTGGTGCTTGTTCGTATTCGAGCGCGCGCTCCAGATACATCTTGGCCAGCGTATCGTCCGGATAAAATTCCAGGAAACGTGAGAACAGGATCTTCGCCTCAGTAAAATCGCGAACGCGAAATTTCTCCAGTCCCTCTTCGTAGGTTTCCAGCCATTTCAGAAATTCCGGATCGAGCTTTTCGTCGTGTGAACCGACGAAAGTAAAAACGTCCGAGGGCTTGATTTTGCCTTTCACCTGGACACGGGCCACGGAGCGCAGATAAACCTCGTCTCGCACCAGCTCAGCCGCAGAGGCGCCCACCAGAATATCGATGCCATAGACCCGAGTGAGACCTTCCAGACGTGATGCCAGGTTCACCGCGTCGCCGATCACAGTCGGATCCATTCGCTCTTGCGAGCCAACATTGCCAACGATCACTTCGCCCTGATTGATGCCGATGGCCATGCCAAGGCCCATGCGGCCTTCGCCGCGCCACTTTTCGTTGAGCTTTCGCAACTCTCGGCGCATCCCCAGCGCCGCGCGTGCGCAATGTTTC
>Ga0193695_1000148_pt1 | contig 10566 bp, 8 predicted proteins | sample L3s2metaG_FD_160568 | JGI IMG/M metagenome (GOLD analysis project Ga0193695, IMG submission 160568) | Soil microbial communities from a riparian zone of the East river system, Colorado, United States - L3s2 | ecosystem: Environmental > Terrestrial > Soil > Riparian zone | place: USA: East River... | reverse complement strand
CGGGGATCTGCTCGCCCAGCGCCTCGACCAGGGCGTCGCGGCGGTCGCGCAGGGCGCCCTTGACGAAGTCGATGTTGCGGTCGAGCGCGCCCGACCGAGCCAGCTCCAGCACCACGGCCTCGGCGAGCATGTTGGGTGAGATATAGGTCTCGTTGGCCCGTTTGGCCAGCGCGCCGATCTCGGCAGCCGGTCCGGCCAGGTATCCAACCCGCACGCCGGGGCTGACCGTCTTCGAGAAAGACGAAGCGTGGATCACCCGCTCCGCCGAATCGATCGACAGCATCGACTCCAGCGCCTCGCCCTCGAACGGCAGCTCGCGGTAGGGGTCGTCCTCGAAGATCCAGAAACCATGCTCGGCGGCAAGCTCTACCAGCCGAGTCCGCTTCGCACCGGGAAGCGTGCAGCCGGCAGGGTTGTGGAAGTTGGGGATTACATGGGCGAGCGTGATCGGCCCCTGGTCAAGCGCCGCTTCGAAGGCCCCGAGGTCCAACCCGTCCGCCTCCAGGGGAACCGGCACCAACTCCACGCCGAGCCGCTGCAGCATCAGCAAGGTGCGGTCATACGTCGGCTGCTCGACCACGACCCGGTCGCCAGGCTCGAGCAGATGCTCGAAGAGCATCCAGCCCGCCTCCAACGACCCGTTGGCGATCATCACCTGTCCGGCATCAAGCCCTCCATGCCGCTCGGCCACCCACTGGCAGAGCCCAGGATGCCCAATCCCCGTCCCATAAGAAAGCGCCTTTTCCCAATCCTCAGCAAGCGCAACCGAGGCAGCCTCACGCACCGCGTCCTTCGGCAGGATGTCGACGGAAGGCGCCCCCCGAGCAAACGAAATCGAGTCTTGAGCCATCGCCCTCGACACTAGCAACGCCCCCACATTGCGGCATCCCAAGCAAACGCCGCATCCCGCCGGGGGCGAACCAGGGGCGTGTCAGAGCTTATGGGTCCATATGATCCCGAAAACTCGGACACGCCCTGGTGGGGATGGGAGGGACTGGCGCTTGCGGCGAGCGGGCGAGGTTCGGGGGATGGCGATGGCGCGCCTTGCGGATCGGCAGCACGGGGTGGTGGGACGCCGGCAGCTGCCGGCGCTTGGAATCGGAGACGACACGATGAAGCGATGGCTGCGCACGGGTCGCCTCCACCGGCTTCACCGCGAGGTCTTCGCGGTCGGCCATACCCATGTCAATCAGCGGGGGCGCTGGCTCGCCGCGGTACTTGCATGTGGTGAAGGGGCGCTGCTCAGCCATCGAAGCGCCGCCACGCTGTGGGGCCTCACCAGGCAGCGGGGCTCGGCAGTCGACGTGACCAGCCGCTGGGGCCGCCAGTTTCGGCCCGGACGCGACGGAATCCGCCTACATCGCTGCCAAATCCATGATGGCGAGGAGGCCGAGCGCGCCGGGATCCCCGTCACGACCGTGGCCCGGACGCTCTTCGATTTCGCCGAAGTCGTGGACTTCACCCAGCTGCGACGGGCATGGGAGGAGGCCGACCGGCTCGGTCTTCTCCAGCTGCAAGACGTCGAGCGCGTCTGCGAGTGGGGCTACGGCCGCCACGCCCTGCGCCCGATCCGCCCACTCCTCGCCGGCGCACGCGCCCCCGTCACCACCCGCTCGCCGCTGGAGAACCGCTTCGCCGAGTTCTGCCTCGAGCACCTCTCCGACCTGCCCGCTCCACTCACCAACATCTCGATCCTCGGCCACGAGGTCGACGCCTACTGGCCCGCCCACCGCCTCGTTGTCGAGATGGACAGCTGGGAATTCCACCACCACCGCGCTGCCTTCGAGCACGACCGAGCCCGCGACGCCGCCATGCAGACAGCCGGCTACCGCGTCATCCGCCTAACCCACCGCCAACTGGAAACAGAAGCCCCCCGAATAGCCACCCAGCTCCGCAAGCTGCTCGGCGCGGAGTGACGGCCTTTGGACCGGGGAATCGCAGACGTGTCCGAGCTTACGGGTCCATATGGCACGGAAAACTCGGACACGCCTCGATAGGAGGGACGGGGGTGCCCCCGTCCCTCCCCACTAGAGCTGTCAGGCGCGCAGCACTTCGACGGCGATCTGGGCGGTCTCCGTGGGACTTTCGCCCACCCGCACGCCCTTCGTCTCAAGCGCTTCCTTCTTCGCCTGGGCCGTACCCGAAGACCCCGAGATGATCGCGCCGGCGTGGCCCATCTGCTTGCCCGGGGGCGCGGTGAAGCCGGCGATGTAGGCCACGACCGGCTTGGAGACCTCGGCGGCGATGAACTCGGCCGCCCGCTCCTCGGCGTCGCCGCCGATCTCGCCGACCATCACGATCAGCTCGGTCTCCGAGTCGGCCTCGTACAGCTTTAGGATGTCGATGAAGTCCGAGCCGATGATCGGGTCGCCGCCGATGCCGACGATCGAGGAGTTGCCCTCCCCCGCCTGTTTCAGCTCGTTGCCGATCTGGTAGGTCAGCGTGCCCGACTTGGAGACGACGCCGATCTTGCCCGGGTCGAAGAACTGGGCGGGGATGATGCCGACGTTGGCCTCGCCGGGCGAGAGGACGCCGGGGCAGTTGGGGCCGATCAGCCGCACGCCGGCCTCCTTCGCCTTCCAGTAGGTCTTCAGCATGTCGAGCACCGGGATCCCCTCGGTGATCGCGATCACCGTGTGGACGCCGGACTCGATCGCCTCGTCGATTGCCGGCGCGGCGAAGCGGGCAGGGACGAAGATCATCGAAGTATTGACGCCCTCCCGCTCGACCGCCTCGCGGATCGAGTCGAAGATCGGCACGCCCTCGACGTCCTGGCCACCCTTGCCCGGCGTCACCCCCGCCGCCAAATGAGTGCCATAGGCCTTGTTGCGCAGCCCGTGGAAGGAGCCCTCGCGGCCGGTCAGGCCGGAGACGACCAGCTTCGTCTTCTCGTTGACGATGATCGACATCAGCCGCTCGCCTCCGCCAGCTTGACGACCTTCTGCGCGGCGCCGAGCATCGTCGTCTCCTGATGCAGATCGGACAGGTCTGCCCCGGCGAGGATCTCCAGCCCCTCCTCGGAGTTGGTGCCGTCGAGGCGGACGACCAGTGGCACACTCAGGTCGAGCTGTGAGGAGGCCTCGACGATGCCCTTGGCGATCTCATCGCAGCGGGTGATGCCGCCGAAGATGTTGAAGAGGATCGCGCTGACCTTCTCGTCGGAGGTGATCACCGTCAGCGCGTCGACGATCGCCTCCGCCTTGGAGCCGCCGCCGGCGTCGAGGAAGTTGGCCGGAGCGCCGCCGGCCTGAGCGACGACATCCAGCGTCGACATGCAGAGGCCGGCGCCGTTGGCGAGAATGCCGACGTTGCCATCGAGCTTGACGTAGGTGAGACCCTTCTCCCGCGCCATCGCCTCCTGCGGGTCGTCGATCGACTCGGCGTCGATCTCGGCCAGCTCCTCGTGCCGGTATAGGGAGTTGCCGTCGATCGTCACCTTGGCGTCGAGCGCGACGGCCTGGCGGTCCGCGGTGACGATCAGTGGGTTGACCTCGATCAGCGTCGCGTCCTCGGCAATCGCCACCTCGGCCAGCTTCGCCAACACCTCGGCCATCCCCTCGCGCACGTCCTCGGCGAGGCCGGCGGCATCGACGATCGGCCGTGCCGCCGCCGCGGTGAGGGGGCGCGTCGGGTCGATGTGCTCTTTGACCAGAGCGTCGGGGTCCTCCTCGGCGACCGCCTCGATGTCCATCCCTCCGTTGGCCGAGACCATCGCCAGCAGCTTCTTCTCGCCGCGGTCGAGGATCACCGAGGCGTAGTACTCGGCGGCGATCGCCGAGCCGCCCTCGACCCAGACCCGCTCGACCCGGAAGGGCCCCTCGCCCCGCGGCCCGCGGATGTCCATGCCGAGGATCGCGCCGGCGTGCTGCTCGGCCTCGGCGCGGTCGACGGCGATCTTGATCCCGCCCGCCTTGCCGCGGCCGCCGATCAACACCTGGGCCTTGATCGCACACGGGTAGCCGATCCGCTCAGCCGCGGCGACGGCCTCCTCGACCGTCGAGGCGACCTCGCCACTCGGCACGGCGATGCCGTGCGCGGCGAAAAGCTGCTTGCCCTGATACTCGAGGAGGTCCATGTGAGAGGCGCCCCTGCCAAGCGCGGGCGGCAGCCTATAAGATGCCGCGCCCCGTGCCCCTTCCCGCATTGAAAAGCATCACTTGGGTGACCACCGATTGCTACGGGACCCTGATCGATTGGGAGAAGGGGATCGTCGACGCGTGCAAGAAAGAGGCGGCCAAGGATGGCTTCAGCTTCGAAGAGGGGCCGTTCCTGGCCCGCTTCATGGAAGTCCAGGCCGAAATCATGGCGGGCTCCTACGAACTGTACGCGGAGGTGCTGCGCCGCACGATCGTCAAGGTCGCCCGCGAGGTCGGCTGGGAGATTGAGCCCTCACGCGCCCAGTTCCTGCCCGACAGCGTCGCCTACTGGCTGCCCTTCCGCGAGGCCAACGCGGCGATGGACCGGCTCGGCAAACGCTACGAGATCGGGATCATCTCCAACGTCGACGACAAACTGCTCGGCATCTCCCGCCGGCACCTGCGCACCGAACTGGACCTGGTCGTCACCGCCCAGCAGGTGCGCAGCTACAAGCCCGACCCGGTCCACTTCAAAGAGTGCGCGCGGCGGATCGGCGGCAAAAAAGGCTGGATCCACATCTGCTCCAGCTACGAGACCGACGTCGCCCCGCTGCTGAAGATGAAGGTGCCGGTGATCTGGGTCAACCGCCACGGCGAGAAGCTCGACGGCCGCAAAGCGCCCAGCGCCACGGTCAAGAACTTCCGCGAGGCGGCCAAAAAGCTCGGCGCCGGCTAGCCCCGCTCGGGTCCTGGCTGCGCGTCCTGGGCGTTTTCTAGCGTTACGGCTTCGCAACTTCGCCCGCAGGCAGCGGTTTCGACCTTAGGCCGCCCTGGGCGTCCCGTATTCGATGAACGGAGTCAGCCACACCCGAGCATCTTCGTGCGCCCGCCTACTTGTCGCGGCGGGGCTACTTGCTCTGCTCTGCGCGCTGACGCTGGGCGTCAGTCGTGCCCACGCGCTGGAAGTCGAAGAAGAACCGCCGCTCGACTCCAACCCCGAACCGCCGAGCTTCGTCGTCATCCAGACCGACGACCAGACGCTCGACGGCCTCTACGCGACCTTCACCGCCTTCCCCGGGGCCGCCGAGACGCGGGCGATGCCGAACACGCTGGACCTGATCGCGGGGAAAGGCATGACCTTCAACCGCTATTACGTCTCCTACCCGCTCTGCTGCCCCTCGCGGGTCAGCCTGCTGACCGGCCGTTACGCCCACAACACGGGGGTCAAGGGAAACGTGCAGCCGAACGGTGGCTACTTCGGCTTTTCCTTCCGTGCCGCCTACAGCCACAACCTGGCGACCTGGCTGCAGGGCGCCGGCTACCGCACGATCCACATCGGCAAGTTCCTCAACGGCTACGGCGACGAACCGTACGACAACGGCACCACGGTGCCGCCGGGCTGGAATTCCTGGCACACGGTGCTGAAGGCCGACACCAATCACTACTTCTACGGCTACACGCTCAACAACAACGGCCAGATCAGCGAACCCTACGGTGAATCGGGCAGCTGGGAAACGCGCGAATACGGACAGCGCGATCCGGCCGGCTGTCCCTTTGCACCGGAAGAAGGGCGGCCCTGCCTCTATGCCACGGACATCTTCAACTGGATGGCGCGGGAAGAAATGCTGGCCACGCCGCCCGAACAACCCTTCTACTTGCAGCTCGACTACACCGCCCCGCACGGCGACTTCCGCCGTCCGGCGGGCCCCGAGCCGGCGCCCCGCAACTACGACTGGTTCAAGGGGGCACGGCTACCGCACGACCGCTCCGAAGGGTTCGACGAGGGCAACGTCAGCGACAAGCCGAGTTTCATCCGCGAAGCCGAACACCTGACGCCGAACGACAAGCGCACTTACAAGGTCTACTGGGAGAAGCAGCTCGAGTCGCTGCGCTCGATCGACGACGGGGTGAAAGAGGTCGTCGACACGCTCGGGCAGCTTCACCGGCTGCGCAACACCTACATCCTCTTCACCTCCGACAACGGCTTCTTCTTCGGCGAGCACCGCCTGATCGGCGGCAAGTTCCTCGCCTACGAGCCGGCGACGCACGTGCCCTTCCTGATCCGCGGGCCGGGGATCAAGCCCGACACCTCGACCGGTGAGTTGACCGCGAACATCGACATCGCGCCGACGATCCTCGACCTGGCCGGGGTCGAGGCGGACAAGAGCGTCGACGGCCGCTCGATGGTCCCCTTCCTGCGCGACCCCGAACTGCGCAGCCGCCGTCCGATCCTTTTCGAGTCGTTCGTGCAGACGAGCGACGTCGAAGCCAACGGCGCGATCTCCTCAAGCGGCGAAGGCGACGGTGGCCGGGCAGGCGGCAACGGCAGCACCGGCAAGCGCCGCAATGGGTCGAGCGCACGCGCTTCGAGCACCGCGCACGCCTCGATCCTGGCCCCCCCCCTGAACTACGAGGGAATCCGCCTCGGGCCTTACAAGTACATCGCCTGGCCCGACGGCGAGAAGGAGCTCTACAACATCAACAAGGACCCGAACGAGCTCAACAACATCGTCAAGGTGCCGAACTACTACCCGATCCGCAACTTCCTCCACCGACAGCTGCGGCGCTACGAGAACTGCGTCGGGCGCGAATGCCGTGAACCGACGCCGGCGATGCCGCTGACCCGAATCGAATTCGAGCGGTTGCGTGCCAAGCGCCAGAAGGAAATTCGGGAACATGAACGGGAACGGGAAAAGGAACGGCGCGAAAGAGAACGCAACAAGTAGGGGGCGGTAGTCCTCTACTCGATGACGGCCAGTACGTCGCCGCTGGAGACCGCTGCGCCTTCGTTGACGTTGAGCGTGGTGACCTTGCCCGCGCGGTGGGCGGTTATCTCGTTCTCCATCTTCATCGCCTCGATCACGCAGATCAGGTCGCCCTCGGAGACCTCGGCGCCCTGCTCAACCGCGACTTTGAGCACGGTGCCCTGCAGCGGCGAGGGGAGCGACTCGCTTGAGGCACTCGCACCGCCAGCCGCCTTGCGCTCGCGCTTCGGCGGTTTTTTGCCGCCGGCGGCGGGCGGCGGCGCGCCCGCCGCGGCCTCGCCGATCACCTTGACGTCGAAGAGCTTGCCGGAGACCTCGACCTTGTAGTCACGGGCGGCTACCTCGGTGCCCTCCAGCACCTCGGGTACCTCGGCTTCAGCCGGCGCCGTCGTCTTCAGCCACTCGCGGTCTTCCATCAAATCGCGGCAGGTCTCCCCCTTCGCCCACTGCTCGGTGGCGAGGATCGCACTGTGGAAGGGGATCAGCGTGGTCAGGCCGCCGACCTCGTACTCGCCGAGCGCCCGCAGCATGCGTCGCGTCGCGTGCTCGCGGTCGACGTCCCAAACGATCAGCTTGGCGACCATCGGGTCGTACATCGGCGTCACCTCGGAGCCCGCCTCGACCCCGGAGTCGACGCGCACGCCCGGACCCGCCGGCTCGCGGTAGGTCGAGATCGCCCCCGGCGCCGGCGCAAAGTTCTTGTGGGCGGCCTCAGCGTTGATCCGGCACTCGATCGCGTGGCCGCGCAGCTCGACCTCCTCCTGGGCGACGGTGAGCGCCTCGCCGGCGGCGACCAGGATCTGCTCGCGGACGATGTCGACGCCGGTGACCATCTCGGTCACGCAGTGCTCGACCTGCACCCGGGTGTTCATCTCGAGGAAGAAGTACTCCTCGCCGACCTGCATCCCCTCGACCGTGCCGGCACCGCGGTAACCCACCGCGGCGGCTGCATCGGTGGCGATCTTGCCGATCCGCTCGCGCATCTCGGCGTCGACCTGTGGGCCAGGAGCCTCCTCGATCACCTTCTGGTGACGGCGCTGCACCGAGCAGTCGCGCTCGCCGAGGTGGATCACGTTGCCGCGCGAGTCGGCGAGCACCTGGACCTCGACGTGGCGCGGGTCCTCCAGATAGCGCTCGACGTAGACGCGATCGTCGGAGAAGAACTTCTCGCCTTCGCGGGCGGCGCCCTCGAAGGCCTCTTCGAGCTCCTCGGGCGTCATCGCCACACGGAAACCCTTGCCGCCGCCGCCGCCCGCCGCCTTGCAGGCAACCGGGTAGCCGGCCTCCTCGGCCTGCCGCTTCGCCGCCTCGACGTCCTTCGCCGGTTCGGTCGCTCCGGGAACGATCGGCACGCCGGCCTCGGCCATGATCTCGCGCGCCCGCGTCTTCGAGCCCATCGATTCGATCGCCTCGGCCGGCGGGCCGATGAAGACGATGCCGGCATCGGCACAGGCCTTGGCGAAGTCGGCGTTCTCGGCGAGGAAGCCGTAGCCAGGATGGATCGCCTCGGCGCCGGCCTCCTTGGCCGTGGCGATGATCCTCTCGATGTTCAGATAGCTCTCAGCCGGAACCGCGGGGCCGACCAGGAACGCTTCGTCGGCCTCGCGCACGTGCGGCGCATCCCGGTCGATCTCGGAATAAACGGCGACGGACCCGATCCCCATCTCCTTCAGCGTCCGGGCTACCCGGATAGAAATCTCGCCGCGGTTGGCTATCAGCACCTTCTCGAACACGGACGCGGCACTCTATTAACGCCGGACGCGGAATAGGCTGCTCCCAGATGTTGGTTGAGCTTTCAGCTGGGCCGATCGAGTACGAGGACACGGGCGGCGACGGGCCGGTCTTGGTGCTGGTGCACGGGCTGGCGATGGACTGGCGGCAGTGGCGCCTTTTGGTCGATGAGCTGCGTGGCGATTTCCGCTGTGTGCTGCCGGTCCTGCCGATGGGCGCTCACAAGCGGCCGATGCACCGTGACGCCGACCTCTCGCTCCGCGGCATGGGGCGGATCGTCGCCGAGTTCCTCGAGCACCTCGACCTGAACGACGTGACGCTCTGCTTCAACGACTGGTGCGGCGCCCAGGTGATGGTCGCCGACGGGCTGATGGGGCGAGTCGGCAAGCTGGTGCTCGTCTCCTGTGAGGCGTTCGAGAACTACCCGCCGGGCCTCGCCGGCCACGCCGCCTGGCTCTCGGCCAAGCTCCCCGGTGGCGTCCCGATCATGCGGCGGGTGGTCCTCAACCCCACCCTGCGCCGGCTGCCTTTCATCTTCGGCCAGATGACCAAGCACGGGGTTCCCGACGAGCTGATGCGCGAGTGGCTCGAGCCGCTGAAGCGGACGGAGATCCGCCACGACTTCCGCAAGTACACCGGCGCCGCGATGAAGGGCAGGCACGACCTGCGCGCGGCCACCCCGGCTCTGGCTTCCTTCGATCGCCCGGTGCTGGTCGTCTGGGACATCGAGGGGAAGATGATGCCGAGCGAGGACGGGCGGGGCCTGGCGGAGGCGTTTCCCGACAGCCGCCTGGTCGAGCTGCCGGACTGCTACACGCTGATCCCCGAGGACCAGCCGGCCGAGCTTGCGGGCGAGATCGCCGGATTCGCCGGCTGAGCCGGCACCGCGCCAGATAGGGTCCGCGCCGTGCTGATCGAGCTGCAGAGCCACTCGACCGTCTCCGACGGCCAGCTGCCACCGGCGCAGGTGGTCGAGGAGGCGGCCAAGGCGGGCGTGACGACGCTGGCCCTCTCCGACCACGACGCGATCGCCGGGGTGCCCGAGGCGATGAACGCGGCCGAGCGCCTCGGGATCGAGCTGGTGCCGGCGATCGAGATGTCCTGCGTGCACGAGTACGCCGAAGACCTGCACGTCTGCGGCTACTGGGTCGACCTCGGCGCCATCGCCCCCGCCTGCGAGCGCGCCCAGCACGAGCGCGTCTCGCGCGCCGGCGAGATCGTCGAGAAGCTGCGCGGCGAGGGATTCGACCTGCACCTCGAGGACGCGGTGCGCGAGGCCGGCGACGCGCTCTCGATCGGGCGGCCGCACATCGCCCGGGCGGCGGGAGCGACCGGTGACCTCGGGCCGTTCTTCGAGGAGTATCTGGTACCCGGCGCCAAGGCATTCGTGCCGCGCCGCTGGCCGACCGCCGAGCAGGCCGCCGAGACGATCAAGGAGGCCGGCGGCATCGCGGTCGTCGCCCACCCCTACTGGGACATCTCCGAGCCGAGCGAGGTGGACGAGCTGATCCGCGCGCTCGACGTCGACGGCGTCGAGACCTTCTACCCGACCCACAGCAAGGAGCAGACCGAACACCTTCTGGCACTCTGCGAAGAGCTCGACCTGATCCCGACCGCCTCCTCCGACTACCACGGCCCGACCCACAAGGCCTTCGCGAAGTTCGGCGCCTACGACACCTTCGGGCTAGCCGAGCCCCAGGTGCCGCGGCTGTAGCCGTTCAGCCGCGGTGCCGCCGCAGCACGATCACCTTTTCCAGCGTGCGTGGGGCACCGCCGGTCGGGGTGAAGGCGGCGGCGGCGCGGATGCGGCCCTTGCCGTGCCGCTTGAGGTAGTGCCGCAAGCGGACCTTGGGCTTGATCGGCAGCCGCACTTTCGTCGCCTGGCGCGCGGTTCGCGACAGCCGCCGGAAGCCCCGGCCGCTCAGCTTCACGACCCCCGGCCCGGGCACGCGCACGTAGAGGACGGCGAAGCCGTTTGAGCGGTTCTTGGTCAA
>Ga0193695_1000147_pt1 | contig 10580 bp, 5 predicted proteins | sample L3s2metaG_FD_160568 | JGI IMG/M metagenome (GOLD analysis project Ga0193695, IMG submission 160568) | Soil microbial communities from a riparian zone of the East river system, Colorado, United States - L3s2 | ecosystem: Environmental > Terrestrial > Soil > Riparian zone | place: USA: East River... | reverse complement strand
GCTGATCGGCGACGGTGGCGCCAACCGGCTGGACGGCGGCGCCGGCTACGACCAGCTCGACGGCGGCGGCGGGGCCGACCAACTCTTCGGCGGCCCCGACGGAGCCGACTGCGGCAGCGGGACTCCGGTCGAAGGCTGCGAACCCGCGAGGGCGACCGGCGACGGACCGGCTGTCGCCCGCGTCCACAGCATCGACGGCAGCGGCTCGCTCAGCGTGCGTGGAACCGCCGGCGACGATTCGATCTCGATCTCCAAGCAGGGCTCGACTTACGTGGTCACCGATGCCGGTGCCTCCTTCTCCGCCACCAACGTCGACGGCTGCGATGCGGTCGGCGGGAACGCCGTCTGCGACGCCGACGTGCAGACGATCATGATCGACGCCGGCGCCGGCAACGACTCCGTGACCGTGGACGGCAGCGTGCCGCCCGAGATCGAAGTGCGGATCGAAGGCGGCCCCGGAGCCGATCGCCTGCACGGCGGGCCCGGGGGCGACGTGATCGAGGCCGGAGACGACAGCGACCCCGACGTGCTCGAAGGCGGTCCCGGCGACGACGCCCTGGTCGGTGCCCGCACCGACCTGTCGGTTCCGTACAACAGCGGCAAGAGCACGCTGATCGGGGGTCCCGGATCTGACGTGATGGTCAGCGGCGATCCCTGCGACGGCGACGTCTTCGACGGGGGTCCCGGCGAAGACGACGCCAACTTCTTCCGCTTCACGCCCGGCGTGACGGCTGAAATCGGCGGCGCGGTCCGCCGCGCGGGGAGTCCCTGCACTCCCGGCCACGTCGACTCGTCGGTCGAGCAACTGGAGGGCTCGCCCGGCCCGGACGTTCTGATCGGGGGAAACCGCGACAGCCTGATCGGGCACGGCGGGCGCAACACCCTGCGCCAGTAGCGCGGCGGCACGCGACCTATCCTGGGCCGAAGCCCTCCTCGCCGATCAGCGGCACGAAGCGGCATGGGCCGATCTCCTCGCGGCGCAGCTCCTTTCCGTGGCGCTCGAAGACGGTGAGCAGATCGGCGCCCTCGGCGGCGATCGGAGCGACGAGGCGGCCGCCGTCGGCGAGCTGCCCGAGCAGCGTGCGGGGGGGCGCCGGGGCGGTAGCGTGAACAGCTATCGCCTCGAACGGCGCTCGCTCGGGCACCCCGCGACTCCCATCGCCGACGAGCAACTCGACGTTCTCGATGCGGAGCGAATCGAGGACACGGCGAGCCTCGCTCGCCAGCGATTCGTGCCGCTCGACCCCGATCACCTCCGTGGCCAGGCGAGACAGGACCGCGGCCGAGTAGCCCGAGCCGGAGCCGATCTCCAGCACCCGCTCGCCGCCGCTCAGCGCAAGCGCCTGACTGATCGCGGCAACGATCCAGGGCTGGGAGATCGTCTGCCCCTCGCCGATCGGCAACGCCGAGTCCGCGTAGGCACGGCTGCGGTAGCGCTCCGGCACGAACTTCTCGCGCGGCACGTCCCCCATCGCCCCCAGGACGCGCTCATCCGAGATACCACGGCGCCGCAGCTGCCGCTCGACCATCCGCGTTCGCAAGGTGTCGAAGTCAGCGGCGACGATGCCTCAAAAAATGTAGTTGCGGAGTTTGTCCGGGGCGAGCACGGCGACGCGGCCGCGCCCCGGGCGGACGATGCCCGCGCGCTCGAGGTCGGCGAGGAAGCGGCTGACGCTCTCGCGCGAGGTGCCGGCGAGCTGGGCGAGGTCGGACTGGTTCATGCGGATCGTGATCTCGCCGCCCTCGGCCGTGCGAGGCGCCTCTTCGGCGACGAGCTGAGAGAGAACCCCGGCGACGCGGCTGGGCACGGTCTGGAAGGACTGGCGTGAGATCCGCTCGTTTGCGGTGCGCAGCCGCCGCACCAGCGCGGCGACCAGCTTCACCGTGATCTCGGAGTGGCGGGCGAGCAGCGCCCGCACCTCGCCCGCCGGCAGCGCCAGCAGCTCGCCGTCGCTGAGCGCTTCGACGCTGGCCGAGCGCACCTCGCCGTCGAGCATCGCCAGCTCGCCGAAGATGTCGCCCGGGCCGAGCGTCGCCAGCGTTATCGCCCGCCCGTCGGAGTGCTCGCGGGTGACCCGGAAGCTGCCCGAGCGGACGATGTAGCAGGCATCGGAATGATCGCCCTCGTGGAAGACCCGCGTTGCGGCTGGAAAGGAGCGCGGCACGGCGACCTGGGAGAAGCTCTCCAACTCCCGCTGCTCGAGGTCGGCGAAGAGCGGCACGCTGTGCAGCAGCTCGACTGGGCTCTGGCTCTCCTCCAACTCGCTCACAACCCGATTATCTCGCCGAGGCGGTCAGCTTGCGCGGACCGCGGCTGAAACCGGCGCTGAGCAGCGCCTCCTCGTGGCCGGAGCCGATCACCGGCTCGCCGTCGAGCTTCTCCACCCCGAGCTTCGGCAGCCGTCCGGTGGAGACGGCGTCAGCCAGGGCCTGCGCTGCCTCGGCCAGCTCTGCGTCGCTCAGCTGGCGCAGGCGGAGGATGCTGCGGCCGCCGCGCTCGACGTAGACGAGCGGCTCGCCGTCGCGCAGGAGGACGTGGGCGCCCGGCGCCCGCGCGGGACGACGGCCCGAGGAAGGTTTCGGCCAGGGCAGCGCCGCGCCGTAGGGGTTGGCGGGGTCGGTGGCGGCGAGGACCTGGAAGGAGCCGTCGGCTTCCGGCAGCGAGCGCAGCCGCTCGACCGCCCCCGGCAGGGCGAACTGGGCGCCGCCGAGGCCCTCGACGAAGTAGCCGCGGCGGGCGGTGCCGAGCAGCTCGAGATTGCCAAGCTCTGCGTAGAGCGTCGAGAAGCCCCCCGGCACGCCCTCGGCAAGCACCGTCTCACGCGTGACGATTCCGTAGCGCTCCAGCATCAGCTCCGCCTGGGCGCGCAGCTTCGCCCCCGGCCCGGGCGCGTTCTCGAACAGCGGCACGGTCAACGACCAACGTCCCTGCACCGCCGCCCCCGCGCCGGAGCGGCGTCGGGCGAAGCGCCGCCCCTGGCGCTCGTGCGCGGGCACGGCACGCAGGCGCGGCGCCCGCAGCGGGGCGAAGGCGTCGTTGGTCACCTCGCCGTTCCAGGCCAGATCCCAGAGCGCGTTGTGCAGCTCCTCGGCCGGGAAGTCGAGATCGGCGAGGAGGTCGAGCCAGAAGGAGGGCCCGGCGGCGAGACGCTCGCGGATCGCCTCCCGCGGCGCGCCATCGGCCGGCTCCAACTTCGCATTGGCGGGCGGCGGCCCGGCGAGGCGCACGTCTTCGCGGAAGTAGAGGGCGACGCGCCCGTCGCCGCGGCCGCGCGAGCCGGCGCCGATCCAGACCACTTCGCCGCTGGTGCAGAGCTCGTCCAGCCAGGCCGGCGAGTAGGCGCCGAGGCGGCGCGGCAGCACATCTCCCTCCCAGACCTTGGGCGTCAGCCCGACTCCCTGCAGCGGCACCAGCGCGTCGCGCAGGCGGTCGGGCCCGGCGCCGGCGGCGCGGTGGGCGTCGACGTTCTGCCAGCTCGGCAGGAAGCGGGCGAAGCGGTCGCGGCCGGCCGGCTCGACCTCGCGGCGCAGGTGGGCGAGGCTCGCTCGCCGCACGCGGCGCAGAACGTCGGAGTCGCACCACTCGCGCTCGCTGCCTCCGGGCAAGAGCTCGCCGCGGATCATCGCCCCTTCGCGCTCCAGCTCGCGCAGCGAAGGGGTCGGATCGACCCCGTAGCGCGCCGCGAGCTGGGCCGTCGGGAAGGGCCCGTGGGTGCGCGCGTAGCGCCGCACCAAGGCGCGCATCGCGTCGGGATGGTCCTCGAGGAAAGTCTCGGGCAGACCGGGCGGCGGCGGCACGCCGAGCGCATCGCGGTAGAGGCCGGCGTCCTCGCCGGCGACGTAGCGCTCCTCGCCGCCGATGCGGACCAGCGCGACGCGGCGCTCGGCGACCAGCTTCTCCAGCATCGAGGCGACCGAGTAGCCTTCGGCCACCCGCTCCGCGCACTCCTCGGCGTTGAGGTCGCCGACGTTGCGCAGCACCTGCTGCAGCGCGTCGCGGTCGCCGGCGCGGCCGGCCTCGGTGCGGTGCTGGAGCTGCGCCTCGACCTCTTCCAGCGCCGCGGGGTCGATCAGCTCGCGCAGCTCCTCCTGGCCGAGCAGCTCGCGCAGCAGGTCGCGGTCGAGGGCGAGGGCGGCGGCGCGCCGCTCGGCGTTGGGCGTGTCCCCCTCGTACATGTAGGTGGCGACGTAGTCGAAGAGGAGCGAGGAGGCAAAGGGCGAGGCGGTCGGCGTCTCGACCTCGACCAAGCCGAGCTTGCGCGAGTGCAGGTCGGTGAGGATCTGGCGCAGCGAGGGCAGGTCGAGCACGTCGCGCAGGCACTCGCGGTAGGTCTCGAGGATGACCGGGAAGCGGGGGAAGTCGCGGGCGACCTCAAGCAGGCTCTGCGACTTCAGCCGCTGCTGCCAGAGCGGCGTACGCTTGCCGGGGTAGGCGCGCGGGATCAGCAGCGAGCGCGAGGCGTTCTCGCGGAAGCGGGCGCCGAACAGGGCCGAGCCGGAAAGCTCGCGTACGACCAGGTCCTCGAGCTCGTCGGGGTCGACCATGACCAGATCCGCGGGCGGTGGATCGTCGGCGTCGGGCAGGTGGATGACGATGCCGTCGTCGGACCAGATCGCGTCCGCCTCAAGCTCCAACTCCTCGCGGATCTTCTGGCCCAGGGCCAGGCCCCAGGCGGAATGGACGCGCCCGCCGAAGGGCGAGAGCACGCAGAGGCGCCAGTCGCCGATCTCGTCGCGAAAGCGCTCGACCACGATCGTCTCGTCGGAGGGGACGACGCGGGTCGCGGCCTGCTGCTCGCGCAGATAGGCGACGAGGTTCTCCGCGGCGCGGCGGTCGAGGTCGTACTCGCCGGCCAGCTCCTTTGGATCGCGCGAAACCGCCTCGCGCGAGAAGGCGCCGATCGCCCGCCCCAGCTCGGCGGGCCGCCCGATCCCGTCGCCCTTCCAGAAGGGCACCGCGCCTGGCAAGCCGGGGGCCGGCGTGACGATCACCCGGTCGCGGGTGATCTCCTCGATCCGCCAGGTCGTCGCGCCGAGCAGGAAGGTCTGCCCCGCGCGGGCCTCGTAGACCATCTCCTCGTCGAGCTCGCCGACCCGGCGACCATCGGGCAGGTGGACGCCGTAGAGGCCGCGGTCGGGGATCGTGCCGGCGTTGGTGACGACCAGCTGGCGCGATCCTTTGCGGCCGTGCATCGTGCCGCGGGTGCGGTCCCAGACGATCCGCGGGCGCAGCTCGGCGAAGCGGTCGGACGGATAGCGCCCGTCGAGCATGTCGAGCACGTTCTCCAGCTGTTCGCGGGAGAGCTCGCCGAACGGCTGGGAGCTGGTGATGAGGCGCTCGACCGCGTCGATCTCCCACTCGTCCATCGCCGCCATCGAGACCAGATGCTGGGCGAGCACGTCGAGCGGGTTCTGCGGGATCACCGTCTCCTCGATCGCCCCTTCGCGCATCCGGCGAGCTACCACGGCGCACTCGAGCAGGTCGGCGCGGAACTTGGGGAAGATGCGGCCGCGCGAGACCTCGCCCAGAGAGTGGCCGGCGCGGCCAACTCGCTGCAGGCCGCGGCTGACCGACTTCGGCGACTCGACCTGTATCACCAGGTCGACCGCGCCCATGTCGATTCCCAGCTCCAGCGATGACGTCGCCACCAAACACGGCAGCTGCCCCGACTTCAGCATCTCCTCGACGACCGTTCGCTCCTCGTGGGACAGCGATCCGTGGTGGGCCCGCGCGATCTCATCGGCCGGGGGGGACGTGGGGTCCGGCCCGTCGGGCTCGCGTTCGCGAGGAGTTCCCGCCGGACCGGACCCCACGTCCCCCACATGCTCAGTCGCAGGCAACTCCCTTTCGGGTTCCTCCGCTGCAAGCTCATTGAGCCGCTTGGCTAAGCGCTCGGCGGCTCGGCGGGCATTGACGAAGATGATCGTCGAGGTGTGTTCTTGGACGAGCTTCAGCAGCTCCGGGTAGATGGCGGGCCAAATGGAGCGCACATGCGCGAGGGGCTCGCCATCCGTGGGGTTGCCGTCGGCGTTGGGGAAGCTGGGAGCGCCAGGTTCGCTCATGTCCTCCACAGGCACGACGATCTCCAGGTCCAGCTCCTTGGTCCGACCGGCATCCACAATCTCGCAAGCTCTCTTAGGACCGACCAGGAACTTCGCGATCCGCTCCAACGGTCGCTGCGTGGCCGAAAGCCCGATCCGCTGGACCGAGGAGTCGGGGGAGGGCTCGGCGGAGCCTCCCCGCTGTTGCTCCGACGAGCCCTCCCCCGACTCCTTGACGAGGTGATCGAGTCTCTCCAAAGTCAGCGCCAGGTGCGACCCGCGCTTGGACTGGGCGACCGCGTGGATCTCGTCGACGATCACCGCTTCGGTGCCGGTGAGGATCTCGCGCGCCTGCGAGGAGAGGATCAGGTAGAGCGACTCGGGGGTGGTGATGAGGACGTCGGGCGGGGTTTTGCGCATCGCCCGGCGCTCTTTCTGGCTGGTGTCGCCGGTCCGCAGGCCAACCGATATGTCCGCGCCGATCCCGCGCAGCGGCGCCCGCAGGTTGCGCTCGATGTCGTAGGAGAGCGCCTTCAGCGGCGAGACGTAGACGATCTTCACTCCGTTCCCGCGCTCCGGCGCGCGCGAGAGCTTGTCGATCCCCCAGAGGAAGGCGGCCAGCGTCTTGCCGGAGCCGGTGGGGGCGCAGATCAGCGCGTTGGCGCCGCCGCCGATCGCCTCCCAGCCGCCCACCTGGGCAGGCGTCGGCGCCTCGAAGGAAGCCTCGAACCAGCGCCTGACCGGGGCGCTGAACGGTGCCAGCGGGTCAGTCCTCTCGCTTGCTTTCCGATCGGTGGCCAACCCACCGATCTTACGCTCCAGGCCCCTAGCGGGCGAAGCTCTCGTAGGCGAACCAGGCGGGCTTCGGCTTGAAGCCTTCGCCGAAGAGGCCGCTGCCGCCGCAGAAGTTGCAGACGCCGGCGAAGTCGCCGATCGAGAACCAGTAGATGCGCTGCAGATTCCACTGCCGCTGTTTGGCGACGAAGAGCCGGAAGGCGCCCTTCAGTTCCCTGGCCTGGCCGGTGCGCCCTTTGGCGAAGCTGTTGTTGGGCTGCGGCGGTTCGGAGCTCCACCCCAGCTCGGTGAACCAGAGGCCCTTGCCGGCGTCGTGGTTCGCCTTCAGCACGCGGCGGACTTCTTCCACTCGCGAGGTCAGGTTCTTGTAGCTGCCGGTGTACGGATGCAGCGCGTAGCCCTGGAACTTGGACGCGATCCCGGGCGTGCTTTTGTACATCCCTTCGAGGAAGTCGGAGGCGAAGTAGGCCTGGGGCGGGTGCTTGTGGAAGGTCGCCTCGATCGGCCGGGAGAAGAGCCCGCCGAGCACGATCTGGGCTCCCGGGTCGGCCGCTTTCACCGCGGCGGCGCTGAGCTGCACCAATTTGCCGTATTCGGCCGGGTTCGGCCGGGCGACGAAGTACTTGAAGTTCTCCTCGTTCCAGATCTGCCAGGTGCGGATCGGCCTCCGCGACAGGCTCGGGTGTTCGCTCCAGAAGGTGCCGTGCGGCCCGTAGCGCAGGACCGCCTGGGTGACGAACTGCGTCCAGCCGGAGCGCTGCTTGCCGGTGCGCACCGGCAGGAACGCCGAGCTGCCGAAGCGCCGGTCGACCGGAACGGCCCATCCCGGCGCGGTGGAGAGGAAGGGCAGGATGTCGAGCCGCGCCGCGGCGGCCGCCGTGACGAACGAATCGGCATCGGACCAGTTCCACAGCCCTCCCTTGACCGGTTGCACCGACGACCAGGAGATCGGGATGCGAATGCTGTCGACCCCGCCGGCTTTGAGCCGTTCGAGCTGTTCGACACTCGGAGTCAACTGTGGCACCACGCCCCAGAAGTTGCTCGGCACGGCCAGCGCGGAGGGGACCGCGCCCGCCACCCCAACGGCCGCAATCGCGAACGCCGCTAGCCAGAGCCGAGCCCGCCAGAGCGGGCGAATCCGCTGCTCGGGCATTCGGGCTAGCCCGCCTCAGGCGAGACGGGAGAACCGGAGGAGCCGGCGGAATCCGGCGAATCCGGCGAGCCGGCCGCGTTACGCCGCCGCCGCTGTCGGATGATCACGTAAGCCACTGACCCCCCGGCAAGCAAGACGATCGCGATCAGGATCGGCACCAGTGGCGAGGTACCGCCGCCGCTTGAGCCGGGTTCGGTGCTGTTGGCGAGCTTGCCGTTGTCGGGCGCGCTCTTGCCGGCCTGGCCTTGGCTACCCTGCTGGGCATTGCCGTTTCCGCTGCCGCTGCCCGATCCGCCACCATTCTTCGCCGATGAGCCCTTATGACCCGCGGAAGAGCCTCCTCCCGAGGAGCCCTGCTTGTGCGAAGGCGAACCGACGCCGCTGGTGGACTTGGAGCCGGGAGAGAGGTTCGATTGACTAGGAGGCGCGCCGGGTGCCGTGGGCGGCGCGTCTTGATACTGGTAGCCCGCCGAAGAGGCGTCAGCGAACGCAGGCAGACAGCACAATGCGAGCAGAGCAAGCGTTGACAGAGCGAGTATCGAGCGGCCCCGGAGAGGAGCCGAGCTTTGGGGCGTCCCAAACATGGCGCGGAAGGTTAGAGGAAAGCGCGGCGCTACTCGCGCCAGTCGCCCTGATCGCCGGTCTGGCGCTGGCCGGCGGGGGGTTCGAAGTGAGCTCCCGCCATATCGCCGGGCTGGCCGCGTGGCTGGTCGTCGTCGCCTTGATCCTTCTGGGCACGGCATCGCGGGCGACGCTCTCCAGGCCCTTCTACTGGGCTGTCGGCCTGATCGCTTGTCTATCCCTGCTTTCCGCAATGTCATCCCTCTGGTCGGGCTCAGTCGAGCTGAGCGTGATCGAGGCAGACCGGATCCTGGCCTACCTGGGCTTCTTCCTAGCCGCGTTCCTCATCGCTCAAACCGAGAAAAGGCGCCAACGTTTCGCTGAAGGCCTGGCGATCGCCGCCGCCCTCGTCGCCCTGCTGGCCCTGGCGAGCCGGCTGGCGCCCCATCTGCTGGTGGTCGGGGACTCCTTCCTCACCACCCCGCGCCTCGCCTACCCGCTCGGCTACTGGAACGCGAACGGCGCGATGTTCGGGATGGCGGCTGCCCTGCTTCTCTGGACCAGCCGGCGTGCCGCCTGGAGCGGACTGCGCCGGCTCTCGGCGCCGCTGCTGCCGGCGGTGCTGCTGGCCCTCTACTTCACCTACTCGCGCGGCGGGCTGCTGGCGCTCGTCATAGCGGTCGGTTGCACGATCGCCCTCTCGCGGGACCGCCTCTGGCTGCTGGCGACGCTGGCGATCGGCGCGATCGGCGCGCTGCCGGCGGTGCTCGCCGTACAGGCGCGCCACAGCCTCGCCGACGCCCTCGGCAACCAGGCCGCGGTCGACCAGGGCGTGACCGTGCTGCTGATCCTGCTTGCCGGGACCGTCCTCGCCGTGGCCCTGTTCGAGGCCCTGCGCTGGGCCGAGCGACGCGAAGGCCGGCTGACCGGCCGGGCGCTGGAGCTCTCCCGCAGCCCCTCGCTCCTGCGCGGGCTCGCGGTGGCCGTGGCGGTGATCGCGATCGGCGCGGCGATCGCGATCGGCGGCCGCGCCTGGCACCAGTTCTCCAGCTCCGACGTCCAGTTCCCCAATCAGCCCGCGCGGCACTTCTCCCAGTTCAGCGGCGCCGGCCGCCACGACTTCTACCGCGTCGCGATCGACACCTTCGAGGAAAAGCCCGTGGCCGGGATCGGCGCTGGCACTTACCAGTTCGCCTGGGAGCGGCATCGCTCGATCGACCTGCCGGTGCACGACGCGCACTCGCTCTACCTCGAGGCCTTCGCCGAGCTGGGCATCCTCGGCGGCCTGCTCGTGCTCGCGCTGGTCGCGACCCTGCTCTGGACGGGATTCCGCGCTTGGCGCATGGCGCCCCACCCGGCGCGGGAGCGCTACGCGGCGTTGCTCGGCGTCAGCCTGGCCTTCGCGGTCACCGCCGGGACCGACTGGTTCTGGGAGATCGCCGGCCTGGGCGCGGTCTTCTTCCTCGCCTCCGCCGTCCTGGTCGCGGCCAGATGCGCTCAGCTTGCGGCGCCGCCCGATCCCCGTCTGATCGCCGCCGGCGAGGAGCGGCGCTTCGGGCTCGCCGTCGCCGGGCTCGCCGTCGCCTGGCTCGCCGCCGTCGCCCTGATCGGTCCGCTCCTCGTCGATCGCGAGATCAACTCCAGCCAGAGCGCCGCGGGCGCGGGCGACCTGACCAGCGCCGTCGACCACGCCGAAACGGCGCGCTCGATCGAGCCCTTCGCCGCCTCGCCATACGTCCAGCTCGGACTCTTGGCCGAGGCTCAGAAGGACTACGCCACGGCGACCGAACGCTTCACGCAAGCGATCGACCGCGAGGACCGAAACTGGCAGCTCTACTACCTACGCTCTAGAGTCGAGGAAGAGGCGGGCGACCGGGCCGCGGCCCAGGCGGACCTGAATCGTGCCCGCCGTCTGAATCCGCTTGAGACGTGCCTCCGCGGGAGACCGAGCTGTGGGTGACCCGACGATGACGAGCAAGACGCGGGAGACCGCAACGCGCAAGGACCCCGCGGTGAAGCCGGCCGGGCC
>Ga0193695_1000145_pt1 | contig 10625 bp, 3 predicted proteins | sample L3s2metaG_FD_160568 | JGI IMG/M metagenome (GOLD analysis project Ga0193695, IMG submission 160568) | Soil microbial communities from a riparian zone of the East river system, Colorado, United States - L3s2 | ecosystem: Environmental > Terrestrial > Soil > Riparian zone | place: USA: East River... | reverse complement strand
CGGCTCTTCGTCGTCCGGGTAGGCCCAGGAGAACTACACCGATGACCTACTCAGATCCTTCGCAGCGCGCGTTTGACGGTACATATTCCATCAACCGATGGGCGTACCTCGTCACTGGTGTCACGCTTCTCGCATTCGTTGCCCTCGCGGTGCTTACGGCTCCCTGCGCCAGCGCCGTCAGCGACACCGAAGAACTGACCCGCTTCGGCGGCATCGGCGAAGGCGCCGGTCAGCTGAAACTCCCTGCCGGGGTCGCCACCGATCCCGTTACCGGCCACGTCTACACCGCGGAGTCTGGCGCCAACAATCGGATCAGCGAGTTCACTCCTTGGGGCAACTTCGTCAAGGCCTTCGGCTGGGACGTGGCACCTGGAACGGTCAACGAGCAGCAGGAAGTGAGAGTGAGGGCAGCGGAAGGTCAGTTCAAGCTCAGCTTTGGCGCTTCCACGACGCCTGACCTCGCCTTCGATGCCCCCGGCTCTGAAAGCGAAGGACCCGAAAGCGTTGAAGCCGCATTGAACGCCCTGCCCTCGATCGGCGGAGCCGGCGGAGAAGTCAACGTCAACCCGGTCCCTGGCACCCCCGACGGCAAAACCCCCTTCATCTACGTGGTCGCCTTCAAGGGTGCCCTAGCGGGCACCAACGTCTCCCAACTTACAACCACCAATGGCACGACGCCGCTAAGCGGCGGAGTTCCCTCGAGCGGCCTCGAAGCGAGGACCCGCGTTGACGGAACCGTGGGTGGTACGGGCTTGGAGCCCTGCACTGCCGAATCAGGCTGCAAAGCGGGTCTCGAAGGCGGCGGGGCGGGGGAGTTCGCGTCGGCGAGCGGGTTAGCGGTGGATGCCAATGGCAACGTCTACGTGAGGGAAGTCAGCAACCACAGAATGCAGAAATTCGACTCCGCGGGGCGTTTCGTTCTAACGGCCGGAGGAGAAGTCAACGAAACTAAATCCGCTGAAGGTGGCAGCAGCCAGGCCGAACGAAACCTCTGCACCAAAGCCTCGGGCGATCAGTGCGGTATTGGCATCGTCGGCAACGGCCCGGGCCAGTTCGGCGAAGGCTTCAGCGACGGAATCACACTCTGCTCGGGCACCCTCTTTGTTGCCGACAAGGAACGCATCCAGCGCTTCAACCTTGAAGGGGAATTTCAAGCTGAACTGCCAGAGCCGGGCAAGACCGTGCGGGGGGTGGCCTGCGACCCGGCCAGCGGTGACCTCTACGCCACCTTCGAACCAGAGCCGGGAGTCCAAAAGCTGGACTCCACGACGGGGGAAGAAATTGATGAATTCGAAGGGGGTGGAGCGCTCACCACTGACCCCGCCGGCAATGTCTACACGGTGGGATTGGTGCAGGGGTTGACGGGGAAAGAGGAAGCGGTGCTGCAGTTCGACTCCAGTCGCAAACCGCTCTCTCCGCCGAGTTGCTGCGGCCCAGAATCTCCCTTTCGCATCGGAGGTCTCGGCACCAACTCGATAGGCAACCTCTACGCCGCCTACGCTTTTCCCGGTATCGACAGTTTCATCCGCGCCTTCGGCCCAGCACCGGTGAGCTTCGAAGCGCCCCCCAAAATGCCGCCAAGCATCACCGCACAGTTCGCCACCTCGGTCGATCGCAGCGGAGCCACGGTCGCGGCAGAAATCAATCCCCACTTCTGGACCAACACCCGTTACTACGTTGAGTACGGGACAGGAAAATGCTCTGAAGGGGGCTGCGAAGAAACAAAGCCCGTGCCGCCGGGGTCGATCCTCAGCCCGAAAGTTGTCGATGCACCGTTGCGAAGCGCTGGGATCTTCCTCGAAGGCCTCAAACCCGGAACCACCTACCACTACCGCTTCGTCGCCCAGAGCTCAGGCGGGGGCCCTGTGCACGGGATCGGTGGCGAAGTGGGAGCCGACGGCGAGGAAAGCACCTTTACCACCTACCCCATACCCACCTCATCCAAGGTCGATTGCCCCAACCAAGCCTTCCGCACCGGTTTTTCCGCTCCGCTGCCCGACTGTCGAGCTTTCGAGATGGTCAGCCCGATTGACAAGAACAACGGCGACATCAAAGCCCTACTTGATTTCACCAGCTATACCACCGCCTTGAGCCAGAGCGCAGTGGATGGCAGCAGGTTCACCTACTCCTCTTACCGTGGCTTCGGCGACCCCCAAGCAGCCCCCTATATCAACCAGTATCTCGCTACCCGTGAGGATAGTGTTGGCTGGTCAAGTGAGGCGCTTGAGCCCACTCAGGCGAGCCATTTTAATGCCAACGCTTTTGAGAATCATTTCAAAGCCTTTTCAGCTGATCTTTGCAAAAGCTGGCTGATGGTGGCGGCCGAACCGGTGCTAGCTCCAGGCGCAACCGCAGGCTACAACGATCTCTACCGGCGCGATAGCTGTGGTGAAGAAGGCTACGAAGCGTTGATTCAGGTCGAACCTAGTGAAAAGAAATTCTTTCCGCTGCTGCAGGGGACCTCGGCGAACAGCAAGGTGGCGATCTTTATGGCACGGGAAAACCTGACTCCCGGTGCCGCAGATGGCCTCTTTCAGACGTACTACGCAAGCAAAGGCGAACTGCACTTGATCTGCATCGGGCTAAACGGCTCACCGAGTGGGGGCAACTGCTCAGGGGGTATGGGAGCGGAGCTTGCAGGCCAGCCGGAATTTGAACGGCGTTCCAGTCTGACGCACGCGATCTCCGTCGACGGTAGCAAGGTTTACTGGACTGATTCCGGAGACAAAGAGGCAGGGCCAGGCAAGATCTACCTGCGCCTCAACCCGGGCGAGGAACAGAGCGAAATCAGTGGTGGCGAATGCACCGAGGCCGAAAAAGCCTGCACGCTGAAAGTCTCACAGACGATATCGAGCAAAGCCTCTCGGTTTCTGGCTGCCAGCGCCAGCGGTACTGAGGCGCTGTTTGAGATCCCAGAAGACCCCCTGACGGACATCCCGAGCAAGCTCTATAAGTTCGACGTCGAAACGGGAAGCTCTACGCTGATTGCCGGCAAGAGTTTGGGTGTGGCGGGAGCGAGCGAAGATCTTTCGCATGTCTATTTCGTCTCTGAAGAAGCGTTGCCGGAAACCACCGGAGCGACGGCCGGTAAGCCGAATCTCTACCTCGCTCAGGAAGGCACCAAGACCTTCATTGCGACGCTATCGGAAGGGGACAGGGCGAACACTAACTTCGAGGCCATCTACCACGCTGCCAGGGCAACGGCCGACGGCCGTGTATTGGCTTTCATCTCGGCGGGCCGCTTAACCGGCTACGACAACACCGACTTGGCGAGTGGAAAAGCTGATACGGAGGTGTATCTCTATGAAACCGGAGAGATGGCACCCGTGTGTGTTTCTTGTAACCCGAGCGGGGCACGACCTTTGGGGCGATTGGTATCGGATCCGCATGCCTCAGGGGATATGCCGACAGCGGGCTCACTGGCGATGCCCGAAAACGCCCTCTACTCACCCCGTGTCCTCTCCGCCAACGGAGAACGCCTCTTCTTCAGCAGCTTCGACTCACTCCTGCCGCGCGACACCAACGACAGGGGAGATGTCTATGAGTGGGAGGCTGCAGGCAGCACAGAAGACTGTAAGGAGAAAGGTGGAGAGCTCTACGTCCCGAGTTCTGGGGGCTGTCTGAGCCTGATCTCCTCAGGGCAGAGCCCTAGCGACTCCGAATTCCTTGATATGAGCGCCAACGGCGACGACGCCTTCTTCATTACCAACTCCAGCCTCGTGCCTCAAGACCCGGGCTTGATCGACGTCTATGACACCAGAGCAAATGGCGGACTTCCGGCTCCCCCCCAGTCACCCGGCCCCTGTCAGGGTGAAGCCTGCCAGTTCGCACCGCCACCACCCAACGATCCAACCCCCGCCTCTGTCTCCTTCAAAGGCGTCGGCAACCTCAAACTAAGGAGCCGTTGCGCAAAGAACAAGGTCGTCCGCAGAGGCCGTTGTGTGGCAAAGAAACGTAAGCAGGCTAAAAAGCGCCACAGCAAGCGAAACGCCAACAACAATCGGAGGCAGGCCCGATGAGGCGCCTCGCGCTGTTTCTTGCAACCGCCGCCCTGTGTGCCTTCGCTCTTGCTCCGGCGGCCCAGGCGGAATTCGGGCTCAAAGACTTCGAAGTCACCCTCAACAACGAAGACGGTTCGCCCGCGACCCAGGCTGGCTCACACCCCTTCGAAATGAGCACCACCTTCGACGTCAACACCAAAATCGAATCCGCTAAAGAGGTTCCCGACGGAGACGTGAAATCGCTGCGCTTCCAGTTCGCACCGGGATTCATCGGCGCCCCCATTGCGGTCCCGCGCTGCGCCACCGTCGATTTCCTCGCGGTCGATACGAAAGGCTACCCCGCTTGCTCGGATGTCACCGCCGTGGGCACGACCCAGACCCAGATTCTCAATGCAGGCGGGATTTTCGGTGAGCCCGTCTATAACCTTGTACCGCCGCCCGGGGTGGCGGCCAAGATCGGCTTCATCGCCTTTCAAATACCAATAACGGTGGAAATCGGGGTGAACGATAAAGCCCCCAACAACATTACCGCCGGCCTGTTCAACCTCCCCCAGGTGGTCGAGTTCTACGGCAGCTCAACCCAGCTATGGGGCGTCCCCGCCGCTCATGTCCATGATCCGTTCCGCGGCCGTTGTCTTGAAATCACCCCAGTCGACAACTACGGCGATCTGGCATCCAAAGGCATCTGCAGTGCCAGCGCCACTGAAGTCCCCTTCCTCACCCTGCCGCGCTCTTGCACCGGCCCTCTCACTTCCAGCTACGAGTCTGTCTCATGGCAGGAACCAAACGCGGCACCCGACAAAGGCAGCTTCCAAGCCCAGGGAATGACCGGCTGCTCGAAACTCGGCTTCAGCCCGACGATCGAGTCCAAGCCGACGACTTCCCAAGCTGAGACGGGTTCTGGCCTCGACTTCACCGTCGACTTCCAAGACGAGGGTCTGACCAACCCGACCGGACTAGCTCAGTCAGACATCAAGAAGGCGGTGGTGACCCTGCCCGAGGGTGTGACGGTCAACCCGTCGGTCGGGGAAGGCCTTGACGTCTGCACGCCGGCGGGCCTCGAGCGAGAGACGGTCGACTCGTTGCCGGGAGCGGGCTGCCCCAACGCCTCGAAGCTGGGAACCGTGCACGTCGAGACCCCATTGATCGACGAAGCGATCGACGGCGACGTCTTCCTAGCTCAACAGGACGATCCCGCAACCACGCAAAAAGGAGCAGAGAACCCCTTCGACTCCCTAATAGCCTTCTACATTGTCCTCAGGAACAGAGAGCTGGGAGTCCTGGTCAAGCTGCCGGCAAGGGTCGACCCCGACCCGAGGACCGGCCAGCTCGTAACCACCCTCGAGGACATTCCCCAGGTCCCCTTCTCGAGCTTCCAGTTCCACTTCAGAGAAGGAGCGAGGGCGCCGTTGGTGACTCCCTCTTCATGCGGGACCTATGAGACCAGAGCCCTCTTTACCCCTTGGGCGAACCCCGATCAGCCGCTGATGACGACCTCCTCCTTCAAGGTTACCTCCGGGGTGGGCGGAGGACCTTGTCCCCCAGCGGGAATCCCGCCCTTCAGGCCCCACTTCGAAGCGGGAGCAGTCAACAACAACGCCGGCTCCTTCTCGCCTTTCAACATGCGCCTGATCCGCTCAGACGGAGAACAGGACATGACCAAGTTCTCGGCGATCCTGCCGCCAGGGGAGCTCGGCTCGCTCAGGGGAGTAGACAAATGCCCCGACTCAGCGGTTCCCCTGGCCAAGGCAAAGACCGGACGCCGGGAGCTTGCCTCCCCAAGCTGTCCCGCCAACTCGCTGATCGGCCACACCCTGGCCGGAGCGGGAGTGGGAGGGGCCCTGACCTACGTCAAGGGCCAGACCTACCTGGCAGGCCCCTACAAAGGCGATCCACTGAGTGTGATCGCGATCACCCCGGCGGTGGCGGGTCCCTTCGACGCCGGAACGGTGGTCGTCAGGTTGGCGCTGACCCTCAACCCCAAAACCGCCGAAGTCGAAGTCGACGGCGCCGCCTCAGACCCGATCCCCCACATCCTCAAGGGGATCGTCTTGAAGGTCAGGGACCTACGTGTCTACGTCGATCGACCCAACTTCACCTTGAACCCGACCTCTTGCGATGAATCGAGCGCTAGGGCGACTCTTTTTGGCTCCTACCTCGATGTCTTCAACCCAAATGACGACATCCCCGTCGGCCTCTCGACTCGCTACCAAGCCGCCAACTGCCTGAACCTCGGCTTCAAGCCAAAGCTCTCCTTGAAGCTGAAAGGCGGCACCAAGCGGGGCGAGCATCCAGGCCTCACTGCCACCTACACGCCGCGCAAGGGCGATGCCAACGTCAAAGGCCTCATCGTCCGCCTGCCAAGGTCGGCCTTCCTCGACCAGGCCCACATCAGGACGATCTGCACCAGGGTCCAGTTCGCCCAAGACGCCTGCCCCAAGGGAGCCCAGTATGGCTACATCAAGGCCTTCAGCCCGCTGATCGATGATCCACTGCAGGGCCCGGTCTACCTCAGATCCTCAAACCACAAGTTGCCAGACCTCGTCTTCGACCTGCACGGCTTGGTCGACGTCGAGGTCGCAACCAGGATCGACTCGGCCCACGGCGGGATCAGGGCTACGGTCGAAGACGCACCCGATGCTCCGCTCTCCAAAGTTGTCTTGCAGATGCAGGGAGCCAAGAAGGGCTTGATCGTCAACAGTCGCAATCTGTGCGGCGCTGTCTCCAAGGCAAGCGTGGAACTTGCGGGACACAACGGCAAGGAGTTCAGCGCCAAGCCGGTTATGCGGGCCGATTGCGGATAGGGACGCAAACGGAGTCGGTAGTTGCGCCGGCGCAACTCGGCGAGCGGATGAGATCACGCCGCGCCGAGATCGAGGAGGCGCTGCGAGCGCGGGTCTATGCGATCTCCGATCCGGCCGAGACGGCCGACCCCGAGTATGCCGACGGCCTGCGTGCGGCGCTCGATGCAGCCCTGGAGTACGGCCTCGCCGGGATCGAAGCGGGCGCCGGGCGCCTCCCTCCGATCCCGGCCACGCTGCTGGCCCAAGCCCGCATGGCGGCGCGCAACGCGGTCAGCCTCGAGATCGTCTTGCGACGCTACTTTGGCGGCTACTCGCTGCTGGGTGACTTCTTGATCGAAGCAGCCCACGCCGAGGAGATGAACGCGTCGCGACTGAAGCGCATTTTGCGCACCCAGGCAACCCTTTTCGATCGCTTGATCGCCGAGGTGAGCGAGGAGTACGGTCGCGAGAGGGAGGCCCGGGTCAACTCTCCCTCCGAGCGCCGCCTCGCTTACGTGAGAAGTCTCTTGAGCGGTGAGATGTTGGATGCTTCTGAGCTCAACTACAACCTTGCGGCCTGGCACGTCGCGGCGATAGTCAAGGGTGGGGATGCGATTGGCGCCCTTGGCGAGCTGGCCGCAGCTCTCGATCGCCGGCTCCTGGCTGTCAAAAGCGATGAGTTGACTGCTTGGGCCTGGCTTGGCGGGAGGCGAAAGCTTCAGGTTCAAGAGATCGAGTGCGCTGTCTCGGCGAGCTGGCCCAAGCAGATCACCATCGTGATCGGAGAGCCCGCCTTTGGCATCGGAGGCTGGCGCTTCACACACCGGCAGGCCAGGGCGGCCCTGCCGATCGCCCTCACCAACTCCGGGCCGATGACTCGCTATGGCGACGTGGCCCTGCTTGCTTCGGCGATCGGCGACGAAGTCCTGGCAACCTCCCTGCGAGAGATCTACATCGCTCCGCTTGCGGAGGAGCGAGACGGCGGTGTAACGCTGCGGGAGACGTTGCTTGCCTACTTTGACGCCAGACGGCACGTCTCCGCGACGGCCTCATCGCTTGGCGTCAGCCGCCAGACCATCAACAGTCGCCTGCGGGCTGTTGAAGCGAGGATCGGGCGCCCCATTGATGCCTGCGCCGTCGATATCGAGATCGCGCTTCGCCTGGAGCGTCTTTCCATCCGCCAGGTTTTCAGAGCAGATTGACAAGGCGCGGAAGAGACCCCCGGTGGGAGGTTTGGGTCCAAGTCCGTTTACGCAGTCGAGATGGGGAGGAACAGGGATGGCAGGCACTGACGGGATGGTTCGGGCAAGGACACGCTGGCTCGCACTCTCACTGACGCTTTGCGCTTTGGCCGGCGCTGCCTTCGCCAGTTCGGCGAGTGCCGCCTCTGGCTCCGGCCAGGTCATCCCCGGTAGTTACATCGTCGTCTTCAAGGACTCGGTCGAACACCCCGCCGACCTCGCCGAAGCACAGACCGACCAGCGGGGCGGCGATCTGGGCTTCGTCTATCGGCAGGGCCTCAAGGGCTACTCGGCCGAGCTCTCAAAGAGCGCGGCCGAAGCGCTTCGCGACAGCCCCCAGGTCAAGTACGTAACGCCCAACCACAGGGTCGAAGTCTTCGCCCAGACCATCCCCACTGGCGTCCAGCGCATCTACGACACCACGAACCCGGCCGCCGACATAGACGGCAAAGACGACGTGCGCGTCAACGCCGACGTGGCCGTGATCGACACCGGCGTGGACTATCTCCATCCTGATCTGAACGTCGTCTCGCGTACCGACTGCTCCAGTGAAGAACTGGGCTGCCTCGCCAACAGCGGCACCGACAAATTCGGCCACGGCACCCACGTCACCGGCATCGTCGGCGCCCTCGACAACGAAATCGGCTCGGTCGGTGTCGCCCCCGGCGCCAGGATCTGGTCGGTCAAGGTGCTCAATGACAACGGCGGGGGAAGCGATGCCACGATCATCGCCGGCATCCAGTGGGTGACCGGCCACGGGAGCGAAATCGAGGTCGCGAACATGAGCCTCGGCCATTTCGGTGTCTCGCCGGCCGTAAATGAAGCGCTGAAAGCCTCGGCTGAAGCCGGCGTCGTCTACGCGGTGGCTGCGGGCAACGACAACGCGAACGCGGCCGAATACAGCCCACCGAGCAGCCCCGACGTGATCGCGGTCTCGGCTCTGTCTGACTATGACGGCAAACCGGGCGGGCTCACCCCGCAAAACTGCGAAGTCACCGAAGCGCGCGGGAGTGACGACTTCCTCGCCGCCTACAGCAACTGGGGCAGCGTTGTCGACGTATCGGCCCCCGGTACGTGCATCTACTCGACCCTCCCGACGACGGGCTCGCTGTTCGGCTCCAACTACGGGACGCTGTCCGGCACCTCGATGGCTTCCCCTCACGTTGCGGGCGAGGCCGCGATCATCGCCAGCGAATCGAATCCCAACTCGAAAGCGGACGTCGAAGCGATCCGCCAGAGGATCATTCAGGAAGGCAGCCTCAACTGGACCGACGACTCAGGCGACGGCGTCCATGAGCCGCTGCTCGATGTGCGCTCTACCGCGCCGGAAGCTCTGACCCTGACTGCTTCGAGCTTGCAAACGGAAAGCGCAAGGCTCAACGCGATCGTCAACCCGGGCGGCCTCGCGAGCACCTACCGCTTCGAATACGGGACCACCACCTCATACGGAAGCAGCGCTCCGGTGTCCGCCAAAGCAATCGGATCGGGGATAGGCGACCTTGAAGTGAGCGAGCAGATCCAGGTCATCCCGGAGACGACTTACCACTTCCGCATCGTCGAGACCAACAGCAAAGGCACGTTCTACGGCGAAGACAAGACCTTCACGACCTCATTCTGGTCCTTGCAGACCGTCCCCGCCCCAAGCGGCGAAGAGAAAGCAGGCGAACTCCTCGACGTCTCCTGCACCTCCACCACCAACTGCATCGCGGTGGGGAAGAAATCGGTGAAAGTCGAAGGCAGCTCCTATGCCAGGAGAACCTTCGCCGAGCGCTGGAACGGCAGCGAATGGTCGATCATGACCACGCTCAACCCCACCCTGACGGGACTCCAGGGAGCGGAACTGACAAGCGTATCCTGCAGCAGCTCGACCCAGTGCGTGGCGACCGGGACGGCGGAAGGCGAACCGTTCTCTGAGTCCTGGGACGGCACCAAATGGACCCTGGCGAGCGTGCCGACCCCCGGCGGGGCCGTGGGACCCGGCAACCTGACCGACGTCTCCTGCACCTCTACCACCAACTGCATCGCGGTTGGCAAATACCCGACGGCGGTGATCCCCGGCACGGCCATCCCTTCCGAAGAGAAGACGCTGAGCGAGGGCTGGAACGGGAGCGAATGGTCGGTCGTGGCGTCTCCAAATCCCGTCGGCCCCAAATTCGCCGGCCTGAAAAGCGTTTCTTGCGGCACTGCGACTCAATGCGTGGCGGTCGGCAGCACAAAAGCCGAACAGTTCAGCAAAACGACGGCCCCGCTGGTGGAGAATTGGAACGGGAGCAGCTGGTTTATCGGGGCGGCCCCTGTCCCGCCCGGGGAAAGCGGTGGTCTGCGTACTGTTTCTTGCGTCGGTTCGAAATTCTGCATGGCGGTCGGATCGGGCTCGACTGGCCCGAGCTCCAACTTTGCGGCCAGGTGGGATGGAAGCGCCTGGCAGGTGCTTTCGGTGGATTCGCCGGCCGCCTTGGGTGGTGTCTCTTGTTTGAGCGAAATCTCCTGCGACGTCATCGGCAGCACCTCTGGCCGGCATTGGAACGGCAGCGAATGGCTGGCTCAGAACCCGGCCTCGCCCCCCGGCGGAACCCAGGTTGTAGTGACGGGCATCGCCT
>Ga0193695_1000143_pt1 | contig 10754 bp, 9 predicted proteins | sample L3s2metaG_FD_160568 | JGI IMG/M metagenome (GOLD analysis project Ga0193695, IMG submission 160568) | Soil microbial communities from a riparian zone of the East river system, Colorado, United States - L3s2 | ecosystem: Environmental > Terrestrial > Soil > Riparian zone | place: USA: East River... | reverse complement strand
CGCGATCTGGGTGACGCTGGCGATCGTCGGGGTGGGCTCGCTTGCGCTCGGGATCCACCTCACCGGCGAACAGCCCGCCGCCGCCTACTTCTCGACCTTCGGGCGAGCTTGGGAGCTGGCTCTGGGAGCGGTGCTGGCGCTGATCGGGGCAGTGCGCATCCCACGGGTCGTGGCGGCGGCGATCGGCTGGGGCGGCCTCGGGGCGATCGTCTACTCGGCCTTCGCCTTCGAGGCGAGCACGCCGTTCCCGGGAGTCGCGGCACTCCTGCCGACCGTCGGGACCGCCTGTGTGATCCTTGCCGGTTCCTCCGTCTACGCCCGGGCAAGGGGCGCGCCGGCCGGCCTGCTCTCCCTCCCGCCGGTCCGCTACGTCGGGCGCATCTCCTATTCCTGGTACCTCTGGCACTGGCCGGCGCTGATCTTCGCGGCGGTCATCTGGGGGCCGCTGTCCGTCGCGGCGGGCGTCGCGGTCGTCGCCATCTCCTGGATCCCCACCGTCGCGACCCATCGCTGGATCGAGGATCCGGTCCGCCTCTCCAAGGTGCTCGCCCTGCGGCCGAATCGCGCCCTTGCCATCGGGCTCGGCTGCATGGCGATCGGGGTCTCCGCCGGCGTCCTGCTCACGGACCTGCAGCCGACCTTCCGCACGGCGCCGCTCAGCGACGTCAGAGGCGCCGCCGCGCTGAGCGACCAGCCCCGCCCCCAGCGGCGGGCGGTCGCGGTTCGACCGAACCCGCTGCGGGCGCGGGCCGATCGCTCCCGCATGTACTACGACGGCTGCCTGGTGGGGATCGACGGCACCAACTCGAATCGCTGCCTCTACGGCGACCCGCACGGCGAACGCACGCTCATCCTCTTCGGCGATTCGCACGCGCTGCAGTACGCCCCGGCCCTCGAAGAGCTGGCGGAAACGCGTCACTGGCGCCTGATCGTCCTGACCAAGGCCGAATGCACCCCGGGCGAGGTCCAGATCCGCAGCATGGTCGCCGACCGCGAGTACTCGCAGTGCGACGCCTGGCGGGAAGAGTCCCTGGAACGGATCGAAATGGGCGTCGGCTCCACCGTCGTGGTGATGAGCGGGGACACCGTCTACACCCCCTACGGCAGCGACGGCGAAGAACTCGGCGGCAAGGCGGGCGCCGCCGAGATGGAAGCCGGATACGTCGCGACCCTGACGCGGATCCACCGGGCCGGCTTGCGAACGGTGGTGATCAAGGACACCCCGGTTTCGACCAGCGACGTTCCCGACTGCGTCTCCGAAAAGCTCCAGCACCTCGATTCCTGCGCCTTCCCCCTCACCCACGACAGGATCAGGGAATTCGACGCCCGTGCCGCCAAGGCGGCGCCCCACAGCCACCTGATCGACATCACTCCCGAGATCTGCCCGGGCGGCCTCTGCCGCGCGGTGATCGGCAACGCCCTCGTCTACCGCGACAAGAGTCACCTCACCGCGACCTATGCCCGCACCCTCGCCCCCAGCATCGAGCGAGGCCTGAGGAGCGCCGGCATAGGGGGGCCGGCGTAGTTGAGCTCGCCTACTCCTCGGGCTCGCCGACGATGAAGTCGGTCTTGGGCGAGTCGGAGAACTTCACCCAGCAGTGCTCGGGCGGGGCGCCGGCGACCTCGACCAGCGCCGCTTCGATCCGCTTGGCGATCTCCGCCTTCTGCTCGTCGCTGCGGCCCTCGAACCAGTGGATGTGGACGAAGGGCATCGCGTCGCTCGCTGGCGGCGGCCTCGGCGCGGCGCCCTAGGCGAGCGCCGGCTCGAGCTCGGCCTCGAGGCGCCGCTTCGGCATCGCGCCGACGACTTTCTTCGCGATCGCCCCGTCCTTGAAGAGCAGCAGGGTCGGGATCGAGAGGACTTCGTACTGGGCCGCGGTCTGCTGGTTCTCGTCGACGTTGAGGCTGACGATCTTGAGGTCGTCGCGCTCGGCGTCGATCTCCTCGAGGACCGGATGGACGACGCGGCAGGGGCCGCACCAGGGGGCCCAGAAGTCGACGAGCACGGGGCCTTCGGCCTCGAGGACGTCGGACTTGAAGGTGGCGTCGGTCACGTCGGTGAGCTTGCCGGTCACTGGTATCGGTCTCCCAAGAGTCGAGTTTCAGCTCTCAATACTTCAGAAAGTATAGCGAGTGTCGAAGGGGCTAGCTTGCAGCTTATGACGAACGCCGAGATCGCCGCCGCCCTCGAAGAACTGGGGGTGCTGTACGAGCTCGACGGGGCGGTCAAATACAGGGTGCTCGCCTACTCGGCCGCCGCCAAGGCGATCCGTGAAAGCCCCGTGTCGGTGGCCGAGCTGGCCACCACTGGCAGGGCGACCGAGATCCCCGGTGTCGGCAAGACGCTGGCCGAAAAGATCGACGCCCTGCTGGAGACCGGCGAGATCCCCGCCGCGGTCAAGCTGAAGGCGAAGTTCCCGCCGACCCTGGTCGAGGTGACGCGGGTGCCCGGGGTGGGGGCGAAGACGGCGAAGCGACTCTTCGACGAGCTCGGCGTCGCCTCGCTCGAGGACCTGAAGGAGGCGGCGGAGGCGGAAAAGATCCGCGATGTGAAGGGCCTGGGGCCGAAAGCCGAGGAGAACGTGCTGGCATCGCTGGAGCGGTTGGGCGAGCCGGGTGAGGGTCCCGGCCGGGTGCTGCTCTCGGCGGTGCGGCCGATCGCCGAGGAGCTGGCGGCGGCGCTGCGCGCGCACCCGGCCGCCAAGCGGGTCGAGGTGGCGGGATCGGCGCGACGTTGGGCGGAGACCTGCAAGGACATCGACCTGATCGCCACCGCCGAGGAGCCGGCCGCGCTGGCGCGGTTCCTCGCCGGCCACGAGCTGGTCGCCGCCGCTGGCAACCCCGGCCCGAACGGCGTCCGCGCGCAGACCCACAACGGCATCTCGGTCGATCTGCGGATCGTCCCGCCCCAGGCCTTCGGCAACCTGCTCCAGCACTTCACTGGCTCGCAAGCGCACAACGTGCAGCTGCGCGAAGAGGCGGTGGCGCGCGGCCTCTCCGTCTCCGAGCACGGCATCACCGAGACCGAGAGCGGCGAGACGTCCCTCTGTACTAGCGAGGAGGAGGTCTATGACCGCCTCGGCTACGCCTACATCGAGCCGGAGTTGCGCGAGGGACGGGGCGAGCTGAAGGCGGCGCGTGAAGGCAAGCTGCCGGAGCTGGTCACGGTCGAGGACATCCGCGGCGACCTGCATTCCCACACCACGCTCTCTGACGGCCGCAACACCCTCGCCGAGATGGCGGCGGCGGGGCGCGAGCGCGGCTACGCCTACATGGCGATCACCGACCACTCGGCCAGCCACGGCTTCGGCGACCACGTCACCGCCGAGCGGCTGTGGGAGCGGGTCGAGGAGGTCGCGGCGTGGAACAAGGACAAGCGCGGCTTTCGCCTGCTCGCCGGCTCGGAGGTCAACATCGGCCTCGACGGCTCACTCGACTACCCCGACGACCTGCTCGGCGCGCTCGACTGGGTGGTGGCCAGCATCCACACCTCCTTTGCGATCTCCGGCGCGGCGATGACCGAGCGTGTCCTGGCGGCGATCGAGAACCCCTACGTCGACTGCATCGGCCACCTCACCGGTCGCCTGATCGGGCGCCGCGAGCCCTACGACGTCGACGTCGAGGCCGTCGTCGCGGCGGCGGCCAAGGCAGGCACGATGCTGGAGATCAACGGCAATCCAAACCGGCGCGACCTCTCCGAGCACCACGCCCGCCTCGCCGACGAAGCAGGCGCCACGATCGTCCTCAACACCGACGCCCACGGCGTCGACACCCTGGACAACATGGCCTACGCGGTGGCCACCGCCCGCCGTGCCTGGCTCACCGCCGCCGACATCGCCAACACCCGCGGCTGGCGCGAGTTCAAGGAGCTGCTCTAGCGCGCGTGCAGGCGATCGTTGCGCAGGCCCGGCGTGCGGACGAGTTGGATCGGACGCAGGGCGGAGTTCGGGACCACGTAGAACTTGACGCCGTCGCGGTGCTCGATCCCGAGCACGGCGGCCTCGCGGGTGCGCATCGCCAGCGCTACGAGCAGGGCATAGCCGGCGCCGATCGCGGCCACGCCGGGGTAGATGGCTCCGAGGACGCCGGCGGCCAGGGCGGTGAGGCCGATCGGCCAGAGGCGGATCGCCGCGATCCGCGCCGGCGACTCTTCGGGTAGCGCGGTGGCGGTGCGGGCGTTGGCAAGGGCCTCGCGGACGCCGTCGGCGGCACGCGACGGTCGCCCCAAGTACATACCGAGAACGAGCGCGATCAGCCACCAGCCGGCGGCCACGAAGACGGTGGTGGCGTCGCTATCGCGACCGGCGGCGATCGCGGTGATCGCCCCCAAGGCGGTCGCCTCTGCGCCGGTGAGGAAGACGGTGATTCGCAGTAGATCGGTGTAGGGCATCGCCGGGTCCTACTCGGCCAGTTCCTCTAGCAGCGTCAGCCATCCGGGCGGACCGTCGACCTGCAGGTCCGATTCCTCCGCCAGCTCGGGGGGCCCCTCCTCGGAGGCGACCCCGACGCGGATCGCGACCGCCAGATCGCCGCTCTCGCGCAGCTCCCGCAGCCGCCGGAAGGCGTCGAGGTCGGTGCGGTCGTCGCCGGCGTAGACCGCCGCCGAAACTCCGCCCGCGGCCAGCAGCGCGGCGACCGCGGCGTCCTTGCCGCCGCCACCAGGCGGTCGCAGCTCGAGCACTTTGCGACTCCAGCGCGGCTCCAGTCCCGCCCGTCCCGCCGCCGCCGCGATCTCGTGCGCGCGCGCCTCGGCGCCGCGATCGTCAGCGGCACCCCGCCAGTGCAGCGCCTGGATCGGTCCCTTGTCCTCCAGCCGCAGTCCGACATCGGTCAGCGCCGCGGTTCCCAGCTCAGAGACAAAGGCCGCCGCGTCCCCCTCGCGTCCCCGCGGCGACGGATCGAAGCGGGGCGAGGTCTCACCCGGCAGCAGCAGCTCAAGGCCGTGGTTGCCGGCATAGGCGATACCGTCCACGCCGACCAGGCGCCGGGCCTCCTCGGCGCGGCGGCCGGAGACGCAGCCGACCAGGCCGTAGCGCTCGCTCAGGAGCCCGAGCAGCTCAGCGGCGCGTGGTGGCACAGCCGCTTCCTCGGGCCGTTCGACGATCGGCGCCAGGGTGCCGTCGACATCGGTGAGGATCGCCGCGTGGCCGGGGTCCGCCTTCAGCGCCGCCAGCGGCCCGAGCCCGACCTCGCGCGCCCCTCTGCCGGATTCGGGAGACACGGCGCTTAGTATCGCGCGATGCCGTCCTCGCACACCCTGAAGCTCGCCGCTATCGGCACGGCGGCCGGTGTCTTCAGCGGCCTCTTCGGCGTCGGCGGCGGCACCGTGATCGTGCCCCTGCTGATCTTCTGGTTCGGCTACGGGGAGCGGCTCGCGACCGGCACGAGCCTCGGTGCGATCGTCCTGATCGGCCTGCTCGGCGCCATCGCCCAGGCCGGGATCTACGGCAACGTCCACGTCGCCACCGGCCTGCTGCTCTCGATCCCGGCGATCCTCGGGGTGATCATGGGCACCGCGATCCAGCAGCGGATCCCGCAGCGAGCGGTGTCCCTCCTCTTCGCGGTCCTGCTCGTGGCCGTGGCGGCGGAGCTGATCGTCAAGTGACGGGAGCGGCCCGTGGATGAGCTCTTCGCCGCCCTGATCGCCGTCGCCGGCGGGCTCGCCGGCGGCCTTGTCGGCGTCGGCGGCGGCGTCCTCTTCGTCCCCGCGCTGACGATCTTCCTCGGCCTCTCCCAGGTCGAGGGCGAGTCGACCTCGCTGCTGATGATCGTGATCGTCGCCCTGGTCGGCGCCTATCGCCAGAACGCCTACGGCAACCTCAACCCGCGCGACGCGTTGGTGATCGGCGTCCTCTCCCCGATCGGCGTCCTGATCGGCGTCGTCGTCGCCAACGAGGTGCCGCGGCGCGCCCTCGAACTCTCCTTCGCGGCTCTGGTCCTCTTCGTCGCCTACGGCCTCATCCGCCGGGCCCTCGCGTCAGAGGCGTAGAGCTCGGGCGGCGCGCTACGCTCAGATAGTGGATTCCCTCACCTGGCTGGCGGACGTGCCGCAATTGCGCTCCCCCGTCCTCGTCTGTGCCTTTCGCGGCTGGAACGACGCGGCCGGGGCCGCCTCCGCCGCTCTGGGCGCGGTGGCCGACTCCTTCGACGCCGAGCGGATCGCCGAGATCGACCCTGAGGACTACTTCGACTTCCAGGCGACGCGGCCGACCATCGTTCTCAGCGAGGGCCAGACGCGCCAGATCGAATGGCCGCAGAACGAGCTGATCGCGATCCGCATCCCCGGTGCCGAGCACGACCTCGTCCTCTTCGACGGCACCGAGCCCAACCTGCGCTGGCGCACCTTCTCCGAGACCGTGGCGACCGCCGCCGACGCGCTCGGGGTCGAGATGGTCGTCACCCTGGGAGCGCTCGTCGCCGAGGTCTCCCACACCCTGCCGGTGCCGATCACCGGCCTCGCCTCAGACGAGCAGCTGGTCGAGGAGCTCGACCTGCAGCGCTCCAACTACGAGGGACCGACCGGGATCGTCGGCGTGGTCCACGACTGCTGCCGTCAGATGGGAATGACCTCGGCGTCGCTGTGGGCGGCGGTGCCGCACTACGTCGCCGCCGTGCCCAATCCGAAGGCGGCGCTGGCGCTGCTGCGCCGCCTGGAGGGCCTGACCGGGATCGCCGTCGACGCCACCGCTCTGGAAGAGGAAACCGCCAGCTACGAGGAGCAGATCGGCCGCGCCGTCGCCGCCAACCCGGAAATCGCCGAACTGGTGGAGAGGATCGAGGCCGAGCAGGTCGAGCAGCTGGGCGAGGAGAGCGAAGACCTTCCCTCAGCCGACACGATCGCCCGCGAGTTCCAGCAGTTCCTCCAGCAACGCCGCGGCGAGTCGAATTAGGACAGCTCAGCGCGGGCATGGAGAGGGCGGGCCCGAAGGCCCGCCCTCTCTTACAACAGTTACAACGGTCGCTAGCTGAGGTTGCCAGCTTCACGTCAGACGACTATTTGTTCCATTCGCCGCCGGTCGGGCAACCGCCTTTTCCGGTACAGCTGAATTTGACGGTGCCGCCTGCTTCGCGTTTGATCGAGAAGGTGTCACCCGTTCCCGATTCCGACGTCACCTGGAATTCGGTGGCGGTGTCCAGGGGAATCGTGATGACGTTGTTTTTCGTGCCCGCAGCGACCAACGTTGGCTCGATTTCGTGCAGCTTGACCGCCGTCGCGCCTTCGTACTTACCGCCGTTTTCGGTCGCGTAGGTCTCCATCGCGGTCTCAGCGGTTCGGGCCGCGGCCTTGGCCTGAGCGTCGGTCGCCTTTTCCCGCTGGTTGAAGAAGGCGGGAATCGCGATCGCGGCGAGGATGCCGAGGATGAGCATGACGACGAGAAGCTCGATCAGCGTGAAGCCGGCCTCGCTGTCGCCGTTGAGCCGGGCACCAACCTTGGCCCGGAGATTCTGGAGAAACATTAGGTACCTCCTATGGTCCTAATCGTTTGCGCCAGAGCCCCGTGTGAAGCCACGTGGTGTCTGTCGACCCCGGTGGTAGCCTGGCCGGCTCCCGCAAGGGAGCCCCGCAAGCTTTGCGCCCCCGCCTCGCGGCGGGTTTGCCTGTTGCACCGAGGCACTGGCAGATCTTTCACAGACCCCTAATCGACCAGCGCGGAGGGATCTTGATCCCTGAAATTGAGGCTCAATGCGTGCCAGAAATTCGCAATCGCGCCTGAAACGCCGCAATTCGGTGCTCAGTCCCGCTTGAACTCCTCGCGCCGGATCCGCTCAAAACGGCCCGCGATCTCGTCCAACTGGACGTCTAATCCACCTCAGCTCTCCGCCGCTGGGCAGATCAGGCGGTAGTCGCACCAGCCGCAGACGGCCGGCGAGGGGCGGGGCTCGAAGTCCTGGCCGAGGACGCCCTCGCCGACCTGGAAGACGGTGCGCTCGACTCGCTCGGCGTCGTCAGGCCGGACCGGGGCGGCTACCTTCTCGGCGTCGAGCACGTAGTAGTAGCTGCCTGTGTTGGCCTCCAGGTCCCAGGCCTCGCGGGCGGCGAGGCGGTAGAGCGCCAGCTGCAGGTCGCTCTCCAGGTCGGCCTCGCTCTTGCGCTCTCCGGTCTTGTAGTCGATCAGCTCGTGGTCGCCCCCCGGGAGCCGGTCGACCCGATCGACCCGGCCGCGTACGTGGTGTTCGCCGATGCGGATGTCGAACTTGCGCTCGAGCCAGACCGGCTCGCCCTCGGACTCGCTCTCCCGCTCCCAGTAGAGGCGCATCGCCGCCCGCGCCTTGTCGCGGAACTGCAGCTCGTCGTCGCTCGAGCCGAAGCCGCTGCGGCGCCAGCCTGCCTCGAACAGGCCCATCAGACGATCCAGCCCCTCCTCGCCGCGCACCTCGCCCTCCTTGTGGAAGCGTTCGAGGACGTTGTGGATGAGAATGCCGAAGCGCTGGTTGATCGTCGGCTCCCGCGGAATGCCGAAGACGCGGGCGAACTTGTACTTCAGCGGGCAGGTCAGGTAGAGGTCGAGGTCGGAGGCCGAGAGGCTGAGCGACCCGTCGCCGCGTCGCGGTAGGAATGCCATGAGCGAAGGCTCCTGGCGGGTAGCGATCAGCCGGCGGCGCCCCTCGCGCTCTCGCTCGGAGTCGAGCAGGTAGGAGTCGAGCGAGGAGGCGTCGAGCTCCGCCTGCTGCTCGGGCGACGCGACCTGGCGCAGCAGGCCGTTGACCGCCTCGATCGCCTCCGCCGTCGGCTCCTCGCCTGGCCGCTGCGCGAGTGCCGCCAGCTTCAGCACCTCGAGGTAGCGGGCGATCGCCCGGTTGACGTCCACCGTGGTGTCGAGGCGCGGCTCTGAGAGCTCCCGTCCGGCCTTCCAGGAAGCCTCCAGCATCTCCTCGCGCAGCATGCGGTAGGTCGCGTGCAGACCCTCGGCCGGGCCGAACAGCTCCTCCTCGTGGGCCTCCTCCTCGGTGTCGGCCGCGGCCAGCGCGGCGGCGTAGTGCTCCGAGGGGCGTGCCTCCCCGTCCTCGCCGCGCTCCACCCGCGCGAGGACGAGCCCGCTGCGAGCCGGCCGTCCGATCCGGTCGGTCCCCTTCCCCCGCTCCAGCCCGAGGACGAAGACGTGCTCGAACTCCATCCCCTTGACCGCGTCGCGGGTCAGTCCCTGAATCGCGCTACGTGCCGGTGGCTCGGCGACCCCGGCGGGCTCGACCCCGGCGTCGGCGACGGCGGTGAGGTGGCGGACGAAGTCGCGAGTCGATCCGTTCGGCTCCCGCTGTGCCCACGCGGCGGCCAGCTCCGCCAGGCGCGAAAGCCCGAGCAGGCGCTCCGCGACCTCGGGCTGAGCGGCGAAGAGCCGTTGACGGCGCAGGCCAACGGCCTCGATTAGGCGCCGCACGAAGACGTCCGCACGCCGCTCCTCCAGGACCGCCGACGCGGTGCCATAGAGCTTGAGGAACGATTGGATCCGCTCTCGCGCCTCGGGCGAGATTTGCGGGCTCTCCAGTGCCGCTTCGCAAGCGGAGACGAGATCGAGCTTTCGTCTGCGCGCGATCGTCGTCAATCGTGCAAGGTCGGCGGAGCGCAGCTCGATTGGCGGGCGGGTAAGTGCCCGTGCGGCAGCTGCCGAATCGGCCGGATCGGCAAGCACCCGCAGCCACGCGATCGCGTCGCGCACCTCGGGGCGCTGAAACAGCGCCGCGGGGCCAGAAAGATGGAACGGGATGCCCCGCTCCTCCATCGCGGCCGCGACAGGGCCGCCTCTGGCCGGATCGTCGACCAACACGCAGACCTCTTCCGGCTTCGTGCCCCCAGCCAGTAGATGCTCGACCTCCCGCGCCACAGCTTGTGCTTGGGCTCGCTCGTTACCGCAGCGCCAGAACCGAACTGGTGGATCTCTGAACTGACGGCTGAGCTCGACCGTGGGCACAGGCGAGGGGGCGGGGGTGTCCGGCTGGGCGCGGCGTCCTCTTTTTCGTCCCGCCCACTCAGCGAGAGAGGCATCCTCATCTGGCGAAAAACCCAGCGCCCAGCCGGACACCCCCGCCCCCTCATCCGCGTCTAGGGCGTAAAGCTGGTTCGGGTTGTCTTGGGCCAGCGCTGCGAGGATTGCCCTCTGAGCTGGGGTCGTGTCCTCCAGCTCGTCGACCATCACGTGCTCGAAGCGGTGGGCGATGTCGGTGCCCACGTCGGGATGCTGCTCGAGGAGCTTGCTCAGAGTGAGGTAGACGTCGCCACGGTCCAGGCTGCAGGTGCCGGCGAGAAGGCGGTCGTGGGCCGCGATCAGTTCGGCCAGCTCGGGGTCGGGCGGGTCTGTGCCGGCCTTGACCTCGTCGATCTGCTCTAGCAGTTGGGCAAGCAGGCCGGCGGGATTCCCGCGGATCTCCTGGTGTCGAAGGGGCAGCTCGTCGAGGCGGTCGAGGAGCAGGGCCAGGCGCTCCGCCCGTCCTAGGACGCCGAAGAACGGGTCGAGGCCGGCGGCGGTCGAGTACTCGCGCAGCAGACGCTCGCCGAGCTGCTCCCAGGTCCCGATCCAGAGTTCCTCCAGTGGACGGTCGAGCAGCGCCTCGACCCGTTCGCGCAGTCGCTGCGCGGTCGCGCGAGTGCCGGCTAAGGCGAGGATCCGGTCGGGCGCGACGCCGTCCTCGACGAGGCTCTCGAAGCGCCGGGCCAGGACCTCGGTCTTGCCGGTGCCCGCCTCGCCGAGGAGGAGAAGCGGGCCCTCGCGGTGGCGGATCGCGCGCTCCTGGGGCTCGGCTAGAGCAAGCATGGTCCA
>Ga0193695_1000142_pt1 | contig 10851 bp, 12 predicted proteins | sample L3s2metaG_FD_160568 | JGI IMG/M metagenome (GOLD analysis project Ga0193695, IMG submission 160568) | Soil microbial communities from a riparian zone of the East river system, Colorado, United States - L3s2 | ecosystem: Environmental > Terrestrial > Soil > Riparian zone | place: USA: East River... | reverse complement strand
CCTATGGCCTGTACCGGAAGATGTCCATCATTTCGACCGAGGAGACGTGTCCTTCCTGCCCGATTAGCTTGGCGAGCAGATCTCTCTCGAACCCGTACCCGAAACGATCCATCTCTGTCATCAGCCCTTTCAAGACCGCGACGTCGAAGCGTCGGTCGACGCCGTTCAGCAACGCCTCCAACAGCCTTCCCCGCTGCAGGCCATAGGCGTTACCGCTTTCCCGGTCGCAGGCGATCATCTTTGCGAGGGCGCGGCGTGCCTCGCCGAAATGCTCCCCCTCCGCAGTGAAACCACCACCACCCTGCGCGAGCTGCGCGTAGTGTTGCAGCAGGTGCCAGCGGAGGTAGTAGAAGTGGGGATAGCCGTTCAGGCTGGTGAAGTCGCCGCCGGCGATGAAGTCCCTGTAGTCGCCAAGGGCGCTGCGGAGAGACGCCAGGTCCGCGTTGAGCTGAATCATCTTCGCGTTCAGCACGTCAGCCTTCAGATAGGAACCCTCTCGATCGCCAACCAGCCGAAACTCGTCCTGCGCGCGCCTGTAGTAGTAGAGCGCTCCCTCCGCAAGGTCCTCCACGGTGGCGGATCGGCCAAGCTCCAGCCCGGCGAAGGCGGCGGCATCGGCGTCAACGCCCTCGTCGAGCAGCGCCAGCCGCGGAAGGAGCACGTGGCCGATGAGATGGGCGTAGCGGTAGAGGAGGTGCATCCCCTCGTAGTTCGGGGTCTTCCTCCGCAGATAGGTATCTATCCGCCGACGGGTCTCCGATTCCAGCGCCCTGAAGTCATGCCGACCGGAGAGGTAGAAGGCGCGCAGCGAATCGAACTGCATGCGCCCGAGAGAGTGAACCTGCCAAAACGTACCCCTCGCTTCGACCATCGGCAACGCCTCGACCGCCACGTCGAGCATCGCGTCGGATGAAAACCGGCCGTGATGGGTCTCGACGTGAAGTTCCCAGTACCTGCCGATGAGGTTGACGAGAGGGTCAGGATGGTGGAGCAGCACTTCGAGGTCGCGCGCGTGGCGGGACGGGTGGTTGACCTCGACCCGACTCGCCGCGAGGAGCAGGGCGAGGTCGCTCTGCGACGCCAGATCGAGAAGTCCGTCGTCAGCGAACACCTCTCGCGATTCCGCGAAGTCCCCTGTACGGTCCAGGAGAATGGCTAGCTGCAGTCTCTGCGACGCGCACAGCCCGTGTCGTTCTCCTGCCCTGTGGAGACAGGGCGCCATCCGTTTCATTGCCCCCTCGGCAAGCGCCGCTTCGAAGCACTCGGCGAGCACAGCGTGATCGCCGATCTCGGTCGCGACCATCCACGCTTCCACGGCATCGCCAGCGGCGAGCTCCTTCAGGCGCGCCTCGCCGACCGCCTTCAATGATGACTCGAAGGCGACTGAGCCGGCAAGTCGGTCGACGCAGAGTTCTGCCAATTCCTCGTGGAAGAGGTAGCTCGGGCCCTCCAGATCGTCTTGGGAAACCAGGCCCAACCGACGCAACCGGCGAAAGGACGCATGCAGTCGCAGTGCCCCCATGAGGCGGCCGTCGTCACCGTCGTGCGCGGCCAGCCGGATCGCCCTGCGCAATTCAGCATGGGAGAAGGAGCCTCGGTGCACGCTCAGGCCGGCCAGGACCCCGAGCAGGATGACCAGGTCCGCCGAAGGCTCGGATTCCACCTCCCTGCCGAGGAGTAGGTGGATGGTCGCCAGCACGTCGGGCGGCGTCGAACCGTTCCGGGCGATTACCTGGGCGAGATGGAGCTGGACGCCGCTCGCCGTGCCGTTCTTTCGCAGACCTGCGATGAGATCGGAGGCGCTCTCGTCGATCTTCGAGATGCCGTCCTCGACGGCCTGCGCCCTTGGGCCGCCCAGCTTTACGTAACAGTCCGCGGCTTTCGCCTCGGAGAGCAGGCGGACATCCCCGCCTGGACCGAGGTTCCAAGCGTCCCCGGGCCTAGTGAAGAAGACGAGCAGCCGTGCCGGGCGCGACTCGCGGCGATCGACGAGCAGGTCGGTCAGCTCCTGCAGTTCGGCCGTTGATACAAGGTGGAAGTTGTCGACAAGCACCACGGTCCGCTCGAGGCGGCCTCGCCTCAGGTTTTTCACCAATTCCGCCTGGATCGATTGAGATCTACTGAAGTCATAGAAGTAACATCGGCAGCCGTACTCGAAGAGTTGGTTGTTGCGAATCAGGGCCTGGACGAGTCGCAGCGCGGTGCGGGTCTTGCCGGTTCCACTCGGACCCTCGACGAACCAGAACCGGCAAGCGTCGTCCTCGCCGCAAGCGCGAGCCAGGTCGGAGACGAGCTTGGTCTGCGTCTCGTACCTAAAGAGCGGCGCCTGGAAGATCTCTGGGATCAGCCGACAGGCGATTCCGCCACCCTCGTGCGGGGATCCATAGTCATGGTCGCACGCCATCGCGATCCTCCTCCGCACCTGTGCCGCTGCTCGGTCGACGCGTCCGCCGACCGCCTGTATCTGCAGAAGGAGGAGATAGAAAACCACGATCAGCGGTCCCACCAGGCCCAGCAACTGGTGCTCTCTCGCGGAGCCGCTCAGCGTGGATGAGATGACCGGCAGGCTGATGGAGACGGCGATCAGCGGGATAAAGCCGAATCTCAGGGCGACGAGCGTTCGGTCGAGGGACTTGACGACCACTCCCACGTGGGCCCTGTCGAGCGTGGCACTCACGACATCGCGGCGAAATGTGCCTGGGGGACGTATCCCGCTTCCGTGAAGCTCGCGGTCGTCCGCACGTCGCCGCAGTAGACGAATCGGACGCCGCTTCCGTCCGGGAGCCGATAGCGCCTGAAGGTCGGATTCCGGAGAAACTCGCGGAAGAACCCGACATTTTCCTCGGGACTGCTCCTCCGCGAGCACTCTTCGATCGACGCGACGGAGTACAGCGCACCCTCGCGTCCGTGCAGGGCGAGCGCGCCTATCTCGTTGCTCTCCCCGAAGAGGGCCACGAGCCCCAGCTCGACGAAGCAGTAGCGCTTGCCGGCCTCAATGAGGCTCTTGCCGATACCGCGCCCTCTCGCGGCTGGCGATACGCAGAATCGCTTGCCGTGGACGGGTGGGTGGCCACGGTAGTCGAACTCAGGGTGAACCTTTGACTCGATCACCCTCGCGCCCAAGAGCTCCCGCCGCTCATCGGCTTCACGCGCAACGAAGATCTGGAAGATCTCGGGTGCGGCGCCCATGTCCTCGAGCAGACGCTCGTGCATTCGTGAACTGTGGAAGGCCCGAGAATAGAGGCGCTCCAAATCCGCGAGAAGGTCCTCTGAGACTTGGTCCAGTCCAACCCGCGTGAACTCGACGGCCCCGACCGCGCGATCAGCATCCGGACCGACAGCCATCGCCTTGATCATATGCCGCTGGACGCCTCGATCGCCACCGATAATTCCTAGTTATCGTGCCTGTGTGTACCTCCCGAGGACGTCGGCGTCGGAAACGACGCGGTGGAGGGCGTGGTCGGAGACGTGGGTGTAGATCTCTGTTGTGCTGAGGCTGGCGTGGCCGAGTAGGCGCTGGATATAGCGGATGTCGACGCCGGCCTCGATCAGCTGGGTTGCCGCTGTGTGACGCAGCATGTGAGGAGTGACGTGGGTCTTGAGGCCGGCGGTCCGGGCCGCCTTGGCGAGCCGCGATCTCATTGCAGGTGGGGTGAGGGGCTCGAAGCGAAGATTGAAGAGGAGGCGGGAATGCTCGACGCCAAGCGAGGAGCGGGCTTCAATGTAGGCGCTTGTGAGGCCGGCTATCCAGTCATTCGGGAGGAAGACCTGTCGTTCGCGGCGTCCCTTTCCCACCAGTCGTAACGTCCTATCGGGCAGGTTGATGTCTTGATACCTGATGCTCACGCTCTCGTTGACGCGCACGCCAGTGGCGACCATCAGCGCTACCGCGAGAAGAGTCGTCGTCTGATGGGGTCTCTTTTCGACTGACCGGCCGTCGGGTGGTCTGCCGGCGTCCACATGCGCCGCGCGAGCGAGGAACTCGATCAGTTGGTCGAGTTCGTGGGCCCCGAGGATTCGGGGCAGCCTTCGGGATCTGCCCAGGGCGAGGCTGGCGCCGTTCCACGGATCTGCGACAAGGAGACCTTGAGAGAGCAGCCAGCGGCAGAAGCCACGCAGTGCTGCGGCACGTCTTCTTAGTGAAGCGGGGGAGAGGGCCGCAGCCTTCTGTTGCTCAATGAAGGAGATCACGCTGTCTTGATCGATCTCCCGGACTTCCAAGTCGGCACCCATGTAGCGCTCGAAACTGGTGAGATCGCCGCCATAGGCCCGAATCGTGTGCGGCGACAGGTCTCGGGTTGCGAGTAGCCAGCGGATGTATCGAGTGCGTGCTTGGTCGATTTGCATCGGTTTTTGGTTGGCTGCGGTTGCAAACCGGAGCGTTTATCTCGACCGTGGCAGCGTCAATCTGGACTTACGGGACAACTTCTGCGGGGCGGATCGGTGGGCCATGTGCCCTACGTCATGCCCTATACTGCCCTTGTCATGCGCAAGACCAGCATTTACCTAGATGACGAGCAGGCGGATCGCCTCGCCCGTCTGGCCCGTGCGGAGGGTCGTCCACAGGCGGAGATCGTCCGCGAGGCGATCTCCTGCTACCGGCCCGCGCCCAAGCAGGATCGGAACTTCGCTCTGGCTGGCAACTTCGAGCGCATTGGTCCCGATTCTCGTCCCATCTCGGAGATTCCCGAGGGCGAGTTGATGCGCGGCTTCGGCGAGTGACGCTCATTGTCGATGCGGCGCCCCTGGTGGCGTTGGCGGATGCCAGGGAGCCCCACCTCGAGGCGTTGCTGAAGATTCGCGACGAGGAGGAGGGTTCGTTGGTCCTGCCGGCGCCGGTTGCCGCTGAGGTTGACTATCTGCTCGGAGCCCGTTTCGGTGAAGCAGCTCGGCGTGCCTTCCTCAGCGATCTCGCCGCCCTCCGCTATGACGTCGCGTGCCTGGAAGTCGATGATTATCGTGCGGTCTCCGAGCTCGACATCCGCTACTCCGATCTCGGTCTCGGTCTTGCCGATTGCTCGATCGTGGTTCTCGCGGAGCGCTACGAAACCCGGCGTCTGCTCAGCTTCGACGAGCGGCATTTCCGGGCGGTTGCGCCACTTCAGGGCGGCTCATTTGAGTTGCTCCCGGCGGATTCCTAGCTGGGCTCGCTGTCGCTGACGCCTTCGCCAGACTGCCGAATCGCCGTATTCGAACCGGTCATGGTGATTTCGGGCACTTCCGGCCGGAAGTGCCCGAAACGCTGCATATCGGCGCCTATCAGCGCATATTCATGCCGGATGTGCGCGACTCAGCCAATCGTAAAAGCCCTGCAAATAGTGCTGATTGAGGATTGCAGATTGCCGATGACCTCCCTAATTGCCAGCAGAAGGTCGTGGGTTCGAATCCCATCAGCCGCTTCGCATCGAACCCCCTGCACTTGGGCCGGTCGGCCCTCCCGGGGGAAAATCAAACCACCCCCGCATATCGCCTCCATTTTGGGCACTAGTAGTTCCCAAAATGACGCGGATGCGTGGGGATTAGCGGCGATTTCGGCCGATTCCGCCTCGCTTTCGGGCGGCGGCGGAGCTACGGTTGCCAGCGCCAAGACATAAGTGGCCCCGGCGGCGGTGGAACGCCCCGGGGCCTGGCATCGAAGCCTAGACTCGATGCAACGGAAACGGTACTGCCGTTGGCCCCCATCGGGCCAACACCGGGGCCGGCTTCGGTGCCCCTACCGAGAGGAGGGGCACCAGTGCCCGCCGCCACGATCACCATCTATAGCGACCAGCGCGACGGGCTTTACGAACTGGTCCGCAATCCGCGGGACTCACAGCGATTCTCACTAACGGCTTGAAGCCGAGGTCGGTCACCTTGCCGGGCTCGCGGTAGTAGAGGGTTGCTCCGGCCGAATCCCGGGAGTGTCTCCCCCCGCTCGACCGAGCCAGCGCAGGCCGAGGAGCAGGGCGGCAGGAATAACGAGGGCGCCGCTCACCGCCAGGAACCAGATCTGGGCCGCGTCGCTTCCGGCCTCAATCGTGTGCCCGACCGCCAGCAGCCAGAAGACCGCGGTCAGCCGGTGGAGGCGCCGCCAGCGGGCGGCGCCGATGCGGTCGCGGAGGTAGTAGGTGAGGCCGAGGACAGCCAGGCCGTAGCCGGCGATGATCCCGAGCCCGGTCCAGAGCGGGCGGTAGGCGCTGACGAAGGGCACGGCGATTCCGGTCAGACCGGGATTGAGGTAACTGTCGCCGAGCAGCGCGACCCCGTGCAGCACGACCATCGCCAGGGTGGTGAGCGAGAGGGCCTCGTGGATAGCCCGCAGATCCCGCTTGTTGGAGGTCTTCCGCCCCGAGCTCATCATCAACCCGAGCGCAACGCTGGCGCTGGCCAGCAGCAGGGCCGCCCCGCCGGCGGCCCTGCTGGTGATCCAGAACAGGTGAGGGGCGACGTTCACACCGCCACCGCGGTCAACAGCTGCTCCGCAGCGATCACGTCGACCTCGCCGCCATCGCGGACAACGACGCCACCGTGGGGCAGCCATTCATCGGCGCGTTTGGGGCCGGCGAGCAGGGCGGCCTTGGCATAGACCTCGGCCAGCAGGGCGGTGGGCGCGAGGGCGGTCGCCTGGACGATCCCGGTGAACGCCGGCTCGCCGCTGGCGGGATCGAGGATGTGGTGGGCGGCGGCGCCGTCGGGCGCGACCCAGCAGCGACGGCCGATGCCGCTCGTCGCCACAGCTCCGTCGCGCAGCTTCAGCTCGTGAACGGGACCCTCGCCGAAGGGATCGTCGACCCGCACCCGACGCACCAAACCGGCGTGGCCGCCTACGCGAATGTCTCCGCAGCAATCGACTGCGTAGGCCCGGTGTTGGCGAAGCTGATCGGCGAGGAGGTCGGCGAGAAGACCCTTGGCGATGCCACCGCTGTCGATCTTCACTCCCGGCGGGCGGATCACCGTCTCTTCGTTTTCGTCGACGCCGATCGAGCGCCAGAGACGGTCCGGGCGCGGCGCTCCCGGGGCTCGCTGGGGCCGGCTGGCAAGCGCATCACGGAGAGACATCGAAGGCTCGCCGTCGAGGGAGTCCCGGTAACCGGCGCGCTCGATGCGGTCGAGAAGCGTCGCGTCGACGAGGCCGCCGCTGAGCGAGCCGGCCTTCCCCACGGCATCCGCCAGCGCTCGCATCAGCGTCGTCGCCGGCACCTCCCAGCGGGGGTCGTCGTTGAGGCGCGCCAACTCGCTCTTGTCGCTGAAGCGCGAGAGCCGGCGATGGGCGTCGAGAAGCCTCATCCGCGCCAGGTCCGCCGCCTTCTCTCCGGCGGCTGTGTTCGCACCGCAGACATGGATCGTCGCGGTGCCGCCGAAGCACTCGAAGCGGCGGTGCGCTTCTCCCTTCACGATTGGCTGGTGATGACGGGAGCCGGTTCTTCTTCAGCGAATTCTTCTTCGACCGGTTCGGCTTCCACTTCGACGGGTTCTTCTTCAGCCGGTTCTCCCGCGAAGGCTTCTGCTTCAAGTTCTTCGGGTTCGGTCGCACCGAATTCTTCGGAGTCGGTACTGGCCCCCGCTTCCGCCGGTGGCGCCTTGGCCGCGTGGCGGTTGCGCCCGCTGCTCCCTTTGGCGACGGTCGATGAGGAGTCGCCGAGCACCGGATCGTTGCCGGTCGCCATCTGTACGAAGACGACTCCCCAGAGCAGGGCGAAGCAGATCAGCGAGATCGCGACGACGCGAGCCTTCAGTGTCCCGGCCCGCTTGCGCTGCGCGCGGATGCGGTGTCGTGCCTGCCGCTTGCGCTCGATCTTCTCAAGGGGATCCATGGTCAAACCTTCGTTGGGAGTCGGAAACGCCTGCTAAACGCGGCCTGAGAGTTCTCTTAGAACCACGGGCCGGCGGCGGAATAGGTGAGGAGCGCCAGGAGAGCGCCCGCGAGGATCGCCAGGCCAAGGGTCATCGTGCGGGCGCCGGCGCCCGCCAGCCGGGCCTCGGGCGGGCCATTGCGGCGCCAATCGGGGAGCGCCAGTGCCGGGACCTCGAGCAGGTGCCCGAGGACGTGCAGCGTCATCAGCGCGACCCAGGCGATGAAGCTCAGCTTGTGAGCAAACTTCAACGTGTCGCCGGGCGGTCCGGCCACGAGCAGCGCGACGCCGGTGCCGAACAGCGCCAGCGTCGTGAACACCACGCCCGGCGCCAGCACCCGCGGGGCGATGTTCGGAGGTCCCTTGCGAACGTAGGCGGGGCTGCCGGAGTAGTAGCGGACGAAGCGGTAGCCGGTACTGCCGAGCTTGAGCAGGACCGGTGGGATCAGAAGCATGCCGATGAAGATGTGCGGGCCGAGAAGCTGACCGATGAAGGGGATCGTCGCCCCCTCGGCGGCCAGCAGCACCAGCAGCGCCGCGGCGACCCCACCTGGCGGGCGTTGCCGATAACCCCCGGACTCGTCTGGACCTCGTTGGACTGGCGGTACACGAGGGCAATACTGGCCCCAACGGCTGCGCCGAAACTAAGCGTTGGGTTAGAGATCTCTTATCGTCGAGACGAAGCCGGGCAGCCGGAAGCAGACCCTGGCGCCGCCAAGCGGTGAGTCCTCGACCCAGATCCGGCCGCCGTGGATTTCAATGATCGACCGGGCGATGTCCAGCCCCAGGCCGCTGCCCCCGGAGGCGCGATCGCGCGAGGGATCGCTGCGATGAAAGCGATCGAAGACCCGCTCGCGCTGCTCGGGTGGGATGCCCGGCCCGTCGTCATCGACCACGACCAGGAGGCTGCCGCCGTCGGCTCGCGCCGAGAGGGCGAGCCGTCCATCGGGTCCCGCATGGCGACGGGCATTGGTGAGCAGGTTACGGACGACCTGGGCAAGGAGGTCGGGATCGACCTCGATGGTCCCGTCGGCCACGTCGCCCAGCTCGGCGATCTCTCCGTCCGCCCCGCCGGCAAGACCACGCAGGAAGGATGCGGTCTGCACTTCGCGCAGCGCCGGGCCAACACCCTCATCGAGTCGGGCGAGGGCGAGGAGATCGTCGACGAGGCGCTCCACCCGTCCCATCTCAGTCATCGTGATCGCCTCGACGCGGCGTATCTCCTCGTCGCTCGCGCTGTCGCCGCGGGCAAGCACTTCGAGCTGCCCGCGAATTGCGGTCAATGGGCTGCGCAACTCGTGGGATGCGTCTGAGACGAATCGCCGCTGCCTCGCGAATGCCTGGTCAAGACGATCGAGCATGTGGTTGAAGGCCTCGGCGAGGGTGCGCAGCTCCGCAGCATCGGCAGGGCCCGACTCGAGCCGTGGAGTGAGGTCTCCGGCGTCGACCTTGGCCGCGGTTGCCGCGAACCGCCGCAGGGGAGAGGCCGTGCGCGCCGCGAGCAGGTACCCCGCCAGCAGGGCCGCGGCTAGGGCCGCGCCACCGACTGCCAGGAACGTCTTCTCGACATCTGACTGTGCGTCCGCGATCGGGGAGATCGCCGATCGCTCCCTCGACCCAGGGCCTGAGGTTCCCGGTTCGCTCTGCTCCCGCGCCTCCTCGTGCTTGATCACGCTCGACTCGTGTGCCATTTGCGCCCGCACCGCAACCAGCACGATCGCGAACGCAATCACGACGATCAACCCGATCGAAAGCGCCAGCCTGCCGCGGAGGCCGAGCTTTGACCAGCGGGTTCTCATTCGCGGTCGCTGAGTCGATAGCCCACCGAGCGCACCGTCTCGATCGGGGCCGGCGAGCCGGGCAGGCCGAGCTTGCGGCGCAGGTAGCCGACGTAGACCTGAACCACGTTGGTTCCGGGATCGTGCTCGTAGCCCCAGACCGCGGAGAGGATCTCGTCGCGATCGCAGACCCGCCCCGCGTGTCGCATCAGGTAGGCGAGCAGCTCCGCCTCTCGGTTCGGCAGTCGAGCCACGAGGTCGCCCCGCGTCGCCTCCCGGGTGAGTAGGTCCAGCCGTATCCCGCCCGCGTCCAAGGTCGTCTCCGACGCGCCGTCGGACTCACGCAGACGGGCGCGGATGCGAGCCAGGAGCTCATCGAAGGCAAACGGCTTGGTGACGTAGTCCACTGCACCGAGATCGAGCCCCTCGACCCGGTCGGCGACGTCGGCTTTGGCCGTGAGCAAGATCACGGGCAGCGCCGGCTTGGAACGCTGAATGGCACCAAGCACCTTGATCCCGTCGCGACCCGGAAGCATTCGGTCAAGGACGACGAGATCGGTGCCGGGGGACAGCGCCAGCCGCTCTCCGGCGATGCCATCGGCAGCAACCATGACGCCATAGCCCTCTGCTTCGAGGCCTCGTGCCAGGAAGTCGGCGATCCCTGCCTCGTCCTCGACGACCAGGATCTCCATGCGTCGATGCTATCCGGGCATAAAAGTGTGGGAGGTCCGAAGCTAAGAGTTTTCTCAGGCAGTCATCCCCAGGCGGAGCGTAGTTCTAGGTGTCCTCACCGATGACCATCTCAAGGAACGCATGGCTCGCCGCGCTGGGTTTTCATGTCGCCCACCTGAGCAAACCTAGTCTCCCCAGTGCCCCCGTGTCGACCGTGATGGATAGCCTGACTCCTATGAAGCTAAGGTTCAAGATCGTCGAATTCTTCTATGACCCCGACCCGGTGACGGTTCAGGTCGGTGGCAAGGTGATTTGGCAAAACGAGGACACCATCCCCCACACCGCAACCGCCAAGGACGGGAGCTTTGACACCGGCACGATCGAGCCGGGCAAGCTCAAATCGGAAACCTTCAAGCAGGCCGGCAGCTACCGCTACGTCTGCGAAATCCACCCGAGGATGTCCGGCACCGTCGAAGTGGTCGAGAAGGACTTGTCCTAGCCCGGATCGTTCATCAAGCGCTCGCGAGTAACGTCGGCAGGTAGAAAGTGGGGGTGGGTGTCGATCGCGG
>Ga0193695_1000141_pt1 | contig 10873 bp, 8 predicted proteins | sample L3s2metaG_FD_160568 | JGI IMG/M metagenome (GOLD analysis project Ga0193695, IMG submission 160568) | Soil microbial communities from a riparian zone of the East river system, Colorado, United States - L3s2 | ecosystem: Environmental > Terrestrial > Soil > Riparian zone | place: USA: East River... | reverse complement strand
TGGAAGCATCCCAATCGCACCGGTCTCTCCCTCGTATTCGGCCTCGCCCTCATCTGGGTCGCGGCCAGCGCGTCAAGCGCGGCGGCAACCACCTACTCATTCAAGCCCGCCCGGGCGACGAACGGGACGGTCCTCTTCCTGATCAAGAGCGTGCGTCCAGAGAGCGTCCGCGCGGCGCAGATCCGCATCGACCACCACAAGACGTACCAGCTCGATCTCACCACGGCCCGCAGGGCCGCACGACGCGGCCAGCTTCGTTTCCACGTCGGGTCGAGACTGAAGCGGCGTGGCGGCAGGCTGAAGATCGTCGCCGACCCGACGCCGCCCGAGACCACGATCACCTCAGGTCCGAGCGGCACCGTCGCGTCGCAGTCCGCGTCGTACCAATTCGACTCACCCGACGACAGCAACGCGAGCTTTCAGTGCAGTCTGGATTCCGGCGCTTGGAGCAGCTGCTCATCGCCGAAGTCCTATTCGCAGCTCGCGGCTGGAAGCCACACGTTCTCCGTGCGGGCGTACGACAGGGCCGGCAACGTCGACCCGACTCCGGCCGCCCGAACCTGGACAGTGGAAACTCCGCCTCCAACGGAAACCGAACCTGTGCCCTCACCCTCACCCTCACCCTCACCCACGCCCTCGCCCGAACCACTTCCCGAGGGGGCGTTGATGTATGACGGCTTCGGCTCGGCGAACGGGTCCAACAACCTGATCACCAACGAGTACGGGGCGTGGCACAGCTCCGACAGCACCGCCGTGAACTCGCCCGTCTGGCAATCCGACGGAGGCTCGCTGTTCTCGGTCTCCACCACGGGGCCGAGCGGCGAAGCAACCCGCGCGGCCTACACGGGCTCGCTGGACAGCAGCACCGCGGACAAGTACTCCCAGACCCACACGCACTCCAACAAGATGCGCTTCTGGACGAAGGCATCCGGGTTCGGAAACGTGAGGATCGACGCCGACATCGAGGCGACGAGCTGGAGCCCCGAAGCTCCGTCGAGCTGGGGCGGATTCAAGTTCTACCTGCGACGGGAAAAGGGCGTCACGGATAGCCCCTTCTACACCGCCGAGCCGTACATCAAGGACGGCCACCTGTACATCCAGAAGAAGTGCCTCGGCAACACGGGCGGCGGCAATTTCGTGGCCGGAGAAGGCAGCAGCCCCGGCGGCACGTATTACATCCTCGGCAGCAAGAGCGGCTACACCGCCCCCCTCGGAAGCTGGCACAAGATCGCGGCGACTGTCCATACGAACGCGGACGGATCGGTCACGATCGGCCTCTACCGGGACGGCCAGCTGCTGCTGCAAGCGGTCGATCACGGCGCTCAGCCGGACGGAACCGGCTGCGCACCGCTCTACGCGGGGCACGTCGGCTTCCGTTCCGACTTCCTCCAGTACTACCTCGACAACTACGAGGTGACCCTGCAGCCCTAGGGGTCTGGGCAGAGCACTCCAAGCCCCCGTCGGATCGATGGCGGCGGCGCACCCGCATATCATCTGCGCGGTGCGCCCGGCGCCTTCAATCGATCCCATCTCCGACCCCGCCTGGCGCACCCTGATCGAGGGCAGCCGGTCGGCGACGATCTTCCACCATCCGCTGTGGCTCCAGCTGCTGCGCTCCCAGTACGGCTACGAGCTGTCCGCCTGCTGCGTCCAGGATGGGAACGGGATCGAAGCCGGCATCCCGATCGCCCGGATCGAGAGTCGACTCACCGGGCAGCGGCTGGTCTCCCTGCCCTTCTCCGACGCCTGTGCTCCGGTTCTCGCCCCCGCGGCGGACCCATCCGCGGCGGCCGCCCTCAGCGAGGCGCTGACCGAGGAGCACCGGCGACGCGGGCTCGACCTCACCGTCCGCGCGTCCATCCCCAACGCGCCCGGAGCATTCGTCCAGCACCGTTTCTACCGCCACCTGCTGCCGCTCGCCGACGACCCGGCCGAGGTCGAACGCCTCTACTCCAAGTCGCAGATCAAACGTGGCATCAAGAAGGCTCGGCGCGAAGGTCTTCGCGCCGAGCGGCGCGCCGACGCCGAGGCCCTTGACGTCTTCTACTCCCTGCACCTGCAGACGCGCAAGAAGCTCGGCGTGCCGACGCAGCCGAAGCGCTTCATCCGGCGCTTCGGCGAGCTCTTCGACGCAGGGCTCGGCTTCGTCGAGCTGGTCCTCGACGACGCACGGCCGATCGCCGCCGCGGTCTTCCTCACCTACAACGGCACTGTGACCTACAAGTACGGCGCATCGGATGCCCGCGCACTTGGCAAGCGCCCGAACAACCTCCTCTTCTCGGAGCTGATCCACTGGGCGTGCGAAGCGGGCTTCCACACCCTCGATTTCGGCCGGACCGATATCGACAACGAGGGCCTGCGCGCCTTCAAGCGGTCCTGGGGGGCAGAGGAGGTCGAGCTCTCCTACACGTATTTCGCCGACCACGCGCCGTCGCCGGAGCCCAAGCTGCGCGACCGCGCGATGGCCGCCACGATCAAGCACTCCCCGCCGGGCGTCAGCCGGCTCGTCGGAGAGGCGCTCTACCGGCATTTCGGCTAGCTACGATGCCGCCCGTGCCCCCCGACCCAGCGGACGCCGGCTTCGACCCGGACGACTTCTTGCTCGAGCGATACGCCCAGCACGGAGACGGTCAGTCGGCCCTGATGCGCGCCTACTACGGCGTCAAGCCGCTTCTCCCGCGCAGGCTGCAGATCGCGATGCGGCGCCGCCACGCCGCGCGACGAGCACGGCGCGAGTTTCCCGCCTGGCCGATCGAGTCGCTGCTCGTCGACCACCAACGCGAGATGTTCCGCCGCGAGCTCGAGCAGAGCGGCGCCGCAGAGGTCCCCTTCGTCGGCTACTGGCCCGACGGCCACCGGTTCGCGGCGATCGTCAGCCACGACGTCGAGGGGCCCGAGGGCATCGCCAACGTCCCGCGGCTGCTCGAGATCGAGCGCAGGCACGGGATCGTGTCCTGCTGGAACTTCTGCGCCGAGTGGTACGAGATACCGACCGGCACGTTCGAGACGGTGCGTGCCGCGGGCTGTGAGGTCGGCCTCCACGGAATCCTCCACGACGGCAAGCTGTTCCGCGACCGGGCGAGTTTCGAGGCCAACCTGCCGAAGATCCATCGCTACCTCGAGCTCTGGGACGCCGTCGGCTTCCGCTCTCCCGCCACCCACCGCAACCCCGACTGGATGCCGGAGCTGGGATGCCTCTATGACGGGTCGTTCCCGGACACCGATCCGTTCGAGCCGCAGGCCGGCGGCTGCTGCTCGATCTTCCCCTACTTCATCGAGGATCTGGTCGAGCTGCCGATAACTCTCGTCCAGGACCACACGCTGTGGGAGATCCTCGACGACGAATCGATCGACCGCTGGACCGAGAAGAGCGAGTGGATTGCCGCCAACCACGGCCTGGTGCAGCTGCTCGTCCACCCCGACTACCTGCTCAGCGACGCGAGGCTCGAGCTCTACGACTCCTTTCTCGGTTGGCTGAGCGGCCTCGCCGGTCGCGGCGACGGATGGCATGCGCTGCCGCGGCAGGTAGCCGAATGGTGGCGGCAGCGCGCGGCGCTCACCTGCTCGACGGGTCCTGGCGGCGAGGTGAGCATCGAAGGGGATTCCGGCGCCGAGCGGGCGGCGGTCGAGTGGGCCGGCAAGGACGAGGACGGCGACGTCGTCCTTCGGCTCAGCGCCGCCCCCTGAGCAGCGCCGGCGCCCGTCGCAGCATGCGCCACACCAGGGAGGGCACCGTGCTCGCAAGGGGTCGCGGATCGTCCGCCGCGAACACGGCGAACTGCACCGGAGCGCGGAGGGAGCGCGCGTAGGCCACCGGCGAGAGCCGTCCCCGCCGGATTTCCGCACCGGCCGCGAGCACGTCCGTCCCCATCCGCACCCAGCGGACGCCGGGGCGGGCCCGGGCCTCGGTGGGCCGCTTGCCGCGAGCTATCTGGAAACCCAGATAGGGAAAGTCGACACCCGCACGCGCGCCCAGGGTGAACCAGGTCCAGAGCCGCGGGTTGACGTCGAGCACCTTGTACTTGCCGCTGCGCGGGTCGCGCTTGAACTCGACCTCGACCGGGCCGCTGTAGCCGATCGCCTCGAGCAGGCGTCGAGCATCCCGCTCCACCTCAGGGGCGTCGACCGTCTCGACGAAGGAGCTCGAGTGACCGAAAGTGACCGGGTACTGCCGGCTGCGGCGGGCGACGATCGAGCCGATCGGGCGACCGTCGAGGCAGGCCGCGCCGAAGGAGAACTGCGCCTCGCCTCCCCCCGGGATCATCTCCTGCACCATCACCTGCTCGGGCGCGACCATGGAGCAAGCCTCCTCGTAGCGCGCCAGCAGCTCACCACGACTGCCCACCGGCCATGCCTTGTCGTGGGTGAAGCGGTTGAGGCCGGCCTTCGCGGTCGGCTTGAGGATGCAGGGAAACTCGACGTCGAGGTTCGCCAGCTCGGCGCGGCTGGCGGGATAGTGGGTCCAGGGCGCGGCCACGCCGACCTCCCCCGCGAGCTCGTAGGTGAGGCGCTTGTCGTAAGCGAGCCGGGTCTGGGCCCACGGTGGCGTCGTCAGCGCGAACCGCTCCGCGAGCGCTGCGTGGTGCCGGGCGACGAGCGCCGAGGTCTCATCGCTGGTCGGGAACAGCGTCCAGCGCCGGAGGCCGTGGTTCTCGGCGATCCCGACCAGGAACATCGCCTGCTCCGCTTCGTCCCGGTCTGGCCAGGGAAAGCTTCGCTGCACGTAGCGGGAGTGGCGGGCGACCCGGTAGTCGCCCTCGTCGATCAACCAGACGGGGATCCCGCGGCGGCCCAGGCTGCGCGCGATCCCGAGGCCACGCGAGTCGCCGCCGATGACGATGGCGCCGTCCATCGAGGGGCTAGAGCGGGCGCGCCGGGTTGCCGGCCACGACCGCGTCTGGTGGGACATCGCGGGTGACGACAGCCCCCGCGCCCACGAGCGCGCCGGCGCCGATCGTCACGCCGCCCAGGATGACCGAGCCCGAGCCGATCGAGGCGCCGTCCTCGACCCGCGTCCGAGACATCTCCCAGTCCTCCGGGCCCTGCAGCTCGCCGTCCTCGTTCGTCGCACGCGGCCGCTTGTCGTTGACGAACATCACGCCGTGCCCGATGAACGCACGGTCGCCGATCGTGACGCCCTCGCAGACGAACGTGTGGCTCTGGACCTTGCACGCGGCGCCGACCTCGACGCCGGCCTGCATCTCCACGAAGGGGCCGATCCGCGAGCCGCTGCCGATCGTGCATCCATAGAGGTTCGTGAAGGCCTGGACGTGGACGCCCTCGCCGAACTCGACGTTCGCGATCAGCCGGCTGGGCGCGTCGTTGGCGGGCTGTGCGGCCATGGGCGAGGGCCGACCGATCAGGCGCCCGGATTCTTGCGCGGCACCAGCACCAGCCGCTTGAACTCGGCGACCAGGACACTGTCTTGGTTGAGCACCCGGGTGTGAACCTTGACGATGCCGCGATCCGGCTTGGATTTGGACGGCTTCACGTCGAGCACCTCCGTCTCGCAGAACAGCGTGTCGCCGTGGAAGACCGGGTTCGGGTGGCTGAGGTCCTCGGTGGCGAGGTTGGCGATCGCCTTGCCGGAGATGTCGGAGACGGACATCCCCAGGGCCAGCGAGTAGACGAGCGGCCCGACCACGACGTTGCGCCCCTGCTGGGACGCGGCCGCGTAGACATCGTTGATGTGGAGCGGATGGTGGTTCATCGTGATCAGGCAGAAAAGGTGGTCGTCCGCCTCGGTCACGGTCTTTGCCGGCCAGTGCTTGTAGACCGCGCCGACCTCGAACTCCTCAAGGTAGCGGCCGTAACTGTGGGCGCCGCTCGCCTCACGCTCGGCCTGGTCGGTGCTCAGCTCATACTTCTCGTCGCTCATCGGTCTCCGCTTCTCCTCTGGTTTGGACTGCGCGGGGATGCTATCCGCGCGAAAGTTCTCCGTGCCGGGCGGTCAGTGCGCTTTCTTGAGGCGGGAGCGCTGCTCCTGGCGCTCCACCACCTGGGCGACCAGCTTCTTCACGTTGGGGTCGCCGGTCGCCTTGATGTGACCGGTCTCGACCGCCTTGCGGTAGCCCTTCAGCGTCCCAGCCTCGGCCAGCTCGTTGAACTGGGGACGATCGATCTGGACCAGCACGCGCTCGTCCTGTGCCAGGTCCTTGCTGATCTTCGGCCCGGGCAGCTCGACCCGGTAGAGCTGCACGTCCCCCCTGGCCTTCAATTCCAGCCCAAAGATGAGCTTGAGCTTACGCAGCGCCGGCACTTCCTCTTGGAAGCGCTCGACGGCGGTCTCGATCAGCTGCTGGGTAGAGGCCACGGTTCGCCGATCCGCCCCGAGCTTACGCGGTCGGCGGCAGGTGACAGTAATCGACGAACGTCGGCGGAGCGGCGATCGAGTAATCGCCGGCGCCAACCTGATTCGACACCGGGAGCGCAAAAGCCGCTCCGGCAGCGGTGAGCGAAGTCGTCTGGGTGGAAGACGTGCCGTCGTTGTAATGCGCGCCGACCCGAGCCGCGCTCAGCGTCGACCCGTAGACCGCCACCTCGTCGATCGTGCCCTTGAAGAATTCGTGGCTGCCGTCCCAGGAGCCGACGTAGAGCGGGTTGCCGCCGGCGCTTGCCGGCCCGGTCAACGCCGCGCTCGCGACCTGCGTGCCGTTGACGTAGAGCCGCTGCGTGGCGCCATCGTAGGTGCCGACAACGTGGTAGGCCTGGCCGGCGACGATCGCGCCGGAGGGCGCCTGCAGGCGCCTGCGGGTTCCGTTCTGAATGATCGTGAACTCGAGCCGCGGGCCGTTGAACTGCAGTGAGTAGGACTCGGCCTTGGTCAGGATCGAGGCGAAGCTGCCGCTGGTGGGCAGCGACGCCGGCTTGATCCAGGCCTCGAGGCTGAGCGGCGAGGAGAGGCCGAGCGTGGCGGAGTTGGCGATCCTCACGTTGTCGTTGGTCCCGTCGAAGTTCACCGCGGTGTTGGTCGCATCGGTCGCCAGCAGGCTCGCCTGTCCCAGGGCCGGGGAATTGGCATAGGCACCTGGGTTGGCGCCGCGCTCGTCAGCCGCGGCGGTGCCGCTTGCCTCGCCGAGGCGCCAGTAGCTGACCGGGCTGTCGGCGACCACGGCGGCGTTGTAGCCGGTCGGCGGCGGCTGGATGGCAAGGGTCGTTGCGGAAGCCGTGTTCGAGTAGCCGGAGCTGTCGGTCGCGTTCTTCGCCTTCACTCGGTAGTAGTAGGTCGTGTTCGGCGAGAGGGCGAGGTCGGAGAAGGTCGTGCTGTCAGACCAGGCGGTCATCTTCACCGGCGCGGGGAAGGCTGCGCTGGTGTCGCGCTCGATCACGAATTCGCCCTCGTTCGTGGAGTTGTCGTTCCAGCTCAGATTTATCTGTGAGCTCGATAGCGCGGTCGCCGTCAGGTTGCTCGGGTCTTTCACCGTCGGATCGGGCGCCGCGCCGATGCCAGCCTGGTAGTGCGCGCTGACCCGGGCTGCGCTCAGCACGCTGGGGTAGACGGCGGGCTCGTCGATCGTCCCGGCCAGGAACTCCGAGCCACCGCTCCAGGAACCCATGGTCAGCGGATTGCCGTTGGTCGTGATCGGACCCGTCAGCGCCGCGCTCGCGACCTGCGTGCCGTTGACGTAGAGCCGCTGCGTGGCGCCATCGTAGGTGCCGACAACGTGGTAGGCCTGGCCGGCGACGATCGCGCCGGAGGGCGCCTGCAGGCGCCTGCGGGCGCTGTTCTGGATGATCGTGAACTCGAGCCGCGGGCCGTTGAACTGCAGCGAGTAGGACTCGGCCTTGGTCAGGATCGAGGCGAACTTGCCGCTGGCGGGGAGCGAGGCGGGCTTGATCCAGGCCTCGAGCGAGACACCCACCGCGGGGCTGAGCGAGCCGGAGCTGGGGACCCGCACGTAATCGTTGACCCCGTCGAAGCGAACGGCCTTGTTGGCGCTGTCGCCGGGCAGCATGCTGGCCTGGCCGAGCACGGGGCCGTTCGTGTAGGCGCCGTTGTCGCCGCCGGATGAGTCCGCGGCCGTCGTACCGCCGGTCTCGCCCAACCGCCAGTAGCCGGATGGCGAATCGGCAAGCACGGCGTTCGAGTACGCGGAGGTGCCGCCTTCGCGGCTGAGTTCGATCGTGTCGCTCTCCGAAGCCGACCACTTGCCCGAGGCGTCCTTGAACTGGACGTAGACGGTCTTGACGCCGTCGGCGGCGGTGCCGCCGTAAGCGGAGTTGGTCAGGTCCCAGGCGATCGCCTGCGCGGTCGATTCGGCGCCGGTGTAGGACTGCGGCGAGGACCACGTGCTGCCGTCGTTGGAGAGTTTGACCTGGGTGACGCCGCTGATGTCGTCGCGGCCGAGCACCTTCACGGTCACGTTCGGGGAGGCGGTGCCGACGTCGATGTCGTTGATCCGCACCGTGCCGGTGGGGGGATTGGAGTCGACGAGTTTGCCCCCTGAAACGCTGAACTGGGTGATCGCTTCGTTGGCTTCGGCGCTCTCGGTGCTCGGGTTCGACTTGCCGGGGCTCTCATAGACCTTGTTGAGCGGATCGACGACCGATCGCATCACGTACTGGCCGTCCGCCAGATGGCCGTTGGGCCCGAGGTCGATCCACTGGTCCGGGCGGTAGTAGTCATAGGTATCGCCCCAGCCCGGCGAGAGCCCCTGCAGCATCAGGCCCTGCGAGTTGGGAAAGCACCCGTTGGCGCTGTGCACCGGCGGATAGGGCATGTTCGGCAGGGTGTGGATGAACTCCTCGTCCTCGACGCAGCTGGTCGTCTTCGAGCCCACCATCGGGTTGCCCTGCGTCCTGCCGCTGGCGATCCAGGCTTCGAATTCGGCTTTGGTCCAGAGCTCGTAGGCCCCCCAGTTGTCGTAGTGGTAGTGCTGATGGGCCGCGTGCCAGTAGAAGTTGTTGCTGGCCGAGAAGTCGGTGAAGCCGCCCGAGTCGTCGTAGACACGCTGGATCGCGGCGCCGGTTTTCGTATTCGGGTCGATCTGGCCGCGCAGCTCCAGCGGGCCGGGGCCGGCGTCCCAGACCGTGTTCGAGAAGCGCAGGACGTTGTGGATCACAGTGTTCCCGCTGGGGTCGACGTCCGTCGTGTCGAAACGCAGATCCCGCGGCGGCAACGTCTTCAGGTCTGGATAAAGAGCGGTGGCCGCGCTGGCGGGCGCCGCGGACAGCGCCACCACGAGGGTCGCGAGGAAGAGCGCGGCCGCCGAGCCGCGCCCTCGCGCAGCGATGCCTTTCTGGAAACGGGATTGCACCAGACGACGAACGCTACAAGGCGAAGGCCGCCGCGAAGCCCCAAAATTCAAATTTTGTGCCTCTGCAGGAGCTTCTTGCCGATCACCATGCGCTGGATCTCCGAGGTTCCCTCGCCGATCAAGAGCAGCGGCGCGTCGCGGTAGAGGCGCTCGATCTCGTACTCCTTCGAGTAGCCGTAGCCGCCGTGGATGCGGAAGCACTCCTCGACGCACTCCTTGCCGGTCTCCGAGGCGAACAGCTTCGCCATCCCGGCCTCCAGGTCGGAGCGCTCGCCGGCATCCTTGAGGCGCGCGGATTTGCGGGTGAGGAGGCGGGCGGCCTCGACCTTGGTCGCCATATCGGCGAGCTTGAACTGGATCGCCTGGTGCTGGGCGATCGGCTTGCCGAAGGTCTTGCGCTCCTGGCTGTAGCGGAGGGCCAGCTCCAGCGCCCGCTGGGCGATGCCGACGCCGCGGGCGGCGACGTTGACGCGGCCGACCTCGAGCGCGTCCATCATCTGCACGAAGCCCTGCCCGACTCCCGCCTCCTCGCCGCCCAGCACCCGCTCGGGCGGGCAGCGGTAGCCGTCGTAGACGAGCTCGGTCGACTCGACGCCCTTGTAACCCATCTTCTTGATCTTCGGCGGGACCGTGAGCCCGGCGTAGTCGCCCTCGTTTACTTCCTTCCAGGGCTCCTTCTCGGTGATGAAGCAGGTCATCCCCTTGTAGGGCGGGTCGGCCTTGGGGTCGGTCTTCATCAAGACGAAGACGACGCTCGAGCCGAGACCGTTGGTGACCCACATCTTCTGGCCGTTCAGCTCCCAGCTGCCGTCCTCGCCCTTCTTCGCGGTCGACTTGATCCCCTGCACGTCGGAGCCGACCTCGGGCTCCGACAGGGAGAAGGCGGCGCGGATCTCGCCGGTCGCCATCTTCGGCAGGAAGTGGTCCTTCTGCTCGTCGGTGCCGAACTTCATCAGCAGGTAGGAGCCGATGAAGTGGGTGTTGACGACGCCCGAGATCGAGATCCAGCCGCGCGAGAGCTCTTCGACGATCATCGCGTAGGTCGTCAGGTCGAGCCCCATGCCCCCGTACTCCTCGGGAATCGTCACCCCGAAGAGGCCCAGCTCCTTCATCTGCTCGACGATCGGCTCCGGGAAGGAGTCCTCGTGGTCGTAGCGCTCGGCGTTGGGGATGATCTGCTCGTCGACGAACTGGCGCACCATCTCGGCGATGTCGCGCTGGACATCGGTCTGCTCGCTGTAAGCGGTCTCTACGGGCATAGCTCCTGCTCAGGTCGGGTATTGGAAGAAAAAGAAGAATATCGGCGCAGGTTCCGCCGGTGTCCAAGCTCGCCAACCAGTCAATCTCGTAAAGCAAGGCTCTGGAAAAAACGCTACGGTGCTCGAAAGGGGGTTACTCGAGTGGGAGAAGCGCGCACTTGGATGCAGCAAAGCGTGCTCGCGGGGCTGGTTTTGCTCGCGGCCTGGCTGCTCCTGGCCGCTGCCGCCGCCTCGGCTCAGGCCTCGGCGCCCGGCCTTCCCCTCCTCCACGACGACTTCGACTCCGCCAACGGCGCCAACGGCCTGATCACCAACGAGTACGCGGCCTGGCACGCTTGGGACGGCGCCGGCGTGGAC
>Ga0193695_1000140_pt1 | contig 10927 bp, 7 predicted proteins | sample L3s2metaG_FD_160568 | JGI IMG/M metagenome (GOLD analysis project Ga0193695, IMG submission 160568) | Soil microbial communities from a riparian zone of the East river system, Colorado, United States - L3s2 | ecosystem: Environmental > Terrestrial > Soil > Riparian zone | place: USA: East River... | reverse complement strand
GGGGCCCGTGAGCTGATACTCGTGCGCGACTTTCGCGATCGGCTGAGCTCGGTGTTCGCCTGGAACGAGAAGCGCGACGATCACGGATTCGGACACGAGGCCGAGATGAGCAAGGCCGAGTACGTGGCCGAGCGGGTCCGCGCCGATGCGGAGGGCCTCCTGCGCCGCCGGCGCCGGCAAGGTGACGCGGCGCACCTGGTTCGCTACGAGGACTTGATCCTGCGGCCGGCAGAGACGCTCACCGGCCTCTTGGAGTACCTCGAGCTCGACGCCGGCACCTCCCTCGTCGAGGGGATGCTCGAGGAGGCGACCAGGCCTGGCGAGCTGCTCGACGCACACCGGACCGTGAGCGACCCCGCGCAGACGATCGGGCGCTGGCGCCGCGATCTGCCCCCGGCGCTGGCCGAGGAGTGCAACGAGGTCCTTGCCCCGGTCCTTGCCGAGTTCGGCTACTCGACCGATCTCGAGGCGGTCGAGGGCGGGGAATGACCGTTCGCTGATGGTGGCGATCGCGGTCTCCGGGTCGATCGCCCAGCGACCCGGGCGTCCCGGCCACGCCTGGGTCTTTCTCAGCTACCTGCTCGGCTTCCAGAGCCTCGGATACGAGGTGCTCTTCATCGACCGGCTCAGCACAGAGATGATCGAGGGGTCGAGCCGGGGGGGCTCGCTCCGATCCTCCGCTGAGGCTCGCTGGCTCAGCGCGACCATGCGCGACGCCGGTCTCGGGGACTCCTACTCTCTGCTTCTGGGAAAAGGCGAGGGGACCGTCGGCATGCCTCGGCACGAGCTGCTCGATCGCCTTCGCCGTTCGGTGCTGCTGCTCAACGTCAACGGGTTCCTCGCCGATCAGGAGCTTCTCGAGGCGGCGCAAAAGCGCGCCTATCTCGACATCGACCCGGGGTTCGCTCAGATGTGGGAGGAGACGGGGCTCGCCGTCCTCCCCGACGGACACGATGCCTTCGTGACCGTCGGACTCAATCTGGGGAAGGAGAGCTGCGGCGTCCCCACCGTCGGCCGGAACTGGGTGACGACGGTCCCGCCGGTCGTGCTCGACAGCTGGCCGGCGAGCCGGGGTGGAGAGGCCTTCACCAGCATCGGCAGTTGGAGGGGGCCGTTCGATCCCGTTGCCCACGGGGGTCGCAGCTATGGACTGCGCGCACACGAGCTACGGCGCTTCGCAGAGCTGCCACAACTCGTCGACGCCCCCTTTGAGCTCGCCCTCGACATCGACCCTGGGGACCATCGCGATGCAGAGCTGCTTCGCGATAACTCGTGGCGTCTGGCCGATCCGCTCGAGGTGGCCGGCGAGCCGACCGCGTACAGGCGGTATATCCAAGGATCCCTGGCAGAGATCGCGATCCCCAAGAGCATGTACGTCGAGACGAAGAGCGGCTGGTTCAGCGATCGCAGCGCCTGCTACCTCGCAAGCGGCAGGCCGGTCCTCGCCCTGGACACCGGCTTCGCGACCTCGCTGCCGACCGGAGAGGGCCTGCTGCGATTCGGCGACCTCGACGAGGCGGTGAGGGGCGGGGAGGAGATTTGCGCCGACCCCGATCGCCATTCCAAAGCCGCAAGGGCGATCGCGGAGGAGCACTTCGAGGCCGGCAAGGTGTTGACCGCGCTGCTCGAGAGGCTCGAGGTGGGTTGATCGATGATGCCCTCCGACCGAAGTGTCGAATCGAGCGACGCCTCCGTGAGGCGCCTGAACTGGGGCTGCGGAGATCACGTTGCCCCGGGCTGGATCAATTCCGACGTCAAGCAAGGGGCGGAGGTGGATCTAGTCGCCGACATCAAGGCCGGTCTGCCGCTGGTATCCGACGGCCTCGACTACGCGGTGAGCGTGCATGCGCTGCCGGAGCTGCCCTATCCCGAGCTGGTGCCCGCCCTTCGCGAGCTGCACCGGGTCTTGAAGCCCGGCGGGGTGCTGCGGCTGGTCCTGCCTGACCTGGACCGCGCGATCGACGCCTACCGCCGGGGAGAGAAGGGCTATTTCAAGGTGGATCCGCACGAGGTCCACAGCCTTGGGGGCCGGTTCATCGTGCAGATGCTCTGGTATGGATACTCGCGATCCCTTTTCACGCAGGATTTCGCCGAGGAGCTGCTGGAAAAAGGAGGGTTCGAGCAAATCAGCCGTTGCCGCTGCCGGCAGACCGCCAGCGGCTTTTCCGAGATCGTCGAGCTCGACAACCGCGAGGACGAGAGCCTCTACATCGAGGCGAGGAAGCCGTCGGCTCGCATTTCGCGCGTCCTCCCATACAATCGCGCTCCGATGTCCGGCGAGCTGGAGATCCTCGACATAGCCCAAACCCCGAGCGAGCGAGTCAGGGGCAAATTTCGTGTGCACCGAAGCGAGGACCAGAAGCTCGAGATCATCGGCTGGGTCCTTGGCCAGGAGTCGCCTGTCACGGAGGTTGTCGTGGATTCGGGAAGCGGCGTGGCGGGGCGCACGTCCGTCGCGCTCGATCGCCCTGATGTCGCCGAGAAGTTTCCCGATCGCCCCGAGGCCTCGACGGCCGGCTTCAAGCTCAGCCTCGAGGCTCAGGGCAAGGGGGAGAGCCGGCTGGACGTCTGGGCTCTGCTCAAAGACGAGACTCGGGAGCCCATCGGGCGAATCACCGTGAAGTCCGCTCGTCGCCGTTTCCTCGGTGGGCTTCGGCGTGGTTGATGGGGCAGGCCACGCGGCCGTGCGCTGAGGACCAGGCGCGGCGGACCGCGCCTCTCGTCTCTGTCGTCATCCCCTGCTTCGATCAGGCCCACTTCCTCGCCGACGCGATCGAGAGCGTCTTCGCCCAGACCCTTAGGGATTTCGAGCTGTTGGTTGTCGACGACGGCTCCCTCGACAACAGCTGCGAGGTGGCGCGGCGCTATCCGGATGTCCGTCCCCTGCGACAGGCGAATCGGGGCGTCGCCGCGGCTCGCAACCTGGGGCTCGCCGAATCGCGCGGTACGTTCGCGGTCTTCCTGGATGCTGACGACCGACTGCTGCCCCATGCTTTGGAGCTGGGTATGGAGACTCTTGCCAAGCGGCCCCAGATAGCTTTCGCGGCTGGGATGTCAAGGGACATCCGGGAAGATGGCCGGCCGATGGACGGGGCGGACCGGCAGCCGCTCGTCACCCAGGACCACTACCTCCGCCTGCTCGAGGATTGCTACATCTGGTCAGGCTCCTCGGTCGTATACAGGCGCTCCGCGGTCGAGACGGTCGGCGGCTTCAACGAAAGCCTCGACGCGGCTGACGACTACGAGCTATATCTGAAGCTGGCCTACCGCTATCCGGTCTACTGCCACGACGAGGTCGTCACCGAGTATCGCCGCCACGGCTCGAACACCACGCGCAACGCCGCGGTCGTCCTCACCTCGCAGCTCGAGGTACTGCGGGGGCAGCGCTCGCGGCTGCGAGGCAGGCGGGAGCGCGCCGCCCGCCAGGTCGGCATCCGCAAAACGCGCGCCGAGCATGGCCACGCGCTGGCCGAGCAGGTCGCGGCCAACTGGCGCAGACGCCGGTGGCACCAAGCCATGCGCGAGCTGCTGACGCTCGCTCGCCACGATCCCGGCGGCTTGCTGGGCCTCGCCGGTCGCGTCGCATGACCGGCGACGTCGAGACGCCCGTCGTCTCCGTCGTCCTGCGTACCTACAACCACGCCCGCTTCGTCGCGCAGGCGATCGAGAGCGTGCTGATCCAGGACACGGCGTTCCCCTTTGAGCTGGTGATCGGCGAGGACTGCTCGACCGACGGCACGCGCGAGATCGTGGCGGCTTACGCAGAACGGCATCCGCAGATCATTCAGGCCGTACTGCCGGAGCGCAACATCGGCCACGGCGCCATCTTCAAACGGGCGCTGGAGGCGACCCGCGGCTCCTTCATCGCCTATCTCGACGGCGACGACTACTGGACCTCGGCGGCGAAGCTGCAGCGCCAGGTGGATTTCCTCGAAGCCAATTCGGACTGCCCAAGCTGCTTCCACGACGTCAGCCTGGTCTACGGGGAGCAGGGCGTTCCCTCGGGCGCCGTCAACCCGGGACTCTCGGAGGACCGTTTCGCGCTCGAGGAGATACTCCTCGACTGCTTTGTGCCCGCCCCCGCGGTGGTCTTCCGCCGGGCGGCGGCGGACCGGCTGCCGGACTGGGCCTTCGACGTCGTATGGATCGACTGGCTGATCCACATCTGCGCGGCGACGCTGGGCCCGATCGGGTACATCCCGGCGACGTTGGCCGCCTACCGGGTGCACCGCGGTGGCATGTTCTCGGCCCTCGACCGGATAAGCCAGGTCGAAGAGGACTTTCCCTTCTACGACCGGCTGCTGGACGACCTGCCGGAGCAGCGCGAGCTGATCGAACGCTGCGTCGCCTACCGTCATAGCCAGATCGCAATCGAGCGGTTGGGGGTTCCCTTCGACGCGTGCGTCGTGTTGATCGATCCGCGCCGGGAGATGAAGCCCTACTTCAACGGCCGCCACGCCCGCAGCCTCCCCAGGCGCGACACGCGTGCGGTAACCGAGCTCGAGGCGATCCGCGATGCGGCCGCGACGCTCTCGACCGCCGATCGCGACTACGATTCGCCGATCCGGCCGGTGGACGGCCAGGGCCGCTGTTACGTCGTCGTCCCCGCCAACGCGGCGGACTGGATGGACGAACGCCGCCAGCTCGTCGAGTACCTCGATGAGCAGGGCCGAATCGCCTGGGAGGACGAGTGGTGCGCGGTACATGAGCTTGACCCGGCCGGCGCCGTCGGCGCCGACGGCCGCGATCGATCGCCGCTTCGGGTCGACGTCTCGATGCTGCAGCCGCTTCCGCGGGACCTCGTCGGCGGCTTCCTCGAGGCGCCGGCTCGCGGCGCGCTGCTGCCCGCCCACGCGATCGCCGTTTGCGGTTGGGTTCTCGGTCGCGAGTCGAGGGCCGTCGCGGTCGAGTTCACCGCCGGCGCAAGGCTGCTCTGGCGGACGCCCGTCGACCTCGAGCGCTCGGACGTGGCCGAGGCCTTCCCCGAAGAGAGCGTGGCGACGAGCGGCTTTCAGACGACGCTCAACCTGCTCGAGGCGCCCAGCGGGGCGGCGGTGGAAGTCGTGGCCGTGCTGGCTGACGGCTCGCGCCTGCCGTTCGCCGGCCTGGCGCCTTCTCAACCGGGCGCCGGGGAAGCGCAGGCGCGGGCCGGCTCGTGACGGCCGCGGCTTCCGGCGCCTCGGGGCGGGGGGCGCGATCCGGCGCCGCGCCGAAGGTCAGCGTCTTCATCTTGACCTACAACCACGAGGCCTGGATCGCGGCGGCGATCGAGAGCGCCCTCGCGCAGTCTGCCCCCTTCCCGTTCGAGATCCTCGTGGCCGACGATTGCTCGACCGACGGGACCCGGTCGATCGTTCGCGAATACGCAGGGCGCCACCCGGAGAGGATTCGCACCTTCCTGCCCGAGCGCAACCTCGGCGTAGCCGGCATCTGGCTGCGGGCGGCGCGCCGGTGTCGGGGCGAGTACGTCGCGATCCTCGAGGGGGACGACTACTGGACCTCGCCGGAGAAGCTGGCGAGGCAGGCCGCCCTTCTCGACTCGCACCGGGATTGGGTGAGCTGCTTCCACGGCGCCACGCTGTTCGACGAGGAGAAGCGCTTCCCCTCACGCCCGGCCACCCCGGCCTTCGACCGCCACGTCTTCGGACTGGACGACGTCGTGCGGGCCTGCTTCATCCCGTTCCTCACCGTGATGTTTCGCCGGGCGGCGCTCGCTCGCGTCCCGGAATGGATCTTCGGCTTCGCCTGGTTCGATTGGCTGTTCCACATCCACTGCGCTCGCCAGGGCAGGATCGGACACTTCGAGGACGATCTTGCCGCCTACCGGGTGCATGGACGGGGCAACTGGTCGGCGCGCGACAGGTCGAGCCAGATCGAGGAGGACCTTCGCGTCTACGAGCGCCTCCTGGGGGAGTTGCCGGACCGCCGCAAGCTGATCGAGCGCTGCATCGAGCACCGCCATTGCCAGCTGGCGGTCGAGGTGTCCGCCGTTGCCTTCGATACGCCCGTTCTGCTCTTGGAACAGGTCGGAGACATGCAGCCTTACTTCAACGGTCGTCACGCCGGCGTCCTGCCTTTGAGCGGCGGGAGGGCAGGGCAAGAGCTCGACGAGGCCCTCTCCTCCCTCCGCGCGCAGGCTGACGCCCAGCCTTCCGCGACCCCGCACTACCCGCCGCGCGTGGCCCCCCGTCGGCAGCCCGGCGGCCGCCGCTGTGCCTGTCTGGTGCCGTCTTCGGCTCTGTCCGCGCTCGAGGCCGAAGGGGAGGCAAGGGCGCGAGTCGAAGGGCAAGGCCGTTTGCGCTGGCGGGACGAGTGGTGCCGCATCTGGGAAGTCGAGGTAGATTCCGCAGCCAGTCACACCCACGAAGAGCAGGAGGCCGCCGAGCAGATGGGTGCCCTCGTCGAGATATCCGACGTATCGCTGTCAGATCCGCTTCCCGAGAGCCTCGTCGGCGGCTTCATCGACGAGCCGAAGGCGGGGGCAACGCTCGATGCACATGCGCTCGACCTGCTCGGCTGGGCGCTCGGGGCCGAGGCGCGGGCCATCGCGGTCGAGCTTGCGATCGACGGCGAGGTGTTCTGGCGCGCCCCGCTGCGCTGGGAGCGCCCCGACCTCGTCGACGCCTTTCCCGAGCATCCGCAGGCCGCCCGCGCCGGCTTCAGGACGACCCTGAACATGATCGGCACGCCCGCCGCCTTCGAGCTGGAGGTCTCGGTGGTGCTCGCGGGGCAGCATCGTGCCCGCCTGGGGACGATCCATGGCCTGCATCGCTGGCGCCGCGACCGCTCGCCGGCGTTCGCCGAGCTGGTCTCGGTCGTCATCCCCTGCTTCGGACAGGCGCACTATCTCGGCGAGGCGATCGAGAGCGTCCTCGCCCAGAGCTATCCGCACCTCGAGGTGCTTGTCGTCGACGACGCCTCCCCCGACAACGCCTCGCCGGTCGCCTCCCGCTACCCGGGGGTGCGCTGCGTCCCCGGCGAGGACGGCGGCGTATCCGCGGCCCGCAACGTCGGCATCCGTAACACCCACGGCGACTTCCTCGTCTTCCTCGATGCCGACGACCGCTTGCTGCCGGACGGGATCGAGGCCGGGCTGGGAGCGCTGGCCGAGCACGAGGAGTGCGCCTGCGCGATCGGCGCCTACCGGCGCGTTTCGCACAACGGCGAGCCGCTCAAAACCCATTCCCAGCCGCCGGTACTCGACGGCCAGTACGCGCAGCTCATGCGCGACAACTGGGCCGGGTTTCCGGGACGCGCGATCTACCGCCGCTCAGTGTTCGAGCACGTGAAGGGGTTTGACCCCGGGCGCGAGCGGGCCGAGGACTTCGCGCTCAACCTTGAGATCGCCCGCCAGTTCCCGATCTGGAGCCATGCCGAGCTCGTCGTCGAGCACCGCGAACACGGCAGTAACTCCAGCGGCGACGCCGCCGCCATGCTGACCGAGACGCTCGCCGCGATGCGACAGCAGCGGCCCTACGTCAAGCGGGATCCGCGGTTGAGGCGCGCCTATCGCGAGGGGAGACGGCACTGGAAGGAGTACTACGGGGACCTGCTGGTCTCGCAGGCGAGGAGCTCGTGGCGAGAGAGGGGCCGCGGCGATGCGCTGCGCGAGGCCGTCCTGCTGGCGCGCCACCGCCCGGCCGGTCTGCTGCGTCTGATCGGCCCAGACCGCTCGCCGTCGGACTGAGGGGGCGCCGTCATGGCGACCGCAATCGTCAGCGGAGCGCTCGCGAACAAGCCGTTCAACGGCGGCGAGGCGTGGGTGCGGCTGTCGTGGGCCCTGGGGCTGCGGCGGCTCGGCTTCGACGTCTACTTCGTCGAGGAGGTCGCCGCCGCCGACTGCGTGGCGGAGTCGGGTGAGCCGGCGGACTTCGCCTCTTGCGTCAACCGCGCCTACTTCGAGTCGGTGGTCGAGGATTTCGGCCTGGGGGATCGCTCTGGGCTGCTCTACGAGGGCGGTCGCGGGAGCTTCGGGCTCGGCCTGGCAGAACTGGGGGAGCTCGCCGCCGACGCCGACCTGTTGGTCAACATCAGCGGCCATCTGACCGCCGATGAGATCCTCGCCAGACCGCGGACGCGCCTGTACGTGGATCTCGATCCGGGCTTCACCCAAGCTTGGCACGCGGACGATCGGATCGCTTTCGCCCTCGGCGGGCACGACCACTACGCGACCGTCGGCCTCAACGTCGGCGCACCCGGTTGGCCGATCCCGAGCTGCGGCATCGACTGGATCGCGACCCTGCCGCCGGTCCTCCTGCACGAGTGGTCGTGCGGGCCCGATCCGACCGGCCGCTTGCGCTTCACCAGCGTGGCCACCTGGCGCAGCCCCTACGGGCCGCTGGAAATGGGGAACCGCACCATGGGCCTCAAGCATCATGAGTTCCGTCGTCTGATCGAGCTTCCCGAGCGGGTGGAGGGGGCGACGTTCGAGCTCGCTCTCGACATCCACCCCGGCGACTCCACCGACCTCGACGCGCTGCGCGCCCAGGGCTGGACGATCGTCGACCCGCGCGAGGTCGCCGGCACGCCGCGGGCGTTTCGCGACTACGTGCGGGAATCTGGCGCCGAGTTCTCGGTGGCGCAGGGCGTCTACGCGGAATCGCGCTCCGGCTGGTTCAGCGACCGCACCGCCGCCTACCTTGCCTGCGGCCGGCCGGCCGTCGTCCAGCGAACCGGCATCGAGGACGACCTCGTCCCGGATCGGGGTCTGCTCACCTTCGACTCGCTTTCGGATGCGGTCGCCCGCGCCGCTGAGCTGGTCGCCTTCCATCCAGAGCATTGCCGCGCCGCGCGTTCGTTCGCGGTCGAGCAGCTGGACTCCGATCGGGTCCTCGGCCGGATCCTGGAGCGGATCGGCGTGGGCGGGTAGACGTGCGGGGTCCGCTTCATGCCGTCGGGCGCGCATTCTGGCCCGGCCTCGCCCTTCTGGCGATCACGCTGCTGGTCGGCCTCGGCGACGCCCGATCGGCGACGACCAACCCGCGGGTGCGGATTGCCGGCCGGCCGGAGCTCGTATTCGACTGGAGCGAGGAGGCCTGCGAGCCGATGCAGAGCCCGGACCTCCCGGTCCGCGCCTTCCGCGACTATCGCGGGCGCGTCCAGCTTCTCCTCTCGCATTTCGACAACTTCCGCATGATCGGTCCCTCCCTCGACCGACTCGGCGTCGACTGCGATCCGGTGATGCTCTCGCACAAGAGTCGCTCGGTCCGTCGCTACGAGGATCGCGAGTGGATCGCATCCCTGTTCACCCGGGACGGCAAGAAGATCTGGGCTCTCGTCCACGACGAGTACCAGGGCAACCGGCACCGCGGCCGCTGCCCGAGCGGCAGCTACTACATGTGCTGGTACAACGCGATCACGCTGGCTCGCTCGGTCGACGGTGGGCGCAGCTACCGTCATGCCCGTCCCCCGCGGCACCTCGTCGCCGCCGCGACCTACCGTTACCGGCCTGACCGCGGGCCCGCCGGCGTGTTCGCGCCGAGCAACATCGTCACCGGCTCGGACGGGGCCCACTACGCGCTGGTCCGGATTCGCGACCCGGGCGGAGAGCGCGGGACCTGCCTGCTGAGGACGCGGCGGGTGTGGCAGCCAAGCGCCTGGCGGGCCTGGAACGGCGACGGCTTCGGCGGCGTTTTCACCGATCCCTACAGGTCGGAGTCCCGTCCTCACGCGCCGTGCATTCCAGTGGGGAAGGGACGAATCGCCGAGATGACGGAAAGCCTCACTTACAACTCGGTGCTGGGCGCCTTCCTCCTCGTCGGCCTTGCGCCGCCCGGAGAGGAGAGCATCGGACCGAAGGTCCCCGGCATCTACTTCTCGGTCTCGAGCGACCTGATCCATTGGAGCCCGCGCAAGCTCATCACACGAGTGGTCACCCCGCGGGACTATCGTTGCGACGGTCCCTCGCCGATCGCCTACCCTTCGCTCGTCGACCCAGCCAGCCCCTCGCGGACCTTTGCCACCACCGGCGCTCATGCCTATCTGTACTACACGCAGATGCATTACCGAGGCTGTCGCAAGACGCCCGAGCGGGATCTCGCCAGGATGCCCGTCGAAATCTCCCCCTGAGAGTTGGCGGAACGGCTGAAGATCCTGCTCGGCGGCATGGTCGCCGGCGATCCTGGACAGGGAGGCGCCAGCTGGGCTGTGCTCCAGTACGTGGCCGGTCTGCGCTCGCTTGGCCATGACGTGGTCCTGGTCGAGCCGGTGCCGCCCGACCGTCTGGACCCGAGCGGCGAGGTGGCGCGTTACTTCGATCGCCTGCCGCTGCTCGACGGCGGCGCGGCGCTGCTCGCAAGCGGGACCGAGCGCACCCTGGGGCTTCCCTTCGAGGAGCTCGTGCGGTTCGCCTCCGAGGCCGACCTGCTGATCAACGTCTCGGGGATGCTGCGCGAGGAGCGCCTGCTCGCGCCGATCGGGGTCCGCGCCTTCCTCGATCTCGACCCGGGCTTCAACCAGGTCTGGCACGAGACCGGGGAGGACATGGGCATCGACCGCCACACCCACTGGGTGAGCGTCGGCCAGTCGCTGGGTCATGACGACTGCCCGATTCCCACCTGCGGGCGCCGCTGGATTCCCACCCTGCCGCCCATCGCCCTCGAGCACTGGCCGGTGGCGGAGGGCACCCCCGGGCGAGAGGCGTTCACCACGGTCGGCCATTGGCGCAGCTACGGGTCGATCGAGTATGGGGGCATCCACTACGGCCAGCGCGCCCACTCGCTGCGCGAGCTGATCGAGCTGCCACGACTGGCCGGCTCCCGTTTCCAGCCGGCGCTGGGAATCCACCCCGACGAGACCGCCGATTTGAAGGCGCTGCGGGACAACGGCTGGGAGTTGCTCGACCCGCTCGCGGTGGCCGGTACGCCCGAGGCCTACGCCGAGTTCATCCGCGGCTCGAAGGCCGAGCTGTCCATCGCCAAGAGCGGCC
>Ga0193695_1000139_pt1 | contig 10966 bp, 13 predicted proteins | sample L3s2metaG_FD_160568 | JGI IMG/M metagenome (GOLD analysis project Ga0193695, IMG submission 160568) | Soil microbial communities from a riparian zone of the East river system, Colorado, United States - L3s2 | ecosystem: Environmental > Terrestrial > Soil > Riparian zone | place: USA: East River... | reverse complement strand
TGCGCGGTGTGGGGACGCTCAACCGCTTCCTCACCTGGGCGCACTGGCTCTGGTTCTTCGAGCCGTACGTTGCGCTCGCGTTCATCCTCATCCGCCACCCCGATCGCTTCCCCCGCGCCGCGCGCCGCCTCGCCGCCGTCTTCGATACCGGCTGCGCCGTCTACTTCGCCGTCCCGACCGCGCCCCCGTGGTGGGCGTCGGAGCAGGGCCATACCGGCGAGGAGGTGCGCCGGATCATGGTCGAGGTCGGTGAGGAAACCTGGAAATCGGCCTGGCCGGCGATGTACGGGGCGCTGGGAGGGAACCCCTGGGCGGCGATGCCGTCGCTCCACTTCGCCACGTCGGTGACGGCGGCTATATCGCTGTCTGGGGCCGGCCGCGCGGCGGGAGTGGCGGGCTGGGGCTATGCCCTCACACTCGGCTTCGCCCTCGTCTATCTGGGCGAGCACTACGTCACCGACCTGATCGCCGGCGCCGGCCTGGTAGCCGCCGTGCAGCGCGGCGAGTCGCTCGGCGAGCCGGGGGTGGAGGCGGTGAATCGACGCCTGCAAAGCCTGGAGCGCCTCGCCAACGGGTAGCTTCTTAACGTGTCTCCCGAGCAGCCGGTGAACGGAAACGGCGGCTTCGAGCTACCGTTGCTGACGCGGCGGCGGATCGGGCAGACCGCCCTGGTCGTCCTCGTCGTCCTGATCGCGATCTACTTCCTCTTCCCGAAGTTGGTCGGCCTCGGCGACGCGATGAGCAAGCTCGGCGAAGCCGAGGCGGTCTGGATAGTGGTCGCGATCGGCTTCGAGCTTGCCGCGATCGGCGCCTATGTCGCTCTCTTCAAGGTGGTGGTGGGCGGCGAGGCCCTGCGACTCAAATGGGCGGAGACTTACGAGATCAACATGGCTGGAGTCGCCGCGACCAGGATCTTCTCGGCGGCGGGTGCCGGCGGCATCGCCCTCACCTACTGGGCGCTGCGCAAGGCGGGGATGCGTCGCCACGACGTGGCACGGAGGATGGTCGCCTTCCTGACCCTTCAGTACGTCTTCTACCCGGTCGCGCTGATCGTCTTCGGGGTCCTGCTGCGTACCGGTGTCCTGCCCGGCAAGCACTCGGTCGAGCTGACCGTGGTTCCAGCGGGGGTGGCGGGGTTGTTGCTGGTCGTCGGCCTTGTCGTGGCGCTGATCCCCCGCGATCTCAGCAGCCGTGTGGTCGGGCTCGCCCGCGGGTCGCGGAGCAGGGCGATGGCGGAAAGGGTGGCCAGGGTGCCGGCGACGATCGGCGAGGGGGTCAGATTCGGCTTCGGGTTGTTGATCAGCCCCTCGCGCGGCGGTCTGGCGGTGATCGCGGCCGTCGGCTACTGGGCGACCAACATCGGCATCCTCTGGGCTTCGTTCAAGGCGTTCGGAGTTCACGTGCCGCTGGCCGTCGTCATCCAGGGGTTCTTTCTCGGCATGGTCGGCAACCTCTTCCCGCTGGCGCCTGGGGGCGTGGGGGCTGTGGACGCAGGGATGATCGGCGCCTTCGTCCTCTTCGGCATCCCCGAGGAGACGGTCTTCCCGGCGATCCTGGTCTACCGCTTCGTCGCCTTCTGGCTGCCGATCCCACCCGGAGTCGTCGCCTTCCTCCAGCTGCGCAAACGGGTCACAGGATGGGAAGAGAGGGGCCTCCCGATCGACCGTGGCCGGCATTTGAAAGAGGTGCCGGCGCCCGCCGAGTCAGCCGAAGTCGGTTGACCGGCGCGTTACTATACAAAGTGAAGTATTAGACTTCTGGCGGTAGAAATGGCGGACGAAATGAAGATTGAGAACGTGATCGTCATCGGTGGCGGGCCGGCCGGTTACACGGCGGCGCTCTACACCGCGCGTGCCAACCTCGAGCCCCTCGTCTTCGAGGGCTTCCAGTGGGGCGGCCAGCTGCAGAACACGACCGACGTCGAGAACTATCCCGGCTATCCCGAAGGGATCATGGGGCCGGAGATGATGAACCAGTTCCGTGCCCAGGCGGAGCGCTTCGGCACCCGGTTTGTGACCGACGACGTCGATCGGGTCGAGCTCACCGACGGCGGCGTGCAGAAGGTCTTCCTCGGCGATGAGGAGCACCGCGCCAAGACCGTGATCCTGGCGATGGGCGCCGAACCGCGCCGGCTCGGCATCCCGGGCGAGATGGAGTTGAGCGGCTGCGGCGTCTCCACCTGCGGCGTCTGCGACGGCGCCTTCTTCAAGGGCAAAAAGGTGATCGTGATCGGCGGCGGCGACTCGGCGATGGAGGACGCGATCTTCGTCTCCAAGTTCGCCGACGACCTCACCGTCGTCAACCGCCGCGACGACTTTCGCGCCTCCAGCATCATGCGGGAGCGCGCCGGCGAGCAATCGAACATCAATTTCAAGACTCCGTTCGTCGCCGAGGAGTTCGTCGGCGGCGACGGCGGCAACCTCGACCACGTCCGCCTGCGCAACGCCGAGACGGGTGAGAGCGAGGACTTCAGCACCGAAGGCGCTTTCGTCGCGATCGGCCATATCCCGAAATCGGAGATCGTCAGTGACCAGATCGAGACCGACGAGGACGGCTACATCCGCACCGAGCCCGGCTCGACCAAAACCAACCTGGCCGGCGTCTTCGCCGTCGGTGACGTGGTCGACCACACCTATCGCCAAGCGGTCACCGCCGCCGGCACCGGCTGCATGGGCGCCCTCGACGCCGAGTGGTACCTGCGCGACACCCCGCCCAGCCCCGAGGCCCACTGGGCGCCAGGCGGCGAGCCCAGCGAGATCGCCCCGACCCCGGGCGCCTAGAAGCTCCTAATCCAGCAGCTTCTGGACCACGAAGGTGCGGCTGCCGCGTGGGGTCTGAACCGTGACCGGCTTGCCGGGCTCGGCGTTCCGGAGCGCCTGGCCGATCGGCGACTCGGCCGAGAGGCGGCCGGCGGTGAGGTCGGCCTCGGTCGAGCCGACCAGCGTCCATGCGTTGACCGCGCCCTTCTCCTTGTCGAGGACCTCGGCGGTGCGGCCGAAGGCGAAGCGGTCGGCGGCCCCGTCGACCTCGACGACGACCGCCGTGCGCAAACGCTCGCGCAGGCGCTTGATCTTGGTCTCGAGGTGCGCCTGGTCCTCCTTGGCGATGTGGTACTCGGCGTTCTCCTTGAGGTCGCCGAGCTCGCGCGCTACCTTGATCCGGGCGGCCATCTCGATGCGGCCAGGACCTTCGAGCTGCTCGATCTCCTCGCGCAGGGCGGCGATCCCCTCCTGGGTGATCGGCTCACCGCCTCCCTCGGTGCCGTTCATCCGCCCACCATTGCAGATGGGCCGCCAAGGTGATGCTCTATGGTCGTCAGCACGGCTTCCGTCTGCTCCCACATCGACACGATCGAGTATTTCGACCTGCCGGCGGAGGTCGCGGGTTGCGAGGAGTGCCTGGAGCTGGGGATGAGCTGGGTGCACCTGCGGATGTGCCAGGGATGCGGCCACATCGGCTGCTGCGACAACTCCATAGGCAAGCACGCCACGGCCCATCACCACGAGGCCGGCCACCCGATCATCCGCTCGGCCGAGCCCGGCGAGGACTGGAGCTGGTGCTACGTCGACGAGGCGATGTTCCGCCTCAGGCGTCCCTGAGGAGCCCCGGCGCGGGACGGTAGGCCTCGCCATGCTGCTCGCGCAGTTCCTGCAGTAGGGGGTCTGCTCGTCCGGCGCCGATCAGGTCGGTGAGCTCCAGCGGGCCGCGCGGCCAGTTGAAGCCCAGGCGCATCGCCGTATCCATGTCCGCCGGTGAGCCGATCTCCTCTTCGAGGGCGAAGGCGGCCTCGTTGGCGATCTGGGCGAAGAGGCGGGTCAGGATGGTCTCCGCCGCCGGGTCGATCTTCGCCAGCTCCGCCGGGTCGAGCGTGGGCGCGTCGATGCCTTGGTCGGGGTCGTCCTCACGGTGTCGTCCGTCGCGGTACTCGTAGAAGCCCTTGCCGCTCTTGCGCCCGAGCAGGCCTTCCTCGACCATTCGTTCTTGGGTCCGGCTCGGGCGCCAGCGCTCGGGTTCGCCGCCCTGGCTGTAGAAGGAGCGGGCGACGCTGAGGTTGACGTCGAGGCCGATCAGGTCGATCAGCTCGAACGGACCCATGCGGAAGCCGCCGCCGAGCCGGCAGACGCGGTCGATCGTGAGCGCGTCGGCGACGCCCTCGGCGAGCATCCGCAGCGACTCCAGGCTGAAGGGCCGGGCGAGCCGGTTGGCGATGAAGCCCGGGCTGTCCTTGGCGCGGATCGGCGTACGGCCCATGCGGCGGCCGACCTCCGTCGTCGCCCCCAGTGCCGCCTCACTGGAGTGCCCGGTTGCGACCACCTCGACCAGCTTCATCAGCGCCGGTGGGTTGAAGAAGTGCATGCCGACGATGCGCTCCGGGTGGGGGACCTCGGCGGCGATCGCGGTCACCGGCAGCGAGGAGGTGTTGCTGGCGAGGATCGTCTCCCGGCCGCAGGTATCCGCGAGCGCGGCGAACAGCTCGCGCTTCAGCTCCAGGTCCTCCGGCGCGGCCTCGACAACGAGGTCGCAGCCGCCCAGATCGCCGAGGCCGGCGGCGGCACCGATCCGGGTGTTTGCGGCTGCGGCGTCCTCTTCGCTCCAGCGACCTCTCTGCGCGCCCTTTGCCAGATCGCCACGCAGCCTCTCGATCCCGGCCTCCAGCGCCGCCGGAATCGGATCGTGGAGCAGCGTGTCGTAGTCGCCGAGCGCCGCGATCTGAGCGATCCCGGCACCCATGGTTCCGGCACCGACGACACCAACCTGCTCGACGCTCATCGTCCCTCGAACTTCGGCTCTCGCTTTTCGAGGAAGGCCTGCATTCCCTCGACCCGGTCCTCGGTGGCCATCGCCAGCTCGTAGAGGCGGCGCTCATGCTCCAGCCCGGCTGAGAGGCCCGTCTCCTCCGCCGCCAGCACGGCCTGCTTGGCGAGCCGAGCCGCGATCGGCGGCCGCTCGGCGACGGTGTGAGCCAGCTTCAACGCCTCCTCCAGCCAACGACCCTCCTCGGCGACCTTGTTGACGAGGCCGAGCTCAAACGCCATCTGAGCGCCGAAGCGCTCTCCGGTGAGCACGTACTCCATCGCCCGCTGCTTGCCCAGCACCCGCGCCAGGCGCTGCGTGCCGCCGCCGCCGGGGATGATCCCCAGCATGATCTCCGGCTGGCCAAAGACGGCGCCCTCGGCGGCGACGATCATGTCGCAGGCGAGGGCCAGCTCGCAGCCCCCGCCCAGGGCATAGCCGGAGACCGCCGCGACGAGCGGCGTCTTGACCGCGGCGAGCCGCCGCCAGAACGAGGCGGCGGGATGGCGCAGCGACTCCTCGAAGCTGCGTTCGCGGAGCGCCTTGATGTCGGCGCCGGCGGCGAAGACCTTCTCCGAACCGGTGATGACGATGCAGCGCACCTCGGGGTCGGGGTCGAGCCGCTCCAGCTCGGAGGCGAGGGTCTCCATCACCTCCGGCGAGAGGGCGTTGCGGGCCTCGGGTCGGTTGAGGCGCAGCAGAGCGACATGGCCGTCGCGCGAGCTCTCGACCAGGTCACCCACGACCGCGCCTACTCCGCCTCGAGCGGCGTCATCGCGTTGATCCCGGTGGCGGCGCGGCCGATGATCAGCTTCTGGATCTGCGACGTCCCCTCGTACAGGGTCGTCACCCGCGCGTCGCGCAGGTAGCGCTCGACCGGGTAGTCGTCGACATAGCCGGCGCCACCGTGGACCTGGATCGCCAGGTTGGCGCATTCGACCGCCGCCTCGGTCGCGTGCAGCTTCGCCACCGAGGTCTCCGTCGTGTTCGGCACCCCTTCGTCCTTTAGTAGACCGGCCCGGTAGACCAGCATCCGCGAGGCGTCGCGCTTGACGATCATGTCGGCGATCATCTCCTGGACCAGCTGGAAGCGGGCCAGGGGCACGCCGAACTGCTTGCGCTCCTTGGCGTAGGCGACCGAAGCGTCGACGCAGCCGTCGCAGATACCGACGCAGCCGGCGGCGACGCTGTAGCGGCCGTTGTCGAGCGCGCTCATCGCCACCTTGAAGCCGTCGCCGATCTCGCCCAGCATCGCGTCCTCGCCGACCTCGACGCCGTCGAGCGAGAGCTCGGCGGTGTCGGAGGAACGCAGGCCGAGCTTGCCGTGGATCTCCTGCGTGGTGAATCCCTCGCTGGCCGTCGGCACGAGGAAACAGGCGAGGCCGCGGTGTTTCTTCTCGGGGTCGGTCTGGGCGAAGATCAACGCCACCTCGGAGTAGTTGCCGAGCGAGATCCACATCTTCTGGCCGCTGATCGACCAGCCGGAGTCGGTCTTGGTCGCCCGCGTGCGCAGGTTGGCGGCGTCGGAGCCGGTGTCGGGCTCGGTCAGTCCGAAGCAGCCGAGGGCCTCGCCCGAGCAGAGCCGCGGCAGCCACTTCTGTTTCTGCTCCTCGCTGCCCCAGCGCTCAATCGAGCCGGCGACGAGCGAGGTCTGCACCGAGACCACCGTGCGGGCCGAGGAGTCGGCGCGGCCGACCTGCTCGACGATCAGGCCGTAGCCGATGTAGTCGAGGCCGCGACCGCCGTATTCCTCGGCGACCGGCGCGCCGAGGTAGCCCACCTCGCCCAGCTTGCTCGCCAGCTCGCGGTCGAAGCGCGCGGCGCGGTCGTTCTCGCGGACCCGCGGGGCGATCTCGCGGTCGGCGAATTCGCGCGCCGCCTCGGAGATCAGACGCTGCTCGTCGGTCAACTGAAAGTTCATCTCACCATCGCTTTCTCATCGCCTTTCAAAGCTCTTCTCGCAGCGTCGCCGCGAACGCCTCCTGTGCTTCGCCGGTGCGAGGCCCGGGCGCTTCTGGTAGTCGCTTGCCGTCGATTGCCGACACCGCTTGGATCTCGCGCGTGGTCGAGGCGAGAAAGGCCTCGCGCGCCGCGCGCAGGTCGGTGACCGGCCAGGCCCCGACCTCGACCTGCAGGGCCTTGACCAGGCGGTCGCGGGTGATCGACGCGAGTACGCCGACCTCGAGTGCCGGCGTGCGCAGCGCTCCCCGCGGCGAAACCCAGAAGACCGCCGAGGTGGGCGGCTCGAGCACGGTGCCGTCGGGCTGGACCAGCACCGCCTCGTCGGCGCCCTGCGCCTGTGCCAGCCGCGTCGCCTGCATGTTGGCCGCGTAGGAGAGCGACTTGACCCCGTTGAGGATCACCGTCGGGCAGTAGGTGACGGTGGCCAGCTTGAGCGTCTCGGCGTGGGGTGGGATCGGCTCGATCGCGGCGATGCGGCGGCCGCCTCGGGTGACGATCAGCCGCAGCTGGCCGTCGGGCCCGACGGCCTCGGCGAGCAGGGCGTCGATCTCACGCTCCAGCGCGGCCCGGTCGAACTCAAGCTGGATCGCGGCAGCGGAGCGCTCCAGCCGGTCGAGGTGGTCGCCGAGGGCGAAGGGCCGGCCCTCGTATAGCCGGATCACCTCGAAGGCGCCGTCCCCCCGGTAGAGGCCGTCGTCCTTCATCGGCACTACGGCCTCGGCCGTAGGCGTCACGCGCCCGTCCACGCTCGCGAGTTCCTTGAGCCCGGTCGTCATCGAGGCGCGAGAGTACCTGAAGCATTGAGGGGCCTATAGACCCCCAAAAGCCGCGATCGGCGGATCAGAGTGCCTCGAAGACCGTAGCCAGGCCCTGGCCGACACCGACGCACATCGTCGCGACGCCGTAGCGGCCGCCGCCGCGGCGCAGCTCGCGGACGAGGGTGGTGGCGAGGCGGGCGCCGGAGCAGCCGAGCGGGTGACCGAGGGCGATCGCGCCGCCGTTGACGTTGAGCCGCTCTTCGTCGATGCCGAGCTCGCGGGCGCAGGCGAGCACCTGCGAGGCGAAGGCCTCGTTCAGCTCGACCAGGTCGATTTCATCGAGTGTGAGGCCGGACGCGGCGAGCGCCCGCGGCACGGCGACAGCGGGGCCGATCCCCATGTAGGCGGGGTTGACGCCGGCGACGCCGCTGCCGAGGACCCGCGCGAGCGGCTCGGCGCCGAGCTTCTCGACCCCGGCCTCGGAGGCGACGAGCAGGCAGGCGGCGCCGTCGTTGAGGGTCGAGGCGTTGCCGGCGGTGACGGTGCCGCTCTCGCGGAAGACGGGTCGCAGCTTGGCCATCTTCTCCAGCGAGGCGTCGGGACGCGGTCCCTCGTCCGCCTCCACGAGGACCGTCTCGCGTCCCTTTGGCGCCTCGATCGACACGATCTCCTCGGCGAAGAGGCCGGCCTCGGCGGCCGCGACGGCGCGCTGATGGCTGCGCAGAGCGAAGGTGTCCTGGTCCTCACGGCTGACGCCATAGCGCTCGGCGACGTTCTCGCCGGTTTCGCCCATCGACTCGGTCGAGACGTCCAGCTCGGCCATGCGCGGGTTGACGAAGCGCCAACCGAGAGTGGTGTCGTGCATCGTCTGCTCGCCGCGGGGGAGGCCGCGCTCGGGCTTGCCGACGACCCAGGGCGCCCGGCTCATCGACTCGACCCCGCCGGCCAGGTAGAAGTCACCCTCGCCGAGCTTGACGGCGCGCGCGGCGGCGTTTACCGCCTCCAGGCCGGAGGCGCAGAGCCGGTTGACGGTGGCTCCGGGAACACTGTCGGGCAGTCCGGCGAGCAGTGCCGCCATCCGCGCGACGTCGCGGTTGTCCTCGCCCGACTGGTTGGCGGCGCCGAAGTAGACGTCGACGATCTCAGCCGGATCGATGCCGCTGCGCTCGACCACGGCGCGGACGACGTGGGCGGCGAGATCGTCGGGGCGCACGCCTGACAGCGCGCCGCGGTAAGCACCCATCGGCGTGCGAACCGCCTCGACTAGAAAAGCCTCAGCCATGAGCGAGCATTAAAGGCGACTGGCGTCGCGCCCGTATCCTGAGCGCATGGGTTTCGTCCTGCTCACCTTCGGCATGCTGGCGCTGATCATCGGGGTGCTGCTGCTGATCGGTCACTTCTACCAGGGCAGCGCCGCCGATCTGGTCGATTGGAAGCCGACTCGCAGTCCCGAAGTCGAGGCGCAGAACGAGATCGACGACGTGCGCCAGATGCTGGAGGCGCAGAACGAGATGCGCCGGCGGCGCGGCGCGGCGGAGGTCGACGAGAACGCGCTGCGTGCCGAGGTCGAAGAGGAGGAGCTGGAGCGGCTGCGGCGGGGCGACTCGTTCGGGGCGTGATGCGGCCTTGGCACGGGCGCTGATCGTCGGTTGCGGCTGTCACGGGCGCGAGCTGGGGAAATTGCTCCTCGCAAGGGGCTGGTCCGTGCGCGGCACGAGCCGACGCGAGGAGGGGCTGGCGGCGATCGAGACTGCCGGGATCGAGCCGGCCATCGCCGATCCCGGTCGTCCCGACACCGTGCTCGACCTGGTGGGCGACGTCGCGGTCGTGTGCTGGCTGCTCGGCTCGGCGACCGGCGATCCGCGGGGGATCGGCGCCATCCACGGATCCTGCCTCGAGCGCGTCCTGGAAAGGCTCGTCGAAACGCCGGTGCGACGTTTTGTCTACGAGGCGGACGGCAGCGTCGACCGCCCGATCCTGGAACAGGGGGGATCGATTGTGCGGGCCGCCGGCGAGCGCTGGCGCATCCCGGTCACCGTCGCCGACCGGGGAATCGATATGGCTAAACTCGGATGGAAATTACGGTGAATCCGCTGAGAGCGAGTATCCCGAGAGGAGCTGGTCCGATGACGCTGAAGCTTGGCGACGTAGCACCCGATTTCGAGGCCGACACGACCGAGGGCCGGATCAAGTTTCACGACTGGATCGGCGACTCCTGGGCGGTGCTGTTCTCGCACCCGAAGGACTTCACCCCGGTCTGCACGACCGAGCTCGGCTACATGGCGAGCATCGAGCCGGAGTTCGCCAAGCGCGGCGTGAAGATCATCGGCCTCTCGATCGACCCGCTCGACAGGCACGAAGAGTGGGCGAAGGACATCGAGGACACGCAGGGCACGGCGCCCAACTACCCGATCATCAGCGACACCGACTTCAACGTCGCCAGGCTCTACGGAATGCTGCCGGGCGACGTCTCGGGCAACGCCGAGGACCGAACGCCGGTCGACAACCAGACCGTGCGCAACGTCTTCGTCATCGGCCCCGACAAGAAGATCAAACTCATCCTCGTCTACCCGATGACGACCGGGCGCAACTTCGACGAGGTGCTGCGAGTGATCGACTCGCTCCAGCTGACCGCCCAGCACAAAGTCGCGACGCCGGCCCAGTGGCAGCAGGGTGACGACGTGATCATCGCCGGCTCGGTCTCCAACGACGAAGCGAAGGAGACCTACCCGGAGGGTTGGGAGGAGCCGCGCCCATACATCCGCATCGTCCCCCAGCCGTCTGAGACGCCGTAACCGGCGCCTGGCGGTGTCCTCAGTCGGCTGCCTGCGGGTCACGCACTGATGTGCGCTCCCCTTGTCAGCCTCCCTGCGTCCTAGCCAGGCTTGGTTACGCCGCCTCAGACCCGCTCTAGGAAGTCCCCCAGGATCCGGGCGGTTGCGCCCCAGATGAGGTGGCCTTCGATCTCGTAGGTCGGGGTGTGGATCGGCACGCCGCGGCGGGTCAAGCGGCGCATCTCGTAGCCCTCGCGGAGGACGTCCAGCGAGAAGGTGAGGACGGTCTCTACCTCGGCGGGATTGGGCTGAAGATTCAGCTCACGCGGATGCGGAATGTGGCCGACGAACGGGTGGATGCGATAGCCGGTGACGAAGGTGCCGGTGGTCGGCAGCTCGTCGCCGAGGTCGACGACGGACGGATCGAGGCCGATCTCCTCTTGCGCCTCGCGCAAGGCGGTCGCCGCGAGGTCGGCGTCGGCGTCGTCCCTGCGCCCGCCGGGAAATGAGATCTCGCCCGCGTGCCGTCGCAGGTCGGCGCGTCGCTCGGTGAAGACCAACCCTGGTTCGTCCGGCCAGCCGTATAGAGGAAGTAGGACCGCCGCATCAACTTGCCGGTTCAAATGATCACTTGGACGGTTCCTCCGTCCACGGACCACGCCGCCCCCGAGACGTAGG
>Ga0193695_1000138_pt1 | contig 11009 bp, 10 predicted proteins | sample L3s2metaG_FD_160568 | JGI IMG/M metagenome (GOLD analysis project Ga0193695, IMG submission 160568) | Soil microbial communities from a riparian zone of the East river system, Colorado, United States - L3s2 | ecosystem: Environmental > Terrestrial > Soil > Riparian zone | place: USA: East River... | reverse complement strand
AAGCCGATTCATTCGTTTACGAGCTTTGTCATCTCACATCGCCTTCTCGCCTTGCCGTTCGTAAGCACCTGTTTGGATTTATTTGTTACTCATCGCTTGAACAATCTTCCATTGGCCGTTCCGCTTCTCCCATACATCGAGAAATCGGTGCTCTTCGGTTATAGCTGGACCACCTGACTTAGGGTTCAGTATTACCTTGACGCTGCCTCTCTCAAAACCCATGGCGCCGGAAACTCTGATTTCATCTGTGGTGATCGCCAGATGACGATTGTATTTGGTAAAGCGATCTTGCACGTAAGATCTCCACTCTTCTAACGCTTCTTTCCCCAATACCGTGTGGCGGCCATATTCCATCGAGACAAAATCCTCGCTGAATACATCCATAAATTTCTGCAGGTTGCCTTCATTGAACGCTACTGCAAACTCTCTTATAGCTTCGCTGATGGCAGCAACGTCATCATTTAGAGGGTCCGGTTTCAAGGCGTCACCTCCGGCCAGAGGAAAGGGTGAGCGCAGAGGCTCCGGATGTGCATTGAGCGGAAACTTTTCGCCGGCGTTCCCCGGCATTGCACCGCCCAACCAATCGATCGACATAATCGGCGACTTTAAGCAGCCATGGAAACCTTATTCAACTCCAGCCGCCGACGAGAAGCGTTTTTCGTCTTTGCGGCAGTACTGAAGCGTCGCCGATAATCGCTTGGATTAAGTTCCAGCCGGCGCTCGAAAGCGCGCCGAAAGGCATCGGCGCTTTTGAATCCCACCGATGTGCCAACATTTTCGACACTGTTATCGGCAAGGGAAAGGCGGCGACGCGCCTCGTCGAGCCGCAATCTCTCAACGAAATCAGCTGGAGTAGCGCCAAATTCTATCTTGAACCGTCGACTAAAGTGCCTAGGGCAAAGACAGGCCTTGGCGGCGAGAGCCTCGACCGACAAATCCGCGTTCAGATGGCTTAACATCCAGGTCGGCAATTCAGACAAACGTGAAACTGATTGAGTTTGAAACTGCAACGGCTCGGAGTATTGCTCTTGACCTCCTGAACGTTTTAAATAAACGACAAGCTCGCGTGCCACCGCTAAGGCCGCGCGGGACCCATAATCTTCCTCAATCAAAAAAAGCGATAAGTCGATGCCCGCGGTCACTCCGGCGGAAGTGTAAAAGGGCCCATCTTTGACGAAAATTGCGTTGTCAGAGATGCGGAGGTCGGGAAAACGGCGCGCCACATCCGGAGCAAAGCGCCAATGCGTCGTCACCTGGCGCCCGGAAAGAAGGCCAGTCGCGGCTAATCCGTAGATTCCCGTGCAGATCGATACGATCCGACGCGTTTGTAACGCCCGTTTTTTTACAAATGCCGACACCATCTTCGCGATATAAGGTTTTTGCAGTCCCTTGCCGCCTGGAACAATCAGAGTGTCGAGGACCGGAGCGTTTTGCAGAGTTTTTTTCGGTTGAAAAACGACACCTGATTCCGCAACAAATGGCCGACGCGTTAATCCGATGATAACCACATCGTAGCCGCGAAATGATTGGCCTTTCCCTTCGTGAATCTTAACCGAATCGAAAGCCTCAACTGGGCCAATGAGATCGAGAGCGACGATGCCGTCAAATCCTATGAAACCTATTCGTTTTGGAGTCATCGAACCTTCGCTGTTATGTTGATGTTAGAGCGCACTCTTCATGTCAAACAAGACATTAATACTACATTTTAGGACATCTGAGAACAGAGATCTCTGGGAGTGATATCGCAAGAAGGAGCGATGGCCGATTGAGTCGGATCACAGTCATTGTGCGCCGACGCGAAAACGATAGCCCTGTTCCACGTTGCATCACCCATTCAACTGAACAAGTCACTGCAATATGAATCCGTCAACAAGCCCGGAGATCACTTCTCTTGCCAGAGCCCTTTCACTCAAGACTTTTTGTTTGGCCGTGATACTGACATCCGGATATGCGGGATCCATATTTCCGCAATCCGACTCACCTGACGCAACGCGATCGGCCGCCGCCAATCGCCAGCCGTTGCCGGAGCTCCTTCCACGGGAGAAGGAAATTGCGTTGGCACTCAGTGCTGCTCCCGAACATCTGCGCAAAGGCGCGGGTGTGTATGTGCTGGAACGAAATGGCTTTGTCAAAGTGCGGAACAGTGCAAACGGGTTTACCTGCATCGTTAACCGCGACCATCCGCTGAATCAGAAACCCGTTTGTTTCGATGCGGAAGGCACGTCGACAATCCTGCCGAAAATTCTCCGAGTGGGCGAATTGCTTATGCAAGGTAAACCGATGCCGGAGATTGAGGCCGAAATCGGGGAAGGCTTTCGTACGGGCAAGTACGTTGCTCCGCGCCGGCCCGGCGTTGCTTACATGCTCTCCGGCGACATTCGCAACTTCAATCCGTGCACCGGAAAAGTCGAGTCGTTTCCGTCCCATGTCATGTTCTATGCGCCGAACCTGACGAACGCTGACCTTGGCACGACGGCCGAAGCGTTGGCGAAAGACCCGTCGCTGCCGTTCGTCGCTTATCAAGGCCCGCACGGTTTCATTATCATGGTAAACGGCGATACCAAACAGATGCACATGGAGCACTGAGCGCAAAGTTATGACTTCGGCAGCTTCGTTAGCCAAAACGCCCACTGGATTGGTTCTTCAACCAATGAGTCTATTGGGTTAACCGGCCGGCATATGAACTTTCTACTCACCTATCGAAGTCTTGATGACAACATCCACCGGCATCTGAAATGGATCCGCGTTTGTCTGTGCCTGATTGACAGTCAATTTGACGGTACTCGGGTGACCGTTGTGACGGGGCCGCCGACCATTTGTACGGTGTTCAATCTGCGAATCATGAAGACAGTCGCTTGGCCGGCATCATGTTAATCCTCGGTACAGTTGCATCGGTGGTGACCATGATCCTTCACCCCACGCACTTCAGCGCCGTTGCCTCGACAGAAGCAATGACCCGTCAAATCCGAGTTCTTTTAGCTCTCCATGCGCTTGCTCTATTGAGCATCCCAGTCGTCGTGTTCGGCCTCTTCGGTATAACACAGCGTATTGGCTGGGAGCGGCCTGAATCGCGGTTTGCATTCATCGTGTACTGTCTTTCCACTGTCGCCGTGATGTTAGCCGCCATGGCGGACGGCATTATTAATGCGGCTCTGATCCCAAAAATATTGAGCGCTGATGAATCGGTTCGTCAACCACTGAAGGCCGCCCTGGAATATAATTTTCAGATCAAGGCTTGCGCAAAAGTGTTCGCCTTTGGCACTTCATTAGCTATCATTTCTTGGTCAATCGTGATCGTTAGGGCTGGATCCTTTGAGCGCGTTATCGGAATGGGTGGCTTCTTTGTGGGAGTGACCGCTCTCGCAGGTTTGTTGTCCGGCCACATACGCATGGATCCCCATGGCTTCGGCCTCGTTATCTTGTTACAAGCATTTTGGATGGCCGTGGTTGGCGTACCGATGCTTCGAGCTAGTCGCGAGAAACGAAGCAAGTCTGGCTTCTCGTGACGCGTCGCCCGCGTCGTGGGCGGTCGGATTTCACTGATCATTCGGGTTGTTGCAATTCTTGGATCACGAAAATGATCCTTGAGAAAACGGGCGTCGTATTATCGCTGCGAGCGACGGACCGGAAGCGCTCGGGCTTTTTGCTCAACAAATGCAACCCATTCGCTTGGCGTCGCGACTGAGCAATTTCAAAGCCTTTCGAAGATCGACTGGTCGATTGGCGGATTAACGTCGATGCTGTTAAGACGCGTGGTTTCGAGAACTTTCCGGCCTTGAGATCAATCTCCGCAACGGCGAAGCCGACCGGACACCGGATATCTCTCGGAAATCCGAGCTGCATTGCTCGATTCGTCGTCGGTGTGGCCGTCGCTTAATGTTAGCCGGAACACATTGTTGCTCGGAGGCAGCGATGCCAGAGCGCGTAACCGAATTTGTCGGATTCTAGTCATTGCTTCCTACTAGATAGAACTAATAGTCCTGTCGGACAGTGCGCCGCTACATTGACCTACCTTTATAATGAGTCCGTCAGCCAATTCAGAAGATCGTCTCTAGGAGAGTCCTTTCATCCCAAATGAGTTGTCTTGCAGCGCTTGTGAATCTCGGTTGTTGATGATCGTCATGACTTCGGCATCGTTAGCCAAAACGCCTTCGCCGCCATATTATGCGGTAATCTTTACTTCGCAGCGGACAGACGCCGATCGAGGTTACGGGCAGATGGCCGATCGAATGGTCGAGTTAGCGCGAGCGCAGCCCGGTTTTCTTGGCGTAGAGAGCGTGTACGGTGCAGATGGCCTTGGCATCACGGTTTCGTATTGGTCGAGCACGGAGGCGATTGTTGCCTGGAAGAGGCACGCCGACCATCCGACGTCCCAGTGTGCTGGGCAGCGCAGTTGGTACGCTGACTATCAGGTCCGGGTTGCTTCGGTAGAACGAGACTACGGCAAATGACGGAGCTACGACTGTCGCGCCTGCTGGTGAACGCTAACGCTTCGATGCACCCCGTTTTACCTCCTCAAGCGCTTGAATATTTCGTCTTATCATTTCAAGATTAAAGTTAGCGCCGTAAACTGAGCCTATGCGAAACGAAAATCCTTGGCTCGACATTTGCCCGGGAATCAAGCGCCAGACCGTGACGAGTGGAAAGACGATGTATCAAATGCTCGCGCGCCTTGAGGCCGGGAGCAAAATGCCGGAGCATCGACATCCCCAGAAGCAGATCGTCCACATTCTTGAAGGCCGGATGAGATTAATTGTCGATGGAAAACCACACGAACTCGTGACCGGCGATTCATTTTACCTCGCGAGCAATGTGCCGCACGGCGTTGAAACAATCCAGGAGACGCGCGTGCTCGATACTTTCAGTCCGCTTCGCGAGGAATACTTAGCCATCGACAAAGCGAATCGCAGAAGCATCACGCGCTAAATTCTCAGATGCCGATATTGTTCGAATTGGAGGTTGCTACGTCCCTATACGTTGTTAGTCACGAGGCGGCGCGATGTCCGCCCATTGCATACCAATACTGATTCGCGACCCACGGTAATCGAAACGCGTGGTTTGGATTGCCGCAACATATCCGGGGGATAGTTCGGGCTTCGGTGGCAGCGATACTTATTTTGGAACGGGCAAAGTGGTGGAGCGCGGATCGTTAGACACTGATCGGACCGTATTTAATTGAGGCACCCAAGACCAACCTCGGAGCCGAGGCCGATCCAAACCATCCGATGATAGAGATCATCCATGCGTGCTGGCGATTCGCGCATGCCGTGATGAATCCACCACGAGAGCAGTGACAGCAGACTGCCCGCGAGGGCGTGTGCCACCGCAGCACGGTGTTCCGAAGTGATTGCACGAGCCCGTGGCAACCCCGCCAGTCGCTGGTCGATCGCTCTGCCAAAATGCCCCTCACTTAGCTCAAAAACATCGTGCATCCGCCTGAAGCGACCATCACAGCATAGAATTGGCGCGTGTCAGCAATATGGGCGAATAGTTCGCGCACAGGCGCTATACGATTCGACGACTCCTTCCGCCGTAAGAGCATTGTGGCCATCCCCTCCAAGAACTCGTCGACATCGCTGAGGAATAGGTCCTCCTTGTTGCGGTAGTGCACGTAAAAGGTCGAGCGGCTGACCTTCGCCCGATGCAGTACGTCCTGCACGGTGATCGTCTCGTAGGGCTTCTCCAAGAGTAGCTTTAGGAGCGCGTCGCCGAGCCGGTCGCGCGTACGCCGAACGCGCTGATCGATTTTCTGTTTCAAAATACTCACGTTTCTGGACACCGAGCCCCTCGATGTTCGGTTTCGGGCCTCTCGCAATGGACAAGTTAATTTTCGGCGTTCAAGCTCCCAAGCATGAAAGATAACCGAATTGGCGGCATAGCACTAATCGTTGGAACAATCGGCGGCGTCATCACCTTACTTATTCATCCCTCTGGTCACGATCTCTTCGCACCAGACCAGTTCGCGCACACAGCGTACCTGCTGGTCGTCGCGCATGCGCTCGCGATCGTCAGTGTGGCGGCCTCGTTCCTCGGCGCGCTTGCAATCGCGCGCCACCTGGCTTCGCCTGACCGCCTCGCGATTAGTGCGCTCGTGGTATTTGGATTCGCGTGTACAGCGGTGATATCCTCTGCCACCATCGATGGTTTCGTCGGGCCGGCTGTTTTGCGTAAAGTTATTTTTGAAGCGCCCCGAGTGAGTGATCAATGGCGTGTCCTCCTTGCCTATAACGATCTGCTTAATCAGGCATTCGCTCAAATCTTCGTTGTGGCTTGGGCAATGGCGATTGTGCTCTGGTCGGCCTCGATTTTGAAGAGCCGTTTGCTTGCTCCGGTCGCAGGAATCTATGGCCTTTTCGTGGGAGCGGCGAGCGTTATCGCAGTTGTGGCCGGAGTCTCAGGACACGCCGGCGCCGTACACGTGGTCATGTTAGGTCAGATAATATGGTTCCCTATTGTCGGCATTCTAATGTGGCGACTGAAGGAGAGTTGAGGCATCTTGTGCGTGAGTTCGTGATTGTAGCCGTTCCTTATGGAATAGTGATCTGAGCGGATAATCACGCACCTAGACAGGAAATCGATCCCATTAAGGTCCGACGATGAGTGGCAAATCAAAACTTCTTTAGCCCCAGAGCTCGCTTCCGAATTAAACTACAGGAGAATACGAAATGAAGCGAACGACAACATTTGTTCCAACCGAGCGAACGACATTAAAACGGCTGCCTAAGCGAGCGAGCTACGAACGCAATGCAGCGCGACTTTATCCGTAGCTCGTACTGTCGGTTCTATGTCCTATTCGAATAATCCAAGCCTGCATATTCTTGGTCTGATAACCAATGCTGGCAAAGCGAATTGGATTCCTTGGATTTGAAGGCGTAACTGCATCTGATCTTGTCGCCCCCGCAGACACTTTTGCCATTGCAACCCTTGATAGCGGATATGGGAACCGCATTCCATGTTATCAGACTTATACGATCGGTTTGACTTCCGAGCCCTTCCGAACCGAATCAGGAATGATTTTCGCGCCTGAACAGACGCTCGAAGCAATCTCGGAATTGGACACGATTCTTGTGCCCGGCGGCAGAGGACTACGCAAACCTGAACTCGGTGAAAAGATTGCAGATTGGATCCTGACGCGTGCAAATCGGACGCGGCGTATTGCGGCTATCTCCACTGGCATCTACGGCTTGGCTCCAACAGGATTATTGGATGGGCGCGAAGTCACCACCCACTGGCGATTCGCCAGTGACGTTGCCCGACGTTTCCCAAAACTGCGCGTTGATCACAGAAGGCCGCTTGTGAAAGATGGACCCTTTTATACGTCTGCCAGTCTAAGCGCGGCCATCGATCTTTCGCTAGCTTTAATCGAAGAAGATTACGGGTGGCATGTTGCATTTGCCGCCGCGCAGGAGTTGGGCATGCCTCGTCTCACGCATCGAAACGGACAAAAGGAGCTCTCGAGACCATTGACATTCGACAGTCAGCCAACCAATCGATTTGCAGAACTCGTCGCCTGGATATTGCGAAATTTGCACGAAGACCTTTCAGTGAATGTCCTGGCGCGGAGAGCGTGTATGTCTCCGAGTCACTTTAATCGCGCGTTCAAAAGTGTGCTTGGCAGCACACCAACCGAATTTGTGGAAAACTTGCGTGTTAATGAAGCACGGCGACGTCTTTCAAGTCCTAGGAAAACCGTTGAAAGCGTTGCCGAATTAGTAGGCTTCTCCAATGCGGACGAATTCCGGCACGCGTTTGAGAAGCGATTTGGTGCAAAGCCCAGCGCTTGCCTTAATAACTTCGGATCGCGTCCCGCCAAGACTGTCTCTGACAGCAACGCAACACAAAACCATCGCAAACTTCCTTCGCAATTGTCCTTGTCGAATGGATCCTAGCTATCACGGAATCGCGTAGCGATTTTCCGGTCAGCGCCGTTAAGCCATTCGACATACGTTGTGGAGAACATCTACAGCGATTATTCCTTTGGCCGACCAATCTCAGGCCGGCTCACGACAACGTGACAGCGGATTTGTTCAAACAAGCGCGATGGAGTTAGGAGAAGGTCTGGTTACTTACCAGGACATTCCAAGTAGCTGTAAAGAGCGATAGCTTAAAGTGTAGGTTTTTAGTCCTAACTACAAAACTTAATTCTGCGTTATACCGCAGAGTATATGGAGAAACTATCAATCAAAAACGTGGTAAATAAAGCTGGATTCCTTCGCGCCGCTTTCATGGCGAGCGTCGGATTTCCCTTAATTCTTGCACCGAACGCATTCGCTCAGTTGCCGGCTCCGGCTGTCCCCGCTCCAGCTGCATCGCCAACAACGGCGGAAGTCGAGCGTGTGGTCGTGACTGGTTCGAACATTCCCACAGCGGAAGAAACCGGGCCGAATCCGGTGGACACGTATCGACCGCAGGACATCGAGAAACTGGGTATTCGCAACGCAACGGACCTCCAAGAATTCATTCCGCAGGAGGCGGGCGGAAGCCTCAACCTGAATATTGGCAACGGCGGTGATGGTACCGTCCAGTTCAACCTGCGCGGTCTGTTGCCGAAGGAGACTTTGGTTCTGATCGATGGCAAACGCGTCGCGTACGGTTCGTTGGCCCTCGCTGGGGCTAACAACGGCCCGGACATTAATCTGATACCGTTTTCGATGGTCGACCACGTGGACATCCTCAAGGATGGCGCTTCGGCTGTGTACGGCTCCGACGCGATCGCAGGCGTGGTCAACTTCTTCTTGGTCCACAAATTCCGCGGGTTGGAGATCGGGGGCACTTACGGGAACACAGATCTCGGAGCGTCCAATGACATGGGCGAGTGGGAGGCATGGATCAAGGCGGGCACCGGAGATGACAAAACCGATATTGTGGTCGTTGCCGATTTCTGGGAGCGCACCGGTGGCCTTTTCAGCGCCGACCGTGACATTTCTTCCAACGGGAATTTTATGCGGTTTGGCGGAATCGAGGCGCGCAGCGGAAATTTCCCTGGCCACATTGGAGGGTTCGTGGGTATCCGTTTGATCCCCAGTTTATTCTTCAGCGCAAACACCCCGCCGCCACATTCAGCTCCAAACGTGCATACTTCTCCATTTTATGTCCCTGTGACCAGTTCCAAGCTCAATCACGGGAACGGTTTCTTCAATGGGACCTTGCAGGGCTTGGACGGGAACTACGCCGCCTATAACTTCGCCTCCGTCACACCAAATTTGCCGCCGGGAGACCGTCAAGTGTACTACGGTTCGTTCACGCGGGACCTGTGCGATAAGTATCTGACGGTGTTTGCGGATTTCAAATATTCGCGCTCGTTTTTCGATGCATCGCTGGCCGCTGTGCCATTTACGCCCGATCCATTCCACATTCCGGGAACTGCTTTTCCTACCGTAGGGCCTAGTGGCCCGTTCGGCATCAGTGTGCCGATCCAGAATCCGTTTAATCCGTTCACGGTCGGGGACACCACTCTGGTTATTAACGGAGCACCGGTTCCACTGACCACCGGGGTTCGGTTCCGCGGCATTAACGATACGGGTCCAAGGAACGAAAAGATCACTTACTGGGACCAACTCTTTGACGTTGGTTTGCGGGGTGAGATGGGCGAGTTTGGCGATTACTTCAAGACGTGGAACTGGGAAATGGGTTTCCGTTACTCTCGCAACGAGGGACAGGACCTTTCCGTTGGCGAAGCGAGCCAGCCCGGGTTGCGCGATGCCTTGTTGGACACAAATCCTGCCACTGCGTTTGATCCGTTTGGTGGCTTTTTCCGCCAAAACACCGGAGCAGCCAGAAGTAGAGTTTATGTCACTCTGCATAACTCCGGTGCGTATGAGTTGCCTATCGGTTACGCCACCATTAACGGCGACCTGTTCAATCTTCCGGCCGGGCCAGTCTCCTTTGCCATTGGCGGCGAGTACGACGCGCCGAGATTCGATCGCGATCGTGACGCGCTCAATAACACCTTCAACTCTATTGGCTCCATAGATGGACAAAGCTACCGGGTGAACCGGGATATCTGGGGAATCTACGAGGAAGTGCGAGTGCCCTTCACCAGTCCCACATGGAACTTCCCTGGGTTCTACAGCTTTGAGGTGGACTTTGCCGAGCGGGAGGAATGGTACAGCAACAACACCTCTACAGTGCTGCCTTCTTCACTCTTCCCAGAACAACCGGCGGCGCATAGCAGGTATAACGCGCAAAAGCCGAAGGTGTCAGTGCGCTGGCAACCGCTGGATCCCAAGTATATCGGCGCGGTGACCCTGCGCGGCAGCTATACCGAAGCGTTCCATGCGCCGACTTTGTCAGAACTCACGCCTGCGAGCACGCAAAACTTCCCGATCGTGGCCGATCCGTTTTCCAGGCAGACCGAGCCGCAGATTGAGGAACGCATTTTAGGAAACCCGAATCTGCATCCGGAAGTGGCGTATGAGTGGACCTACGGAATTGTTTACAGCCCCAAGTGGATCAAGGGTCTGACACTGAGTGCCGATTGGTGGCATATTGACATGCGCGACATCGTGGCAACCCGAGGTGCGCAAACCCTCATCCTGGAGAATCCCCCGACCCCGGGTGTTCAGGAGCAGGGGCCGATTGTTTTCCGTGGTGTGAGTTCAATTCCAGGCCAGGCTGGGCCAATCCAATTTGTCATCGATCCGAGCAACAACATTGCAGGCGCAATCTTGGAAGGTCTCGACTACGAAGCGATCTATATACTGGATTCGACGATCTTCGGACATGGCGATTGGGGAAGGTTGACGACCACAATCAATGGCACCTGGCTATCACGGTTTGGCTTGCAAACTGCCCCCGAATTTAAACGGTTTGGTATCGCAGGTACATTCCAGCCGCCGGGAGGTACTCTGACCAATTCGACGCCATGGAATCGGGCCAATGCCAGTATCTTCTACGATGGTCCGGCGGACACGTGGATGCAGGGCTTGGATGTTGGGGCGGTAGTCCACTGGACCGGACAGTACGAGGACGACAATGCCAGTCTGACAGGATCGACGAAGCTTAATGAG
>Ga0193695_1000137_pt1 | contig 11100 bp, 12 predicted proteins | sample L3s2metaG_FD_160568 | JGI IMG/M metagenome (GOLD analysis project Ga0193695, IMG submission 160568) | Soil microbial communities from a riparian zone of the East river system, Colorado, United States - L3s2 | ecosystem: Environmental > Terrestrial > Soil > Riparian zone | place: USA: East River... | reverse complement strand
AGCGGTGTTTGCGAGCTTCGTCACCCGCAGAATTTCGCTTCAGGCGGACGAAACCGCGCCCCGGATGATCCGGGGCGCGGTTTCTTCATGAATGATTCGGGCTAAGACTCTCCGGAACTTTCGGCCACTCCACATCGTCGAGGAACGCGCGCGAGGTCGCCCTGTAGAAGTGCTGGACCCTATTTCCGACGAGCCGAGTAAAGGCGAGTTCGATGCACTTGGCTTCCTTCAGCACGTCAATGTGATGACAGACCTTATTCAGGGTCTCGCCCAGTTCCTCTGCGACCTCGCTTGGGCTTGCGGCCCGCTCGTTCATGATCCAAAGAATCTGTTGGCGGAAAGAGTTTCCTAGCGCTTTCCCGACACACTCGTCAATGATTTGCCGCCACGGACGCGGAGGCTTTTTCCCATTCGCCCCCTTCTTCTTCACCGCCATTTCGGAACCTCCTGATAGTGCATTAGGTATGAGTCGAGCACTCTAGCTGCTCAGATCGACGCTTGTTTCGCCTAATAGCAGGGATTCCTTGCGTCCGATACTCGAAATTTTCTGAGTATTTGCTGTATCTCTAGAGGCTTGGCTGCTGTCGCCAAAGGGCGGCTGTCTTCGCGCAGGAGGGGGTGAGCAGGTTGAAGATCGGCCCGCATGGCTGTGTAGCTCCGCTTGTGTCCATCCACAAGACGGGATAGATGGAAGATGGGGGCGGGGCGGCTATCAGCCGTCCCCCCATCCTCGGTTAGCAGCTCCTCCTTTCGGCATTGTAAATGCTGAGCGCAGTGCTTTTGGTCGGGCGTAGCTGCCTATTCGAGCGCTGTGTTCCATCAGTTCGAGAAGTGCGTATGGCCAAATCTTGGTCGATGACTGATGCTTCCAAGAGCACTCAGGACGGCAGAACTGTTTGGCCCGGTTCACCTCCCATGACCGGGCCAACGGGGGCAAGCGCCCTGGGCGGTGGGCCGCGTGGCTGCCGCCCAGGGCTTGGCTCAAGGACGAGACGGTCTAGATGGCGAGCAAAAAAGACAAGAAACCGGCGGCTCGGAAATCAAAGGGCAAATCCGGGAAGCCGAGGCGGAGTCGCAAGAAACGAGCTGGCAAACCTCTACTCAACCACCGTCACATGCACGCGCTGGCCAAGGAGGAGCGCGTCCGAATTCTCGCGATCTTCTGCGAACGCGTCGCCAGCCCGAACGAAATCGCAATAGAGCTGCACGAAGGGCTGAGTCAGGTCAGCTACCACGTAAAAGTGCTGCGGGAATGCCGCCTGATCGTCCTGGACCACGAAATTCCGCGCCGGGGAGCCGTGGAGCACTTCTATCGGGCCGTCACCCCAACCTTGATCCCCCCTGGAAGCTGGAAGCACCTCCCGCCCTCGATGCGCAAGGGCATCTCGGCGAACATCTTGCAGCAGTTCTTCGATGACGCCGCAGCGGCAATGGAGGCGGGTATCTTCGATGAACCTCCGGGCGAGCTGAACTGGACTCCTCTTCTCCTCGATGCCCTTGGCGTCGAGGAATTCGGCCAGCTCGCACGTGACTCCCTTGCGTCTGTCCTGGAGTTGCAGGCCAATGCGAGCGAGCGGCTGCAAACCGGCAAAGGCAAAGCGACCGATCAGACCGCCGTAACCGTGTTTCTGGCGAGCTTCTTGTCGGCCAGGGGCCCCAAGGGGCGCAAGAGGGCCTCGGCGACAAAGAGGCGTTGAGCATGACGTCGCTTGACTCGGCGCAGGTCGAACTCGTCGTTCTTCACGAGATCGTCGATCTCCACCCCGACCACCTGTCCCCTGCCGAGCTGGTTCTGAGACTGTCCGGCGAGCGGGACGAAGCGGAGGAGATCAAGGAAGCGATCGGCGAACTAAAGGCTTCCGGCCTCTGTCGATACCTCGGCGAGGTCGTAGCGCCGACACACGCTGCACTGCGTGCCCACGCACTCCTCACCCGCTGACTCACCCGCCCTCAGGCGCTGGCCTTGCTCTTGTATCAATTGTTCGGTCCTATTCCAATGCAACCCGGCGAGTTGTACTGTGATGGCCATGAAGACAACTAAGCGAGTCGGAAACTGGACGCCCGACGGCAAGGCTGAGCATGCCGCCTTGCGGCGCGACTATACGGAGCTCACTCCGGCCGAGCGTACGCAACAGGTCTTCGAGCTGTCCCGCTTCATGTCCCGGGTCGCCGAGTCGGGTAGTCGCCAGCGCGGTGCCTGAGCTCGATATCCGCGGAATCCTCGCGGAGCTCAACAGGGAAGGAGTTGAGTTCCTTCTGATCGGCGGGGTGGCGGTGGGCTTCCACGGCTACGTTCGCGCGACGAAGGACGTCGACATCGTGCCAGCGCCGGACCCGGCCAATCTCAAGAGGCTGGCCCATCTTCTCCAAAGACTGGACGCCGAAATCGAGGGTGCTGAGGAGTTCGCGGACGCGGAGCTTCCCGATCCTCTCGACCCTAAGGCGCTGGGGTTGGGAGGCAACTGGGTTCTGCGCACGCGACTTGGGCGATTCGACATCATGCAGTGGATCGGCGAGGACGCCCTGTGGGAGAAGCTGTCCCCCTCCGCAATCGATGCCGACATAGACGGCCTACCGATCAGGATCGTGAGCTACGAGGACCTGGTCGCGCTTAAGGAGATAGCCGGTCGGCCAGAAGACCTGACCGACCTACAGCGGCTGCGTCAAGCAAGAGGCGAAGAGTAGTCGCAGCCTCTCTCCGAGGCAGCTCTCAGGCGGCAGACTTGCTCTTGTAGTAGTCGGCGTTGATCTCGGCGTATTTGGCCCACTCGGCCGGGAGCTGGTCCTCGGCGAAGCAGGCGTCGACCGGGCAGGCCTCGACGCAGGCATCGCAGTCGATGCACTCGTCGGGGTCGATGAAGAGCATCTCGACCGAGTCATAGTCGGGCTCATCCGGGGTCGGGTGGATGCAGTCCACCGGACAGACCTCGACGCACGAGTTGTCCTTCTGGCCAATGCACGGCTCGGCGATGACGTAGGTCATTCGAAGCTTTCTCCTGGGTCGACTTTGCGGTGCCAGGCGGGATTCGACCCCGCCGAGCGTGAGCGCACATTTTAGAGACGTGCACGGAGAGTTGGGCGCCAGACTCCTGGAAATGGGCATGATGTCCCGATGCTGCTGCTGACGGGGGCGACTGGAAGCATCGGATCGCGGCTGCTGCCGCTGCTGCTGGAGCGGGGCGAGGACGTGCGCTGCCTCGTGCGCGAGCCGCGGCGACTGGGGGCACATCGGGTCGACGTGCAGATCGCGCTCGGCGACCTCGGCGAGATGTCGGACCCTTACCTGGTGCGCCAGGCGCTGCGCGGGGTAGACACGGTGATCCACCTGGCGGCGACGATCCGCGACCAGCCGCCGCACCAGATCGAGGAGCTGAACGGGCTGGCGACGGTGCGGCTGCTGCGCGCCGCGGAGCGCAGCGGCGTGCGGCGCTTCGTCTTCTTCAGCGCGCTCGACGCGGCCTCCGCCCAGCGCACCCGCTTCTTTCGCGCCAAGTGGCTGGCCGAGCGGGCGATCGCCTCCTCGCCGCTTGAGACGACCGTCTTCGCCCCCTCGATCGTCTACGACCGCAGCGACCCCTGGGTGACCTTGTTACGCCGCTTCTCTTTCCTGCCGGTGATGCCGGTCTCCGGCAACGGCCAAGCCCGGTTCCAACCGATCTGGGCGGCGGACACGGCTCGCTGCGTGATCGGCGCGCTCGACCGCGGCGGCCGCGACCGCTACGAGCTGGCAGGCCCGGAGACGCTGAGCTACGACGAGATGTCGGACCTCGTCAGTCGGGTCGCGGGACGGCCGCGACCCCTCGTCCATATGCCCCTGCCTCTCATCCGCGCGGGATTGATCGGCCTCCGCTCCGTTTTCGGCGAGGCCGTGTTCGCAACCTGGGAGGAGGCAGAGCTGATGGAGGTCTCAATGACGAGCGAGCGTGGAACGGCCGACGCCGAGGAGCTGGGCATCGAGCCGCGAAGGATGGGCGATGTCCTGGCGGAGGCTTAGAGCGGTCCTAGGCACCATCGCGGTTCTCGTTGCCGCCTCGGCCTCGGTCGCGGCGGCACCAGCCAGGGCTGTCACCCTCGTCCCCCCCAAGCCCGATGTCTTTTTCGGCGTGAGCGATCGGGGAACGACGCAGGAATTCAATGAATTCGCCGAACTGCTCGGCGGCAAGCACCCGGCGTTGCTGGAGACCTTCCACCCATGGGGGAACAGCCTCAATGAAGCCTATGAACGCTGGCGCGAAACCGGCACGCGCCCGATCCTGCACATCTCGACCGCCGACGACCAGACCCTGGCCGAGCTGATCACGCCGGAGCAGATCGCGCTCGGCGCCGGCGACGACTACCTGCTGCAGCTCAACGACTTCTTCGCCACGCACGGCCTGCCGGCCTACATACGGCCGCTCGGCGAGCCCAACCGCTGCCTCAACGTCTGGTCGGCGGTCAACTGCGACGGCAGCCAGAAAGGCGGCGAACACACGACCGGCTGGTACAAGCAGGCGTTCCGCCGGATCGTGACGATCGTTCGCGGCGGCAACAGCCTGGAAGGGATCAACGGGACCCTGGCGGAAATCGGGCTGCCGCCCGTCAACCGGACCAAAGGCCCGCCGCCGACGAGCCTGCCGGAAGCACCGGTGAGTTTCATCTGGAGCCCGCTGCCCGGCGGCTCGCCGCGGGTGAAGGGGAACTTCCCCGGCAACTACTGGCCGGGCGCCCGCTGGGTCGACTGGGCGGGGACCGACTTCTACTCGCAGTATCCCGTCTGGAAAGACCTCAACCGCTTCTACGCGGGCAAGCAGTGGCGACGCAAGCCGATCGCGATCGCCGAGTGGGGGGTCTACGGAGAAGACGAACCCCGCTTCGCCAAGCAGCTGGTCGCCTGGCTGACGAAACGCCCGCGGGTGCGCATGTTCGTCTACTACAACGGTTTCGGCCCCAGCGAAAACCCCTACGACCTGAAGCTCTACCCCCGCACGATGAACACCCTGCGCCTAAAGATCCGCCGCGCCACCTTCCTCACCGAAGCGGAATACAACGCCGGCACCCTGCCGCCGCTACCGCCAAAACCCCCGAAAGCGTCGAAACAGGTCCCGCTCAAATAGAGAGGCCCGGCATTACGCCGGGCCTCTCGAAGCCACTCGCCTGTCAGGACGAGGATACGCCTGTACAGGCGTCGTTACATCATCCCGCCCATGTCGGGCATTCCTCCGCCGGGCATGCCGCCGGCGCCGTCCTTCGCCGGGGGCTCGGCGATGATCGCCTCGGTTACGAGGATGTTCTTGGCGATCGAGGCGGCGTTCTGCAGCGCCGACCGGGTCACCATCGTCGGGTCGATCACGCCGGCCTTGATCAGGTCGCCGTACTCGCCATTGGCCGCGTTGAGGCCTTCGCCGGCTTTCAGGTCGCGGACCTTGTTGACGACGACCGAGCCCTCCAGGCCGGAGTTCTCGGCGATCTGACGCACCGGCTCCTCAAGCGAGCGGTGCACGATCCGAGCGCCGGTCGCCTCGTCGGGATCGTCGAGCTTGTCGGGATCGAGATCTGACTGCGCGTTCAGCAGCGCGACGCCCCCGCCCGGCACGACTCCCTCCTCGAGCGCCGCACGGGTCGCCTGCAGGGCGTCCTCGACGCGGTGCTTTTTCTCCTTCATCTCGGTCTCGGTGGCGGCGCCGACCTTGACCACCGCGACACCGCCGGCCAGCTTGGCGAGCCGCTCCTGGAGCTTCTCGCGATCGAAGTCGGAGTCGGTGTTCTCGATCTCCTGCTTGATCTGGTTGATCCGGCCTTTGATGTCCTCGCCCTCGCCGGCTCCGTCGATGATCGTCGTCGTGTCCTTGGAGACGACGACGCGACGGGCCTTGCCGAGCTGGTCGACCTGGGTGTTCTCCAGTTTGAGGCCCATCTCCTCGGTGATCACCTCGCCGCCGGTGAGGATGGCGATGTCCTCGAGCATCCGCTTGCGGCGGTCGCCGAAGCCCGGCGCCTTGACCGCGACGCCGGTGAAGGTGCCGCGCAGCTTGTTGACGACGAGGGTCGCGAGGCACTCGCCCTCGACGTCCTCGGCGACGATCAGCAGCGGCTTGCCACCCTGCATCACCTGCTCCAGCACCGGCAGGATGTCCCGCACAGAGCCGATTTTCTGGTTGGCGATGAGGATGTAGGGGTCCTCCAGCACCGCCTCCATGCGGTCCTGGTCGGTGACCATGTACGGGGAGATGTAGCCCTTGTCGAACTGCATCCCCTCGGTGAACTCCAGCTCCATGCCGAAGGTCTGGCCCTCCTCGACGTTGACGACGCCGTCCTTGCCGACTTTCTCGATCGCGTCGGCGATCACGTTGCCGATCTCGTCGTCGGCGGCGGAGATGGCGGCGACGCGGGCGATCTGCTCCTTGCCGGCGACCTCCTTGGACTGCTTGCCGCGCAGGTTCTCGACCACCTCGTCGACCGCCTTCTCGATGCCGCGGCGCAACGCCAGCGGGTTGGCCCCGGCGGCGACGTTCTTGAGGCCCTGGCGGACGATGATCTGCGCCAGCAGGGTCGCCGTCGTGGTGCCGTCGCCGGCGACGTCGTTGGTCGCCGTGGCGACCTCGCGGACAAGCTGGGCGCCCTGGTTCTCGAAGACGTCCTCGACCTCGATCTCGCGGGCAATGGTCACGCCGTCGTTGGTGATCGTCGGCGCGCCAAACTTTTTGTCGAGCACGACGTAGCGGCCCTTCGGCCCGAGGGTCACCTTGACGGCATCGGCGACTGCATCGACGCCAGCCTGCAGGGCCCCTCGTGCCTCCTCCTTGTACTTCAGCTCCTTGTGAGCCATACGGTTTTCCTTCCTCCTTGGTCTCTCTAAGTCCTGTTGGCGTCTAGCCGAGCTTGGCGAGGACGTCCGACTCGCGCAGGACGAGTAGTTCCTCGTCTTCGACGGTGACCTCGGTGCCGCCGTATTTGGAGTAGAGGACCTCGTCGCCCTCGCTCACGTCCAGCGGGCGGCGAGTGCCGTCCTCGTTGATCGCGCCATCGCCGACGGCGACGACCTTGCCCTTCTGCGGCTTCTCTTTGGCCGTGTCGGGGAGGACGATGCCGCTCGCGGTCGTCTCTTCCTCCTCGATCGGCTTGACGATCAGCCGGTCCCCGAGGGGCTTCAGCTTCATCCGTATACCTCCGTTTATGGGTCAGAAGTTCGAACTGGGATTTGGCACTCGCTACATAAGAGTGCCAAGCGACAGAAAGATAGCGGTTGGGAGCCTCAACCGCTTGCCAGGAGCTTGCAGCCCAGGAGCTTGGCTATGCCCTTGGCACCGTGGGACATCACCCAGTCGTGGTTCCACTCGAAGGCGGGGCGAGCGAGCGGCGCCAGCAGGTTCATCCACGGCTTCGTCGTCGCCACGTTCCACTCGTAGAGGACCGCGGTGACGCCGCCCCGCTCGTAGAGGCGCCAGCGGCCGATCCCGGCCAGCTCGCCGACCGCGTCCGCCTGCAGCAGATGCGGTCGCTCGACGTGCGTGGTCGTCACCTCGAACTCGACCCGGTAGGGCAGGAGGCTCTTCCAGACCATGCGCGAGACGGCGCCGACCCCACCGCCGTCGCCGCCGTTGCGTTCCTCGACCTCCTCGACGCCGCGCCACCACTCGGGCCAGCGCTCCTGGTCATAGACCGCCTCCCAGACAGGCTCGCGCGGCGAGTCGAGCAACCAGGTGGTGAGGAAGGCGTAGTCGGCCATTGGGCGGGATACGGGAGCGGGGCGCGATCCGATCAGTTGTGGCGCGGCGTCTCCCCGTTGCCGAAGTGCGCGCCCGGCGGCTCGACGATCTGTGAGAAGCGGATCACGGTGACGATGTCGTCGGAGCCGATCGTGCGGCCGTAGATCTGCTCGAGGAACTTGACCTCGTCCTCAAGCCGGCGGAACTCGGGGTTGTCGTGCTCGATGTCGCGCGGCGAGAGGTCGCCCACCCTCTTCACCTCGACGTCGTCGATACAGGCGGCGAAGATTTTCTCGCGCGGACTGTGGCGGAAGCCGACCGTGATCCAGACGACCTGGCCACGCTCGTACTTGCTCGTCTTGTCGCCCAGCCGGATCGTCGCCGTCTTGCGACCGCGCTTGAGCTGATCGACGAAGACAGTGGAATAGAAGTTGAGCACGTAGATCCCGCCGCGCATGGCGGAGCGAGCGTATCTGACCTTGGACGTTTGTTCGTTCCCAGGTGTAGGGCGGCGAAAAACGGGTCGATTAGAGCCGTGATGCAGCGAGCCCCGATCCGTGCCCTGACGCTTTGCGGCGCAATCGCCGCCTGCGCGGTAAGCGCATCGCTGCTGCTTGGGACGGCCGCGGCCTCGGCCGCCACCTGTGACGGCAAGCACGCGACGATCGTCGGCACCCCCGGCAATGACACGATCGTCGGCAAGAAGGCCAGCGACGTGATCTACGGCGGTGGCGGCGACGACAAGATCTCCGGCGGGCCGAACGGCAACGACACGATCTGCGGCGGGCCGGGCGACGACACGATCCACGGCGGGCGTGGCTTCGACGCTCTCTACGGCGAAGGCGGGGACGACCAGCTGGCCGGCGACAGCGGCTCCGATCACATCGAGGGCGGCGATGGCAACGACGGCCTCAAGGGTGCAGAGGGCAGCGACAGCCTTCTCGGCGAAGGCGGCAGCGACGAAATCCGCGGAGCCAAAGGACCGGACCGGATGATCGGCGGCGGCGACGGCGATGTGCTGATCGGCGACAAAGGCAGCGACGAGGCGCTTGGCGACGGTGGGAACGACTGGCTCTATGGAGACAAGGGCAACGACAGCCTCGACGGCGGCGCGGGCGACGATCAGCTCGAAGGCGGGCCGGGAGACGACCCGAGCCTCGATGGCGGGCCGGGCACCGACCTGGTCATGGGCGGTGCCGGCAGCGACAACGCAAACGGCGGCGAAGGTGACAGCGATGTCGTTCGCGGTGACAGCGGCGAAGACAGCCTGGACGGCGGTGGCGGAACCCAGGACATCGTCTCCTACGCAAGCGCCACCCGCGGCAGCGTCAACATCGACCTCGAAACGGGCCGCTCGAAAGGCGACGGGCACGACACGCTGCAAGGGTTCGAGGACGTGGTCGGCTCGCCGCAGGGCGACGAAATCGTCGGCGACAGCGAAGTCAACCGGCTCGACGGCGGCGTCGGCAACGACGATCTCAACGGCGGACCCGGGCCCGATGAAGCCTTCGGCGGTGCCGGCGACGACGAATGCGACGGCTTCGCCACCGAGCATTCCTGCGGGATGGAACCGAGCCCGCCCGCCAACGACACGTTCGTCATCCTCAACCAGGGACTCGACGGATCGAGCCTGATCGTCCAGGGCAGCAACGAGGCCAACCACATCCAGGTCTCCTTCGACGACGGCGGCTGGGGAGTCTCCGACGACTCCGGCGTCTTCGCCGGCGACGGCTGCGTGCAGACGAGCGACGACACGGTCGGCTGCGCCACCGCGGTCGCCACCGGCCTGCTGGTGATCACCGGCGGCGAAGGCGACGACGACATCTCGATCGCCGACAGCGTGCCCGCAGGCGTGAAAGTCCGCGCGAACGGCAACGCCGGCTCCGACTCGATCAGCGGCGGACCGGGCGACGACGTGCTCGAGGCGGGTGAGAACTACAACAACCCCGACAACGGCAACGACACGCTGAACGGCAACGGCGGCAGCGACGTGCTCTACGCCGACCCGGGGGCGGATCAGCTCTCCGGCGGACCGGGTGATGACCTGCTCGTCTCCTCGGTGGCCGTTTGTCAAGGCCATACCTATGACGGCGGGCCGGGCGACGACACGGTCTCCTACGGACGCTCGGATGCAGCCCTCCAGGTCGCCCTCGGCGGCAGCGGTGGTCCTAACGGATGTGGAAACCCCGACAACGTCCAGGCCGACAACGAGAGCCTCGAGGGATCGGACGGCCCGGATGTCCTGATCGGCGATGGCGGTGACAACAGCTTCCTCGGTCACCTCGGCGCCGATACCTTCATCGGCAAAGGGGGCAACGACTTCATCGACGCCGTCGACGGCAAGGCGGACAAACTGATCAGCTGCGGCGGCGGTGGCGACGACGAAGTGATCAAGGACCACGCCGATCCGGACCCGGTCGGCTGCTGAGCTCGGCCACGCCTCCCGACCGGTAAGCAATACCGATTAGACGGGCATCTTGCATGCCTGCAGCCCGGGTCGTGCGGAGCCGATGCATGGCCCGAAGTGGCAAACCCGGCCAAATCGACCTTGCCGCGCATCGCGCTCGCGCTGCTCGGCGCTGCGCTGATCTTCCTGCTCCCCGCCGCAAGCGGAGCCTCGGCTGCCGGCTGCGACGGCAAGCACGCGACGATCGTCGGCACCCCCGGCAACGACACGATCGTCGGCAAGAAGGCCAGCGACGTGATCTACGGCGGCGGTGGCAATGACAAGATCTCCGGCGGTCGCAACGGCAACGACACGATCTGCGGTGGGCCGGGCGACGACACGATCCACGGCGGGCGCGGCAACGACACGCTCGACGGAGAAGGCGGCAATGACCGCCTGATCGGCGAAAAGGGAGCCGACAACCTGATCGGCGGCGAAGGGGAAGACCAGCTCCTCGGCGCCAAGGGTCCTGATGACGAGTTCGGCGGGGCGGGCGACGACGAGCTGCTCGGCGGGCGCGGCCCGGACGCGATGAAAGCCGGCGCCGGCGACGACGTCCTCTACGCGGGCAAAGCAAGTGAGCGGCTCATCGACGGCGAAGGAGGCGATGACCGCATCTACGGCGGGCGGGGGAACGACAGGCTCGACGGCGGTGCGGGCGACGATACGGTCGACGGGGGCCTCGGCGACGACACCCTGAACGGAGAAGGCGGCACCGACCTGCTGCTGGGCAGCCACGGCCGCGACGACATCGAGGGCGGGGCGGGCGACGAAGACGTGATGCGCGGCGACATCGGCTTCGACAAACTCGACGGCGGGCCGGGAGAACGCGACATCGTCTCCTTCTCGACCGCCTCCGAAGCGGTGAGCGTCGACCTCACGACTGGCACCGCGCACGGAGACGGTCGCGACACGATCTCCCCCGCAACCGAGGACGTCATCGGCTCGGCCTTCGACGACAGGCTGATC
>Ga0193695_1000136_pt1 | contig 11204 bp, 13 predicted proteins | sample L3s2metaG_FD_160568 | JGI IMG/M metagenome (GOLD analysis project Ga0193695, IMG submission 160568) | Soil microbial communities from a riparian zone of the East river system, Colorado, United States - L3s2 | ecosystem: Environmental > Terrestrial > Soil > Riparian zone | place: USA: East River... | reverse complement strand
CAGGACTACCGAGGTCAAGGCCCCCATCACCAGCACCCCGAGCGCGGTCGCGATGAGGAGCTCGATCAGCGTGAAGCCTGCCTGCCGCCTTCGCCGTGCGGCCACGGCAGCTGTCACCGCGAACTCATCGGTGAGCGTCGGCCAGACGGCTCCCCGCGAAGCCTCCGCGTTCGTGGGGTTTCTTCGTGGGAGTCTCATCGGTTCACCTTGTAGACGGACACCGTGGACCCCACCACCCCGAGCGACGGGTAGCTCTTCACCTGCACCGACCACTGCTGGACGCCTGACTGCAAGGTGGTCGCGCTGACATCAGCCCGCACGTTGGTGCCTGCGGGGCAGGAGCCGCCCAGCGCGACCTGGGTCGGCCTTACGGCGGAATCGACCACGAAGCATTCCGAATACGAGGCCGGCGTGGCATTGAATGTGGATGCACCGATTTTCTCGAGCTCGTACTCTTCGGCCGCGCCCGCGGCCGTGATGCGCTTGACCAGCGTGGCGTCGAGAAGGGCCGTGCTGAACGATCCCACGAGGACAACCACGACGAGGCCGATGATCGTCACGCTGACCAGGAGCTCGATGAGCGTGCTGCCGGCGCCGCCGCTCGCTGCGGCTGCGCATCAGTGAACGGCTTTGAGCAGCCCGTACATGGGCAGGATGACCGAGACGGCGACGAATCCCACCGCAGCCCCCACCGCGATCACGAGACCCGGCTCCATCAGGGCGATCATGTTGCGCACCTTGTAGTCCATCTCCTCCGCCAGGAAGTCGGCAATCTGCTCGAGGCTCTGGTCGAGGGTGCCGGTTTCCTCGCCGACTCGGACCATCCGAAGCACCATCGGCGCAAACAGGCCGGTGGCGGCAAGGGGCTCCGAGAAGCCGTCCCCCGTCACCATCCGCTGCCGTACCGCCTCCAGTCCGCGCCGGTAGCGGATGTTGCCGGCAGACGCGCTGGCGACGTCGAACGTCTGACTGATGGGGATGCCCGCGCGCAGCATGGTCGCCAGCGTGCGGGTGAACCGCTCGACGATCGAAAAAACAACGATGGTGCCGAGTACCGGGACGCGAATGATGGCGTAATCCCAGAAGACTCGGCCAGGCTTGCTCTGGAGGAACAGGAACGTCGCGAACACAATCAGCAGGCTCGCGACGATGATCTGGAGGCGCCAGGTCTCGGCGAAGGTCCCCAAGCCGAGGAGCAGCTTCGTGGGAAGTGGAAGCTCGGAGTGGAACTCGTTGAACAAGGACACGAAGTTGGGCAGCACGACCACGATCAGGACGCCACAGACCACGACTGCCAGCGTCAGGATGATCGCCGGGTAGATCATGGCGCTGCGGAGCTTCTTCAGGGCGGAGTCCTGACGCTGCAGGTAAATCGCGATCTGGAGAAGCACCCGTTCGAGGCTTCCGCTGTACTCCGCGGCACGCACCATGTCGATATAGAGCCGGTTGAAAATCTGGGGGTGGTGCGAGATCGCTATGGAAAACGACTCGCCCTCATCTAGATCGTCGTTCACGTCATCCAGGGCAGCTTTGAAGGCGCCCGAGCGGGTACCGCTCCGCAGCAACTTGATGGCATCCGTGATCGGTACGCCGACCTTGAGGAAAGTTGCCAGCTGGCGTGAGAACAGGATGAGATCGGAGGTGCTCACCCCGAAGAAGGTCGGCATCTGGCGATAGAACCAGTGCCATCCCCCTCGCGCCTGGCGCAAGGAAACCACGCGGTAGCCGCGCAAGGTGAGGTTGCGATGGACGATCGCGGCCGAATCGCCGTCGATCAGCTTGTCTTCGAGGGCACCGCTCGGGGAATACGCTCGATACTGATATTTGGTCGCGATCTCTCAGCCTCCGTTAGATGATGTAGACGCTGCGTACGACTTCGGACACGGTCGTGACCCCGGCCGCCACCTTGTCCCACGCATCCAGGCGCAAGGGAACTACCCCACCGGCGATGGCTGCAGCCATGATGTCGCGATGACCGGCACGGCCGATCACGAGCCGCTTCAGGTCCTCCGTCATGGTCAGAACCTCGAAGACGCCGATGCGGTCGTAGTAGCCGGTGTGATTGCACCGCCCACAGCCCTGCCCCTGGTAAAGCTCCTTCGGTACTTCGACGCCTATAGACGCGGCGAAGTCCGCTTCCTCAAGAGTTGGTGGATGGGACGTCCGGCAGCCGTCACAGACCTTGCGGACGAGGCGCTGCGCCACGATCGCGATGACCGAAGAGGCGATCAAAAAGCCTTCGATGCCCATGTCGATGAATCGGAGCAGAGCGCCGGCGGCGTCGGTGGCATGCAGTGAAGACAACACCAGGTGACCGGTCAGCGCTGACTGCACGGCGATCTCTGCGGTTTCGCGGTCCCGTATCTCACCCACGAGGATGATGTCCGGATCCTGGCGCAGGATCGCGCGGAGCCCGTTGGCAAAACTGATGTCAGCCAGCTTGTTGATCTGGCTCTGGTTGATGTTGTCAAACGTGTACTCGACCGGGTCCTCGATGGTCATGATGTTGCGGACCTGCTGATCGAGCTCGTGGATCGACGCGTACAGGGTGGTCGTCTTGCCGCTGCCAGTCGGTCCGGAGACGATGATCATTCCGTACGGGGAGTGCAGCATGGCGTGGAATCGGTCATATGCCCCGCGTGAGAAACCGAGCTGCTCGAGCGTGATCAGCGAGCGCCCCCGGTCCAGCAGCCTCAGCACCAGCTTCTCGCCCCAGATCGTTTCGATGGTGGCCACCCGGATGTCGAGCTCGCGGCCGTCCACCGTCAGGCTGATCTGACCGTCCTGAGCCCTTCGGCGCTCAACGATGTTCATGTCCGCCATGATCTTGATTCGCGACGCCAGGGCTGCTCCCGTTGCGCTGGGTAGGTGGGCGACGTCCTGCAGCACACCGTCGATCCGGAACCGGATTCGGAGGTGTTCTTTCTGTGGTTCGACGTGGATGTCGGATGCACGGTCTCTCAGCCCCTGCGTGATCAGCATGTTCACAATCTCGACCGCCGGCGAGGTCGCCGTGACGGTCGAGAGATCAAAGACCGTGGACCGACCGCCTGAAGTGAATTGGGGCCGGCTGTCCTTCAGAGAGCGAGCAGCCTCCTGGATTCGCGGCCGCATGCTGTGAACGCGACTGAGGTTGGCGATGATGTCCGAGGGCCCGGCGAGGTACGGCACGATCCGCAGGCCCGTGATCAGCCGCAGGTCGCTCACGAGGTGGAGGTCGGCGGGGTCGGCCATCGCCACGGCGAGGCCTCCGGCTTCACGCCGAATCGGAAGCACTACGTTGCGGCGCGCGAACTCCTCGGGCACCAGCTGGGCTATCTCGAAATCAACCGCCTCCCTGCGCAGGTCGGCCACAGGCACGTCGAGATGCTCGCTGAGCACAGCCGTAAGCCGATCCTCGTCGAGTGCGCCCAGGTCGACCAGCACCCGGCCCAGCGGCCGCGAGCTGGTTGGCTGAAGCTCGAGAGCACGCAGCAGCTGTCCTTGGTTGATCAGCTGCTCGGCCAGCAGTCGCTCGCCCAAGCGGCGGGGGGTTTCCTGGGCGCGCGCTGACGCCTGAGCCTGGTGACGAGCCATCGCGCTGATCCTGCGGAGCTTCCGCGGCTTTGAGAATGGGAGTTGCCCGCCCGGCTGGGTCGTTTGTCCCGGTTTTGCAGGGGACATGCCGGACTCCCGCCTCAGTCCGCTGTCAAGCCCATGCGCGCGGCACAGAGCATGGCTTCGGTCCGGCTCCGCAGCTCAAGCTTGCGATAGATGTTGGCGAGGTGATTGCGCACGGTCTTGGGGCTGATGCCGCGAGCAGCCGCGATAACCGGTATCGATTTGGCTGCGCCGATCATCGTCAGGATGTCCAGCTCGGTTGGGGACAGGACTGCCGGAGGCCGGCGCCCGTGGGAAGCGCCGTCGTTCAGGCGTCCAAGCACCAGACCCATCAGCTCCGAGCCGAAGGCGCGGTGCCCTGAGAGGACCGTTTGCACCCCGACCAAGAACTCGTCAAGGGTGGCGTTCTTGGTGAAAAGACCGGCCACGCTCGTATGCAGGGCGGCAGCCATGAGCCTTTCGTCCTCTGGCTCGCCGAGTAGGATCACAGACACCGGCGGCGTTAGCTGTGCGAGGCGCTCAACCAGGTCAACCGCAGGCATCGGCTCGGATCTGATCTCACAGAAGACCAGGCGCACGCCTCCTCGGAGGGCGATTTCCAGGCCGGCTTCAGTGTCGTGGGCGACCTGAACCCGCGCCCGCACCGGTGGCCCCGTCAACAGGCTGCTCAGCGCGGCCAGGAAAAGCGGCATGCGGTCGATCAACAGCAGGTTCGGGCCGTCGCCCGAGCCGAGCACAGCTTCGTCGCTCATCGCGACGCGTCGCGGAATAACCACCACTGTATTCCGGAATGTAGTTCTTCGAACCCACGCGGGTAATGGGATCGTAGTCCTACTTCGTATCCGGCTCTGGGCCCAGCGTCCCGGGACTAAACGTCAGATTTCGACAAGGCCTTTGCGAACTGCGTACAGAACGGCCTGAGCGCGGTCGTAGATGTCGAGCTTCTCGTACATGTTGCTCACGTGGTTGCGAACGGTCTTTTCGCTGATCTTCAGCTTGTAGGCAATCTGCTTGTTTGCCATCCCCGTCGCAAGCATCTTGAGGATCTCGACTTCGCGCGCCGTCAGGCCGTCGTAGAACTCCTTGGGCGTCGTCGCTCCGGTCAGCATCTCGAGCACGCGGTTGGCTACGGCGCTGGCCATTACGCGCTCCCCGGCGACCACCGCCAGGATGCTGGAAACAATCGCGCTAGCCTGCGAATCCTTGAGCACGTAGCCGCTGGCGCCGGCCTTCAACGCCTGGATCACGTGGTTGTCGGCTTCGAAGGTGGTCAACATCAGGACCTTGATCTTCGCGTTCTCGGCCAGGATCCGCCGAGTGGCTTCGATGCCGTCGATGTTGGGCATCTTGATGTCCATCAATACGACATCGGGCTTCAGCGCGAGGGCGAGCTTTACGGCATCGAGGCCGTCGACCGCCTCGCCCACGACCGACACGCGATCGTCACCGTCGAGTAGGCGAGCCAGGCCCGACCTGAAAAGCGTCTGGTCGTCCGCGATCAATACCCTTGCCGTACGAACGGACGTATCTGTTTTGGTCGGCGGTTGTGTTGCAGTGCTCAAATCAATTGCTCCTTGGGCAGAATGGCGCGGACGGTTGTCCCTCCGCCGGATTCGGTTTCGACCTCGAGCCGGCCACCCAGGATCAGCGCTCGCTCCTGCATCCCAAGTAGACCCATGCCGGGGGCTCGATCGCCGGCTGCGGACTCTGAGCCTCTGCCATCGTCCCTGACCGAAACGGCAAACTGGCTTCCCAGCGCCGGACCCAGGGCGACCTCGACCAGGCCGGCGCCACTGTGGTTCCGCACGTTGGTCAGGGCTTCTTCGATGATGCGATAGAGGTTGAGCGCCGCCTGCGATCGGAGGCGCAATGGCCAGGACGGCGAGACCGACAGGCTCACGTGAACGTGGGTCCTCTCTTCGAAGCGACTCAGAAGCAGTCGCACCGCGTCGGCAAATCCCTCCTCGATTCCGGTCTCGCCTCTCAGGTCATAGAGGACACGACGCAGGTTGCTCAGAACATCCCGAGTGGACTCTTGCAGCTCGTCCAGCTGCCGCAAAGCGCTCTGCCGGCCGATCTGCTCGACCTTGAAGTTCTCGAGCTCGATCAGCATCGTGGTGAGCGTTTGCGCCACGCGATCATGTAGCTCGCGGGCAAGCATTCGGCGGATCTCATCAGAGCTTTCGCTTTGGCTACCTACGTGCGTCGACTCGTCGGCCAATAATGGCCTAGCCACCCCTACCTTGCTCCCTTCTGAATAAATGATTGACGCGATCGAGGTGTCCGAAAACCCAAGGCAATTCGGCCCTGGGCTAGGCCTTTTCTCACCAAAAAGGCACTGCAAGCACTAAAGCGTGCGGGAATTCCCAAGTCAATGGATAGAACTGACCATTTTTGCTCAGGCTATTCTTTGGAAGCAATCGGGAACGCGCCCGAAGGGGCCGGATCAGTCCCGGATTTCTTGGGCGGCGGCGGATGCGGCCTGGGTGCGATTGCGCACCTTGAGCACCGTCAGCACCTCGTGAACGTGCTTGTTCACCGTCGCGATCGAAATGCTCAGACGCGCCGCGATCTCTCGGTTGGTGCGGCCCAGGCGCACCTGTTCGAGGACCTGTCGCTGGCGTGGGCTGAGTCCGTTGACGCGTCCGTTGGCGCGTGGGGAGTGGCGCGCCGGCCTCGTCCGGTTGCGAGTCCCATTCGAGTTGGTGGCGGCCAGGCGCCTGATGGAGCTGACCATCTCAGCGACGGGCATGGCCTTGGACAAGAACATGTCGGCGCCTGCTCGCTTGCTCGCCTGGCCGACCCTGATGTCCAGGCTCGCGCTGATCACAGCGACCCTGACCTCAGGCCATTTCTCAGTCACCTCGCGGGTTGCCGCAACCCCATCTTTGCCGGCACCCATGTAGACGTCCATGAGAATGACGTCAACTGGAGTTTTCTTCATCAGCGCGTCGAGGTTGACGGCCGAGCCCGCCTCCCACGTGATATCGATGTCCGACTCCCGTTCCAGAGCTCGCTTCAGGCCCAGCCTGAAAACGGGATGATCATCGACGATCCCCACGCGAATCGCCGAACGGCGCTGACCTGCCCCTGCGATGTGCCCCAACCCTCCAGGCTCCTTGTGGCGGTCCACCAACCGCCGACCCAAGGACGCTAGGCATCATAAGGCAAGTTTCGAAAGTAATAAGTATTTCCTTGTCTGGCGTTTTGCCCGGGCGCTGGGACATTCGTCTCATTGGAGTCACGGGGTGTGGCGTGCGACGCTGCGGCTAGTGGGCGGAAGACATGACCGCCCGGCTGGAGGGTTTTAATGTCCACACAATCGGCTGGACGGTTCTTTTATAGGGTTTTCCTGCCGATCGCCGTGGCGGTCAACCTGGGACTTGGTGTCGCCGTGCTGAGCAACCTCAGGCCCGAGGGCTCGCTGGGCTGGCTGGAGATCATGTCAGGCGCCTTTTGCTGCGCGGTCGCCGGGTGGCTTGCGGCATCTGCCTGGTCCAAGTCGTATTGGGGCGGCGCCATGGCCAGTCAGATAGCCGTGTGGCGGCAGATTGCCGACGCGTTCTTCGTCTGGCTCGAGGACACTCCGCTGCCAGCGGAGGCGCTCCAGGGGCTCAAGACCTCCCTGGACGAGGTGGGCCACCACCCCAAGTCGCGCTCGGTCTAGAGCCTGGTCAATCCGAGCGCCTGTGCCTGGGTAGCCCGCGCGGCCGGCCGCCGTGGGCTGTCTGCAGGGCACGCGGCTCCCCGATCCGGCTGAGCTCGTCCAGCGCCTGGCGCGCGCACGCCGCCACCTCTGCTGCTTCGGCGCTGATTCGCTCTGACTGGCGGTTGAGCTGGTCGTTCTCCAGGTCGTTCAGGTGGCCGGCAAGGTGCTCGACCAACTTCCGCTGCCTCAGAACCATGGAATCGAAACGTTGCACCTCTTCGGTCAGCCTCGTCACGATCCGCACCAGATCGGTGCCGGGACCCTCAAGTTCCATCATCTGTCCAGCTTTCAAAACTACCTCGGCGCGAAGCGGCCGGCAATCCACAATTTCGATGGTCGGGCCCCCTGGAAACTGATGGGCGACCGGCCAGGGAACCAGCCAGGCCTCGCGCGTCCTCCTATTGATGCTTAACGCTGTTGGCGCCGCAATCCGGTGATCGGCTAGGACACATGCTCCCATTCGGGTAGGCGGAGGGCCCGTGACCACGAGTCCAGGGGCTGACGGGCGGCGACGGCCTTGAAGGCCCGGAACTGGGCGTGCCCGATCACCAGGAGTCGGGCGTCGGACTCCGCGACGACGCTCTCCTCGTTGAGAGACCTATCCCACATCGCCGCCCACCCCAGGCTGTCGCCGGGTCCTAGGCGAAGTGCGGTCCCGTTTGAGGTTGCCCGAAGCGCCCCTTCCACAACCACGAAGAGCTCGGTGCAGTAGCGGCCGGCCTGGGCCACAGGGGCGCCGGCCGGCAGTCGGATCTCGTCGGCGCTGCTGAGCAGAGACCGGACGTCCCTGTCTGAGCAGTCCGCGAGCTCGCGGACTGCGCGGAGAGCGCCAAATCGCAGGGCGGCGGAGCTTGTCAGCGACACGCTCATGCCCATCTGTGCGACCTCGCCACCGGAACGGTCGCCTCGTAGATTCCCTGCGAGTGAGTCAGCTCCGCGTCGGGATGGAAGCGCCGCAGCAGGCGCAGCGCCGCCCGATTGTCCGCTTGCATGGACACGGAGAACTGCCGAATGTCCGCGGGCCGTGCCAGCTCGGACAGCGCGCCGAGCATCCGCGTCGCCAGCCCCTGACGCTGCCAATCATCGGCGACCACGACCGCGACCTCTGCTATGTCCGTGCCGGAGCGCCGCGCGTAGCGCGCGACGCCGATGATCTCGCCGTCGAGCACCGCCACCACCGCTTCCCGGTCGTGATGGTCGATGTCCAGCAGGCGCTTCGGCTGCGCTTGCTCGGGACGCGCCAGCGGGCTGTGAAAGCGCCGGTAGATCGTCTCGGGAGAGAGCCGGTAGAAAAACCGGCGCAGCTCCATGCCATCCGAACTCTCCAGGCGCGCGAGCCTGGTTTGCCCCGCCGCCTCAGCCTCGATCGCCACCATCTCACCCACCTCCGGGCCTTACGAAAGAACCTGGGTCGATAAACAAATAGCACGAACGGTCGTAATAAGTCAAGTATAACCGACCGATCGTGCTAATATGTGGCTCGAGATGGCTGTCCAGGCTCCTACCACCGACAAGCGGCGGATCCGCGGCGAGCGCACCCGTCAGGCGATCCTGAGCCGGGCCGGCCAGCTCGCGTCAGCCGAAGGGCTGGAGGAGGTCTCACTTCAGCGGCTGGCGGGCGACCTCGGCATCAGCAAGAGCGGCCTGTTCGCCCACTTCGGCTCCAAGGAGGAGCTGCAGCTGGCCACGGTTGAGGAGGCAGCACGGGTTTTCACCAAGGAGGTGCTGAAGCCAGGCCTCAGCGTGCCGACCGGCCTTGGCCGGCTCTGGGCAATGTGCAACGCACATCTCTCATACCAAGAGAGGAAGGTCTTCGCCGGGGGCTGCTTTTTCGAGGCCGCCTCGGTCGAGTTCGACAGCCGTCCGGGTCCTGTACGCGACGCGGTGGTGGAGAAGGTTCGCTACTGGTCGGGCAGCCTGGCTCGCGCCGCCCGCGAAGCACAGGCCGCGGGCGAGGTGAGCCCTGACGTCGATCCCGAGCAGCTGGCGTGGGAGCTTGGGAGCCTGCTCAGCGCTGCCAACCGCAGCCATGTGATCGACGGCGGCGGCCAGGCCTTCGATCGGGCGCGGCGTGCGATCCGCGACCGCCTGCAGCGCGCGTCCACCAGTTCGGCGGCGCCTCTGCCCGGAAGCTGACCAACCGGGCCAGGCGCGGTGCGCCCTATCGCGCGCGCCTCCCTGAATCAGGAAAGACCGACGCGATCTCCGGTGGGGCCTCGAGCCCGAGCTCATCAAGCCTTTCCAGGAGGCGGGGCCGGATGCCGCTCGCCGCGAACCGGCCGATGACGTGACCCTCGGCGTCGAAGCCGGTGCGCGTGAAGCGGAATATCTCCTGCATCGTGATCACCTCTTCTTCCATCCCGATGATCTCGCTGATCTGCACGACCTTTCGAGTGCCATCACGCAAACGCTCGACGTGAACAACCACGTTCAGGGCGCTCGCGATCTGCGCCCTGATCGCCCGCACTGGAAGGTCGTAGCCGGCCATGAGCACGAGGGTTTCGATCCTGGCAAGTGCGTCGCGAGGTTTGTTGGCGTGGAGCGTGGTCATGGATCCGTCGTGGCCTGTGTTCATCGCCTGCAGCATGTCCAGAGCCTCCGGACCCCTCACCTCGCCGACGATGATGCGGTCCGGCCTCATGCGAAGCGATGTGACGACGAGGTCGCGAATGGTGATCCCGCTGCTGGTGGACGAAGAGGGGCGCGTCTCGAGGCGGGCCACGTGGCGTTGACGCAGCTGCAGCTCGGCCGCGTCCTCGATCGTCACGATCCGCTCGTCATCTGGAATGTAGCCCGACAAGACGTTGAGCAGGGTCGTCTTGCCGCTGCCGGAGCCGCCGCTCACCAGCACGTTCGCGCGGGCCTGGACGCACGCCTTCAAGTAACCAAAGGCGCTCAGGCTGCAGCTGCCAAGGCGGATCAGGTCGGCCATGTCGAGCGGACCGCGGACGAACTTGCGGATGGTGAGCATCGGACCGTCGACCGCCACCGGCGGGATCGCCACGTGGACCCTGGAACCGTCGGCGAGCCGTGCGTCGCCGAGAGGATTCTCTTCGTCCACCCGCCGGCCGACCGACTCGACGATCGCCCGAATCACCTGCAGCAGCTCGGCGTCACTCTCAAAGCGAATCGGGGTCAGCAGAATCTTGCCCCCCACTTCGACGTACACATCGCGCGCGCCCATGACCATGATCTCGGTGACGTTCGGATCCGCCAGCAGGGGTGCGATCGGGCCAAGTGCCTGATATTGCGTCGAGAGAGGCAGGCCTGGGGCTGGTTCGTTCATTGCGTCAGGTGGACCGAGGGTGGCCATGTCATCAAGCTTGGGTCACCAACGATCGATACGCTCCCGTTTCCGTTGATGGTCGCCGTCCAGGCGACCAACCCGCCCGCGATCGTTGCCAGGTAGCCGCTTCCTCCCGTGATCGTGATGCTCGCGGCGGGCAAGTAGAAGATGCCGAGCATGCTGGTCACGCCGTGGCCGGCAACCGTGTGCGCGCATGTGTTGGGCGGCGGCTGCTGGGGACCTGGCGCGTACAGGAGAATGCGCCGGAACTGCATGCCGCTGAACAGGTAGGTGTCTCCACCCCCGCTCATGCTGAGCGCGGACGTGCAGCAGTTTGTCGTGCTGCAGCCAGGAAAGTAGAAGATGACCGCGCCCGGTGTGATGTAGCCGGTTGTAATGCTGGTCGTACACGCCACCGGCATCCCGGAGGAGTTCACGCACTGATGCTCGTTGGCACGGTCTCCTTGCGGTGGGGTGGCCGTGGCCGGACCTGCGTCGCTGTTGGGAAGCGGCGACGGCCCGACGGGAGGGCCTTCTGGGTCCGGGGGCGATATCGTGAAATCGGGGGCCCAGTTGCCGCCGTTGAAATTCCCACTCGCGATGTCGCCC
>Ga0193695_1000135_pt1 | contig 11259 bp, 9 predicted proteins | sample L3s2metaG_FD_160568 | JGI IMG/M metagenome (GOLD analysis project Ga0193695, IMG submission 160568) | Soil microbial communities from a riparian zone of the East river system, Colorado, United States - L3s2 | ecosystem: Environmental > Terrestrial > Soil > Riparian zone | place: USA: East River... | reverse complement strand
TTACGAGGTTGTCGGGTTTCCCACGATCATCGTGCTCGACAGCGACGGACAAGCGGTCTGGCATTACGATGGTTACTTCCCTGGCGGGCTTGAAGCATTCATCGCACAACTGGAAAAGTTGCGGAAAGGTTAAAACCGCATTGACCCCGAATCTTTTGGACCGACGTACGGGAAGGGCAAAATGCGCGCGATTATTTGTCCTCCATCCTGATTTGGCTGCGCGTTGCAAGTAGCTGAAGGCCTCCGCTAGACACGCGCACTCGGCGTGCAACTTTCGTGCTCATGTCTGTTTACCTTTACTTCGCGGCCGTAATCGCCGCGCTCGGGCTCGGAGCCGAATCCATATCGGCAACGCAGGATGCAGCGGGACAAAATCCAGCGGCACCAAAGGAACCAAGCATCACATTCAATTCGGTGCATGTCGATGGACCTTATATCGCCATGACTTTTGACGATGGCCCAAGTGCAACACTTACGCCAAAATTACTCGATCTACTGGCCGCGCATCATATCAAGGCCACATTCTTCGTGATCGGCGAAAACGTCGCGGAACATCCCGAGATCGTCGCGCGGGCTGCCCGGGAAGGGCATGAAATTGGAAATCACAGTTGGTCGCATCCCAACTTCGGCAAAATGTCAGACCAGGGTGTTCGCAGCCAATTGCAGCGAACCGACGATGCAATTAAGAACGCAACTGGGGAGCGTCCCACATTAATGCGGCCACCCTACGGATCGATTACAGCAGGCGAAAAACGGTGGATCCACGATGAATTCGGATACCGGATCATACTTTGGGACGTTGATCCGTATGACTGGAAACGGCCCGGGCCAGCCGTGGTTCGCAATCGCATTCTTAAGGAGACTCAACCCGGTTCCATTGTGTTATCCCACGACATTCACCCGGGAACAATCGAAGCGATGCCCTCTACTTTTGATGCGCTTGAGGCCAAAGGCTTCAAATTTGTCACCGTATCGGAACTGATTCGCATGGCGACGCCAAAACCTTCTCATCCGAGTCCACAGCCCGGCGGAAACGCGCCGACCCAAGCCGTTCCCTCGCCCTCACTGGTTCCGTCCCCAGCATCTTCCCCAAGCGGCTAGACGGACGCTCGAGCGGAGAATTTCAGATTCCAAGCTCCAAACGTTGGGAATTGGAAGATTTGGAATCTACTTCTTCGCAGCGTTAATGTTTCGATCAGCCATCCGCTGCTCGGTCTTACTACGCGCAATGACGAAGTGATTATTTTCGCCGTAGCTTCGCCAGGGCCCGGGGGGCACGTCACGTACTTCTACGAATTGCCAATCCGTCACGTCGGTCGGCGCCAGCCCGAGGTAGTCACGCACCGCCGGAGAAACATCCAGCCCTGCACCATGATTAAGATTCGGCTTGGGCCGCTCATTTCCAAACACGTACTGAAAATGATCAGTGCGAAATGGGCCGCAATCCTCCCATTGCGCATAGCAAGTACGATTGCCGTTGCGAATAGCGAGCCAACGGTGCCAGCATACTGACTGCCCCTGCCCTGAATAAGATTGTTTGAACCACGGAATCACGAGGGGCGCTTCCGGCTTGAACTGGCCATGCGTCACATCGTTGTACGGCAGCGCACAGTAGAATGGATTTTGTCGCGGTATGAAGGCGATCGGAAGATAACTGCGCCGCGCTGACGGATCGGGGTTATCAAAGCCGCCGTAGTTGCTCGTCCAATTCGCGTCCCAGGAACTTCTGTAATTAGGAACCGGATTATTACCCGCAGCCTGTTCTCCGACCCAAAACACCGTTGTCACGATGTTCGCTTTCCACGGGTAACGCTGGATCGCCGGACGAGAACTGGTAGGGATGAAAACTTGCGGTTCCACTTTCAGCAACGCCTGTTCCCGCAGTTTCATCGCGTATTTGGCAAAATCCGCCGCCGTTGCATAAGGGGAAGTGGATTGTTCATCTCCGAAAGCTTTCGGAACAACAAAGACCGCCAGACTCAAACAAACCGGAAGAAGTCTCCTCATTTTAAGGCGCCGGCTTCTTTTATCCGATTCCGCGCGTTCAGGCAAGCCGAATTTTCCTAGGTACACCATCGTGTTAGGAGGGCGTTGTAGCGCCGTACCTTACCCTGAGCCCATCTCATCCTCGGCTGAGTAGCGTATCGTGCTTGAAATGTCGATCGTCCACCTCTGGATAATCGAGCGTGTAATGGAGGCCCCGGCTTTCTTTGCGGCATAGTGCCGAATCGACGATCAACGCCGCTACCGCGGCGAGATTACGCAGCTCCAGCAAGTCAACGGATACTTTGAAATTCCAATAGAACTCACGGATTTCGCGCTGAAGATTTCGCAGCCGCGCGCTCGCTCTTTGCAGCCGCTTATCGGTACGGACAATTCCCACGTAATCCCACATGAGGCGTCGGATCTCATCCCAGTTGTGATAAATGACAACCAGTTCGTCGACGTCCTGCACATTCCCCGCTTTCCATTCCGGCAACGGGACTTTTTGTTTTCGAGCCGATCGCGTCTCAACGGCTGCCGCGGCCGCGCGATGCGCCACGACCAAACCTTCCAGCAGCGAGTTGCTTGCAAGCCGGTTGGCTCCGTGCAGGCCGGTGCAGGCGACCTCGCCAATCGCATATAGCGCGGGCAAATTCGTCGCCCCATTGATGTCGGTTTTGATTCCACCGCATTGATAGTGCGCTGCGGGCACAACCGGGATTGCCTGCTTCGACATGTCGATCCCGAACCGCAGGCATGTCTGGTAAATATGTGGGAAACGCTCCCGAATGAATTCCGGCGGATTGTGCGTGATGTCCAAAAACACACATTTCGCACCTGAGCGTTTGATCTCGGCGTCGATTGCCCGCGCGACGATGTCACGTGGCGCAAGCGAGCCACGCGGATCGTAGCGTTTCATAAAGTCTTCGCCGCGATTGTTGCGCAGCATGCCGCCTTCGCCGCGCACTGCTTCCGAAATGAGAAATGATTTCGCCTGTGGATGAAAAAGACACGTGGGATGAAACTGGATAAACTCCATGTTGGCGATCTCCACCCCTGCGCGCCACGCCATCGCCACACCGTCTCCAGTCGCGACGTCTGGATTCGTCGTATACAAATAAACTTTTCCGCAACCGCCGGTTGCGAGGACGATGCGATCTGCCCGGATAGTTTCTACTTCCCCGGTTTTTTCATCGAGAACATAAACGCCAAGGCAGCGATCTTCGGCAGTGAAACCGAGTTTGGCTGCCGTGATTAAGTCCACGGCCATGTGATTTTCCAATAGCTGGACGTCCGATTGTCGGGCCAACTCGCGCAGCAAAGTCTCCTCGATTTCCCTCCCGGTTACATCGCGCACGTGCAATACCCGACGCTTGGAGTGACCGCCCTCCTTACCGAGATCAAACTCACGTTGGCCTGAGACCTCGCGCTCATCGAACTGCAGGCCGAGCTCAGCCAGCTCGCGGATACGCTCGGGTCCTTCGGTCACAATCGTGCGCACCACCGCTTCGTCACACAGACCCGCACCAGCCTCCAGTGTGTCGTGCACGTGCAGCTCAAACGAATCTTCATCGCTGGTCACGCAGGCGATTCCGCCCTGCGCCCAGGCAGTATTCGTGTCGGCACCTTTGCGTTTCGTAATGACAGCTACCGACCCGTGCCTGGCTGCCTTCAGCGCAAAACTGAGCCCGGCGATGCCGCTACCGATCACTACGAAATCGTATTCCTTCATCGCAGTTGAATTTGGACTGCGGCGAAATGTCGCCGCTTTTCAAAGCACAGACGCGTCCGCGCACTCCAAAATTCGTATTTCTTCATCCCAGTGCAATATTGTCGATCAAGCGAGTTTTTCCGAAATACACAGCCAGCGCGAGCCGCGAATTCGGTCTAACTGCTTCAACCGGTTCCATCGTCTCCGCATCGACCAGCTCAATGTAATCGATACGCGCCAGCGGCGCTTCGCCGATTACTTTCCGCACAAGATCGACAACGTCTCTCGCAGATTTTTTGCCGGCATCTGCCGCGGCCAGCAACGCTTTGTACAAAACTGCCGCCTGTTTGCGCTCTTCCACAATCAAATGCTCATTGCGCGAACTGCATGCCAGCCCGTGCTGTTCACGCATGGTAGGCACAGCAATAATGTCGATCTTAAAATTGAGATCGCGGACCATGCGCCGAATGATCGCCAGTTGCTGAAAATCCTTCTCGCCAAATACCGCCGCGGACGGCGAAAGAATATTGAACAACTTCGCGACCACCGTGCAAACCCCGCGAAAATGTCCGGGACGCGATCTTCCCTCCAGCGTGTGCGAAAGAGATAACTCATCGACGAACACCGAACGATCGTCGGCATACATTTCTGCGGCAGTGGGACGGAACAACAAATCGACAGCGCTATTTTTACAAAATTCCTCATCAGCTTCTTGCCGGCGCGGGTAACGCTTGTAATCGCTTCCCGGTTCAAACTGGAGTGGATTCACAAAGATGCTCACCGCCACTTCACCGTGCTCGCCAACACGTTCACGAGCCACGCGAATCAACTCAGCATGTGCCTTGTGCAGCGCTCCCATGGTGGGCACGAGCACCCGCCGCTTTGAGCGCTCCAGTGATTGCGCTTCAGCAACCGTTGTAATAATTCGCATCGCTGAACGAGAGTTGATCATCGAACGGCTTCCAGAGATTCCTCCGAGCCTTCGCACAACGCTACAGCCAGGCAAGCGACTTCACTCGGAATGATAAATGGGTGCAGCGTCACGCCGCTTTGAACCAGATGGCCTGCCGCGCAAATCGAAATCTTTTGTGACCAAAATGCTCCCAGCCGGCACGCACTGCGAGATCGCGCATTTCGGTAAATGAAAATGCACGCGCGGCGGAGAGTCGGGCGTCATAGCGTGTCATCGGTTCACGAAAAATCAGTGCGGTTAAAAGATAAACGCCAGTCTGCAGAAGAAATCCGCGTCGCAAGTCCGACACCAGAACAAATTTCCGGGACAGCTCGCGACATCGTTGCAACACACTTACTGCGTCTTCATCGCTGAAATGATGAAGCGCAAGCGTGCAAAGCACCACGTCATATGTTCCAACAGAATCCCATCCAAGAATATCGGTTTCGCGGTAGTAAATTTCCGGGTAGTTGGTGCTCAATTTCGTGGCGACCTCCAAGGTCGCAGGCTGTCGATCTAAAGCGTCAATCTCGATCTGCGCCCCAATTTTGCGTGCGTAATCGGCAACTAATCGCGGAATATCGCCGGAGCCGGTAGCAAGATCGACAATCCGAACGCGAGCACCCGGGCGGAGCCAGCGGCGCATAAAGCCCAGAACGAGACGATAGCTGCCGAACCAACGATTCAGTTGCCGGATACGCTCCAGGTCGCGCTCTAACTCGGCCGAAATCGGTTGCGGCCGATCCATCATTTCCAACACGGCTGGATCGAAACTTCGCTTCATTGAAGAAAGGTAGGAGGGCTTACAGGAAGCGCCCCTGCGCGACTCAGGTCAATCGCCACTACCCAAAAACCTCTGCCAAGATTCGGGTAAGCTTGCATTCTCGACTTCGCTTGCGATGCGCCCCTCGAATTCGGGACGAAAAACCGTGCTCGTCCCGTAAACCATGACGACATCTTCGGACCCTTCTACGCGAATGGCGTGCGCGACTCCGGGTGGAACGACCACTCCCGCATTGTTGCTGCTCTGATGATTGTCGCCATCGATGAAGAAACGCATAATGCGCTTGGAAAAACCAGCACGCACATCGCACAAAATCATCTCTACCCGTCCTTGGAGAAAAAACATGACGTCCCACTGTTCGTCATCATAACGACGCAGCGTATAATTTTTTGGCCCGTGCATGAACAAACGTCGCAGCCATTTCTCGGCGGTCGTGTCGGGCGGAATACTTGGTGGATGCACATGAAATCCTTTGGCGCTGGGCGCAAACATGCGCGCGGCCGACCATTGCCTCGGCCAAAATCCGATTTTCGCCAGAACTCCTTCGTCACGTCGGACAAATTCACCGAAAACTCCGCGATGACGCTGCGAATGAATTTTTCGTAGAAAAATCTCTACGCCGGGAATCCAGGCGCGCTTTATCTCCGGCCTCGACCGGTCTGCTTTTGCCAGTTCGCCTGCAGGAACACCTAGATTTGCGATTCGTTGCGGCAAAGAACCCAATTTATAATCGCGCGGAGTTAATGCATTTCGTGCTGCCTCGCTCACACCTAGCCACAAACTTGTTTCGCTTTTATTCATATCAGTCTTCTCAAGAGTGTTACTTGCCTAGCGAGAAATCCGCGCGTTCGCGAGAAAGATTTGGATTGTAATAAGGATCGCCATGCAGAACGCCAGCCCAGCGTTGCTCCATTATCCCCAGCCCAGCCATGTCTATTTTGCCAGGTGCGTCATGCCAATAAAGCCTTGCAAAAGGAGTGTAAACAATCAGATAACCCGCACGCCTTATTTTCAGACAAAGATCCACGTCGGCGAGCGCGCCTGACAGATTTTTGTCGAATCCTTCCACCTCTTGAAAAATTTCACGCCGCGTGAGCATGCACGCGCTCGACACCGCGCTGCAGTTGCGAGTCAGCTGTAACTGGCGGTTCGCCGCCTCGGCATGTTCCGCTGGGAAACCGCGAAAAGCCGGCTGTGCAATGTTATTGGTGCCGACAACAATTCCCGCGTGTTCAACCACGCCGCTTGGATTTAGCAGCCGTGCGCCGACCGCGCCGACTTCCGGCCGCTGGACGTGCTCAGCCATAATCGTGAGCCAGTCCGGCTCGATCACTTCGATACCGTCGTCAAGAAAAAGAAGCCACGGACTGTCGGTCTGCTCGACTGCCTGATTTTTCGCTGTGGAATCATCCGCCGCGTCTGACAAATACAGCAAACGATGCGAGAAACGTGTGGCAACTTCCGGGAATTTCTTGTCAGCTTGGATGATCACAACCTCGTAGCTCGGGTAGCTTGTCTGGGCCGTCAGCGTTTCGACGCACGGCTTCAGCCGCTCGTCGCCGCCATGGCGACTCCGAATGATGACTGAAATTTTCCTTGGTTCCAACAGCTCGCGTCTGACACAGAACGCGTGAGTGCGCCAGTCCACAGCTACGTGGGCTGGCTCGCCGCGACGCTTCAGGTGATCTTCAACCGCAAGCCGTGAGGCTTCCAGCTGTCCCGGTTTTTGCCGAACGCTGATCGCGCTGGAACTTTCACTCCGCCGCCAGTGATACAACACACGCGGAATATGATGAATTCGGTTGGTCAGCTCGATGATGCGAAATAAGAGATCGTAATCCTGCGCGCTATCGAATTGCGAACGGAACCCACCAGTCTTCTGCAGAACCTCCCGCCGCACTGCGGTCAAATGACCCAGATAATTGCAGGAGAGGAAGAAGTCTGGAGACCAATCTGGCTTAAACAAAGGTGCCTCAAAGCCATTATCACCGAGCTTGTCTTCGTCGGAATAAATCAGGTCGACCTCACGATGGTTTTGCAAAAGTTTTGCGATGTGGAAAAGCGCATCGGGTTCGAGCACGTCGTCGTGATCGAGAAAACTGACCCACTCTCCGCGCGCGAGTGCGATTCCATGATTTGACGCAGCCGAGATTCCTCCGTGTTTTCCGAGGTTCGTCAGTACAATGCGCTGGTCGCGCACGGCGACGCGAGGAAGCACGCTGAGCAACTCGATGCCGGTCGATCCATCGTCCACGAGCACGAGTTGCCAGTTTTCATATGCTTGTGCGAGGACTGATTCGACGGCTTCTTCCAGCCGTTGCACAGGCGTATCAAAAACTGGCGTAATAACACTGATGAGCGGCCGTGACCCGAACGCGCGCGCCTCATCCCGCATCCGCTTCAGATCCTGCGCACTCGCACGATGTCGTTCGAACCACTTTTGGTATTCGTTAGGCGCAACAGACGTGGGTTTTCCCCGCTTTCGGCCAAGCTTTTTCCACACCGTTTGAGCCAGCTTTTGCGGAAGGCGATACGGCGCGAGCAATATCTGACCTAGCCTGCGCTCCGGGGATTTGCGCAGTTTTTGCTTCTGCTCTTTTAGCAACCTTAGTTCGCGCCTGTATTCTTTTAATTTGAGGAGTTTCTGCTCCAGTGAGGCGATATGACGCTGTGCTCCTTCCAATTCGGAGCCATGAATTTCAAGTGTTCGCCGCAACGCACCCAGCTTGCTGTTCAGTCGGGCAAAAGCCATCTCAATAGCAGGCACCCGCTCACTAACTGCTTGGCCTGGCAAATGCCGAAGGCACACGGCTCCCGGATGCAGATCCATCAGGTCGCATTCGTAATCGGGGACAAACGCAAAGCGGGTGAAACGCTGCACAAGTTCGGGACGCCGCCGAGCAAGGTCAGCCCCAGATCCAGGCATCAGGACAATTGTGTCTGCGCAGCCCGAGAGCGCTTCCGCCACCGTATCGTCCTCGTGTTCTGGTGACGGATAAAACCAAACCGCGATTTGAAAGCGCGTTTTGCCTGTGTCCTGACTCAGCTTCGAAGCTAGCTCGTCAGGAGACCATACGTTAGCTTCTCTGCCCGCTTCTGCGAATTGAGACTCCAGTTCCCGAGAGTTGCCTCCGATGACGAGAAATCGGCCGTGCTCGAACCTCCGCGAGATCGCGCGCGCGAAATCAGAATCAAAAGAAGAGTGATCTGCTGACGACACCGCTGACATTATATTGGTTGAAGCTAGCCGCAGGCAAATCTACCCTGCCGCGCCACACTCCGAAACGGCCGGTTCCGCAAATGCTCGATTTTGTCGTTTACCTCCTCTTTCGCGCGGGGTCGGCCATTGCCGCGGCACTGCCATTGCGCTTTCTGTTTGCTGTTGGGCAATTCCTTGGCTGTTGCGCATGGCTCGTTTCCAGGAAATATCGGCACCTCGCAGAACGCAACGTTGCGATTGCGTTTGGCGATGAAAAATCGCCGCGCGAATTGCATTGCCTTGTACGCGACCATTTTCGGCGGCTCGGCGCCAATTTCCTTTGCAGCGCCAAACTCACTGCAATGCCACCGGAGGAAATCCTTCGCCGGGTCAAGGTCGAAAATATCGAGGCGATGGCCCGCGAATTTCGCGCCGGCGTTCCCGTCGTGCTCGTTTTGAGTCATCTGGGAACGTGGGAGTTATTCGCGCAATTGATGCCGAAGTTTGTCGGGTTCGTGCGAAATGCGAGCGTTTATCAGAAGCTTGGCAACCGTTTCATTGACGAGCATGTGCGTCGGACGCGCAGCCAAACTGGGTTGGAATTGTTCGATCGCCAGGCCGGATTTGAGCCGGTGATCGAATTGCTGCGCTCCGGCGGTGGCGTGGGCGTTTTGTCCGACCAACACGCTGGCGACCACGGACTGTGGACGCCGTTCTTCGGAAGACTGGCATCCACTTCGCCTCTGCCTGCGTTGCTCGCGAAGCGCACCCGAGCGGCGATTATTGCTGCTGGGGTTTACACAATCGGTCCAGCGCGCTGGCGCATGGTGTTTACCGAGCGGTTTGACCAACCTGGCGGTTCCGTTGCAGAGCTCACCTCGCGAATAAATGAGATCATCGAGAAACAAATTCGCGTCGCCCCGGAAGATTGGTTTTGGGTTCATAATCGGTGGAAAACGCCCGAGCCAAATTTTCTTCTCGGGCGATACAAACGCGGCGTCTATCTGCCGCCGGGCATTTCAGCGCAAGATCTAAAGTCATTTCGGATTCTCATTCGTTCAAGCAACTGGTTGGGCGATGCTGTGATGAGCGTGCCCGCAGTGCGCGCGATCAAGAATGGGCGTCCCGACGCACGAGTGACAGTCGCCGCGCCTGTGAACATTGCGCCGATGTGGAAGCTTGTTCCTGAAGTGGATGCAATTATTCCATTGCCAAATGATTCGCTTCTTCCAGTTATCTCGTTGCTCAAGCGACAACGGAATTTCGACGTTGCGATTCTTTTTCCAAATTCGCTGCGCGTTGCGCTTGAATCCTGGCTAAGCGGAATTCCGCGCAGGGTCGGTTATCGCGGACACTGGAGGAGATTGCTGCTGAACCAAACCGTGCGCGAGCCGCGAAAACCAGGTCCGCCCGAACACCATTCGCTGCGGTTTCTTCGGATCGCGCGCGAATGCGGCGCAGAAACGCCCAACGCCCAACGCCTTCCTCAAACATCAAACATCAAACCTCAAACCCCCAAACTTGGTCTTTGTCCCGGCGCAGAGTACGGCCCGGCTAAACGATGGTTGCCGGAGCGATTTGCCGAGGTCGCGGCGAAGGTTAGCGCGCAATCATCGGCACAATGGATCTTGTTCGGAACGAAGAACGACATGGCAATAGCAGATCAGATCGCGACTGCGATTAGCGACCATTGCGTGAATCGGATAGGCCACACGACACTTGATCAACTCATCGATGAACTGCGGGAATGCCGCTTAGTGCTTACCAACGATACCGGCACGATGCATCTGGCCGCTTTGCTCGGCGTGCCTGTGGTCGCTATTTTCGGCTCTACTGAGCCGCGCCTGACCGGTCCGCTCGGAGATGGCCACATTATCCTGCGACACCATGTCGAATGCAGCCCCTGTTTCCTCCGCGAATGTCCAATCGATTTCCGCTGCATGAAGCTGTCGATTCTGGGCGAGAAACGTCAAATTTGATAACTTCAAAGCATACTATGGCTCCGCCGCGAATCCGCACAGACGTGCAAGTGATGTTTTTCGACACCGACTGCGGAGGCGTCGTGTCTAACATCGCTTATCTGCGTTTCATTGAGATCGCGCGCACACATCTGGCCGAGGAACTCGGCCTTGGTCTGGCGGAAATGGCCGAAAAGCAAACATATCCCGTGGTCGTGCGCACGGAGATCGATTACCGACGCGCAGCCAAACTTGGAGATCGGCTGATGATTGAGGGTTGGCTCGATCAAGTGGAACGCGCGCGGTTCTGGTGCGGATTTCGGATCACACGACCGAAGGACAATATGTTGATTGCGCAATGCCGTCAGCTGCTCGCGCTGATCGAAATGCCAACGGGGAAACTGCTGCGTTTGCCCGATCACTGGCAAGAATACCGCACGGGCGATTCCGCGCATAATCCCAAAGGCGAATGTGAAATCGAAATTGTTTCCCACGAAGAACGCATTGAATGACGGCAGCCACTCGAAGCTTACGCCTTGAAGAAACGTTGCTCGAGCCGCCGGCGCTGCCTCCGCCGCCGACACGTCACGCGTTGCTCGCGATCCTAATTGCGTTAGCTGCGCTGTTGCACGTAGCGACGATAGGCAGCGGCGATTTGTACAGTGAGACAGA
>Ga0193695_1000134_pt1 | contig 11267 bp, 6 predicted proteins | sample L3s2metaG_FD_160568 | JGI IMG/M metagenome (GOLD analysis project Ga0193695, IMG submission 160568) | Soil microbial communities from a riparian zone of the East river system, Colorado, United States - L3s2 | ecosystem: Environmental > Terrestrial > Soil > Riparian zone | place: USA: East River... | reverse complement strand
ACCCTGAAGATCCGCGATAAGGACGCCAACCTCGATCTCGTCTATCTCGGTCCCAGCAAGGACCTATCCCGTTAGGGGGTTCGATTCCCCTATCGGGATGGGTCCTAAAGTAAAGTGCCGCGGATGAGCCAGACGACGACGGCCAACGCGCCGACCACCCATGCCAAGCTCCTCGACTGGGTCAGCAAGATCGCTGATCTGACCAAGCCGGACGCCATCCACTGGTGCGACGGCTCGGCGGAGGAGTACGACAGCCTCGCCCAAGGCCTGATCGAGGCGGGCACCTTCGAGCGCCTTTCCGACGCCAAGCGTCCCAACTCCCACCTCGCCCTCTCCGACCCCGGCGACGTCGCCCGGGTCGAGGACCGCACCTTCATCTGCTCGCGGAGCGAGGCCGATGCCGGGCCGACCAACAACTGGTGCGACCCGGCGGAGATGCGCGAGAAGCTCGACGGGTTGTTCAAGGGCTGCATGGCGGGCCGCACGATGTACGTCGTCCCCTTCTCGATGGGTCCGCTGGGCTCGCCGATCGCTCACATCGGGGTTCAGCTCACCGATTCGGCCTACGTCGCGACCTCGATGCGGATCATGACCCGGATGGGCAAGGGCGCGCTCGAGGTGCTCGGCGCCGACGGCGAGTTCGTCCCCTGCGTGCACTCGGTCGGGATGCCGCTGACCGACGGCAGGGCAGACGTTCCCTGGCCCTGCAACGCCGACAACAAGTACATCGTCCACTACCCGGAGACGCGCGAGATCTGGTCCTTCGGCTCGGGCTACGGCGGCAACGCCCTGCTCGGCAAGAAGTGCTTCGCGCTGCGGATCGCCTCGGCGATGGCCCGCGACGAGGGCTGGATGGCGGAGCACATGCTGATCCTCAAGTTGACCTCGCCCGAGGGCAAGGTCAAGTACGTGACCGGCGCCTTCCCCTCTGCCTCGGGCAAGACCAACCTGGCGATGCTGATCCCGACCCTGGAGGGTTGGACCGCCGAGACGATCGGCGACGACATCGCCTGGATGAAGTTCGGCGAGGACGGCCGCCTCTACGCGGTCAACCCGGAGGCGGGCTTCTTCGGTGTGGCGCCGAACACGAGCCACAAGACGAACCCCAACGCGATGGGAACGATTGAGCGCAACTCGATCTTCACCAACTGCGCCAAGACCGACGACGGCGACATCTGGTGGGAGGGGATGACCGGCGAGCCCCCCGCGCACGCGACCGACTGGCACGGCAACGAATGGACGCCGGACTCCGAGACCCCCGCCGCGCACCCCAACGCCCGCTTCACGACGCCGGCGTCGCAGTGCCCTTGCATCGCTCCCGAGTGGGAGGACCCGGCCGGGGTGCCGATCGACGCCTTCCTCTTCGGCGGTCGGCGCGCCACCGCGGTCCCCCTGGTGGCCGAGGCATTCGACTGGGAGCACGGCACCTTCCTCGGCGCGACGATGTCGGTCGAGACGACCGCGGCGGCGGCGGGCGAGGTCGGGCAGCTGCGCTTCGACCCGATGGCGATGCTGCCGTTCAGCGGCTACAACATGGCCGACTACTTTGCCCACTGGCTGTCGCTCGGAGAGCGGGAGGGAGCGAAGCTGCCGAAGATCTTCCTCGTCAACTGGTTCCGCAAAGACGAGGACGGCAAGTTCATCTGGCCGGGGTTCGGCGAGAACAGCCGCGTGCTCGAGTGGATCTTCCGTCGCTGCGAGGGGGAGGGCGAGGCGATGGAGTCGCCGATCGGCCTGCTTCCCGCCGAGGGCGAGATCGACACGGATGGCCTGGACAACTCCGCGGAGCAGATGCGCGAGCTGCTCTCCGTCGACGCCGACCTCTTCAAACAGCAGCTACCGCAGGTAAAGGAGCACCTCGCCCGCTTCGGCGACAAGCTCCCCCAGCAGATCTCCGCCCAGCTGGAGGCGCTCGAGCAGCGCCTCGGTTAGGCGGATCTACATCCCGTAGGACTCGGCCAGCTCCGGGTCCTTCTGGGCAAGCAGCTCGGCCAGCTCGACCATCACCTTGCACTGCTTCCAGGTGGCGTCGTCCTGCATCTTGCCGTCGATCATGTGGACGCCGCGCCCGTCGGGGATCGCCTCCAGCACTTTCTTGGCGAACTTGACCTCGTCGGGCGGGGGGCTGAAGACCTTCTTGGCGATGTCGATCTGCACCGGGTGCAGCGACCAGGCGCCGACGCAGCCCATCAGGAAGGCGGCGCGGAACTGGGTCTCGCAGCCGGCCGTGTCCTTGATGTCGCCGAAGGGTCCGTAGAAGGGCAGGATGCCGGTCGAGGCGCAGGCGTCGACCATGCGGGCGATCGAGTAGTGCCAGAGGTCCTGCTGGGCGCTGACCCGGTCGGCCTCGGGGTTCTCGGGATCGGCGGGGTCCTCCATCACTCGGTAGCCGGGATGGCCGCCGCCGACCCGGGTCGTCTTCATCCGCCGTGAGGCGGCGAGGTCGGCGGGGCCGAAGCTCATCCCCTGCATTCGCGGGCTGGCGGCGGCGATCTCCTCCAGGTTGACGACGCCCTGCGCGGTCTCGAGGATCGCGTGGATCAGGATCGGGCGGTCGAGGCCGGCTTTGGCCTCGAGCTGGGCCAGCAGTCGGTCGACGTAGTGGATGTCCCAGGCACCCTCCACCTTGGGCACCATCACGACCTCCAACTTGTCGCCGATCTCGGTGACGAGCGTGGTCAGGTCGTCGAGCACCCAGGGGCTCTCCAGCGAGTTGACCCGGGTCCACAGCGCCGTCTGACCGAAGTCCGACTCGATTGCCGCCTTGATCAGGCCGGCGCGCGCCGCCTCCTTGCGGTCGACCGGGATCGCGTCCTCGAGGTTGCCGAGCAGGATGTCGGTCTTCTCCGCGATGGCGGCCGCCTTGGCGACCATCTTCTCGTTGGAGAAGTCGAGGAAGTGGATCATCCGCGAGGGCTTGACCGGGATCTCGCGCAGCGGCTCGGGGGCGCCGATCGCCAACGGCTGGAAGAAGTCTCTGGGGTTTCTCATCGTGGGGCGGGACCCTATATCGAGTCGAGCGTCAGCCGCAGGCCCTCTTCCAGACCGGTCCGCGGCCGCCAGCCCAGCTCACGCTCGGCCCGGGCGGGGTCGACTGAGATCCTCTGCACCTCGCCGACGCGGGCCGGTGCGAATTCGGGCTCGAACTCGACCGCGGGGCGCAGCTCCCGCAGGCCGGCGACGAGCTCGAGCACGTCGGTCTCGCGCCCGGTGCCGACGTTGATCGGTCCAGTCGCGGCGCTTTCCGCTGCCGCGAGGAGCGCCGAGACGACGTCGTCCACGTATATGTAGTCGCGGGTCTGAGTGCCGTCGCCGTATACCGTCGGCTGCTCCCCAGCCAGCAGGCGCCCGCAGAAGATCGCGATCACGCCTGCCTCGCCGAGGGGGTCCTGCCGTGGCCCGTAGACGTTGCCGAGTCGCAGGCTGACCGAGGAGAGGCCGAAGAGTCTCTCATAGAGAGACAGGTAGCCCTCACCGGCGAACTTGCTCTGGCCATAGGGGGCAAGCGGCGCCAGCGGCGCATTCTCGCCGAGTGGAAGCTCCTGACCCTCGCCCTCGCCGTAGATCGCCCCCCCGGTTGAGGTGAACACGACTCGCCGCGCATCCGCCGCCCGCGCCGCCTCGAGCACGTTCGCGGTGCCGCCGACGTTGATCGAGGCGTCGAAGGCGGGTTCGGCGACTGACTTGCGGACGTCGATCTGAGCCGCCAGGTGGAAGACGACGTCCGGCTCGGCCTCGCCCGCCACCCCGCTCAGAGCGGCGGCATCGCGGATGTCGCACTCGACCAGTTTCGCGCCTGCTTCGAGCGCCGGACCGAGGTTCTCCCGCCTGCCGGTGGAGAGATCGTCGACTGCCGTCACCCGATCCCCGCGCGCCAGCAGCGCATCGACCAGATTTGAGCCGATGAAGCCCGCCCCGCCTGTCACCAAGGATTTCACGCCGGCTTGCGATCCTATCGGCGCGGCGAAGGCCTGCCGATACCCCGCAAAGTCATGCAACGATATCGGGGCACTTGGACGTTTATGCGAGGCAAATTAGGGACTCGCCGCGGACAAAGTGCGGTTTCGCCAGGCAAGCTGTGCACCAAAAGGCATAATCTCGTTTCTTTTTCCAGCCTGCGCCCCGGGGAGGCGCTTCGAAAAGCGTTGATTTAAACGGTTTTCGGCTCTGAATATGGCAACTCGGCGACCACTGGTCCATGGCAGGTCCATCCTTGCGGATGGCCGGAAGCTGCACGTGCGCGGCGTCACTTATGGCACGTTTCGTCTGCTCGACGGCTTTCCATTTCCGCCGCGGGAGAGGGCGCGCCGCGACTTCGCGGCGATGGCGGAGGCCGGGGCAAACGCCGTGCGCACCTACGTGCCACCGCCTCTCTGGTTGCTCGACTTGGCCGAGGAGCACGGCCTGAAGGTGATGGCCGGCATTGCCTGGGAGCAGCATGTCGCCTTCCTCGACGATCCGAGGCTCGCCAAGGAGATCGCCCTCAAGGTCGGTCGGCAGGTTCGCGAGTGCGAGGCGCATCCAGCCATCCTCTGCTATGCGGTGGGCAACGAGATCCCCGCCCCGATCGTGCGCTGGCACGGCAAGGCCAAGGTCGAGAAGTTCCTCGAGCGCCTCCACTGGGAGGCGAAGAACACAGATCCGGAGGGCCTGTTCACCTACGTCAACTACCCGTCGACGGAGTACCTCGAGCTGCCCTTCCTCGACCTCACGGCATTCAACGTCTTCCTCGAGGACGAGCGGACCTTCGAGAGCTACCTGGCGCGGCTGCAGAACCTCTCGGGCGACCGGCCGCTGCTGATCGCGGAGGTCGGCCTCGACAGCCGCCGCAACGGCAAGCGGGCCCAGGCCGACGCCCTGGGGTGGCAGATCCAACACTCCTTCGGGACCGGCGCCGCCGGCGTGTTCGTGTTCTCCTGGACCGACGAGTGGCACCGCGGCGGCCATAAGGTGACCGACTGGGACTTCGGGCTGGTCGATCGCCGCCGCAACCCGAAGCCGGCCCTCGTCGCGGCCCGCGGCGCCTTCGCCTCGGCTCCGCTCGCCTCGGCCGAGCCCTGGCCGAAAGTCTCGGTCGTCGTCTGCACCCACAACGGGGAGCAGACGCTCGGCCGCTGCCTGGACAGGCTGGCGGGGCTCTCATACCCGGACTTCGAGACGATCGTCATCGACGACGGCTCCTCCGACGGCTCGGCCGAGATCGCCCGCGCCCACGGCGCCCTCCTCGTCCAGACCGAGCACCGCGGCCTCAGCTTCGCCCGCAACGCAGGGGTCGAGAGGGCGAGCGGCGAGATCGTCGCCTTCCTCGACGACGACGCCTACCCGGACGCCGACTGGCTGCGCTACATCGCGGTCTCGCTGGGCTCCGGCTCGCACGCCGGCGTCGGCGGTCCCAACGTCCCGCCCAGCGACGATGGGCTGATCGCCGAATGCGTGGCGGCGGCGCCAGGCGGGCCGATCCACGTCCTGATCTCCGACCGCGAGGCCGAGCACGTGCCGGGCTGCAACATGGCGTTTCGCAAATCCGCTCTGGAGGAGATCGACGGCTTCGACGAGCGCTTCCGCGTAGCCGGCGACGACGTCGACGTCTGCTGGCGCCTGCAGGAACGCGGCCACACGCTCGGCTTCAGCGCCGGCGCCGTCGTCATGCACAGCCGCCGCGACTCGATCCGCCGCTACCTCAAGCAGCAGTACGGCTACGGCAAGGCGGAGGCCCTGCTCGAGCGCAAGTGGCCCAGCCGCTACAACCGCGCCGGCTCCTCGCGCTGGATCGGACGGATCTACGACTCGCCGGAGAGCGGGACCGGATCGCGGCGCGGGATGGTGCGCTACGGGACCTGGGGCAGCGGCCTCTTCCAGTCGATCTACGAGCCGGCCCCGGGGACGCTCGCCAGCCTGCTCGCGGCGCCGGAGTCGCTGCTGCTGCTGGCGCTGCTCGGGGCGGTCTCGGCGCTCGGCTTACTCTGGTCGCCGCTCTTGGTCGCCGCGCCGCCGTATCTGCTCGGCGTCGCCGCGGTGCTCTGGCGCGCCCTGGCCAACGGTTGGCGGGCGAACCGGCCCATGCCGGGGCGCTCGAGGTTCGAGACCCTGCTGCGGCGGGCGGTCACGGCGGTGCTCTTCCTGCTGCAGCCGTTCGCCCGCCTCGCGGGGAGGCTGCGCAACGGCCTCTCGCCGTGGCGTCGCCGCCTACGGCCGGGCGCCGCCTGGCCACGGCCGCGCGCCGTCCGGATCTGGGGCGAAAGCTGGCGCCAGCCGCAGGCCTGGGTGCAGAGCCTCCAGGACGCGCTGGCGGCGCGCGGCGGCTTCGTCCGCGGCGGTGGCCCGTTCGACCGCTGGGACCTCGACCTCCGGGCGGGGCCGCTCGGCGGCGTCAAGGTCCGCACCGCGGTCGAGGAGCACGGCTCGGGACGGCAACTGCTGCTCGCCAAGATCTGGCCGCGGGCGTCGGCGGGGGCGATCGCGATCGCGGCGCTGCTGCTGGCGCTGCTCGCCTACGCCTGGGTCGACGGACAGCCGGAGTTCGCAATCACGATTGGCATCGCCATCGCGCTGGTCGTCTCCCTCACGGTCGAGGGGACCGCGACCGCGATGAGCCTTGCGCTCTCCGAGCTCGACCGCATCGAGGAGGAGGCGGGGTCGGGGGATGAGCGCGAGCAGGCGCCCGGTGTTCGCCCCGGTCCCCTCATCGCCCCCGGGCCACTACCCGGCGTCGTCGCCCCGCTGCCGGCGGAAGGCGACGCGGTGGTCCTGCGCCAGAGCGCTGCCGGTCCGGACGTCCGCGAGGGGTCACGATGGGTCTGAGCGGCCCGGTGCGGATGCGGAGCCGCAAGCCGGCCAGCCCGAAGAAGAAGCAACGGGACGCCGAGAAGGCAGGCGCTTGGGAGCTTTGGAAAGCGCTTCCGCGGGTCAAGCCGTACTTACGCCCCTACCGGAGGCTGCTGATCGGCGTGATGAGCTTGACGCTGCTGACGGCGGTGTTCGGCCTGGCCGAGCCCTGGCCGCTGGCCGTGATCCTCAACCAGGTCCTGCACGAACAGAACCCGACCGGGATCGTCGAGTTCCTCTTTGGCAGCGAACCCAGGATCTGGGTCGTCCTCGTCGCGATGGTGACGGCTCGCTTCCTGATCATCGTCCTCGGCAACGCCTTCACGGTGCTCAGCCACTACCTCGGGGCAAAGGCGGAGCAGAACATGGTCATGGACCTGCGCAGCGACCTCTTTGCCCACGCCCAACGGCTCTCGTTCACCTTTCACGATCAGCGCCAGACCGGCGCCCTGATGAGCAAGATCAACACCCAGGCCGCCGCCGTCGGCAACATAGTCATGGTCGTCCCGCCGATCGCCGAGGCGACGCTGACGCTGATCGGCATGCTGGTGATCGCGACGCTGATCGACTGGCAGCTCTCCCTGCTCTCCCTGCTGGTCGTGCCGCTGCTCTTCTGGTCCTTCGGCGTCTACGGCGCTCGCATCGTGCCGCGGGTTCAGAGGGTGCAGCGATTGGAGTGGCGCTCGCTCTCGATCGTCCACGAGGCAATGGCGATGCTGCGGGTCATCGTCTCCTTCGGCCGCGAGGACTACGAGCACCGCCGCTTCCGCGAGCAGGGGCAGACCGCGGTCGACGAGCGGGTGAAGCTCACCGTCAGTCAGAGCCTCTACACGCTCGGTGTGCAGACGGCGACCGCCGCGGGGACCTCGCTCATCCTCGGGGTCGGCGCCTGGCACGTGATCCAGGGAAAGATCACCGTGGGCGAGCTGATCGTGCTGATGACCTACATCGCGTCCGTCTACAAGCCGCTGGAGCAGATCAGCACGACGGTGGGCACGATCCACGAGGAGCTGGTCCAGTTCAATGCCTCCCTGGACCTGCTCGACACCGATCCGGAGGTCAAGGAGAAGCCGGATGCCGTCGAGCTCGACCGGCCCCGCGGCCACGTCGCCGTCGAGGGTCTAGGTTTCTCCTACCAGGGTCGTACGAATACGCTTGAGGAAGTCTCCCTCGAGGCTCATCCGGGAGAGCGGATCGCCGTCGTCGGGCAGACGGGCGCCGGCAAGAGCACGCTGATGAGCCTGCTGATCCGCTTCTACGATCCAGCCGTGGGCTGCGTCAAGCTCGATGGGGTCGACCTTCGCGACCTCAAGCTGAGCTCGCTGCGGGAGCAGATCAGCGTCGTCCTCCAGGAGCCGCTGCTCTTTTCCGGGACGATCGAGGAGAACATCCGCTACGGCAAGCTGGACGCCACGACCGAGCAGGTGATCGACGCGGCGCGGGCGGCGAATGCCCACGACTTCATCGGCGGCCTGCCCCAGGGCTACGAGACCCAGCTCGGCGAGCGGGGGGCCCAGCTCTCCGGTGGCGAGCGCCAGCGCATCTGCGTCGCCCGCGCCTTCCTCAAGGACGCGCCGGTGCTGATCCTCGACGAGCCGACCTCCTCGATCGACTCCAAGACCGAGGGAGTGATCCTCGACGCGCTCGACGACCTGATGGAGGGCCGGACCTCGTTCATGATCGCCCACCGCCTCTCCACCGTCCGCCATGCAGATCAGATCCTCGTCATGGAGAACGGCCGCATCGTCGAGCGGGGCACGCACGAGGAGCTCCTGCGCGAAGGCGCCGTCTATCACCAGCTGCATGAGGCGCAGACGCGCGAGCGCAAGAGGCGCGCCTCTTCGCGGAGCGCCACCGACGGAAGCGGCGCGGGCACGTCGGCGGGGGGCGAGGAGAACGGCTCCCGTGAGCCGGCCGAGCTCGTCACCTGGCGCCAGGTGGGAGGAGGGGGGACCTGATGTACGCGCCGAAGCTGAAAGGCCGCCCGAAGATCGTCCTGCTGGGGATGATGACCAAGATGCCCGTCGCGGGGGTCGTCTGGCAGAACCTCCATTACCTGCTCGGCTTCGAGCGGCTCGGCTACGAGGCCTACTACGTCGAGACCCACGCACGAACGCCCTCGATGCTGATGTCCCACGAGGACGACGACAGCTCCGCGCTCGCGGCGGAGTTCATCGCGGCGATCATGCGTCGCTTCGGATTGGCGGACCGCTGGGCGTTTCGCGCCCTGCACGACGACGGGCGCTGCTTCGGTATGAGCGAGCTGCAGCTCGAGCGCCTCTACGGCTCAGCCGAGCTCTTGATCAACCTCCACGGCGGGACGCAACCGCTGCCTGAGCTGAGCGCGGGCGGGCGTCTCGTCTATCTCGAGACCGATCCCGTCCAGCTCCAGCTCGAGCTGCGCCACGGCGTCCAGGAGACTGTCGACTTCCTCGAGCCCCACTGTGCCTTCTTCACCTTCGCCGAGAACTGGGGCAAACCTGACTGCGGCCTGCCGGCGCAGGAGCGCTTCCGCTTCGTCCCGACCCGCCAACCGGTGGTGATCGACCTCTGGCCCGATCGCTCTCCGCAGCCCGCGGACGTCTTCACGACGATCGGCAACTGGCGCCAGGACTGGCGCGACGTGACCTTCAAGGGCGAGCGCTACACCTGGAGCAAGCACCACGAGTTCCTCAAGTACCTCGACCTGCCGCGGCGCAGCGGCCAGGCGTTCGAGCTGGCGCTCAGCAGCTGCGCGCCCGCCGAGCGGGAGATGCTGACCGAGAGGGGATGGCGGGTCCGCGACGGCCTCGAGGTCTCGCACGGCATCGATCGCTACCGCGACTACGTCGGCGCCTCGCGGGGCGAGTTCACGGTGGCCAAGGACCAGAACGTGCGGCTGCGAACGGGCTGGTTCAGCGACCGCAGCGCCACCTACCTCGCCTCCGGGCGACCGGTCGTGACCCAGGACACCGGCTTCGGCAGCGTCCTGCCCGTCGGCGAGGGCCTCTTCGCCTTCGACTCCTTCGGGGCCGCGGTCGAGGCGGTCGCCGCGATCGACGTCGACTACGCGCGCCACGCCCGGGGGGCAAGGGAGCTGGCGCGCGAGCACTTCGGCCACGAGGCGGTGCTGGGCCGGATGCTCGACGAGCTCGGCGTTGCCCGAGCTCGCGCCGGCCGCTCGGGTCGGCTGCAGTCGGTCTTCCCGACCGAGATGGAGCTCGAGCCCGTCTCGCGCCGGCCGACCACCCTGGCGCGCGCGACCGTCGAGGCAGCGCAGCGCAGCCCGCTCTCGCGACACGAGGACCCACCGGCGCTCGGCCCCGACAGCGCCAGCATCGTCGTCGTCACCCACGACGGCCTCTCCTTCACGCGCCTCTGCCTGGAGAGCGTCCTGGTCAACACCGCGGATCGCGACTTCGAGCTGATCGTCGTCGACAACGGCTCGGGCGACGGGACGCCGGCCTACCTGGCGAAGCTCGCCGAGCAGGACGCCCGGGTGCGCGTCCTGCTCAACGGCAAGAACGTCGGCTTCGCACCGGCCTGCAACGACGGGCTGCAGCTCGCCGGCGGCGAGCATCTGGTGCTGCTCAACAACGACACGATGGTGCCGCCGGGCTGGCTGGCGGGCCTCGTACGCCATCTTCAGAATCCCGGGGTCGGGCTGGTCGGCCCGGTGACCAACCGGATCGGCAACGAGGCCGAGGTGACCGCCGAGTACCGGACCTGGGGGGAGTTCCTCGACTTCGCCCGGCGCCGCGCCGAGGACCATCCGGGCGAGTGGCTGGAGGTGAGGACGCCGGCGATGTTCTGCCTGGCGATGCGGCGGCAGACCTACGTCCGCCTGGGGCCGCTCGACGAGCGCTACGAGGTCGGCCTGCTCGAGGACGACGACTACGCGGACCGCGCTCGCCAGGCGGGATACCAGCTGCGCTGCGTCGAGGACGTCGCCGTCCACCACTTCGGCGAGGCGTCCTTCGGCAAGCTCGTCCCCGGCGGCGAGTACGCCCGCATACTGAAGGCGAACCAGCAGCGCTACGCGGAGAAGTGGGGGCGACGCTGGGAACCCTACGGCCGCCGCCCCAACCCTCGCTACGAGCGCGAGGCGGAGCACCTGCGCGAGGCGGTGAAGGCGGCCGTGCCAGCGGGCGCCACGGTGCTGGTGATCAGCCGCGGCGACGAGAAGCTGCTCGAGCTGAACGGCCGCCGCGCCCTCCACTTTCCCCAGGGCGAGGACGGGGGCTGGGCGGGGCATCATCCCGCCGACAGCGAGGAGGCGATCGGGCACCTGGAGACGCTGCGTGACGGTGGCGCCGAGTACCTCGTCGTCCCACCCACCTACAACTGGTGGCTTTCCCACTACGGAGGCTTGCGGGAGCACCTCGATTCGCACTACCGCGCGGTCGTCTTCGACGAGCGCGCCGGCGCCATCTACCAGCTGGAACGGGAGGGCGCGGCGTGAG
>Ga0193695_1000133_pt1 | contig 11349 bp, 8 predicted proteins | sample L3s2metaG_FD_160568 | JGI IMG/M metagenome (GOLD analysis project Ga0193695, IMG submission 160568) | Soil microbial communities from a riparian zone of the East river system, Colorado, United States - L3s2 | ecosystem: Environmental > Terrestrial > Soil > Riparian zone | place: USA: East River... | reverse complement strand
TCCAGATGACGCGAGACGAAGTCAGCGCCATCGAAAAACGGAAGGCCAGTGAAAAGGCGAGGTTCAAGGAATCGACTGCAATATTTCAGCCGGAATACACAAGCACTTCGGAGCCGACGGCGATCAGCGAGAAAATGCTCAAGACCATTGTTGATGGTCTTACCCGCATACCAGAAGGCTTCGAGGTTCAGCCGAAGATAAAACGCATCGTCCTCGATCACCAGCGCAAGGTCTTTGACGAGGGCGGCCCCTATGAATGGCATTATGCCGAAGCGCTCGCCTTTGGATCATTGTTGTTGGAAGGAATTCCGGTTCGATTGTCGGGACAGGATAGTTCGCGCGGGACCTTCAGCACACGGCACTCGGTCCTTTACGACGCGAAGACGGGCAGGCCCTACATCCCACTCATGCACCTTGCCGAAAAACAGGCGCGCATTTGCATTTACAATAGCCCGCTCTCAGAAGCTGCAGTGCTTGGGTTTGATTACGGCTACTCGCTCGATTACCCAAAAATGCTCTGCTTATGGGAAGCGCAGTTCGGCGATTTTGCCAATGCCGCGCAAACGATCATCGATCAGTTCATCGTCTCAGCAGAATCGAAATGGCAGCGGCCCAGCGGCATTGTGCTGCTACTCCCGCATGGCTACGAAGGCCAGGGACCGGAACACTCCAGTGCGCGGCTCGAGCGCTTCCTGCAAGCATGTGCCGACGACAACATCCAAGTCTGCAATCCGACCACCGCCGCGCAGTATTTTCATGTGTTGCGACGCCAGATGAAACGCGACTTCATCAAACCACTCATCATCATGACTCCAAAAAGTCTGTTGCGCGCGGGCTTCGCCTCGTCGCCTGCAGAAGAATTCATCCATGGCCGGTTCGAAGAAATCCTCGGCACGCCCGAGACTGCCCCCGCCGACAAAGTGAAGCGGATCATCTTTTGCTCAGGCAAGGTCTATTACGATCTCCTCAAATATCGCACCGAGCGCAAAATCAACGATGCCGCGCTCATTCGCATCGAGCAGGTTTACCCGCTCGCGGAGAAAAAGCTGCGCGAAATGCTGAAGCCATTTCCAAAGAGCGCGAAGCTCGTGTGGTGCCAGGAAGAACCGCAAAACATGGGCGCATGGACTTTCATCGAACCGCGATTGCGCACGCTCTTTTGCAGTGAAATTGCCTACGCTGGACACGACGCCAGCGCCAGCCCCGCTGTCGGCGCACTCGCTCGCCACAAACGCGAGCAAACCCGCCTCGTAGCCGACGCCTTTTCGCTTTGAGCTGACTTTGCGCAGACTGCCAGAATTGTAGGGCGTCTGTGTCAGACGCCGGTCACTTCGAATTCTGGGCACGTGACAGCATGCCGCGGTTCACCTGCTAAAGCGGGAAGCGACGAAAGCATCGACAATGCGGGGGACATCCATTGACTGAAACTATCAGAGATCGCGCTAGAAAGAATGGCCATGGAAAATTTTATCTGTGTGCAATGCGGAACGCAGTTTTCTGAGACAGTCGAGCCGCCGGCAAGCTGTCCCATTTGCGAAGATGAACGGCAATTTGTTCGCCACGCTGGCCAGAAATGGACGACGCTCAAACGGCTGGCGACTGATCATCACAACCGTCGCGAAGAAGAAGCGCCACGCCTTCTGGGGATCGGTACCGAACCCGAATTTGCGATAGGCCAGCGCGCTTTGCTCCTGCAATCGCCAGGAGGAAATCTGCTCTGGGATTGCATCTCTTTACTAGACGAGGAAACGATTGCCGAGGTGAACGCGCACGGCGGTATCCGCGCGGTTGCGATTTCGCATCCGCATTTTTATTCGGCGATGGTCGAATGGGCGGAGCGTTTTGATGCACAAATCTTTTTGCACGCTGCCGATCGCGAATGGGTCATGCGTCCCGCGGACGCGGGATCGCGCATTCAATTCTGGGAAGGAGCGGCCTTGTCACTGTGGGATGATCTCACGCTGATCAATTGCGGTGGCCATTTTGAAGGCGGCACGGTGCTGCATTGGCCAGCGGCGTCCCGCGGTCGCGGGAGCAAAGGCGCCTTGCTCACGGGCGACATCATTACCGTGGTGCAGGACCGCCGTTACGTCAGCTTTATGCGAAGTTATCCAAACCTTATTCCGCTCGGGCCCGCGGCAATACGCCGCATCATCGAGAGAATCGAACCATTTCCGTTCGAGCAAATCTACGGCGGCTGGTGGCAGGCGAACGTCTTGTCCGACGCTAAAGTCGCAGTGGCGCGATCTGCCGAACGTTGTCTGCGCGCCATCAGCGCCTGAATAGGACCTCCAAAGATCCAAAGCGGCGCGAGGACGCGCACGCACTCCAAAAGCTTCGCGAAATAACAGAGGCGTCTGAACGAGGATTTCGCACGAAGTGCTTTGGAGTGCGATGCGTCTTCGCATCTCTTTCGTTCTCCGGATGTCCTATGAATTAACGATCTGATCGACAATGCGCGGCAATGCAATTGCAGCCGGCTCGCGCACCAGTCGGGTTGCGAATCGCGAGAACGGCGTTTCCTCGGGATTGACTTCGATAAGTTCACCCCCAAAGCATTCGGCGCTGGCCCGCAGCGCCCAATCGACGATATATCCAAAAGTCGCAGTGGTTCCGACGACAATCCCAACGTCGCAAGCTCCCCGATCGAGATAAGTTTCAACTCGCCGCAGTTCGGCCCAGGGCAGTTGCTCCCCAAACCAGACAACGCCAGGTCGCATGAGCGCGCCGCATTTCGCGCACCTTGGAACGACATTTTCTTCCTCTTCCTCCTGCTCGTGCTCGTGCTCGTGATCGTGATCGTGATCGTGCTTGCGCTCCGTGAAACCAAAATCACAACGCGAACACCAGGTAACGAAAATGTCGCCATGAATCTGCACCATCTTTTCTTTCGGCAATCCCGCGCGCGCGTGCAGGTCGTCCACGTTCTGCGTGACGAGCAGGAACTCGTCTGCGTGTTCGGCCAGTCTCGCGATCGCTTCGTGCGCTGCATTTGGTTGCGCTTTGCAGATGCGCTGCCGGCGCTCGCGATACCATTCCCAAACCAATTTCGGATCGCGCGCGAATGCTTCCGGTGTAGCCAGCTTTGCCGGATCGAGGTTCCGCCAGTAACCGTCCTTGCCGCGAAATGTCGGGATTCCGCTTTCAGCCGAAACGCCCGCTCCGGTGAGAATTAGAACACGCACAATGTAAGATCGGGGGCGGATCTCAATTTCCAAATCTCGTTCCCAAACTGCCGGTTCTATCTAGACACTTGGTATTGCCACTGCGGGCTCGCTTCGCCAGACTGGCGCAATATGAATCAGAGCACAAAGGAGATTACGTCCGGCGCTGTGCAAGAAATTGAACCAGAGCTAAGGGAGTTATTTACAAAGGTAGTAGAGCGCGATCCTCGCGAGGCGGCAAAGATGTTAGAGCCGTATCCGGACGAATTTGTTGTTCAAATGCTGGAGCTGCTAAATCCCGCATCAGCACTAAAGATACTTCAACGCTTCGGTCCGCCGCGGCGGCAAACGATTTTGGCCACCGCTTCCCCTGAAAGCAATCAGCAATGGATGCGGAATCAGACGTATCCAGAACGTACCATTGGACGCCTAATGCAGCCACCGCTGGCAGTTTTCCGTCCGCAAACAACGGTTGCCGAGGCAACCGAACAGATCCGACGTCTCGCGAGAAAAACCATTATTACCTACGGCTTTGTCACAGACGAGGAGGAGAGACTCCTCGGTGTAGTTATCATGCGTGACATGCTCTTGGCGCAAAGCAGTCAGCATCTTGAGGAAATTATGCTCACCGATCCGTTCTACCTCACACCGGAAATGTCGCTGACGGAAGCGATGAGAGCGGTGCTGGTTCGGCATTATCCAGTTTATCCGGTTTGCGAAAAGACGGGGCGACTACTCGGTCTGTTGCGCGGTCAGATGCTATTTGAAGCCGAGGCAATCGAGTTGAGCGCGCAGCCAGGGGAAATGGTCGGCGTAGAAAGAGAGGAACGGCTTACCACGCCTTGGTTGCGAAGTCTCAAATTTCGGCATCCCTGGCTCCAGGTAAATTTATTCTGCGGCTTACTCGCCGCGCTTGTAGTCGGATCTTTTCAGGAAACGATCGACCGGGTCATTGCGCTGGCAGTTTTTCTGCCGGTGCTCATCGGCCAAGCAGCAAACACTGGGGTGCAGGCACTGGCAGTCTGTTTGCGTGGGATGACCCTGGGCGATTTGAGATCAGGCAGAGAACGGATGCTCCTGATTAAGGAAATGTTGCTTGGAACATTTAACGGAGCCTTGACCGGCGTAACAGGCGGAATCGCGATGTTCATCTTTGCAACGATGATCAAAAGCCCGCTGGCTGTGACGTTAGGTCTCGTGGTGTTCCTCGCTATAACGATCAGTTGTTGCTTTAGCGGCGTGGCCGGCGCGATGGTGCCACTGGCTCTCAAGAAATTTGGGGCTGATCCGGCAACGGCGTCCAGCATCGTTGTGACAACATTCACGGATGTTGGCTGCCTGGTCGTCTTCCTTGGACTCGCTGCCTTACTAATCTAACAGATCGACATTGAAAACCTGAGCGGCAGTGTTTCCGCGCTGCCTTGATGATGAAATTACGATGCGCTGAATTCCTCGTCGCGTTCGAGCGCCACTTCGGCCTTGAGATTCTCCAGGTCGCGACCAACACTCGCAACGGCAGTGACTTTGTCGCCGGCGCGGAAAATCACGGAGGCGTCTTTCGCTTTCAAATCGCCTGACACAATTGCGCGATCGTCTCTGCTACCGTGACCAACATATCGGATGGCCACGTCGAAATGATTGCTCCAGAAAAATGGCGGGGCGACGAACGGCTCGCGCGCGCCGAGAATGTTGCGCGCGGCTATCTGACCCTGGCGCTCGGCGACGACCCAGTGCTCGACGCGCATGCGGCCCGCGCGCGGATCGGGCCAGCGCGCAATGTCGCCGGCGGCAAAAATCCCGGGCACATTCGTCTCCAAGAATTCATTGACCAACACGCCGTTGTCGATTGCGATCCCTGCTTTTTCAGCAAGCGCAGTGTTCGGGCACACGCCGATCCCCACGACCACCAGGTCGCAATGCAAAATCGTTCCGTCATCGAGCTGCACATGGCCATCTTCGATAGCGGCAGGCGTTCGCCCGAGATGAAATTTTACTCCGTGGGCTTCGTGAGTTTCGCGAATCAAGTTGCCCAGTTCGCGTCCGAGAACTTTTTCGAGCGGCAGCGATCCTTTTCCCACAACTGCGACTTCGAGTTTGCGCTCGCGCAGGGATGCCGCCACTTCCAGCCCAATGAAGCTCGCGCCAATCACGACCGCGCGCTTCGCGTTCTTTGCTTCCTCGATAATACGCCGGCTGTCGTTTAGCGTTCGCAAATAACAAACGTGCGGCAGATCGTCACCCGGAATCGAGAGCCGAACCGGCTGAGCGCCGGTCGCCAACAGCAGCGCGCCGTAACCTAACGAGCGACCATCTGACAGCGTCACCTTTTTCGTTTTCGGATCGACCGCGACCACCGATGTGTTTGGGATGGTGTCGATCTTTTGTTCGCGATAAAAATCTGCCGATCGCAATGGAATCCATTCCTCCGGCGCTGTGCCCGCGAGATAGTCTTTGGAAAGGTTCGGTCGATCGTACGGCAAAAATTCGTCAGCGCCGACCAGCGTGATCGGCCCGTCGTAACCTTCGCGGCGCAACATTTCCGCCGCGGCGTTGCCCGCTGCACCCGCGCCAACAATCACCACGCTTGCTGGCGACGATTTCGGTTTGCGCGCCGGTTTTTTGTCGATTTTTCCGGTCAAGAAAAACCGATCGGCGCGTTTTTCAATCTTCCAGCATGAAGTATCGCTCAGGGCCGGCGCTCCAATCGCTTCACCAGTGCGGAGGTCAAAGCGCGCGTGGTGCCATGGACAGCGCACGGTGCAATCGACCATCAATCCTTTTGCCAACGGCCCCCCGTAATGCGTGCAGGTCGCGCCGATCGCGAAAAGCTGAGGACCATGTCTTGCGACGAGAATTGCTTCATCAAACGCATGCCCCAAAAGCATTCCTCCATCCGGTACCGTGTCGATCTCGCAGCCTTTTTCGAAATCCGGACCTTCCAAATCGCTCGATGGTTCAGCCATAAATTCTCTTTGCTGGATCAAATTGAAATCGCACCGGAACAACGCAGCGCGCGCAATTCAGGAGTTTAGTAACACAAAAGTTACCTGATCTTTCGTGCTCCTATGAGAATCCGGGTCCAGCAGCTGTCGGATAACCATTCTGATACCGCAATAGTTGATCGACATTTGCAAAAAGGGTTTTATGATACTTGCTAATGAGCGCTGGAATCCATTGTCAGAAATACGCTGTAAATAGCAGCCGTGTTGTCTTCGCGTCAGCGCTCATAGTCTGGCGATAATAAGCGACCGTTTCTCAACGGGCGCTGATTTCTCTCTCTTCTCCACAAGGGAGATTTGTCTCTGCCCAATGAAACTAACCCACCCTTTGTTAAAAATATGTTGATAGTGATGAAACCCAGCGCCGCCGCGCGCGACATCGACGCGGTACTCAAGATCATCGAGGCAATCGGGCTCCGTCCACATCCGATGCCTGGCGCTACGCGCACGGCTATCGGCATCACCGGAAACCAGGGTCCAATCGACGGCCGGCGTTTTGAAAATCTCCCCGGCGTTGCGGAGGTCATCCGTGTCACGAAGCCATATAAGCTGATCACGCTCGATCTGCGTCCGGAGAAAACTATTGTGCAGATCGATGGAGCGACGATCGGCGGAAGTGAACTCGCCATTATCGCGGGACCGTGCGCGATCGAGAGTCGCGAGCAGGCATTTGCCGTAGCAGAGGCTGTGCAACGAAGCGGTGCGCGTTTCTTTCGCGGATGCGTTTGGAAACCTCGAACTTCGCCTTACACGTTCCAGGGTTTGGGTGAGAAAGCGTGGGAAATCATGACCGCGATCCGCGATGAATTTGGGCTAAAGATCGTCACCGAAGCGGTTGAGGAATCTCATGTCGATCTTATCGAAAAGTACGGCGACGTAATTCAAATCGGTGCCCGCAACATGCAGAACTTTTCGCTTCTAAAGCGGGCCGGTCGATCCAAGTTGCCCGTGCTGTTGAAGCGCGGGATGGCTGCAACACTCGAGGAATGGCTGCTGGCAGCCGAGTACATCATGGCTGAGGGCAACTACAACGTGATACTTTGCGAACGCGGTGTTCGCACGTTCGCGCAGCATACGCGTAACACACTGGATCTCGCCTCGGTGCCAGCGATCCGACGCATTTCGCATTTGCCGGTGATCGTCGATCCCTCGCACGGCACCGGCACCGCGTACATGGTCACGCCGCTGGCGCGTGCCGGAACCGCAGTGGGAGCGGATGGCCTCATGATCGAAGTTCACAATCAACCGGAGCTTGCCCTTTCCGACAGCGCGCAGGCGCTAACACTTTCGGAGTACGCGCAGCTCATCGAAGAAGTCCGCGCCATTCGCGAGCTTACCGCGTCGGTCTCATGACAGGATTGCGAAGAAAACCTAGTGCGAGTTTAAACCGAAAGTGCAACCACTGTAGCCACGGCCCTGTGGGCCGTCTCGCTAGGGCTAAGCAGCACCTAGGTGAACCGGCCACAGGCCGGTGGCTACAGATTTGTGAAATCGCTGCGAACAACGTCTAAGCTATGCTTCTGCTAATCGACAATTACGACTCGTTCACCTACAACCTCGCGCAGTATTTCGGCGAGCTCGGCTGCGATGTTGTGGTCAAACGCAACGACGAAATCTCAATTGATGAAGTCGCAGACGTAGCTCCGCGACACATCTGCATTTCCCCAGGCCCGTGCACGCCACGCGAAGCTGGTATCAGCAAGGAAGTCATTCTGCTCTTTGGTCAGGAGATTCCCGTTCTGGGCGTTTGCCTCGGTCATCAGTGCATTGCTGAAGCGTACGGCGGAAACGTAATCCGCGCTGAGCGCCTGATGCATGGAAGGTCATGTATGATCAGCCATAACGGCGGCGCGCTTTTTTCAGACTTGTCGAACCCGTTTGAAGGCGGGCGCTACCATTCCTTGCTGGTCGAGCGAAGCTCGTTTCCCGAGTGTCTCGAGATCACCGCCGAAAGTGACGACGGAGAAATCATGGCACTGCGTCACCGCGAATTCCCAGTGCACGGAGTGCAATTTCATCCCGAATCGGTGCTTACACGAGATGGTAAGAGCATCCTCGCCCGTTTCCTCGCTCTCGCACCAAAGCTTGCCATACCCCATCCGCACCCTCGTTCCCTATGAAGCCTCCGACAAGTCTCGGCGCGTGTGGGTCGCCTCTCCGCTTACTGAAAGGGGAGAGGATGGAGGTGAGGGGTTTTGCAAAACGACGAAAGCTAAACCGACGACCCTCACCCTCCCCTCTCCCTTGCCAAGGGAGAGGCGATGAACACGCGAACGTATAACCAGAGAAGCCACACGACAGCAGATGACGCCGCAACTCACTCCAAGTCTGGATGAATTCATCGAGCTCGCGAAACACGGCAATGTCATTCCTGTGTTCGCCGAGCTCGTTGGCGATTGCGAAACACCGGTTTCGGCGTTCAAAAAATTTAGCCACGGCGGTTACAACTTCCTTTTTGAATCAACGGAAAAAAATGACGTGTCCGGTCGCTTTTCGTTCGTCGGATTCGAGCCGCGAGTAATTATTCAAAGCTTCGGACGCGACATTTGTCTCATGCGAGACGGGATTGAGGAACGATTCAGTACGATCAGCGATCCTCTCGATGAGCTCCGCAAGTTGATGGCGCGGCATCAATTTGTTTCGCGTCCAGAGCTGCCACGGTTCGCTGGCGGCGCCGTCGGGTTCATCGGCTACGAAGTAATTCGGTTGTTCGAGCCGAAAGTTCCGGCCGCACGCAAGGACGACCTGCAATTACCCGATATGCTCTTCATGCTTACCGGTAACGTCCTCATCTTCGATCATCGGCTGCGCACTTTGAAAATCGTCGTTAATGCTTTTCTCGATGATCGACCGCCGGAAAAAGTCTATACGCGCGCTGTGGAATCTGTGGATTTCATTCTACAACAATTGGCCGCGCCGGTGGATTTGCCGCTTGTTCCGGTTGCGCCGGATGAAAAACAGCCGATGCCGCGCAGCAACTTCCGTCGTGAAGAGTTTGAGCGCGCAGTTGAACGAGCCAAGGAATACATCCGCTCCGGCGATATTTTCCAGGTCGTTTTGTCGCAACGCTTCGAATCCGATTTCACAGGCGAGCCGCTCGATTTCTATCGCTGCCTTCGTTTCATCAATCCTTCGCCGTACATGTTTTGTCTGAACTTCGGCGACGATTTTGCGCTTGTTGGCAGCTCGCCTGAGATGCACGTCCGATTAACCGGCGAGACCGTCGAGATTCGTCCCATCGCAGGGACGCGCGCGCGCGGCCTCACTACTGCGCAAGACGAACGAAATGCCGCCGAGCTCCTCGCTGATCCGAAGGAGCGCGCGGAGCACATCATGCTCGTAGACCTCGCGCGCAATGATGTCGGGCGCGTTGCAGAGTTCGGCTCAGTCCGCGTGACCGAGATGATGGGGATCGAGCGCTACAGCCACGTGATGCACATTGTTTCAAACGTGACGGGACGTCTGCGCCGGGGTTGCACTGCATTTGATCTGGTGAAGGCGACGTTTCCGGCCGGGACCGTCTCTGGCGCGCCAAAAATCCGCGCAATGCAAATCATTAGCGAACTGGAACAAAGCAGACGCGGCTGTTACGCAGGGGCGATCGGCTACTTCGGATTCGATGGCAACATCGATTCGTGTATCGCGTTGCGCTGCTCCGTGTTGAAAAACGGCACGGCATACCTGCAAGCCGGCGCAGGCATCGTCGCTGATTCGGACCCGGCCGCAGAATACGAAGAGACCGTCAACAAAGCGCGCGCGATGGCAAAGGCGCTTTCAATGGCAAAGCAAATGTAATCGGAATGCAATTAGCAAAAACAAATCGGCAAAGCGAAAGCAACCGGCGAGCGGGTCAACTTTCCCACACGGGAACTGATATCGGCGATTTCGAATTGCGCGACGCGACACTCCGTCTGATGCAGCGCAAACATCTCAGCCGTGCAGAAGCCGCAAAGTTGCTTGAATGCCTGCTCAGTCCCGTCACCACAGACGCGCAGATAGCGGCGGCGCTCATCGCTTTAGCGGTTAAAGGCGAAACGGTGGAAGAACTCGCAGGAATGGCCGAAGCGATGCGGGATCGCGCCATTCATTTGAATTCCCGCCACCGCAATTACATCGATACGGCAGGGACTGGGTCGAGTGCGGCGAAAACGTTTAACGTTTCAACGGCTGCAAGCTTCGTTATCGCAGGCGCCGGTTTACCCGTGGCGAAACACGGCGCGCGCGCTGCGACATCGAATTGCGGCAGCGCCGATGTCCTCGAGGCACTCGGCGTTAACACTTCCGCATCTCCGGAAATTATCGAGCGGTGCTTTAATGAGTGCGGCGTTTGCTTTATGTTTGCGCCGCTTTTTCATTCGGGAACGGCTCGCGTCGCGAACGTGCGTCGGCAGCTTGGCGTGCCTACCGCATTCAATTTGCTCGGTCCGCTAACGAATCCTGCACGAGCGCCCTTTCAACTTCTCGGCGTGTCGCGGCGTTCGCTTATTGAGCCGATGGCGTCGGCTCTTGTCCTCCTTGGCATCGAACACGCCTGGGTCGTTCACGGCGCTGACGGTCTGGATGAAGTTACAATCACAGGCGAAACGCTTGTCGCGGCGTGCTCCGCGCGCACCGGCGTGAAAACGTTCACGATTTCGCCGGAAGCCTTCGGATTAGATCGTCAACTAATTAATGAAACCGCCGCGCAAGGCCCGAACGAAAATGCCTGCCTGATCCGGGCGATCTTGGCAGGCCAAAAACACGGTAGCCTGGCCGCGGCGCGCGATTTAGTCATCATCAATGCTGCTGCAGCGCTCCATCTCGCCGGAGTTGCCAACGATCTTTCCCAAGCAGCCAAACTCGCTGGTGAAAGCATCGATAGCAGACGCGCAGCATCGAAGTTGGAAGCGCTCATTCGAGAAACAAATCGGAGCTGATGATGACTAACATTCTCTCCGAAATTATCGACAGGAAACGGCAAGTCGTTGCGCGACTTCGAGCCGATCGCGCCTCGCAAAATTTTCGTCAGTGCGCATTAGACATTCGAAAGAACGCTCCGGCGCATCGCTTGCTACAAGCACTGGAATCGGACTCACGGCGGCTGAACATTATCGCGGAATTCAAACGAAGATCCCCGTCAGCTGGAATCATTCGCAGCGATTCATCGGCGACTGAGGTTGCCCGTTGTTACGAGCGCGGGGGCGCCT
>Ga0193695_1000132_pt1 | contig 11405 bp, 12 predicted proteins | sample L3s2metaG_FD_160568 | JGI IMG/M metagenome (GOLD analysis project Ga0193695, IMG submission 160568) | Soil microbial communities from a riparian zone of the East river system, Colorado, United States - L3s2 | ecosystem: Environmental > Terrestrial > Soil > Riparian zone | place: USA: East River... | reverse complement strand
GCCGGCAAAGCAGAGATCATCGAGCTCCTCGCCTCCACCCGGGAGGGAGACGAACCGCCGCCTGAGACCTAAGACACAGAGCTTCTGTTCAGGTTTCGCAGAACCGTCTGCAGGATGCCGCCGTTTTGGAAGTACGCGACCTCGTTGGGAGTGTCGAGGCGGACGGTTGCCTCGAACTCGATATCCCCGGCTTTCACTGTGACACTTTTTGTCTGACCTTCTTCCAGGTCTCCCACGTCTATTACCTCCTCCCCGGTGAGGCCGAGGGAGTCGATCGACTCTCCTCCCGGGAACTGGAGGGGGAGGACGCCCATGCCGATCAGGTTGGAGCGGTGGATGCGCTCGAAGGACTCGGCGATCACCGCTCGCACGCCGAGCAGCTTGGTTCCCTTTGCCGCCCAGTCGCGCGAGGAGCCGGAGCCGTACTCCTTGCCGGCGAGCACGACCAGCGGCACTCCTTCGGAGGCGTAGGCCATGGCCGCCTCGAAGATCGTCGTCTCCTCGCCGTCGGGGAAGTGGCGCGTGAAGCCGCCGGCGCGCTCGACCAGGAGGTTGCGCAGGCGGATGTTGGCGAAGGTGCCGCGGATCATCACCTCGTGGTTGCCGCGCCGCGAGCCGTAGGAGTTGAAGTCGCGCGGGTCCACCCCATTGGCGATCAGCCACTCCCCGGCGGGACTCGCTTTCTTGATCGCCCCGGCCGGCGAGATGTGGTCGGTGGTGATCGAGTCGCCGAGCAGGGCCAGCACCCTGGCACCCTGGATCGACTCCACCGGCGGCGGCTCGGGTGGCATTTCCTCGAAGAAGGGCGGCTTGCGCACGTAGGTCGAGTCGGGCCAGGTGTAGCGGTCGCCTCCGGGCACCTCGACCGCCTTCCAGGTCTGGTCCCCCTCGAGCACCCCGCCGTAGTTGCGGGTGAACATCTCCGAGGCGATCGAGCGGCCGATCGTCTCCTTCACCTCGGCGGGGTCGGGCCAGATGTCGCTCAGGTAGACCGGCTCGCCGTCGGCACCCTCGCCCAGCGGCTCGCTGGTCAGGTCGAGGTCCATGCGGCCGGCGAGCGCGTAGGCGACGACCAGCGGCGGGCTGGCCAGGTAGTTCGCCTTCACGTCCTGGTTGATGCGCCCCTCGAAGTTGCGATTGCCCGAGAGGACCGCGCAGACGGTGAGATCGTTCTTCTCGACCGCGGCGGAGATCTCCGGCGGCAGCGGCCCGGAGTTGCCGATGCAGGTGGTGCAGCCGTAGCCGACCAGGTTGAACTGGAGCCGGTCGAGGTACTCGGTCAGCCCGGCCTTCTCGAGGTAGTCGGTGACGACGGTCGAGCCCGGCGCGAGCGAGGTCTTCACCCACGGCTTGCGCTCGAGGCCGCGCTGCACCGCGTTGCGGGCGAGCAGGCCGGCGCCGACCATCACCGAGGGGTTGGAGGTGTTGGTGCAGCTGGTGATCGCCGCGATCACGACCCGGCCGTGGTCGAGCTCGACCGTGGTGCCGTCCTCCAGGGTGACCTCGATCTCGTCGCCGCTGCCGCTGCCGATCGTCGCACTGATGCCGCCGCTGAGCGCCGGCCGTGGCTTGCCACGCTCGTCGTCGTGGTCCTCGGCGGGCGGGTCGGAGGCGGGGAAGGATTCGGCGTTGGCCTCGTCGATCCCGTTGCCCATCCGCTCGGCCGCCTCGGGATCGAACTCCTGCATCGCCTCCAGAAAGGCCTCTTTGGCCTCCACCAGCGGCACCCGGTCCTGGGGGCGTTTCGGCCCGGCGATGCTCGGCTCGACCTCGCGCAGATCCAACTCCAGGGTCGCCGAGAAAACCGGGTCTTCGGAGTCCGCGTCGTGGAACATGCCCTGCGCGCGCGCGTAGGCGTCGACCAGCTCGATCGTCGCGGTCGGCCGCCCGGTCAGCTCGAGGTAGCGCAGCGTCTCGGCGTCGATCGGGAAGATCGCGCAGGTCGAGCCGAACTCCGGCGACATGTTGCCGATCGTCGCCCGGTCGGCGAGGCCGAGCGTCGACAGTCCCGGCCCGAAGAACTCGACGAACTTGGAGACGACGCCGTGCTCGCGCAGCATCTCGGTCACCGTCAGCACAAGATCCGTCGCGGTCGCCCCCGGCGGCAGCTCGCCGTCGAGCTTGAAGCCGACCACCCGCGGCAGCAGCATCGAGACCGGCTGGCCCAGCATCGCCGCCTCGGCCTCGATCCCGCCGACGCCCCAGCCGAGCACGCCGAGGCCGTTGACCATCGTCGTGTGGGAGTCGGTGCCGACCAGGGTGTCGGGGTAGGCCTGCAGCGTGCCGGCGCGCTCGGAGCTGTAGACGACCTGGGAGATGTGCTCGAGGTTGACCTGGTGGCAGATGCCGGTCGCCGGCGGCACGACGCTGAAGTTGTCGAAGGCCTCCCGCCCCCACTTGAGGAAGGAGTAGCGCTCGTAGTTGCGCTCGAACTCGCGCTCGGCGTTGATCGCGAAGGCTCGCTCGTTGCCGAAGGCGTCGACCTGTACCGAGTGGTCGATGACGAGATCTACGTCGACCAGGGGGTTGATCTTCTCGGGGTCGCCGCCGATTTCGGCCATCGCGTCCCGCATCGCCGCCAGGTCGACCACCGCCGGCACGCCGGTGAAGTCCTGCATCAGCACCCGCGCCGGCTGGTAGGGAATCTCGGCACTCGGCTCTGCCGCCGCGTCCCAGCTCGCGATCGCCTCGATGTCGGCCGCGGTGGCCGAGCTGCCGTCCTCCAGCCGCAGCACGTTCTCCAGCAGGACCTTGATCGAGTAGGGCAGGCGGGCGACGTCGAAGCGCCGCTGGAGGGCGTCGAGCCGATAGATCTCGTAGGAGCGGCCGCTCACCTCAAGGGTCGAGCGGGCGTCGAAAGAGTCGAGACTGCTCACGCCTCCAACGCTAGCGCTTGCCGGCGGAGTGGCCGTCGGCGACGGCCTTTGCCGCCTTCTGACCGGCCGAGCCGCTCTGGGCCCGCACTGAAATCGCTGGCGTAGCCAGAGCGAAGTGGGACATGGCGCGCAGCTGCAGGGGCGCGACGACCACCTCGACCTTGTCGTGCTCGATCGCCTTGACGGTCGCGGCGGCCACCTTCTGCGGCGTCGTGGTTCCCATCCCCGGCGGAGGCTTGGCGCCGGCCTCGGCGAACATGCCCGCTTCGCGGACGAAGCCCGGAGACACAAGCGAGACCCCGATCCCCTGCGGTCCGAGGTCGGTGCGCAGGCCGAGGGCGAAGCCGCGCAGGCCGAACTTGGTCGCGTTGTAGATCGAGGTGCGGGGGCTGGCGGCCTTGCCCGAGAGCGAGGCGACGAAGAGGAGGTGGCCGCTGCCCCGCTCCAGCATCGCCGGGTAGAGCGCCCGCGCCATCAGCATCGGCGCCTCCAGGTTGACGCGAAGGGCTCGCGTCACCTGCTCGGAGCTGAAGTCGGTCAGCAGGCCGGCGCCGGGCAGGCCTGCGTTGGCGACGAGGACGTCGACCTCGCCCGCTTCCGCCGCGAGCTTCTCGGCGGCGCCGAGCTCGGCCAGGTCGGCCGGTAGCACGCGGTGTTCCTCGCCCGACAGCTCGGCCGCCAGCGCTTCCAGCGCCGCGGCCTTGCGCCCGCTGAGGATCAGCTTCGCCCCGCGCTCGGCCAGCGCCGCGGCGATCGCGCGGCCGAGGCCGCCGGTGGCGCCGGTGAGGAGAGCTGAGCGGCCGGCAAGTTCCATCCCAAGCCGCAAGCTAGCAGCCGCCCCGCCGACAGGAATTCGGGATGAAAGCGCGAAGGGCGACAAAATGTTTGTTTCTTGTAAGCATCCCGCCGGGCAATCGTCTACACTGCTCGCCGTTCCGAACAACCGAAACGCCGAATCCCGCCAGCCAGGAGGCGCCGCGGGAGCGGGGGAACCACGTTTTCGGGGCTAACCCGCCCGACATAGGGCGGGGGCGCAGGCTCCTTTCAGCGCCAGCCCGACAGCTAACCCCGTAGGCCGACGAAGGAGATCGGTTTGCCTAAGAACAGCTCAAAGCTCAAGGCGGGGTTGGTCGCAATTGCGGCGCTGGCCCTCCTCGCCCTCGCACCCTCAGGCGCCAGCGCCAACTGCGGCGGTGGCGGCGTCACCCCCGCGGAAGTGGACGTCTGCACGCCGACGCCGAAAGCGCGGCTTCTCGACAACGGGATGTTGATCCCACCGAAGTCGGCACCCGCCCGGGTGAAGGCAGTGATCGCGGCCGCGAACCGGATCCACACCAAGCCCTACGTCTGGGGCGGCGGCCACGCCCGCTGGTGGGATCGCGGCTACGACTGCTCGGGCTCGGTCAGCTACGCGCTGCACGGCGGCGAATTCCTCGAAAGCCCGCTTCCCTCCGGACCGATGGAGCATTGGGGTCTGGAAGGAGAAGGCAGGTGGATCACGGTCTACGCCAACGCCGGCCACGCCTACGCGGTGATCGCCGGCTTCCGCTGGGATACCTCCGGCGACTCGGAAGGCACCGGGCCGCGCTGGCACGAAGACCTGCGCGACAACGTCGGCTACGTCTTCCGCCACCCAGCCGGCTACTGAAAAGCTTCGGGGCAGGGGTCCCGTAGGCCACCCCGGCCAACTGGCCGGGGTGGTTTTGTCCTTGACCTCTCCAACTCCTCGGATAACTTCTCTATGTAGCTACGCCTCCTGACATCCGCCTGAGGGGCCTCACCAAGCATTACGGCGAGGTAGGGGCGGTTGCGGGCATCGACCTCGAAGTCGAGCCGGGCGAGTTCTTCACCCTGCTCGGGCCCTCGGGGTCGGGCAAGACGACGACGCTGCGGATGATCGCCGGCTTCGAGGACCCCAGCGCCGGCACGATCGAGTTGGCCGGAAGGGACATGAGCGGGGTGCCGCCGTACGACCGGGCGGTGAACACGGTCTTCCAGGACTACGCCCTGTTTCCCCACATGTCGGTCGGCGAGAACGTCGCCTACGGCCTGCGGATCTCCGGCGTCCATAAGGCCGAGCGGGCGCGGCGGCGCGACGAGGCGCTGGAGATGGTCCGCCTCCCCGGCTATGGCGCCCGCAAGCCGGGCGAGCTCTCCGGCGGACAGCGCCAGCGGGTCGCGCTGGCGAGGGCGATCGTCAACCGGCCGCGTGTGCTGCTGCTCGACGAGCCGCTAGGGGCGCTCGACCTGAAGCTGCGCGAGCAGATGCAGACCGAGCTCAAGGCGATCCAAGGCGAGGTCGGCATCACCTTCGTCTACGTCACCCACGACCAGGACGAGGCGCTGACGATGAGCAACCGGATCGCCGTCTTCAACGCGGGCCGGATCGAGCAGGTCAGCTCCCCGGTGGAGCTCTACGAGCGGCCCGCGACCGAGTTCGTCGCCGGCTTCGTCGGCGTCTCCAACCTGCTCGAGCGCGACGGCTCGCGCTTCACGATCAGGCCCGAGAAGATCCAGCTGCTCGACCCCTCCGCGGCGCCCAACGGGCTGTGGACCGAACGCGGCCGGATCGCCGACGTCGCCTACGCCGGGATGATCACCCGCTACACGGTCGCCCTTGAGGGCGGCGGAGAGCTTCAACTCGTACGGCAGAACGTGGAGGGCGCATCGACCGAAGCGTCTTCCGAGCAGGGCAGGGAGGTGCTGGTGGGCTGGCGCCCGGAGCACACGGTCGCGGTCCGTGGGAAAGCGAACAACGAGGAGGAATCGACGTGAGAACCCATGCACACCCCGTGAGTACGGCGTGGCTCGTCGTCGCCGGTCTACTCGCCTTCATGCTGCTGCTCGCCGGTTGCGGCAGCAGCGACAACAACACGACCGGCAAGGAACTGACCAAGGTCGGCAAGGGGGAGGGCGCGCTGAGCCTGATCTCCTGGGCCGGCTACGTCGAAGCCGAATGGACGAAGCCGTTCGAACAGAAGACCGGCTGCAAGGTGAGCGACAAAATTGCCGGCACCTCCGACGAAATGGTCCAGCTGATGCGCACCGGCCAGTACGACGGGGTCTCCGCCTCCGGCAACGCCTCGGCGCGGCTGGTCGACGGCGGCGACGTCGACCCGGTCAACGTCAGCCTCGTCCCCAACTACAAGACGATCTTCAGCGAACTCAAGGATCAGCCCTACAACACCTTCGACGGCGTCCACTACGGCATCCCCCACGGGCGCGGGGCGAACCTGCTGATGTGGAACACCGACGACGTCAAGCCGGCCCCCACCTCCTGGGACGTGATCCTCGACCCGAAGAAGGCGGCGAAGTACAAGGGCAAGATCAGCGCCTACGACGACCCGATCTACATCGCCGACGCGGCCGTCTACCTGAAGGCGCACCAGCCCGACCTGGGGATCGAAAACCCCTACGAGCTGAACGAAGAACAGTTCAACGCGGCGGTCGAACTGCTGAAGGAACAGCGTGCGAACGTCGGCGAATACTGGTCCGAAGCGGCCAAGCAGATCGCGGCCTTCGCCAACGGCGACGTCCAGGTGGGCACCACCTGGCAGTACCAGTACTTCGAACTGACGGGCGCAGGGGAACCGGTTGCCGCCAGCCCGGCCAGCCAGGGCTTCCTCCCCTCGGAGGGTGCGACGGGCTGGTCGGATACCTGGATGATCAGCTCGCAGGCGAAACATCCCAACTGCATGTACATGTGGATGGACTGGATCGTCTCGCCGAAAGTCAACGCCGAGGTGGCGCAGTTCTTCGGTGAGGCGCCGGCGCAGAGCCTGGCCTGCGAACAGACCGAAGAGAAGAGCTTCTGCGCCAAATACCACGCCGAAAACCCGGCCTTCTGGAAGCGCGTCTACTTCTGGGAAACCCCGGTCTCCGAATGTGGCAACGGCTCCAGCGACTGCATGAACTACAACGACTGGCTCAACGCCTGGACCGCGATCAAGGGCTGACCGACCGGTCCTGAGCGATGGCGAGCGAAGCGGTCGTGGAGCGGAGGTCGGCGGGCCACAGGCTCGCCGACCTCTTCCACGGCCGCCCACGGCTCCAGGCCGGGGCGCTGCTGGCCGGCCCCGTCGGCTGGCTGGTGATCGGCTACCTCGGCTCGCTCGCCGTTCTCCTGATCGCTGCCTTCTGGACCGTCAGCCCGCTCAGCGGCGAGCTGACCCGCGGCCTCAGCCTCGAAAACTTTGAAACCCTCGTCAACGAACCGGTCTACCGCGACATCATCTGGCGGACGATTCGCATCGCCGCCCTGGTGACGGTCACCGACGCGATCCTCGCCTTCCCGATCGCCTTCTACATGGCCAAGGTCGCCAGCCGCCGCGGCAAGGCGATCCTCGTCGTCGCCGTCCTGCTGCCGCTCTGGTCGAGCTACCTGGTCAAGGTCTACGCTTGGCGCACGCTGCTCTCCGCTGGCGGGATCGTCAACTGGGCGCTGGAGCCGCTCGGCCTGCACGGCCCCGGCTTCGGCATCACCGCCGTCTGGCTGGTGATGAGCTACCTCTGGCTGCCCTACATGATCCTGCCGATCTACGCCGGCCTGGAGCGGATCCCCGACTCGCTGATCAGCGCCTCCGAGGACCTCGGCGCCTCGCCGCTGACGACCTTCCGACGGGTGATCCTGCCCCTCGTCTTCCCGGCCGTCGTCGCCGGCTCGATCTTCACCTTCTCGCTGACGCTGGGCGACTTCATCACCCCCAGGCTGGTCTCCAACAGCCAGTTCATCGGCACCGTCGTCTTCAACAACTTCGTCACCAACCTGCCGCTGGCCTCGGCCCTCGCCCTGGTCCCGATCATCGTGATGATCGCCTACCTCCTGGTCGCCCGCAGGCTGGGCGCCTTCGAGCACATCTGATGGATCGGGGGGCGCGCAGATGAGGCTCTCGCGGCGAGCAGCCCTGCTCCTCCGCCTTGCGGTGGCGGTCGGCCTCGCCTTCATCTACGTCCCCCTGATCGTGATCGCGATCTACGCCTTCAACGCGAGCAACATCCTCAAGTGGCCGCCGCCGGGCCTCACCCTCGACTGGTTCCCCAAGGCGATCGAAAACGAATTCGCCCGCGAAGCCTTCCTCACCTCGCTGAAGGCCGGCCTCGCCGCGACCGCGATCGCCCTCCTCCTCGGCACGCTCGCCTCGCTCGCCGTCGCCCGCCACCGCTTCTTCGGCCGCGAGACGATCTCCTTCCTGGTGATCCTGCCGATCGCCCTGCCGGGGATCGTCACCGGCGTCGCCCTCAACAACACCTTCACCCAGGTGCTCGGCGTCGAACTGTCCCTCTTCACGGTGATCGTCGGCCACGCCACCTTCTGCATCGTCGTCGTCTACAACAACGTCGTCGCCCGCCTGCGGCGCGTCTCGACCTCCTTCGAGGAAGCCTCGGCCGACCTCGGCGCCCACGCCTGGCAGACGTTCCGGTTCGTGACGCTGCCGGGTATGAGGAGCGCGCTGGGCGCCGGCGCCCTGCTCGCCTTCGCCCTCTCCTTCGACGAGATCATCGTCACCACGTTCACCCTCGGCGCCGGCGAAGAAACGCTGCCGATCTGGATCTTCCGCAACCTCTTCCGCCCCAACCAACTGCCGATCGTCAACGCGGTCGCGGTGATCGTCGTGCTGATCTCGATCGTCCCCGTCTACCTCGCCCACCGGCTGACCCGTGAGGAAGGCGGCGCGGCGGGGGCGCGGGGCGGAAAGGCAGTCGAGGCTGAGGCGACGGCCGTGCCGTAGGTTGGTCAGCCTGGCTGGAAGGGATTCCGCACGCGCAGCCCGCCGTAGTCCTGACTGCTGCTCAGATCCTCGGAGAGGACGGTTTCGCAGCCGAGCGAACGCGCCGCCTCCAGGATCGCGGCGTCCCAGTAGGAGAGCTGGAAACGGTGGCGGGTGGCGATCGCCGCGAGCATGATCTCCCGATCGATGTCCGCCATCGGGAAGCGGAGGAAGGACTCGACGAGCTTCGCCGCCTGCTCGTGGGTCAGCCGGTCAGCACGACTCTGGCGCGTCGCCTGAACGTAGAACTCCTGCAGCACCTGGACCGACAGCCCCAGGGCCCGCTCGGCCAGGATGCCTCGGGCGCGCTCGGCCTTGTGTTGCTCCTGGGGGTCCCGCGATACCGCGTAGAGCAGGACGTTGGTATCAACGAATCGCACGCCGATGGAGCTCGTCGCGGTCCAGGCGGTCCGCGCCGCTGAACTCGTGGACCTCCTCCAGGACCTGATTCTGCTGCGCTTCCAGACGCGCGAACTCGACCTCCTGGTTCCCGAGCGAACGCAAGTAGCCGGCCACCAGAGCGCTCACGGAGCTGCCTCCTTCCGCGGCTCTGATCCGGGCAGTTCGGTAGACGTCGTCGGGAACCGAAACCGTGACGTTCTTCATGTGCAACACATTATCACAGTTTCACGGTCGCTCAGCACGCTAGCAAGCTAGCGTGCTGGTCGCCTATCAGCACAGCGGGCTCGTCGAGCGGTGAGGGCGGAGGCCTGGTACCCAGGTATTGAGCAAGCGAGCGGCTGCGCTCGCTACTGGCGGGCTAAGCGCTCCGCGTCCTCGGCGCCGACATAGGGCGCCAGGGTCAGCTCGACCAGGTCGGGCAGCAGCTTCTCGAGCTGCTCGGTGCGGCCGGCGCTGATCTCGCGCACGACCAGCGAGACGATGCCGCCGACCAGCGTTTCCTCGGTCGCCTCGGGCAGCGGATGCTCCCCTTCGTGCTCGGGCCGGCCGGCCTTGAGGATCTCGACCAGGCCCTGCATCGAGGCGCGATGGCGGGCGGCGATTTCACCGCCGGCGGCGACTGGCTCGATCATGCAGAGGCGGGCCAGCTCGGGCTCGCCGGCGAGGAAGCGCAGCATCGTCGCCAGCGCCGCCCGCACCTGTTGCGGCCAGTCTTCGAAGGACGCAGCCGCCGCCCGCATCGAGGCCGCGATGTGCTCGGCGACCATCTCATAGGCGGCGAGGAAACAGGCTTCCTTGTCGGCGAAGTGCTCGTAGAAGGTGCGGCGCGAGACCGAAGCGGCCTTGGTGATATTGGCGACGGTGGTCGCGTTGTAGCCGCGCTCGGCGACCGTATCGACCAGCGCCGTGACAATCCGCTCGCGCTGGTTCTGGACGATGAACTCGCGCGGCAGGCCGTGGCGCCCGGCGGGCAGCCGCGTCGACGCGGCAACGCTCACCCCCCCCTCGTCCTCTTTCTTCGCCTTCCCCTTCGCCACACGCCGACGATACCCCAGACGCAGGGCGAAGCACTGACTTAGGGGGAGCCTGCCGGAGGGGTATCCGGAGGCGGCGCCGGACCCCAGCTCGAGCGGCCGTCGCCGGCGATGGGGACCGGTGGGCCGCCCATCGCCGGGGCGTCCAGGGTCACGTCAGCGACGGCCTTGACCCTGGAGAGAGCCTCCCGTAGATCGCTCTTTACTCCCTGAACGCCATACGAGTGCAGGTCCGCAGTCAGACCCGAAGCGTCGATGCCGGCGGCGTCGGCGAGATAGAGCGCACGGGGCATGTGGAATCCCTGGGTGACGATCACAGCGCTTCGAACACCGAAGATGCCGCGGGCGCGAACTATCGAGGCCCAGGTGTCGAACCCCGCGTGGTCCTCGAAGATGACGCGCCCGGGGACGCCATCGCGCACCAGAGCCTTGCGCATCGTGTCGGGCTCGTCATAGGCCCAGGTGTGGTGGTCGCCGGAAACGAGGATGCGGTCGACCTTGCCGGCATCCCAGAGGGCCGCCGCCTGAGTCACGCGGTCGGCGAGCATCGTGCTCATCGAGCCATCCGGGTTGACCAGGGCACCGAGGACGAGCGCCGTCTGCGTGTGAGGCATCTCCGCGACGTCTCCGGTCGCGCTTCCCTTCGGGCTCATGAGCACGTACGCGTTGGCTATTCCCACCACTCCGGCGATCAGCGCGAGACCCGCCAGGGCTGCCCGCGACAGCCGTGGCCAGCGCCGCAGGGGATACGCCAGTGCACGTAAAAGACGCCGCATCGGCCGCCACCGTACCAGTAGGCAACTATGCTCCCGCGCAAGAGTGAGCCCAAGACGCCCGTCGCGAAGACAGGTCCGGCGAAGGCGGCGAATCGCTGCGATTGCGGTCGTTTCCCTGACCGCGTTCGGCACCTACTCGATCCTGGTGGCGACCGTCTTCGCGCCGGTCGACACCCAAGGCGCCGAGGTCGCGCACCTGACTGTCCACAGCAGGGCCGTCGGCAGGGATCTCGACGTGGCCGTCGTTCTGCCGGCGGGAGCGACGGACGGCGCGGGCAAGAGGCCATTGCTGGTCTTCCTTCACGGCAAGAGCGAGTCCGCCGACACCTACCCCGGAGACGAGGCCTTCTTCCGAGCCCTCGCGAAGCTGGGCGATCGCGCTCCGGTCGTCGCCTTTCCCGAAGACGACGGAGACAGCTACTGGCACGACCGAGCTAGTGTCCTGAGTCATAAGTTCCGCGCCGGTTTATGGTAGTCTTCAGGCGTGGCTGCGCGTGGTCCCAAGCCGGTTGAGATCACCCTGACCGATACCGAGCGCGCCCAACTGGA
>Ga0193695_1000131_pt1 | contig 11501 bp, 8 predicted proteins | sample L3s2metaG_FD_160568 | JGI IMG/M metagenome (GOLD analysis project Ga0193695, IMG submission 160568) | Soil microbial communities from a riparian zone of the East river system, Colorado, United States - L3s2 | ecosystem: Environmental > Terrestrial > Soil > Riparian zone | place: USA: East River... | reverse complement strand
GCGAGCTGGGGCAGCAGCTCCGCGTCGATTCAGTCCGCGCCGCCGCAGCCGCCGGCTCCGGCCATCCGACCTCCTCGATGTCGGCCGCCGACCTGATGGCGGTCCTCCTCTCGCGCTACCTGCGCTACGACTTCTCCGCCCCCGAGAACAGGGCGAACGACCACCTCGTCTTCTCCAAGGGACACGCTTCGCCGCTGCTCTACAGCCTCTATAAAGCGGCTGGGGCGATCGACGACGCGGAGCTGCTCACCTTCCGCGAGTTCGGCTCGCGCCTGCAGGGCCACCCGACGCCGGAGATCCCCTGGGTCGACGTGGCGACCGGCTCGCTCGGCCAGGGCCTGCCGATCTCGATCGGGATCGCGCTCGCTGGCAAGCGGCTGGAATCGGCGGACTACCGGGTCTGGGTGCTCTGCGGCGACTCCGAGCTTGCCGAGGGCTCGATGTGGGAGGCCTTCGAGCACGCCGGCCACGCCAGCCTCGACAACATGGTTGCGATCGTCGACGTCAACCGGCTCGGCCAGCGTGGCCCGACCATGCACGAGTGGGACACGTCCTCTTTGGCGGCGCGCGTCGCCGCCTGCGGCTGGGACGTGCAGGAGATCGACGGCCACGACTTCGAGGTGATCGACGCGGCCTACGCGCGGGCGGTCGACGCGGACGCCCCCGCCGCGATCTTCGCCCGCACCAAGAAGGGCTCCGGCGTTGCCGCCGTAGAGGACCAGCCGAACCAGCACGGCAAGCCGCTGGCCGAGCCGGAGGCGGCGGTCGAGGAGCTGGGCGGGATTCGCTCGCTGCGGGTCGAGGTGCGGTCGCCTCCCGAGGCGCAGGCCTACGAGATCGCCAAGGCTCCGGTCGAGCGGCCGACCTACGAGGTCGGCGAGAAGGTCGCTACCCGCGGCGCCTACGGCGACGCCCTTGCCTGGCTCGGCTCAGTCGACGAGAGGGTAGTCGTGCTCGACGGCGAGGTCGGCAACTCGACCTACGCCGAGCGCTTCGCCGCCAAGCACCCGGACCGCTTCTTCGAGATGTACATCGCCGAGCAGCAGATGGTCGCGGCCGGAGTCGGCCTGCAGACGCGCGGCTGGAAACCCTTCGCCTCCTCCTTCGGTGCCTTCCTCAGCCGCGCCTACGACTTCGTCCGCATGGCGGCGGTCTCCGCCGCCGACCTGAAGCTCTGCGGCTCGCACGTCGGTGTCTCGATCGGACCCGACGGGCCCTCGCAGATGGCGCTCGAAGACATCGCCTCCCTACGCGCCGTCTACGGCAGCGTGGTGCTCTATCCGAGCGATGCCAACCAGGCTGTGGAGTTGCTCGACGCGATGCGCCGGCACCGCGGCATCAGCTACATGCGCACTACCCGCGAGGCCACGCCGGTGCTCTACGAGCCGGGCGAGAAGTTCGAGATCGGCGGCAGCCGCACGCTGCGCTCCAGTGCCGAGGACGAGGTGACCCTGATCGGAGCCGGCATCACCCTGCGCGAATGCCTGACCGCGGCCGAGGAGCTCGCCGGCAAGGGGATCGCGGCCAGGGTGGTCGACCTCTACTCGGTCAAGCCGGTCGACGCCAAGGTGGTCCTCGCCGCGGCGGAGGAGACCAAGGCACTGGTGACCGTCGAGGACCACTGGGCGGAGGGGGGGATCGGCGAGACGGTCGCCGGCGTCCTCGCCGAAGCCGCCTCTGGCCCCCCACTGGTCCGCCTCGCCGTCAGCGAGCGGCCCGGCAGCGGGCCGCCGGAGGCGCTCCTTTCTGCCGCCGGCATTGACGCGCCCCACGTCGTCGCTGCGGTTGAGCAAGCCCTCGCCGGGCCCCCGGCGACTACTAGCAATAGCTAACAATTCGTTAAGCTCCCGCACATTCTTGATGGGCGGGGTTTTGCGCGTGATCTGGTGCGCAGGAGTCACCCTGTGGTTGCAGAAGGACCCCCGGGCATGGCCAGAGCTAAAAAGCGAAAGAAGGGCGGCGAGCGGCCGTCGGCGTCGCGCAACCGCAAGGGCGGCGCGCCGATCATCGAGATGCGCGACGTGACCAAGGTCTATCCCGGCGGTCATATGGCGCTCGACCGCGTCTCGCTGGCGATCGACCGGGGCGAGTTCGTCTTCCTCGTCGGCCCGACTGGCTGCGGCAAGTCGACCCTGATCAAGATGTTGATCCGCGAGCTCGAGGCGACCGACGGCAGCGTCCACATCGCCGGCCGCGACATCGGCGCGATGTCGGAGAAGAAGACTCCGCAGCTGCGGCGCAACATCGGCACCGTCTTCCAAGACTTCAAGCTGCTCCCCGACCGCACCGTCTACGACAACGTCGCCTACGCCCTGCAGGTGATCGGCGCCCATCGCGGTGAAATCCGCCGCCAGGTGCCGGAGATCCTGCGCCTGGTCGGTCTCTCGACCAAGCTGCACAGCTATCCCGACGAGCTTTCCGGCGGCGAGCAGCAGCGCGTCTCGATCGCCCGCGCCTTCGTCAACCACCCGCCGCTGCTGCTCGCCGACGAGCCCAGCGGCAACCTCGACCCGGTCACCTCGATCGGCGTGATGCAGCTGCTCTACCGGATCAACAAGACCGGTACGACGGTCGTCGTCGTCACCCACGATCGCGAGATGGTCGACAACATGCAGCGCCGCGTGATCGAGTTGTACGAGGGCCGCGTCGTCCGCGACGAGGTCAGCGGCGGCTACACCGAGGAGTCGACGTCCGAGTTCGGCCTGCGCATGCGGGCCGAGATGGGCGTTGCCCCCGCGGGTCAGTCCAACGGCCACACCCACGACTCGCTCTTCTAGATATGTCACGACTTCTCTTCTTCACCCAGGAGGCGTTCCGGGCGCTGCGCCGCAACGGCGCACCGAGCATGGCGGCTGTGATCACCACGGTCGTCACCGTGATCCTGCTCGGCGTGCTGATCCCGATCTTCCAGTCGGCGCAGGCGAAGAGCAGCCAGGTGCGCAGCGAACTCAACATCCAGGTCGCCCTCTTCGCCGATGCGACCAAGGGCGAAATCGCCGCGTTGCGCGGGAAGCTCGACGCGATTCCGCACGTCAAGACCGTCGAATTCGTCGGCAAAGGGGAGGCGCTGGAAGAACTCAGGGAAGAACTCGGCAAGAAGAAGTCGGCGGAACTGACCTCCGAGCTGCATGAAAACCCGCTGCCCGACAGCTACAGGATCACGCCGGACGACGCCGCGAACCTGCCGGCGATCCGGGAAACCGTCATCGCCACGGGTCCCGATGGGAAGCCGCGGCCGATCTCGCCGATCGTCGACAACATCTTCGACCGCCAGGAACACGCCAAGCAGATCGAGCAGGTGACGAGCGCGCTGAAGATCGTCCTCACCGTCATCACCCTGCTGCTGTTGGCCGCCTCGCTGATGCTGGTCGGCAACACGATCCGCCTCTCGATCTACACTCGCCGCCGCGAGGTCGAGGTGATGCGCCTGGTCGGAGCGACCCGCTGGTTCATCCGCTGGCCGTTCATGATCGAGGGGGTCGTGGTCGGCTTCTTCGGCGGCCTGATCGCCATACTCATCCTGTGGCTGGGCAAGCTGACGATCGTCGACCCGCTGAGCAACAGCATCGGCTTCCTCGCCGCGCAGAACAGCACCACGCTCTCCTTCCCTGCGCTGGTCGCGATCCTCTTCGCCGCCGCGGTGCTCGTCTCCGCGGTCGGTTCCGGCGTCACCCTGCGCCGCTTCCTCAAGGTCTGAGATCCGCGTGAGGGCGGCGCGGACGCTCGGTCTGGCGGCCGCGCTGGTCGCGATGCTCGCCGCCGGCCTGTGGATCGGCGGGCACCCGGCAAAGATGCCGCCGGTCCTGCGCGAACTCTTCGTCGACGAATCGGCCGGGCTGACCGCCGAAGCGAGCGAACTGATCGAAGACAACTACTACCGGTCGGTCGCCCAGGGCAATCTGACCAACTCCTCGCTGCAGGGCATGGTGCGGGGATTGAGGCGCCGCTACGGCGACCGCTTCTCCGACTACTTCTCGCCTGAGATGCTGACCCGCTTCAACGAGGAAATCGAAGGACACTTCTCCGGGATCGGGCTGACGGTGAACGAGGTCAAGGAAGGCCTGCGGGTCGAAGGCGTCTTCAAGGGCTCGCCGGCCGCGCGGGCCGGGATCGAAGTCGGCGAGACGATCGTCTCCGTCGACGGCCGCTCGATCGCCGGGCTCGACTCGAACGCCGCCACGGCGCTGATCAAAGGGCCGGAAGGGACCGAGGTGACGCTCGGAGTGCGCGGCCCGAAGGGCGGCAAGACGCGGCGGGAGCACCTTGTCCGCGCCCAGATAGCGGTGCCTGTGGTCAGCAGCAAGCTCACGACGGTGCGCGGCGAGAAGCTCGGCTACGCAGATCTGACGACCTTCAGCGAAGGCGCTCACGGCGAGCTGCAACGAGCGGTGAAGCGACTTCAGCGGCGCGGCGCCAAGGGGCTCGTGCTCGACCTGCGCGGCAATGGCGGCGGCCTGCTCGAGGAGGCGGTGCTGACCGCGAGCATCTTTTTGCCCAAGGGGGAAACGGTCGTGTCGACCAATTCCCGCACCCAGGGCCATTCCGTCTACAAAACCGAGGGCGGCAACCTGCCGCCGCTGCCGATCGTCGTCCTGATCGACCGCAACACCGCCTCGGCGGCGGAGATCCTGACCGCGGCGCTGGCCGACGACGCGGGGGCGAAGACGGTCGGCACGCGCTCCTATGGCAAGGGCGTCTTCCAGCAGGAGATGAATCTCTCCAACGGCGGCGCACTGAAGTTGACCGTGGGGGAGTACTTCACTCCGGACGGGGTCAACCTGGCGGGTACCGGGATTCACCCCGATGTGCCGGCTCGCGATCTGCCGGGGACGAGCCGGGACGAGGTGCTGGAACGGGCGCTCGGGGTGCTCGCGGCGCAGTGAGCCAGAGCTCATCCAGGGACTGGCGTTTCTACCGGGAGCGGCAGCGGGCGCGTGGCCGGGGGCGCAGGCAGGCCGAGCCCAAGACCGCCCGTGACGCTGTCGAGGCCTTGCTGCGCGAGGAGCTGGGTGGGCGCGGCTTTCGCGCCGCGCTCGAGCTGGAAGCGGCCGAGGCCGCCGGCGCAGCGGAGGCACGCGGCGGTCCCCGTCGCGACCTGACCGAGCTGCCGACCTTCACCATCGACCCGGCGACGGCGCGCGACTTCGACGACGCGGTCTCGGCGCGACGGGAGGGCGAGGCGGTCAGGCTCTGGATACATATCGCCGACGTCGCCGCCCACGTGCCGCCGGACTCACCCCTCGACCGTGAGGCCAGGCGCCGGGGCAACAGCACCTACGCTCCCCGGGCGGTCGAGCCGATGCTGCCGCGGGCCTTGAGCGAGGAGGCCTGCAGCCTCGCGCCGGGGGTTGAGCGCCTCGCGGTGACCACGGAGATCGAACTGGATTCCAGGGGGCGGCCCGGCGGCGCGTCCTTCTATCGCAGCCGCATCCGCTCCGACGCGCGGCTCGACTACGACCAGCTCGACGTCGTCTTCGCCGGCCGCGCGGAAGCGCCGGCGGCCGTCGCCGAGCCGCTTGCGGTGGCGCGCGAGGCCGCCGCGGCCCTGGGCGAGCGGCGCGGCACGAGCGGTCTCGATGTCGAGTCCGCCGAGCCCGAGTTCCGCTTCGACTCGCGCGGCCACGTGGTCGGCGCCCACAGCGTCGCCCAGACCGAGTCGCACCGGCTGATCGAGTGCCTGATGATCCTCACCAACGAGCAGGTGGCGCAGTTGCTGGAGCGCAAGCGGGTGCCGACGATCTATCGGGTCCACCCCCGCCCGGACCCGGCACGGATAGAACGGTTGATCGAGCAACTGCACGACCTGGAGATCCCGACGCCGCCGCCGCGCGGCACGCCGGCGCCGAGCGAGGCGGCAGAGCTGGCGGCGGAGGCGAGCCGCCTGGTGGCGCGGGAGGCGGCGCGACGCGGGCACGGCCGCGCCGCGTATACAACGCTCGTGCTGCGTTCCCTCAAACAGGCCTCCTACAGCGAGCGCAACAGCGGCCACGCCGGGCTTGGCAGCGCCGCCTACTGCCATTTCACCTCGCCGATCCGCCGCTACCCCGACCTGGTCGTCCACCGCGCCCTGCTGGCGGCGCTGGGGGAGGGAGAGCCGGCGCCGAGCGCCGCCGAAGCACGCGAAGCGGCGATGCACTGCAGCGAGCGCGAGCGCGAGTCGATGCGGATCGAGCGCCGGGCCGACGATGTATGCGCGGCATTCCTGCTTGAGCGTGAGCTGCGCGAGCGGGGCGAGGAGACGGCGTTCGAGGGGGAGGTGTCCGGGTTGATCCGCGCCGGGGCCTTTGTCGGCTTCGGCGGCAGGCTCGGCGACGTCTACGAGGGCTTCCTCCCGGCCCGCCGCCTCGGGGGCGCCGAGCGCTTCGAGCTGAACGAGACCGAGACGGCTCTGGTGGGCGTCGATTCCCACCGCAAGCCGCGGCTCGGCGACCCGATATCCGTCCAGGTCAGCGGGGTCGAAGCGGCGCGCGGCCGCGCCGAGTTGGAGCCGGCGGGCTGACCGATGGCCAAGAAGGGCAACAAACGGGCTCCTGCTTCGGGCGACGTCGCCACCAATCGCCGCGCCCGGCACAAATTCGAGTGGATCGAGAAGGTCGAGGCCGGGATCGTCCTGCGCGGCTCCGAGGTCAAGTCTCTGCGCAACGGCAAGGCGCAGATGACCGACGCCTACGCCGTCGTCGACGACGGCGAGGCCTGGCTGCGCAACCTGCACATCCCGCCCTATGAGCCGGCCAGCCGCGAGAACCACGAGCCGGAGCGGCCGCGCAAGCTGCTCCTGCACAGGGCGGAGATCGAGCGCCTGGTGGGCAAGACGGCGGAGCGCGGCCTGACCCTGATCCCGACCAGGATCTACTTCAAAGGTCCGCGGGCGAAGGTCGAGCTGGCGCTTGCGCGGGGCAAGGAGGGGCGCGACCGTCGCCGCGAGATCGCGGATCGCGACGTGCGCCGCGAGGTCGAGCGCGAATTCAAGGGCAGAATGAGGTAGCTTCGGGACTCGTGGCCGACTTCGTCAGCGACCATGTCGAGTATTTCGTCGCCGGACTGGTGGTGGCGATCCTGCTTCTGCTGCTGGTGATCAGCATCGTGCAGCGGCGCGGCAAGGACAAGGGGCAGAAGAAAGCGAGTGCGCCAGGGGCGCCTCCCGCAGCGCCGGCGACGCCGCGGCAGCCGGCAGCGCCGAAAGTGAGCGCGTCCGCTCCGCCCTCGACCTCCGCTCCGCCGGCAAGCGCAAAGGAGAAGCGCAAGCTGGCGCGCGATCAGCAACGCGCCGCGCGCGGCGAACACCGCAAGCGCCGAGGCGAAGAGGCGAAGCGGCGGCGCGAAGAACGGGCGAAGACGCGGACGGAACGGCGCCAAAAGTCCACCCGACCTGGTGGTTCCGGGCGCCGCGCCAAGAAAGACGCCGCCAAAGCCGAGCGCGACCTGGCCGCGGCTCGGGCAGCCCAGGAGCGGGCGCTGTACGAGCAGCAGGGTGCGACTGCGGCGCCCCAGGCGCAGGTGCCGCCCGCCCTGCCAACGCAGCCCGTTGGGCAGCCACAGCCCGCGGCGCCCCCGGCTCCGCAAGCTGTGCCCCCACTGCCGATCCCACCGAGTCCGGCTGCCGTACCGCCGCCGACTTCCGCTTCGGTACCCCCGCCGGTTCCACCACAGCCGGGCGTGCCTCCTCCCCCAGTCGCCCCCGTCCAGGGTGGATACGACCCGGCTGCGGCCGAACAGCGGGTTCAGGACAAGGTGGCCGAAATCCAGCGCGAGGAGGAGCGGATCCGCGCCGAGGCCGATCGTCGGATGGAGGAGGCGGAGCGACTGCAGCGCGAGGCGGAGGCGCGCCGCGTGCGGGCAGAGGCAGGCCAGACGACGCAAAGCATGGCGGCGGTTCCACCGCCGCCTGCCGCGCCCCCCGCGCAGGCCGCTGCGCCAAGCCCGCCGGACATGCAGACGGCCGAACAGCGATTGGAGCAGGAGCGCGAAGCACAGGAACGCTCGCTGGCCGCGGCGCAGGACCGGCTGCGTCAGATCGAGGAGAGGACGAAAGCGGCGGAACGCCGCGCGGCGGAGGCTGAGCGCCTGGCCCAACTGAAAGCTCAGGAGGAGGAGCGCCGACAGCGCCTGCGCGAGATCGAGGAAAGCGTCGCCCAGGCCGAGGAGCGGGCTCGCGAGGCCGAGCGCCGGGCGATGGAAGCAGAGCAGGCCGTGCTCGGCTCGGTGCAGGGCGGGACGCCCTCCTCGCTCGACCCCCAACCCCTGCCTCCCTCGCCGCCTCCCGAAGCAGTACCGCGGCCGCCCGCGCCACAACCTCCACCGGTGTCCACGCCCCAGCCGCCATCCCCCGAGCCGCCTCCCGCTCCCGAGCCCCAGCCGGGGCCGCCTCCGGCTCCGCCGCGGCCCCAGCCAGATCCGCCTGCGCCGCCCGAGCCAGAGCCCACGCCGCCGCCGACGCAGTCAACGGGGGAGACGATCGAACTCAACAACGTCAGCTTCGAGCAACTCCGCGGGCATGGACTTTCGGTTACCCAGGCGACCCGCCTGCTCGCCCACCGCGAGCGGGTCGGGCGCTTCGAGTCGATCGACGAACTCGACGAGATTCCCGGTTTGCCGCGAGAGTTTGCGGAAGACCTGAAGCGCCGCTCGCGGGTTTAACTAGAGCCCGTAGGCCTCGATCAGCTTCAGCCAGATCTCGGATCGGGTCGGGTAGCTGGCAACGGCGTGGCGCAGCTGATTGAGAGGTACTTCTCCGACGATCGCGATCGTTGCCGCATGGAGGAAATCCGCCGTCTCGAAGCCGGTGAAGGTTGCGCCGACGATCGTCTCGTTCTCGCGATCGACTACCAGGCGCGAGGTCCCGCCGGTGTCCTTGCCTTGGAAGCTTGCGCCGGCCGTTCCGTCGGTTGGAACGTCCACCGCGCGAGCGTCGATTCCGACCTCTTCGGCTTGCGCCAGCGTCTTGCCGACGGCGGCCACCTGGGGGTCGGTGAAGGTGACGCGGGGAGTGCCGAGGCCTTCGGCGACCGCTTCGACCTCGTGGCCGAGCACGTTCTCGGCGACGACCCAGGCTTGGTACTTGCCCATATGGGTGAAGAGGGCGCGGCCGTTGACGTCGCCGACGGCGTAGAGCCACTCGCGGCCGCCGACCCGAAGCCGGTCGTCGGTTTCGAGAAAGCCGTGCTCGCCGGCCTTGACCCCGACCGATTCCAGGCCGATTTCCCTGGTCCGCGGCACGCGCCCGATCGCAACCAGCAGCTCGACAGCCTCCGCCCGGCTGCCGTCGTTCAGCTCGACTGCCACCCCGACGTCGCTTGGGGCGATGCGCTCGGCGAGAACGCCGGTGCGTACGGCGATCCCGTAGGAGTCGCGCAACGAGTCGGCGACCTGATCTCCAGCGAAGGGCTCCTCTCGCGGCAGCAGCCGGTCCTCGCCCTCGATCAGGGTGACCGAGGTGCCGAGCGTCGCCCATGCCTGGGCCAGCTCCGAGCCGACCGGGCCGCCGCCGAGGACGATCATGCTCTCGGGCACCCTCTTCGCCGTCGTCGCGTCGCGGTTGTTCCAGGCTCTGACCGAGTCGAGTCCGTCGATCGGCGGCATCGCGGCACCGCTGCCGGTCGCTACGACGATCGCTTTGCCGGCGACCAGCGTCTTCTCGCCGATGGCGACGCGGCGCTCGCCGTCGAGCCTTCCCGCGCCGCGGAAGAGCGCGATGCCGCGTTCCTCCAGCCAGGGCAGCTGACCGGAGTCGTCGCGGTCGTGGATCACCTCGTCGCGCCGGTCGAGCACCGCCCGCGGGTCGAGATCGCCGCTCACCGCGGCGCTCACTCCGGGGACCCGGCGGGCCTCGGCCAGCAGCTCGCCCGGGCGCAGTAGGGCCTTTGAAGGCATGCAGGCGTAGTAGGAGCACTCGCCGCCGACCAGGTGGCTCTCGACGATCGCGACCGAGAGCCCGCCGTCGGCGAGGCGGCCCGCGCAGACCTCGCCCGGGGCGCCTGCGCCGATCACGATCGCGTCGAATTCGCGCTCCGCCATCGAGTACACCGTACAATCGGTGGCGACATAGCACGGGGGCGACAGGCTTCGATCTGGTCGGTCCGTGCGAACGGTTGCAGGTCGAGGTGGCCGGAGGCCTCGTAAAACACCGGCAACAACCAATACGTGCGGACCATGAGTTCGCCCTCGCTGCTTAGTTAGATCTAAGTGAGTGAGAGTCGGCCCTCTCCCGCCCGCGGAGAGGGGCACCGGCTTCAATTGCGGGCTCACCCGGGCGGATCGCCCCGTCCGCCAGGGGAAATTTCAGAGGGCTCTGTCTCCCGCAGTGCCCGCCGGCGCGGACCCCGGGAGACGAGAACCAAGCGCCGGCTAAACCTGTAGAAGCCTTCGCGCTACGACCAGAGACGCCGGTTCAATTCCGGCCGCCTCCATAAAACTAAGTATTTAATTTAGAGTCTTGTACCCGGCCTCCGGCGTTGGAAACGAAGCAGCTCGGATGGCCGCCGCAATCGCACTTTGAATCTGTCCTTTCCTCCTGGTTCCCATAAGTGGCTCGAGCGTGAGCATCAAGGCTAGGACTTCGTTGTGAGGGACGCCGACAGCTCGGGTGGGGTGCTGAGGGTCTGGAAGACGACGCAGTAGCGCTCGGTCAGCTTCAACAGGGTGTTGAGCTCTTCCTCGCTTGCGTCGGTGTCGAGGTCGAAACTGAGGCGGATCGCGCGGAAGCCGACCGGGGCGCCGCGGTCGACCGCGAGCGTGCCGCGGAAGTCGAGTTCGCCCTCGGCACGGACCGCGCCTGACTCGACCGCGATCCCGAGCGAGGTGGCGACTGCACGCAGCGTGACCCCAGCGCAGGCGACGAGCGCCTCGAGCAGCATGTCGCCCGAGCAGAGCAGCGAGCCGTCGCCGCCTGAGGCCGGGTGCAGGCCGGCCTCGGCCAGCGCCCGTCCCGTGTCGACCGAGCAGGAGACGCCTTCACCGAGGCTGCCGCTCGCCTTCAGCGTTACCAGCGCGGCCTCGGGCTCCTCCGCGTAGCGTTCCTTCAGCGGCGCCTGAGTCGCCCGCAGCTCTTCTCGCTCCATGAGCCCAGATTACGCCCACGTCCCCTATAGGGTCGGGGGATGGGCGACGTCTTCTTTCTGGCCTTCCTCGCCGCGCTCTATCCGACCCTGCTGGCGGCTACGACCGTGATGCTGATGCTGCCGCACCCGAAGCGGCTGCTGCTCGGCTACCTGCTCGGCGCGGCGATGACCAGTGTCACCCTCGGCCTCGTCATCGTCTTCACCCTGCGCCACTCGGGCCTGGTGAAAACAACGCAGACCACGCTTGGGCCGGGGGCCGATTTCGCCGTGGGTTGCCTGTTCCTGCTGATCGCGTTCGTGCTCGGCAGCGGCCGCGACGAGCGGCTGGTCGAGCGGCGGCGCGAGCGCAAGGCGGCGAAGGGGTCCCAGGTTCCGCCTCGCTGGCAGCGGGCGCTCGGTAGTGGCTCGGCGCGGACCACCTTTGTGGTTGGAGCGCTCCTCACT